>Ga0326727_10000405_pt1 | contig 178721 bp, 148 predicted proteins | sample MB2enrmetagenome_FD_207643 | JGI IMG/M metagenome (GOLD analysis project Ga0326727, IMG submission 207643) | Lab enriched peat soil microbial communities from McLean, Ithaca, NY, United States - MB29MY | ecosystem: Environmental > Terrestrial > Soil > Wetlands > Peat | place: USA: New York... | reverse complement strand
ACGCCCAAGTCTACCGGGTCCAGGGAGCCGACACCGTTATGAAATCAAGGCGATCCGATGAGGATCGCCGAAGGATCTCAACTGGAACACTTCGCCAATTTCTGTGGTTGAGATGCTTCGGCGCGGATACGGCTTCGCGCCTTAGCATGACAAGTGGGTGAGGAATGCGCAATCGTCTCTGTGCTAAAATCGCTTTCGAGGGCTGAAGAATTAGACTCTCTCTTTAGGAGGCCGGGGCTTCAGCCCCGGCGCAAAGTTGCCAAGGCGGATGGGCTTTAGCCCCTGAAGAAAGTCTCTCCGGTTTTTTTGAACTTCCGGTCAGACAGGGAAGGAATCGCATTGTGCCCCTGCAAATATCACTCATTCCCGCCGAAACCAAACTCGAATCCAACGGCGATGGGCAAGCGTTAGACGTCTCCGCCAGTGAGACCCGCACCTTCCTCTGCTGTCTCACCATCACCGACCAGATCGAGCAGGAATCCCTCGATGTCTCCATCTGGGGCTCTGCTGATGGCCAGGACTTCGGCAAGAAGCCGCTCCTCAAGATTCCCCAGCAGTTCTATCGCGGTACCACAAAAATGGTACTGGACATCTCTTTGCGCCCGGAGGTAAGGTTCCTCCGAGCGAAGTGGGAGTTGAACCGTTGGGGCCGCGTTGCCCCCACGCCCATGTTCGTTGCCGAACTGCAACTGGAGGAGATTCCCGCGATGTCGCGGACGACCACCGGCGGGCGCGCGGCCTTGGCCGCCCAATCCTGATTACTCCGGGCGCACGGCTCGCTATTAGGTCTTTTCTTTTGTTGTGGATGGGGTAGGAGACTGTTGGTCGGTTGCCCTGTGGTGGTCAGTCTCCTACCCCGCGAGTGGTCTTGCTTCTATAGACGTGTTATCTCCGCCAAATGTTTCTTCACTTCTCACAATTTCTTTGATTTGAATCCATTCCTTAGCGCAAATTCTGCCTGCTCAGGCCCCCGCCGCACTACCTGGCCTTTCATTCCGACCTGGGGGACGGCGCTTTTGCCGTCTCGGAGTGGAGGAATCGAGGCACGATCCCAGCCCTTTTTAGCAACGAACCCTCACACTCTGGGATACCGGGGTTAAATCTCAACGCTATCCAAATACCGCGCCACCGATGCCTTCCACCGGAAATTCTGCGTAACCGCCTGTTGCAGCGACTGCGCTGCCTGCGGTTCCCCGTGCGTCAGGTAAACCTGCTTCGGCGGCGTCTGCAGCCCTGTCATCCAGCGCAGCAACTCGCTCTTTCCAGCGTGCGCGGAAAATTGTCCCATGTCCACGATCTCGGCAAGCACTGGCACCGCCTGTCCAAACAGGTTCAGCGTTTTCGCGCCTTCTTGCAGCGCCCGTCCGCGCGTGCCCTCGGCCTGGAATCCTCCCAGGATCACGCAATTCCGCGCATCCCCCAGCCGGTGCGCCAGGTGATACAGCACGCGACCGCCTGTCACCATCCCGCTTGCCGAAATGATAATGCACGGCGTCTTCACGTTATTGATCTGCTTCGAATCCTCCGCGCTCCGTGCCAAATGGAATTCATGCACGTTCAATGGGTCCGCCCCATTCTTCTCGTCCCGCGCAAACTCCGCGTCATGATCTTCCTTGTACTTCAAATACAGGTCCGTTGCGCTCAGCGCCATGGGGCTGTCCACGTACACCGGCACTTTCAGGATCCGCTGTAGATCTTCCAATTCCCGCAGATAGTACATGAACGTCTGCGTGCGCCCAATCGCAAAGGCCGGGATCACAATCGACCCCCCGCGCTTCACCACGCGGTTCACGACATCCTCCAGCAACTGCAGCGGATCGCCTGCCTCATGCTCCCGGTCACCGTACGTCGATTCGCACAATAAAAGATCAATCTGCTTCGCGCTTGGCGTTTTCGGATCGTTCAGGATCGGCTGGTCGTATCGCCCGACATCTCCCGAAAACACCACCACGCTTTTCTTCCCATTTTCCGTGATCGTCAATTCCAGGCTGGATGACCCCAGAATGTGCCCCGCGTCGTACGACTCCACGTGGAATTCCGGGGCAATGTCGAATCCCCCGCTCCGCGGCATGGGTTTCAACAGCCGCAGCACCGGATCGATATCCTCGGAGGTGTACAGCGCGAGCGGTTGCGGGTGCTTGCTCCAGTGATGCTTCTGTGCGTCCTCGGTCTCTTCTTCCTGCAGGTGCCCGGAGTCCTTCAGCAGAATTCCAGTCAGCTCAATCGTCGCGGGATTCGCAAAAATCGTTTTGTTGTACCCGTCCCGCACCAGCACCGGCAGCCACCCGGTGTGGTCCAGGTGGGCATGCGTCAGCACCACGTAATCAATCGCCTTCGCATCGACTGGCAGGGGATGCCAATTCCTTTCCTTCAAATCCTCCGTGCCCTGGAACAAGCCGCAGTCCACCAGCAGCTTTTTCCCCGCCGCCTCCACCAGATATTTCGATCCCGTCACACACCCAGCCGCCCCAAAAAATGTTAGTTTTGCCATGGTGTTGACATTGTAGACGAAGACCATTGGCCATCTTAAATTATTTGGATCGATGCTCTTTACGTGTTTTCTGTTCCGCCAATCAGGCACTAATGTTCTTTGACTTCTTACGGACCGGAGTCGGCACAGGTGTTTGGAAGGCCGTTCGCCTGTATTTAGCTATTGCTGTCCAGTGATGATTTATCGCGATAAGCACGGTGTCGAGAGCACCAGCCCATTCTTCTTCGTCGCATAGTGTTCGCGCAGCTCCAGGCCTTTGCCGTAAAACACTGCGTTCCAGCCGTAGCGCCCGCGCACACGGTCCACTTCGCGGTTCAGGTACCAGCGGCGGTTCGCGTCGGCGTCAAATAATTCATTCTGCCGCCGGTCGGCGTCCAGATTCGTTACGCTCACGCCCACCAGCCGGATGGCCACGCGCCGCGTGAACAGCTTCGCAAACAACTCCTTCGTCGCAGCGAGCAGTTCGCGCTCGTCATTGGTTGCGCGCATCAGCCGCACCGTCTGGTGCGCGGAATAATGGTCCACATAGCGCAGCCGCACGCCCATCGTGCGCGCCTGCTTGCCATACTCCCGCAGCGCCCTGCCAATTCGCTCGCTCAAATATTCCAGCAGGCCGCCGAGGAATTCCGTGTCAATCGTGCCGCCCTCGATGGTGGTTTCGCGCGAAACCGATTTTGGCGTTGACGGCAGCAGCACCTCACGCCCATCCAGTCCGCGTGCGCGTTCCCAGATCTGCTGGCCAATCGCCTCGCCAAACGCCGCCATCAGCACCGGCTTTGGAATCAGGCGCAACTGCCCAATTGTCGTGACCCCGCGCTCCGCCAGCGCTCCGGCGTGGGTGTGCCCGATGCCGTGCAGTTTCTCCACCGGCAGCGGCGCCAGAAACGTTTCCTCCGTGCCCGGCTCCACGATGCGGAATCCGCGTGGCCGCTCCAGCCGCGATGCGATTGACGCAACAACTTTCGTGCGTGCCGCGCCCACGGACACGCTCAAACCCGTCCGGCCCAGAATTTCCGCCTGCAGTCGCCGCAGCGTCGCCTCAAAATCGGGATACAGCCGCTCCGTCCCGGCAAAATCAAGGTAAAAATCGTCCAGCGCCGCCGTTTCCACCGCCGGCGTGCAGGTTTCCAGGATGCGCCGCACGCGCTCGGCAAAATCCGCGTAGTGCTCGTATTGCCCGGGCACGACAATTGCCTTCGGGCAGATTCGCAGCGCATCGCGAAAACTCATGGCCGTCTTCACGCCGCGGAATTTCGCTTCGTAACTTGCCGAAGCCACCACACCGCGGCCCACCAGCACGGGCTTGCCGCGCAGCTTCGGATTCAGCACCTGCTCGACCGAAGCAAAGAACGCGTCCACGTCCACATGCGCGATGTGCGGCGTTTTCTCCGCCGCGCGCGCCTTGCCGAGGCCCAGCCAGTTGCTCGGAAACCACGAGCGCTTTCCCGGCGCTTCCCTGGGGACGAAGCCGTCTTCTTCCTTCTGAATCTCGCCACCCGCCACTTGCCACTCGCCACTTTCCTTCATGTCGGAAGTTTTTTAACGGGTGGCATCCGGCTCGGGAGAGCCCGAAGGCAATGGAGCCGAAGCCACCCGTTTCCCGTTTCCTCTACCACAAGCGACTGTAGGCGAATAAAAAGCGAAAGTCAAGGGATAATTGCCAGGGATTTTTCGCCCTCCCCATGGACTACTTTCATTAGCCTTTGTCCGATTCTCGGCCCGTCCAACCCAAGGTCGCGGTGGCGACAGAAACCCCTGCTTGCGGGTCCGGGTGATCTATGGCGAGGCTTGCAACTTGGCATTAGTTACTATAATGTCGTGCGACTATCGGAATGTAGGCTGCGCACGATCGAGCGGCGCACCATCCGGAGGGAACGTATCATGCGCCGCCCAAAAATTGCGGGCAGCCGGTCGTCTTCGCCCGCGCCCTTGAGAGCCAATGACAGCGAAAGTGCACTGGCTTGGCACGGCCATCCTACTTCCGGGAAGGGGCCGATAGACGGCCTTCGCGAACGCAAGAAAGCACGCCTTCGCCAGCAGATCGTTGAAACGTCCCTGCATCTTTTTCGCCAGCGCGGCTACGAGAATACACGCATCAACGACATCGTCCAGGCCCTGGAAATCAGCCAGCCCACGTTTTTCCGCTATTTTCCCAGTAAAGATGACGTACTCCGCGAAGTGGGACGCCGTGCGTTTGCGCGACAGGCGGAAAGCCTCAGGTCCGAGCTATCCACCAACGCTACGACCGAGCAACGCTTACGCCGATTCTATGAAACTCTGGGAAATGTGACGGAAGTGGGGCGGCCGCTTTGGCAGGCCGTGATTCTCGCCGGCGCGATGGACCCAGTGCGTTCGCCGGACCTGCGAGGGGCGGAGGCAGCCACGGTGAGCCTGCTCCGTGAAATCATCGCGGAAGGCCAAAAAAACGGCGAGATCACCCACGATTTTCCAGTCGTACACCTGGCCGAATTCATGGAAGGGCTTTTCAATACCGTCGTCCGCCAGTGGGCCGTCGATCTCACCGGACCTCACAAGCTCACCGAGCGGGTGCGAAATGCGGTCGAATTTTTCTTGCGTGGCGCCAAGCCGTGACCGGGAATCCCTTTTAGTTTGGGTCGAAGTCACACGGATTCGCAGTCCTTCCACGGATACATGAGTCACGCATCCCAAATCCGTCCACGGAGACGCAATGAAAGCAGCCATCCTGCGCGAATTGAAAGGGCCACTGACCATCGAGGAAGCCGTTCAGCCGAAGCCCGACGCTCATGAAGTGCTGATCGAGGTCGAAGCATGTGGCGTCTGCCACTCGGATTTGCACGTTGCTGATGGCGATTGGCCGCAGATCGTTCCCATCACCAAAAGACCCCTGATCCTCGGGCACGAGATCGCCGGTCGCGTCGTGGAAAGAGGCGCCGCCGTCGATAACTTGGAAGTCGGCGACCGTGTCGGTGTTCCTTGGGTTCACTGGACCTGTGGCGAATGTGAGTTCTGTCGCGAGGGAAACGAGAACCTCTGCGGCAAACAAAAAATCACGGGCGTAACCGTGGATGGCGGATACGCAGAATTCGTAAAAGCGCCCGCGAGTCATGCCCTGAAAATTCCCGCTGGACTTTCCTGCACCGACGCAGCGCCTCTTTTCTGCGCCGGTGTCACGGTCTATCGTGCCCTGAAGCACGCCAAAATTCAGCCAGGCCAGCGATTGGCGGTTTTCGGCGTCGGCGGCCTGGGCCATCTGGCCGTGCAAATCGGGCAGGGACTGGGAGCGATCGTCACGGCCATTGATGTCTCTGAGGAAAAACTCGCGCATGCCAAGGGGCTTGGCGCATCGGTTACGTTGAACGCGTCGACTGTTAATGTTGTCAAAGAGCTGCGGCGCGCAGGTGGCGTCCATGCCGCGCTCGTGACATCTGCCGCAAAGGCGGCTTATGACACGGCCTTTCCCTGCGTTAGACCCACTGGGATGCTCCTCGTGGTTGGCCTGCCTTCTGAGTCGATCTGCTTCCCGCCCATCCTGATGGCGGCATCCGAAGTGCGCATCCAGGCTTCCTCCGTCGGCACGCGACAGGATATGCGCGAAGTGCTGGCAATGGCGGCCGCGGGAAAGGTGCGCTGTCAAATAACGACTCGACCCCTGGCGCAAGCCAATGAAGTTATGGCTCAATTGCGAAAAGGGACGATCCCCGGCCGCATCGTGCTAACGCCCCGCTGAACCGTTTTCCATTCAGGTGCCGCTGGTTCCAGACACCGCGCAGGTCCCTCCGCATTGCTGCGCAGTTCAGCAAGCCTCATCCCTCATTCCGCTCCCCCCGCAGGACCATCGAAAAACTTGATGCGGCGCACCGGTTTCCGTATTGACATTAGTTTCTATTATGTGATATGCCCTAACACTATTTTCGCGATCAGCTGGGCTGTGGGGGAACACTGACGGTGGGGAACTTCTGGAAATCTCCTGACGGGCTTTGCTCGCTCCTGCGATGCGGACATTCGCCCTCGGGCAACACAGTCACAATCCTCGACTCAAGCTCTGATGCGATTCCTGGGACCCTGGGCATGAACAATCTCGGCAACCTAAACAAGAACGGCGCCGGGCAGTGCTTGGCGAAAAGGGAGCAGCTATGAAATCGATGTTGCTTTGGAGTCTGGTCTTTTCCCTATTCTTGAGCCCAGTCGCGCTTGCTCAAGGCGTGGGAGCTTCCGGTCAGATTAAAGGTACAGTCTTTGATCCCTCAGGCGGCGTAATCGCGGACGCCACGGTGGAAGCCCTCGATACGGCGAAGGGCACGCGGTACACCGCGCTTTCGGACGCAACGGGCCAGTTCCAGTTTCTGAGCTTGCCCCCGGCCACTTATGAGCTGACCTCCCGGCACGAGGGTTTCCAAGCCCAAGTGCAGAAAGGCGTGTTGCTCGAAGTCGGCGGGACAACGGTTGTGGATTTCCACCTGGCACTGGCCGGGACCAGCGTTCAAGTTGAAGTCTTTACGCAGCCACTACCAGTTGAGACAACCAGGGGCAGTCAGGCGGATACCCTCTCGCAAAATTACGTTGAGGACCTTCCCATCAACCGCCGCGATTATCTGACCTTCACCTTGCTGCTGCCCGGCGTGAGCAACTCCAGTACGCTTGCCAGCAATGCCGACTATCGCCCAAAGCAAACACCGCAGAGCGGCTTGTCCTTTTACGGCAGCAATGGCCGTGGAAACAGCATTACCGTCGATGGCGGCGAATTCAATGATGATGCGGGGGGCGTGCGCTTAAACCTGAATCAGGATGCCGTTCAGGAATTCCAAGTTAACCGAAGCAACTACTCCGCGGAGCTGGGCGGCGCCAGCGGCGCATCAATCAACATCGTTTCCAAATCCGGCACGAACGAAGTGCACGGGAGCATGTATGGTTTCTTCCGCAACGATGCGATGGACGCTCGCAATCCTTTTGCGTTTAGTCCAGCGTTGACGCCAACCGAGACATTCTCCCTGGATGCCGTCGGGGCGCCGGAAAAAGACTCGCTGAACCGCCAGCAATTCGGGGCCAACATTGGCGTGCCTCTGAAGAAGGACAAGACCTTCCTGTTTGTTTCCTATGAGGGCTTGCTCTCCGATGCGGAAGACTCGGTGCCCTTGCTGACACAGAGCAGCGTCTTTAACCAAACTTTGACTGCTCCGGGCCAACTGGCGGTCATCACTGGCTTGGCGCAGTTGGGCAGGACGACGAATCCGATGGTGCCTTGCTTGTCGAGCCCATTGACTTTATTGCCAGCGTTAACCTGCGCCGGTCTCCTCTCGCAGTGCTTGACCATCACGCCCACTGCGTCCCCTTGCCAAACCAACCCAGCTACCCAGGCGCTGAACCCATTTATCATCAACCAGGCGGAGACCCAAGGCGGGTTGTTCCCTTTCCCCATCCGCGAACACCAAGCCTCAGTGCGTCTCGATCACAATTTCAGCGTTCACGATCAACTCTTCCTTCGCTACAGTTTTGACCACCTGACGGAGAAAGATCCCGATTTGCAAGCTCTGACTGCTTTTTCTCGCGGCACGTCGGAGTTGGACTGGGACAGTACTCTTCAAGCCGCCTGGTATCACATCTTGAGCCCAACCGCTCAGAATCAAATCCTCCTCCAGTGGAACATGTATCAATTTAATGTGAACAGCAACGATCCCGGCGGGCCGGGACTAGACATCCAGGGTTTCGGGTTCTTTGACCGTAGCATTTTCCTGCCCAGCCACACTCGGGCTGGACGTTATGAGTTCGCGGACAATTTCGAACTGGATCGCGGCCGGCACACTCTCCGGATGGGGTTCGAAGAACTCATTCGCGGCAACGATACGGACTCGCAGACTTTCTTTCCTGGACGGTTTGAATTTCTGGAACTGCCCGGCTTTGCTCTCAGCCCCTGCTTTGGAGTGCCGGGAGAGGCCAATCCGTGCGGCCTTTCGGGCCTAGCCCCGGCCGCACTCACACCGCTGCAAGCGTTTAGCCTGGGCCTGCCGGGATTCTACGAACAGGGTTTTGGCAATCCCGTGTACAGGCAAATCAGGCCATTCACAGCTTTATACGCCCAGGATACATGGCAGATGCGGCGAAATCTGACGCTGAACTACGGCCTTCGCTATGAGCTGGATTCGCAGTATGGACCCTTGCATACGCCCAGGGCCAATTTCGCGCCCCGCGTTTCCGTGGCGTGGGATCCGTTTGGCGACAACAAGACTGTCATTCGCGCCGGTTATGGAATTTTCTACTCCCCGATTTACGCGCAGATCCCCGGTGTAGTCAGCGTTCTCGGCAATGTCAATGGCAAGCGAACGATCGCCAACACCTTAGTGACGCTGAACGGGATTCCGCCGAATCCTGCAGTCGACAACTCCGCTACCCTCTTCCAGGTCCTCTTTGGTGCGGGCCAGATCCCTTGCGGTACTCCGCTGCCAGGGAATAATGCGTGTATCACGTCAACAGACTTGCAAGACATTATTGGCCTAAACGTTACGAATACAGGTCCTCTCCCTCCGGGAACGGTGTTGTTCGCCGGCCAGCCTGGGTACAAGAGCCCGATGTCCCAACAAGCTTCGCTGGGGATCGAGCGCGAGATCGCTGGTGGGTTCACTATCTCCGCCAATTACATCTGGGTTCATACCACACATCTGCCCGTCGCGATTGACACCAACCTGCTGCCGACTGCTCCCATCTGCCCAACCGCCGGCGTGGTGGACTGCGGCCCGCCAGGCTTTGGAGCAAATGGGCTCCCCACCAATGGTCTCGCATTCCAGAACTGGGGCTCGCCGGAATGCCTTACAACGCCCGCCGACTGCTTCGCGGACCCGACACACACGATCCTTCAGAACAACGTCTACAGCTCCATCGCTACTGCGGATTACAATGGCGGGATTCTGGAGGTAAGAAAACGGTTCTCGAATCATTTCACAATTCTGTCCAGCTACACTTACAGCAAAGCGATCGACGAGTCCACTGACTTCAACAGTGACTACTCTCCTTTCGACGCCGCCTGCCTGAAATGCGACCGTTCCCTCTCGGATTTCGACCAGCGGCATAAGGTTGTGCTCGCCGGGGTCTTTGCCAGCCCCTTCGACCAGTCGAAGATATTTGGCGGATTTGAGCTGTCTCCCATTTTCAACTATAACAGCGGCCACCCATTCAATCTCCTGGCAGGAGCGGACATCAATGGCGACGGACACTTTACGAACGACCGTCCGCCAGGCGCCGGGCGTAATACAGGAATCGGTCCCAGCTACACCGATTTCGACATGCGGCTGAGCCGCGCCTTCAAGTTGCACGAGCGGTTATCGATGTTGTTAACGGCAGAGGGCTTCAACATTGCCAATCACACGAACTATGCCAGCGTGAACAACGTCGTGGGACCCCAATTCGCACCGCCCTTTAACGTGCACGGAATAAAGCCCGGCACGCTTCTACCCGGTGGGACGCTCGTGGGGCCCAGCACGCCGCTTGCTTTCACCGCGGCCTTTCCGGCTCGTGAGATTCAGCTTGGCGTGCGATTCAACTTCTGACGACTTACCGGACCGCACAACCTCTTGTACCTGAGCGGCGGTCGGCGGTGATTTCTATTTCCGCCGCCGCGCGAGGGCCGGGTCCAAAGGAAAGAAAGTGTTAGTAACACACATACGATAGAAACATACGGTAACTGGTGGAGGGGAAATTACCTCGCTGGGGCGATTGGGGGGCAATGGAGCCTGGACACATTTTCGATCTTAGTGGCCGCGTCGCCATCGTGACCGGTGGTTCCGTCGGGCTGGGGCGGCAGATGGCCGAGGGCCTGGCGGAAATGGGCGCAAATCTGGTTCTCTGCTCGCGCAAGAAAGAGCGCTGCCTGCAGGCTTCCGAGGATTTGCAAAAGCTCGGGGTGCGCGTTCTCGCGCTCGCCTGCGACGTAAAGGAGCCCGCCAGCATTCAAATGGTTGCCGACGCCGCCGTCAAGGAATTCGGGCGCATCGACATCCTCATCAACAACGCCGGCACTTCCTGGGGCGCACCCACGGAAACGATGACACTCGAGCAGTGGAATAAGGTCATCGAAACCAACTTGACTGGAACCTTCCTTTTTTCGCAGGCCGTGGGTAAAGTCATGATTACCCACCGCCGCGGAAAGATCATCAACATCGCCTCGGTTGCCGGCTTGCGCGGTTCCTCTCCGAAATTCTCCGCTATCGGCTACAGCGCCAGCAAAGGCGGCATCATCAGTTTCACGAGAGATTTGGCCTGCAAGTGGGGCATGCACAACATTCAGGTGAATGCGATTGCCCCCGGCTGGTTCCCGACCGGCATGTCGGAGAAAGTCATCGAGCGAAATAAGGAAGCGCTGTTGGCGGGCATACCTTTGGGCCGCTTTGGCGGTCCGCAGGACCTGAAGGGCGCGGCTATTTTTCTCGCTGCCGATGCGTCGAATTTTGTCACCGGACACATTCTTGTCGTTGACGGAGGGCAGTCCGCCTGATTCAGGCGAGGCACGCAATGAACATACCGCTCACGCCTCTGCGTTTCCTTCGCTATGCCGAGCAACAATATCCTCGCCGGACCGCGGTAGTCTGCAAGCACGACAGGTTCACGTACGCGCAGTTTGCCGAACGCGCCGGCCTTCTTGCGGGCGCCTTGCGCCAAGCCGGCATTCAACCCGGCGATCGTGTCGCTTTCCTCGGCGCCAATTGCCACCGCTTGCTGGAAGCCTACTACGGCGTCTTGGAAGCCGGCGCCGTTCTGCTGCCGCTGAACATCCGGCTCTCATCTGGCGAACTGGCCTACATTCTGAACGATGCGGAGGCAACAGTCCTTTTCGTGGAGAAACAGTTTGTCGGTTTGGTCGAATCCTTTTACAGGGAGATTCCCACCGTCAAAGTATTCTGCCAACTTGAAGGCGCTCCAGAAATGCCCTGGCTCGCTCCGCAAAACTACGATGCCCTGCTCGATGCGGCTACGCCTTATCGCGCCGACATCGCCACCATCGACGAAAATGCTCTTGCCGAGCTTTTCTACACCAGCGGCACGAGCGCCACTCCTAAGGGTGTAATGCTTACGCACAGAAACGTGTACCTCCACGCGTTGCATGTCTGTTTAAACCTCCAGATCGAAAACGGATCGGTCGAGCTCCACACCATTCCTCTGTTCCACGCCAACGGTTGGGGCGTGCCGCATTTCCTCACTTTGCTTGGGGGAAAGCACGTCATGATCCAGCACTTCGACCCCAAGGAAGTTTTCCGCCTGATCGAACAGGAAGGCGTGCGTTCCTGCAGCGTCGTTCCCATTATGGCCACTGTTCTCGTCAAATGCCCGGAGCGCCCCAATTACGATTTGCGGAGTCTGCGCCGCATTGTCATCGGCGGCGCCGCCTCCTCGCCGGCTCTTATTCGTGAAGTTGAGGAAAAACTGGGTTGCGAGTGCTTTGCGGGTTACGGCCTCACGGAAACATGTCCCGTACTCACCAATTCTTTGATGAAGCCCGGGTTACGCTGGGAAGGCGAGCGGCGCTACGTGGGCCAAGCCGCGACGGGATATGCAATTCCCGGGGTGGAGCTGCGCGTTGTGGACGCCAACGATAACGACGTAGCGCACGATGGGCGAGCCGTGGGCGAAATCGTCGCGCGTGGTGATGGCGTCATGGAGGGTTACTGGCGGCAGCCGGAGGTTTCCGCGCACGCCCTGCGAGGCGGTTGGTTCCACACCGGCGACATGGCCACTCTCGACCAAGACAACTACCTCCTGATTGTGGATCGCAAGAAAGACGCCATTGTAAGCGGCGGAGAGAATATCTCTTCCCTGGAAATTGAAAAGGTCGTCCTCGCGCATCCTGCCGTTATGGAAGTCGGTGTCATTCCGGTTCCCGACGAAAAATGGGGTGAAGTCCCCAAAGCCCTGGTGGTTCTAAGGCCGAATATGGCCGTTACCGAGCCCGAACTCATCGAGTTCTGCCGTTCGCATCTGGCACATTACAAATGTCCGCGCTCCTTCGAATTCGTCGCTAGTTTGCCCAAGACCGCCACTGGCAAGATTCTCAAGAAGGAGCTGCGCAAGAAATATTGGGAGGGCAAGGATACGCTTCGCCCGGATTTCCCTGTGCCGAGGAGCAGCGCTCACTCGGCGTGACACGCGGGAAGTCGTTTTGCAGTTCGTGCCCGACAAAGTAAAGGAGTTTTGTGCATGGATCTAAACCTAACCACCGAGGAGCTGGCGTTTCGCGACGAACTTCGCGCCTGGCTCGCTTCCAATGTCCCGCAAGACTGGAACGAGTGGCGCGAGAAACCCATTGAGGAGTCGTTTCCGTACCTGCGCGCCTGGCAAAGAAAGCTCCATGAAGGCCGCTGGGCAGCGGTTTCGTGGCCCAGGGAATACGGCGGCCGCAGCGCCACATTGATGCAGCAAGCCCTATTTTGGGAAGAGATGGCGCGCGCCGACGCGCCGCCGATGGCCAACGCGCTCGGTTTGGGGCTCATCGGGCCCACCATCATCGCCTGCGGAACAGAAGCTCAAAAAAAGCGCTATATTCCCAAGATTCTGAGCGCCGAGGAAATCTGGTGCCAGGGCTTCTCCGAGCCTAACGCCGGTTCCGATCTCGCCGGATTGCAGACGGAAGCGCGTCTCGACGGCGATCATTACCTCGTGAATGGGCAAAAAGTCTGGACCAGTTACGGCTGGGTTGGCGACTGGTGCGAACTCGTCGTTCGCACCGACGCGACCGTCGCGAAGCACAAAGGGCTCACAGTCCTCCTCGTGGATATGAAATCGGCCGGCGTCGAAGTTCGGCCCCTGCGTCAGATGACTGGGGAATCGGAATTCAACGAGCTGTTTTTTCGCGATGTCCGCGTTCCGCTTGAAAACGTCCTGGGCAAGGTGAATGACGGGTGGAACGTGGCCATGAGCACACTCATGTACGAGCGGGGTTCGTACGGTGCGCGCCTCCATCTCATATTTAAGCGTTACATAACCCGCCTGATCGAACTCTCGCGCACCATCCATCGTAATGGCCGACCCGCCGCCGAAGATCCGCTCATCCGCCAGAAGCTCGCGCAGTGCAGCGCGGAGATTGAAATCATGCGCTTCAACCAGATGCGGGCCTTCAGCAGGATCACGGCAACTGGCGTGCCCGGCCCCGAAGGCTCAATCCAGAAAATTTTCTGGAGCGAACTCAACCAGCGCCTTCAACAAGTCGCCCAAGAGTTGCTCGGCCCGTACGGCCAGCTCCTAGCCGGCGACCCACGCGCTATCGACAAGGGAATTTGGTCCTACGCCTACCTGCGCACTCGCGGAAATACCATCGAAGCGGGCACCTCCGAGGTGCAACGGAACATCATTGGGCATTTCGTTCTCGGACTGCCCCGCAGCTACTAAGGAGATGCGCCATGCAATTCGGTTTGAGTGAGAGTCAGGAGTTTCTGAAAGACAGCGCGCGCAAGTTCTTCGCCGGTGAGTGTCCTAGCGCCGAAATGCGGCGCGTGATGGAAACGGATACTGCCTTCGACGCCGAGCTTTGGTCTAAGCTGACCGACCAGGGATACACGGGCATCATTTTCCCGGAAGAGTGTGGCGGAGTCGGCCTTGGTAAGGTCGAACTCATGCTCCTGATGGAAGAGGCGGGACGCGCGCTCTTGCCTGGCCCGTTTTTCTCGACCGTCGTGCTGGCCGGCTCCGTTTTGGAAGCCGTGGGCTCACCAGAGCGCAAGAAACAATATCTCGCGCCCATTTGCCAAGGAGAAGTTCGCTCGACCGTCGCCATTCTTGAAGCTGGCGCGAGCTGGAACCCGCGGGATATCCAATTGAACGCTAGCAACGGAAAACTCACTGGCGAAAAACTCTTTGTCTCGGACGCCGCAATCGCCGATTTCATCATCGTCGTGGCGCGCAACGGCGTTTTTGTTGTGGATTCCAAGGCCCCCGGCCTGAAAGTATCTCCCATGTCCTCAATGGACCTTACCCGAAAGCTCTACGTCGTCGAATTCAGCAACACTCCAGCGGAAGAAATCGGCCGCGCCACGGATCTGCCGAGTGCCTTCGACATTGCCACCGCCGCGTTGGCTGCCGAACTGGTCGGAGGCATGCAGCGAACCCTGGACATTACGGTCGAATATGCCAAAACTCGGAAACAATTCGGCAAACCCATCGGAATGTTTCAGGCCGTGCAGCATCAGTGCGCGGATATGTATTTAGAGACGGAGAGTTCGCGTTCTGCTGTGTACTACGCCGGGTGGGCGCTGGAAGAAAAGTCGCCGGACGCGGCAACCGCCGTTTCCATCGCCAAGATGTATGCCAGTGATGCCGGACGCACCGTGGGCAACCGCGGCATCCAGATCCATGGAGGCATGGGCTTCACCTGGGAAAATGATCTGCACCTGTACTATCGTCGAGCGAAGGTTTCGGAGACGGCATTTGGCGACGCCACTTTTCATCGTGAGCGAATCGCTTCTTTGCTGATCGACTCTGCCACTGTTTCCGCGGGAAGCGCCTAAATTACGAAACGAGAGAGTGCTGCTATGACTGATCTAGTGCAACTCACAACAGAAAAAGATGTCGCCATCATCACCATCAATAATCCTCCCGTCAACGCTTTGAGCCCCGGAGTCCCTGATGGCATTTCCGAAGCGCTAGATCAAATCGCTCAGGACGGGAGCGTCAAAGCCGCGGTCCTGATCGGCGGCGGCCGCACCTTTGTCGCCGGCGCGGACATTAAAGAATTTGGCAAAATGACCTCGGGCAAACCGCGCGGCGCCGGCCTGCTTCCGTTGCTCTTGAAAGTTGAAGACAGTAGCAAGCCCGTGATTGTAGCCATTCACGGAACGGCTTTTGGCGGCGGACTAGAGCTGGCGATGGCCGGGCACTATCGCGTTGCCGTTCCTGGCGCGCAGGTTGGCCAGCCGGAAGTAAAGCTCGGCATTATTCCCGGAGCGGGGGGCACGCAGCGTCTTCCCAGGCTCGCGGGCATCGCCAAGGCCGTCGAAATGTGCATGAGCGGCGATCCAATCAAGGCCGAGGAAGCGCTGAAGTTCGGCATCGTCGACCGAATCATCGAAGGCGATCTCCTCGCCGGAGCGATTGCGTTTGCTCGCGAGGTTGCTGGTAAGCCCGGCCCCAAGACGCGTGAGCGCAATGAAAAGCTCGGAAACTCAGCGGACAACGCGCTGATCTTTTCCTCCGCGCGAGAGAAGGCCGCCAAAAGGCAACGTGGTCTGCTTGCCCCTCTTGCCGCGATCGATGCCGTGGAAGCGGCCACAAAATTGCCGTTCGAAGAAGGCTGCAAAGTCGAGCAGAAACTCTTCATTGACTGCCTCTTCTCCGAGCAATCCAAGGCGCTCATCCACGTTTTCTTTAGCGAACGCGAAGTCTCCAAGATTCCCGACGTTCCTAAGGGGACTCCAGTGATCCCCATAAATTCTGCCGCGGTTGTTGGCGCAGGCACCATGGGTGGTGGCATCGCCATGGTGCTCGCCAATGCAGGCATTCCCGTGCTTCTCAAAGAGGCGGACCAAGCCGCACTCGATCGCGGACTGGCGACCATCCAGCTCAATTACGCGAATTCCGTCAAGCGCGGTCGCTTCTCTCAACAAGTTGCCGAAGAACGCCTGAAGCGGATCACGCCCGCACTGACCTACGACGGTTTCTCAAATGTGGACCTGGTCATCGAAGCCGTTTTCGAAGGCATGGCCCTCAAGAAGGAAGTCTTCAAGGAACTCGATCGCGTGTGCAAACCAGGCGCCATCCTTGCCAGCAACACTTCGACGCTAAATATCGATGAGATCGCCTCCTCCACTTCGCGGTCTTCCTTCGTCATCGGCACGCATTTCTTCAGCCCCGCAAACGTCATGCGGCTGCTGGAGATCGTCCGCGGCAAGGCTTCCTCAAAGGAAGTGATCGCCACGTGCATGCAGCTTTCGAAGACGCTCGGCAAGGTGGGCGTGCTCGTCGGCAACTGTAGGGGTTTTGTCGGCAACCGCATGTTTGGCCCGTATCGCCGCGAGGCCCAGTTCCTCGTCGAGGAAGGTGCGAGTATCGAAGCCGTGGACAAGGCTTTGTTCGACTTCGGCATGGCCATGGGACCTCTCGCCACCGGCGACCTCGCGGGCCTCGACGTTGGCTGGCGCATTCGTAAGGAATATCGCCACATGGAAGAGCCCGGTATTCGTCAGCCGTTCCTCGAGGATCGTCTTTGTGAACTCGGCCGGTACGGCCAGAAAACCGGCGGGGGTTGGTACAAATATGACGAGCAGCGACGCGCGACGCTGGACCCCCTCGTTGATGAACTGATTCGTAAATGGGTCCACGAAGCGGGCATTGTACAGCGTCAAATTTCCGCCGGGGAAATCACGGACCGTTGCCTCTATGCGCTTGTCAACGAAGGTGCGCGCATTTTGGAGGAAGGCTACGCGCTGCGCGCTTCGGACATAGACATTATCTATCTCAATGGCTACGGCTTCCCCGCCCATCGCGGGGGCCCGATGTGGTATGCCGATACAGTCGGTCCCAAAAAGGTTTACGAACGCGTCTCCGAGTTCCACCGTCAGCACGGTGAGATCTGGCGGCCTGCCCCACTGTTGAAGCAACTTGCCGATGAGGGTAGGACCTTCGCCGAATTCGGCAAGGAAGCAGGTGCGGTAGCGTAATCGTCATTCCTCGCGACTGTGATCGCGCCGCATTGCGGCAACACGTGCGTGAATCTGTAACTTCATTTCGACAGTTGGGAGAGAGCATGAGAGAAGCAGTGATTGTTGCCAGTTCGCGGACGGCACTCGCAAAATCGTTTCGCGGGTCTTTTAACCTGACGCGGCCCGAAGACCTCGCCGCACATTGCATTAAAGACGTTCTGGCAAAAACTCCAAAACTGGACCCGAAGGAGATCGAAGATGTGGTCCTCGGTTGCGCCCAGCCTCATGGTGCGCAAGGTCAAAACACAGCCCGCCTTTGTGCCATGCTCGCCGGCCTTCCCGCGTCGGTTGCCGGCACGACCATCAACCGGTTCTGCTCCTCCGGTTTGCAAGCCATTACTGTGGCTGCTCACCAGATTATCAATGAGGGCGTCGATGTCGCCATTGGCGGCGGCGTGGAGAGCATCACGGCAACGCCGCGAGACTTCAACCCGCATCCCGTGTTGCTTGAGAAGATTCCAGGACTTTACATGGTGATGGGAAATACTGCCGAGGTGGTCGCCAAACGATACAAAATCAGCCGCGAATCTCAAGACCAGTACGCGCTTCTCAGTCAGCAGCGCACTGCCCGCGCCCAGCAGGACGGTTTCTTCGACGCCGAAATCGCGCCCATGCGCGTCACTCGTGGCCTCCTCGACAAAAAGTCCGGAGAGATCGTCGGCAAAGAGGATGTCACCGCCAATCGCGATGAATGCAACCGCCCCGATACCACGCTGCAAGGCTTGCTTAACCTGAAACCTCATTTTGATCCCGACAGCGGTCAGGGAACGGTGACGGCCGGCAACTCTTCGCAGCTATCTGACGGCGCATCCGCCACGCTGCTAATGTCACGCGAGCATGCCGATAAGTTGGGTATTGCTTGCAAACTCGTTTTCCGCGGTTTCCAGGTCGCGGGTTGCGAACCGGACGAAATGGGCATCGGGCCAATCTTCGCGGTGCCAAAACTCCTGAGTCGCTGCGGTCTGCGAATGAATGACGTCGATCTTTGGGAGCTGAACGAAGCTTTTGCTGTTCAGGTCGTCTATTGCCGCGATCACCTGGGCATCGACCCCGAGAAACTCAACGTAAACGGTGGCTCGATTGCCATCGGTCATCCCTTCGGAATGACGGGTTCGCGCATGGTCGGCACTATCGCCAACCAAATGGCCCGCCGCAAAGCGCGCTATGGTGTTGTCACCATGTGCGTCGGGGGAGGACAGGGTGCGGCCGCGTTGTTCGAACGTGCCAATTGAAACTCCCGTTTGTGGGCCGCCAAACTCTGCCCCGAAGCGAATTTCATCTTTAGCCTTTCGCCTCACGGTGCATCGTTTGGCAAAATGGCTAGGTTGCCAATGGGAAACCTCTTTCTCGTCCGCCACGCGCAAGCTTCGTTCCTCGAGGGGAACTATGACAAGTTGTCTACGCTCGGCGAAACACAGGCGCGTCTTCTGGGCAAGGACTGGGCGCGACGCAACTTCGTTTTCAACCGCGTCTGCGTCGGTCCATGTCTCCGGCACAAAGACACCGCCAGGCTCGTCGCCGAGGCGTACAAAGAGGCAGGTCTCGGGTTTCCTGAACCGCCAGTATTACGGGAGTTTGATGAATATCAAGGACAAGCCGTGCTCGAACGCAGCCTGCCCGTATTGCTCGAGAACGACCAGAGAATCCGTGAACTCCACGCCGCTTTTCAGTCTTCGTCCGATTCATCCGGGCGACGGGCCACTTTTCAAAAGTTGTTCGAGGCTATCATTGCCAAATGGGTGCGCGGCGAGATTTGTCCATCGGGTGTGGAAACCTGGTTGGAGTTTTGCTCCCGGGTGAATTCCGGCCTCGGACGTTTTCTCTCCGCCGGCGGGCGCGGTGAACGGGTCGCGATTTTTACTTCCGGCGGTCCTATCGCGGTTGCCATGCAGCGTGCGTTGCGCCTCTCTCCGGAAAGCGCCATACAGGTGAGCTGGACGTTACGGAACGCTTCTTGGAGCGAATTCCTCTACGCCGCGGACCGGTTTACACTCAGCTCTTTCAATGCCCACGGACACATTGATGATGCGGCAATGCTCACTTACCGCTAGGGAGACTTTCCAATGAGCGACTTGCTGGACCATCCAGCTCCCATTCGATCCGGCGAAGAGCTTGACCTGGCCAAACTCGAACCTTATCTGCGCCGCCACTTTCCCAATGCAGCAGGTGGGCTTGAGGTCCGCCAATTCCCCAGCGGCCATTCCAACTTGACTTACTCCCTGCAGCTCGGCCCCAAGGAACTGGTTCTTCGCCGGCCGCCCTTCGGAAGCAAGGTGAAGTCCGCTCACGATATGAGCCGCGAATTTCGCGTGCTCTCAAAACTCCATTCCGTCTATGCCCCAGCTCCGGAAGTGCTTCTCTATTGCGGTGACGAATCCGTCCTCGGCGCACCCTTCTACGTGATGGAGCCGATCCACGGCATAATACTTCGCAGGGATCTGCCGCCAGGTTTGGAACTGAATCCTGCAAAAACAAGGCGGCTCAGCGAATTGTTTGTTGAAAATCTTATTCTTTTGCACAGCGTGGACTACGCCGCCGCGGGTCTCTCCAACTTGGGGAAACCGCAAGGATATCTGGAGCGCCAGGTCCAGGGTTGGATCGAGCGCTATTACGGTTCCAAGACTCACGATTATCCCGAGGTCGAAAAAATCTCCCTCTGGATGCACGCGCACATCCCGTCCACCCCCCACGATTCGCTGATTCACAACGACTATAAGTACGACAATATCGTGCTCGACTCGGCCGACATCACGAAAATTGTCGGGGTACTCGATTGGGAAATGTGCACCATTGGCGATCCGCTCGCCGATCTCGGAACCGCGCTCGCCTACTGGGTCGATGCGAGCGATCCCGAGGAAATGCAGCAAGTCCGTTGGGGGCCCACGACCCTCCCTGGCAGCTTCACTCGTTCGGAGGTCGTACACTTCTATGCGCGGAAAACTGGCCAGGATGTTTCCCACATAGCCTTTTATCTCACGCTCGCCCGTTTCAAACTTGCCGTCATCGTCCAGCAAATTTACTACCGTTATCGCCAGGGTCTGACGAAGGACGAGCGCTTTGCCTCCATGCCCGACAGAATCAAAATGCTTTTGCGTGCTTGTTGGCTTACAGCGGAAACTGGACGGATCTAGTAGGCTGCTGAAAAACTCTTATTCTTTAGGAGGCCGGGGCTTCAGTTCACCCTGAGCTTTGAACGGCCCCGGCGCAAAGCCTCTATAGCCAATGGGCTTTAGCCCCTGAAGCAAGGGTTTCCCTTGTTTTTCAGCAACCTCCTAGTGCGTGGGCGCGATTCCAAAGCGGTGATTTTCTAGAGCGGCACTCAATTTTCGCCTGGACTGAAATAGTAACGGACAATCCACTCCGCCACGCAACATGGCTTGGCGGAATCCTCGATTTCCATGGTTATCGAGTAAGTTGCTCCAACCGCATCTGGAAGTTCCTCGCATGCCAGAAGCCCGACGCGCGCCCGAATTCTGGAGCCGGCCCGTACCGGCGCAGGGAAACGCACGCGATTCACGCCATAGTTCACTCTCAGCCGCACGCCGTTTTGGATTCGAATCGCTTCTCTCATAAAGTGGCTGGCCAAGGAAAGCGTTAGAAATCCATGAGCTATTGTCGTGCCGTAGGGGGATTCGTTGCGGGCCCGCGCGCCATCCACATGAATCCACTGCCGGTCTTCCGTGGCTTCCGCGAACTTTTCGATACGCTCTTGCGTTACACGGAACCATTCCGTGACGCCGATTTCCCTGCCCACCAATTCCTTCAGCGATTGCGGATCTTTGACGATCAATGGCGGCACTAACTTCTCCCACGGCCAGTCTCGCGGCCCTGTTGCTTGTTTGGTTTCCTGTCAGCGCGAAGCCGGCGTCCCGGCGGCTTTTTTGCCTTTAGCCAGCTCCCACTTCGCAATCGATTCCATGTGCACTTCATCCGGCCCGTCGGCCAACCGCAGCGTCCGAGCCCCCGCCCAGGCGTAAGCTAGAAAGGTATCCTGCGAAACTCCGGCGCCACCGTGGGCCTGAATCGCCCGATCGAGCACCCGCACAGCCACGTTGGGCGCCACAACCTTAATCATCGCAATTTCAGAACGTGCCGCCTTGTTGCCGACGGTGTCCATCATGTATGCGGCCTTCAGTGTGAGCAGCCGCGCCTGTTCGATTTCCATGCGGGACGCGGCGATGTCCGCGCGAATCGTTCCTTGCTCGGCAAGCGCTTTCCCGAACGCCACCCGCATTTGCACCCGTTTACACATGGTTTCAAGCGCCCGCTCCGCAAGGCCTATAGATCGCATGCAATGGTGAATCCGTCCCGGCCCCAGGCGCCCCTGGGCGATCTCAAATCCTCGCCCTTCGCCGAGCAACATGTTTGCGGCCGGAACGCGCACATTTTCGAACTCGATTTCGCCGTGACCGTGTGGCGCGTTGTCATACCCGAATACCGTCAGCATCCGCAGGATCTTGACTCCGGGCGCATCTAGCGGCACCAGAATCATCGACTGCTGCCTGTATGTCGGCGCCGAAGCATCGGTCTTGCCCATGAAAACTGCGATCTTACAGCGTGGATCGCCCGCCCCCGAGGACCACCACTTCCGTCCGTTGACGACGTACTCATCGCCCTCTCGCACGACACTTGCCGCGATGTTGGTGGCATCCGAAGACGCCACGCCCGGCTCGGTCATGGCGAAACAGGATCGAATTTCTGCAGCCAGCAGCGGCTTCAGCCATTTTTCCTTCTGCTCCGCCGTGCCATAGCGCGCCAGCACCTCCATATTCCCCGTGTCAGGCGCAGAACAATTGAAGATCTCGGGCGCCATGTGGCTGCGGCCCATGATTTCGCAAAGCGGTGCGTACTCCAGGTTGGTAAGGCCCGCGCCGTTTTCGTCCCCTGGCAAAAATAAATTCCACAATCCCTCCGCGCGCGCCTTGGGCTTCAGCTCTTCGATAATCCGCGTCGGTCGCCACGGTTCGCGAGCCACTTCCTCATGGAATCGATGTTCGTTCGGATACACATAGGCATCCATGAAGGCTTGCAATCGCTGTTGCAGCTCCTTCGTCTTTGTGCTGAGTTCAAAGTTCATACGTCTCTTCTATTTCCCCTTGAAAGCCGGAGCGCGCTTTTCGATGAAGTGGGCCACACCTTCTTTAAAGTCCTCGCACTGCAGGCTCGCCAGCATTTCTTGCTCGGAGCTTTCAAACGATTCCGCCAGCGTCTGGAACATTGCGTCATACACTTGCCGCTTGATCACGCGCAATGAACGCGGGCTGACGTTCGACGCCAGGTCCTCCGCGTATTTCTGCGCCCTCTCCAAAAACGTTTCTTGCGGATAAACTTGGTTCACCAACCCCATCCTCAGGGCTTCGGCTGCATCGATCATTCTGGCGGTAAACAGCAGCTCCAGCGCGTTTGCATGTCCCACCAGCCGCGGCAACATCCATGCCATACCGTACTCGGCGATCAGCCCTCGCTGCGCAAAAACCGTGCTGAACCGAGCCGCATCGGAGGCAAGACGTAAATCGCAATACAAAGCTATCACCAGTCCCAAGCCCACCGTCGGGCCGTTGATGGCCGCAATCACGGGCTTCCCAACCGCGGGAAAGTACGAGTATTTTTTCTGAAAGTCCTGTCGCGTACTTTCGCCGATGATGCCTGCGGATTGCCCTGCGCGGGCCAGCCTCGCCGGGTCAAGTCCCTTGTCTGCAACCGCGCTCAACAGCGACATATCCGCGCCTGCGCAGAATCCGCGCCCCGCGCCCGTCAGGATGATCACGCGAACGTTTTCATCGCGCTCGGCCTCTCCGATCGCGGCGCGCACCTCGCCTTCCATGGTGGCCGTCCAGGCATTCAGTTTATCGGGCCGGTTAAGGGTAATGGTGGCGACCCGGCCGGCCACCCGGTAGAGCGTTTCTTGATTTGGCATAGCGAGCCGGATTATATACAATTGCGCGCGCGTTAGTCACGCTCATCTGTGTGTGGCTATCGAGTTCTACAATCTTTACCGCGGCCGTAGTGGCCACAGCCGCGTGTCGCAGCGGGAGGTTCTGTGTCCTTCGTCGAAAACCAAGGCGCCAAAATCTATTGGGATGACCAAGGTTCCGGCGAACCGCTGTTGCTTATCATGGGCCTCAGCTATCCCTCCTACATGTGGCATCGCAGCCGCCCGACTCTTGCAAAACACTATCGCACCATCGCTTTCGACAATCGTGGTGTTGGCCAAAGCGACGTGCCTCCAGGCGTTTATCCCATCCCGTTGATGGCCTCGGATGCGGCTGCCGTTCTGGATGCCGCGGGCGCCGGGAACGCGCACGTATTCGGCGTCTCCATGGGAGGCATGATTGCGCAGGAATTTGCGCTTCAATACCCGGAGCGCGTGCGATCGCTGATTCTGGGTTGCACGGCAGCAGGTGGTCCCCATGCCGTACTGGCAGAATCTGCAGCACTGCAAACGCTGATGCGGCAGGGCGAAATGACCCCGGAAGAATCCAAGGAAGCCATCATCCCTTTTATTTATGACGCCGCAACCTCTCGCGAGCGCATCGAGGAAGATATGGCCATCCGCATGAAATGGTATCCCACTCTGCGGGGATATGCGGGCCAGCTTCAAGGAATTCTCGGCTGGGAAGCTTACAGCCGCATCGCGCAAATCACGGCTCCGACGCTGGTCATTCACGGCGAAACCGACAGGCTCGTTCCACCCGCGAACGCCCAGTTAATCGCCGAACGCATTCCAGGCTCCAAACTCGTACTGATCCCTCAAGCGGGACATATTTTCGAGACCGACCAGCCTGCTGCAGCCCTTCACGCAATTGTAGAATTCCTCGCCGCTCACCGTGGTCTCGCTCAACGCTCTCCTGCTTACTGACCTTCGCGGAATATAGTGACTAAACGCGTATTGTCATCCCGAGCTGTAGCTCAGGCCTTTAGGCCTGAGGGATCTGCTTTTGCCTGCGGACTCGGAATGAGAAACTACTCTCGTTACGCCCATGGATCTTCCCAATTGTCTCCATTGCGTTTTCTTCAGAATTGGTGCCGGGGAGGTAACGCCAGAAGTACTATGGGGATTGGAACTTCACGACCGCGAATTACCGGTGAGCAGGCGTGCACAGCGCCGAATCCAGCCCCGATTTCCTAGGCTTCATCGGCCCAATCCGGTTATTCCGCATGGAGTTAAGCGCGCCTGCACGTGATGTAAGGTTGGTCTCCTCTCTCGCCCATTCCTCTAAACCTTCGTAACTGTCCCTGTGGAACTTGCGGACGGGGACCTTCCGGCTGCTCTGAACCAGTACTTACGTCCAGTTGTGGCGGCACAGATGAATGAGTTACTTCTGGAACAGGACCAAGTATCGGCGGAGCGAGTGTACCCGATGCCGCGCAGTCGGCAATTGGCTTTTGAACCCTGAGATAAGGCAAAGGTTCGAAGGCCGAGCGGAACACCGGCACGTTCCGCCACTAAGGTCATTTGGGTTGAGTTTTCCGAGGTAGTGGAAGTTGCCCATGAGAATAATAAACCGAAAAGAGCGGGGCCACTCGCTGATTGAATCAATGATCGTGATTTCCGTCATGCTCGTTCTCTCCGGAATGGCCATGTACCACAGCTTTGGGACGACGGAGAGCTATCGAGCGAATTCGGCCTTGGACACTGTCGTCAGCCAATTGCGGGTCGCCAGGCAGGTGGCCATCAGCCAACGCCGCCCCGTTGCGATCACCCTTGTTCTTAACCCCACAGCCCCAGCACAACAGTCCATCGCCTATCAGATGATAGAAACAGCGAGTGCGGATGTTTCGGCGGCCAACACTGGTGGAAATGGCCGCGTTAACTCCACGGCTCTGCCGGCCCAGACGCAATTTCTTTTGGAAGCCGGTGTGCCGGACACACCCATGGCCTTTGGCATGTGTGGGCCCGTGTGTATCGCTGGCGTCAGTGGCGGGCCCCCAACCGGAATGTATTTCTCGCCGACAGGACAGTTCAGCAGTGATGAAGCTGGCCTGTTGCCCATCAACGGAACCATCTTTATCGGTATCCCGAACCACCCCGAGACTGCGCGGGCCGTTACGATTCTGGGCAGCACCGGCCGCGTTCGTCCTTATACCTATGCTGGTGGCGTTACTGGATGGATGGAATGAGGAGTGGCCCGATGAAAAAAGTCCTTCGACTTCGCAAACAAAACGGATTTACCCTCATCGAATGCCTGGTTGCCACGGCCGTAATGACCGTTGGCATTCTCTCGCTTGCTGGCGTCTTCGCGCAAGGTCTTAACAACAATTATCAGGTCCAGATTCAGTACATCGCTCAACAAAAGGCGCAAGAAGCGATGGAGACCATATTCACCGCGCGGGACACGCGTCTCCTCACTTCGAATCAGATCAACAACGTCGGCACCTCTTCCGGCGTCTTCCTTGCCAACGCGCAACCTCTGCTTGCCCCCGGTCCCGATGGCCTTTTCGGGACGGCCGATGACGACCCCAACAATCCCGACTCCATCGTCGTCGCTCCGGGGCCGGACAACATTTTCGGAACTGCCGATGATGTCACGCTTAATCTGAATCCTTGGATGACCCGCACGATTTTGATCCAGCCAGTCGCCAATACCCCCAACCTCAAGTCCGTCTCCGTGACCATCAATTGGACCTATGGCGGCAAAACATCGCAGTATCAGCTCAATAGCTTTATCTCGAACTTTGATTGAGGCCTCCAATGAAATTCCAACCAAAGAGAAAAATCGCGGGCTTTACCCTGATGGAATTGATGCTCTCGATGGGCATCACCACGCTCCTGATGGCTGCGGCCGTAACCGCCTTCCGGGACGCATCCCAGTCGAACCAGGCGGTCACCTACGGCGCGGACATGAGCGAAAACTTGCGCGCCGGGCTGAATATGATCCAGTTGGATCTCCAGCAGGTGGGCTCGGGAATTCCGACAGGCGGTATCTCCATCCCCTTTACCGCTCCTTGTGGCACCACGCCCCGTATCAATCGGCCCATGCTGGGCGGCACGAGCACATTTCCGTATCCCGGCGCTACTTGTGAATCCACAATACCCGCTATCGAGCCGGGCAACGAGATGGGGCCTGCTATCACCGCGCCGGATGCGACTGCCGGCACGCCCGCAAATCCCAACAGCATCACGGACGAAGTCACCATGCTGTATGCGGACAACACCTCGGGGCTCGATCAGCAGCCAGTCAATCAGCCGGCTTCGGCGGGCCCGCCTGCAACTGCGGGGTGCCCGAACGGCAGTCTCCAATTGACCGGCACGACCCTCACGGTCACTTTCGATCCCACGTGCTTGAACCTGGCCAACAACCCCAATGGAGTCACCATCAATCCCGGCGACCTCATCCTGTTCACTAACGCTACTGGAAGTGCCCTCCTGTGCGTTACCGGTGTTTCGGGCCAGGTCATAACTTTTAAAGCCGGTGACCCATTTAATTTGAACGGCCGGACGGAAAACGCCGGCACGATTCAACAAATGGAAGCCACCAATTCCAATTGCAAGGTCGTAAACGGAGCGCCTGCCTGCTTTGCTCCCACGCTGGCCACTCGCATTTGGATGATTAGTTATTATCTCGATAACGTCACCGCAGCCCCCGACACCCGCTTGATCCGCCAGGTCAACATGAACCCACCTACCCCGGTCGGAGAGACCCTGGAAAACTTGCAATTCACCTATAACTTCGTCGACGGCGTCAACAATCCCGCGAATCAGCCTTCCGTGCCTGCGGGGAACTCCGAGTCGCAGATTCGTTCCGTGGATGTCTATCTCGGGGCGCGCTCAAGCCATGGCGTGCGGCGAGGCCCCCAGCTTATCTATGCCAGAAGCAACTTGATGACGCAGGTCTGCCTCCGCAGCCTGGCCTACGTGAATAGTTATCAATAAGAGGAGCCAGAAATGAGCATGAATTTGTTCAAGAAATCCAAGCATTTTCGCGGCGAGGCTGGCATTGCTCTGCTTACTTCGCTTCTCTTGCTCTTTCTCATGTCCAGCCTCCTGGTTGGCTACACCGTGTTGCTGGTGTCCAACCAGCAGCTCGCCTTTTCCAACAATGACGATGTGACCGCTTTCTATGCCGCGGAAGCCGGCATGGAGCAAATGACCGCAAATCTCGGGGACCTCTTCGACCAAACCTACTCGCCAACTGCCGCCCAGATCAATACCGTGGCACAAAACCCCCCCGTCTTTCCTGTGCCCGGAACGTCGCAGATGATTCAATATCTAACTAGCAGCGGGGGGAGCGGCTACACCATCACCCCGGCGGCGGTTGACGCCAACGGCAATCCAGCTCCGACGATCTCCACGATCAAGTCCGGCACTTATGCCGGCATGACCGCAATGCTCACGGAATACACCTTGCAAGTGAATGCGCGTACCCCGGCAGGCCGCGAAGTGAAGTTGCAGCGCGCCATTCAGACCGTTGGCATTCCCATGTTCCAGTTCGGCATGTTTTCCAATACCGACCTTAGCTTTTTCGCCGGACCGAATTTCGGCTTCGGTGGCCGCACGCACACCAATGGCAACTTGTTTCTCGCTGAAGGTAGCGGCGATACTTTAACCATGTCCGACAAAGTGGACGCTTACAAGGATGTCATTCGCACCAATTTGGAGAATGGCTGGCCGACCAGTTCGAACTACACCGGTACGGTTCAAATCACGACCCAGCCAGGCGGCAGCAACTACAGGACTTTGGCTACCACCGAGGGGAGTCTTACCGGGACGGTTGGCTCATCCGCGGATACCAATTGGCCCACAATCTCCACCGGCCCCGCTCCCACCGACTACAACAGCAACTTGACTAACGGCAAGGGTAGCGCTTACCCACAGTATTCTACCGGCGCGAAGCAATTGAATTTGGGCATCGTTACCATCGGAAACGGCGCAACCCAGTCCATCGACCTGATCCGGCGGCCAGTCTCCGGCGAAGCTCCCAATATCACCGGAGAGCGCTATTTTGCGCAAGCCAGCCTCAAGATTCTTCTCTCCGATGACCCGAACGACATCATGAATCTTCCCTGCATCGATTCCACCACCCAGCCGTTTGATCTGAGCCAGATGGCGACGCCTCCGAGTACCTGGGCCGCCTCTGCCTATACGCCCCTAGCATCTCTTTACGCTAAGTTGGTTGCGAACGGCGTCACCCCGCTCCCTTTGGCAGCCTCGGGCGCAGGGATCCTCACTACCGGCGCAGCGGCGACCGCATATAACCCCAACGACGGCTACTGGTTGCCGAATGGCTACCCCGTCATCAAGGGTTACCTCAAAATCGAAGAGCAACTGGGTTATGGGAGTCCTTGCGGCACTTGGAAGGATGTGACCACGGAAATCCTCGGCTATGGCTACGTTGGCCGCAACATCGATCCGGTTTCCCAGTCTCTCGATGGAGCGACTCTAAATCCTCAGTGGCCTGGCATTGGAACAGCGAACTGTTTGAAGACTAATTCCTGCACCCAAATGGACCCCTTGCAAGGGAGCACCAATGGCTATGTTGCTGCCACCGCCGGCAACCCGCTAACCATCAACAATGGTTATAGCTATCCTCTGCCCACTCTCCCAATGACCGCAGCGCCCGCCCCGCTCGAACTGGCCAGCCAGTGGCCTACCGCACAATACCCTCCTGTCTATATGGCCGCCGGAACCTTCACGGCTGTCGATTCCCTCGCGGCCCCCACGGGTAGCTGCAAGGATCCTCACCCCCTCGCAGTCATCCGTTTGGAACGGATTCGCGACAATCCTTCGTCTCTCTACACTGCCTATTTCAAGAACTCGAAGGGCAAATATGTGAATTATGTTGCAAGCGGCACATTGTCAGGCACAAACGATCCCGTGCAGGCCCCTGTGGCCATCGTTTGTGGCGTGGACCCAAGCACTGGCAACCTCCCAGTTATATTAGACTCAACAGGCGCCAAGTCGGCCGCGTGGGTTCCTAACCCTTCCGACTTTTGGCCCAACATGTTGTTTGACACTCGCGAGGGCGAACTTCGAGATGTAGCGATGAACACCGCGAATCCCGCCCTCCCCACTCTAAACGGCGCCATGAATTATATCCAACTGGACGGTATTAATCTGGCCAATTGGTTTGCCGGCAAACTCGGCACCATCACCACCTCTGGCCAGGGCACCAAGGATCCCGCCGTCGCTCCCAACAACTATGTGGTCTACATTTCGGACCGTCGCGGGAACTACGCTGCGTCGCAAACCCTTACCGGCGGTTGGCCTCCGCTGTCTTACACCCTGAAGGAGAGTGGCGAATACGGCTGGAATGACCTCGTCAACTTTCCAGTGAACGCCACCACCGGCTGTCCCGACAATCTCCTGGAAACGGGAGAAGACGCGGATGGCACCAACCAGCTCTATACTTACGGAGCCAACCAGAGTTACATTCACGCCGCGGGAGTTTCTCCTGCTACTTCGCTTGCCTATGGACAGACCGGCATCTTTAAGAATTTGTCGGGCGCCGCTCTTACCACGAACGCTAACTGCGCGTCTGTGCCCCCGTATGTGACCGACGGCATCTGGCCGATGATGGTTGCAACCTCTGGAGAAGCCGCGCGCGAAAACCCTGCGCTCTTCTTCCGCCGCGCTGTCAAGGTCATGGACGGCAACCTGCTTACCGCCGTGGGCGCGTGCCCCGGTGGCAACAACTGCGGCTTGGCCATCGCCACGGAAAACCCGATATACATTCAAGGCGACTTCAATGCAAACTCCGGTGGGAATGGCTTTAGCGACCCCTCGATTGCAGTCTCCGTGTCGGCTGATACCGTCACTCTTCTTTCCAACAACTGGAACGACACCAACTCCTTTTCCAGTCCTTATTCCGAGTCAGCCCGCAGCGGCACCACCACTTATTACCGCGCTGCCGTCGTTGCCGGGGCAACGCCTTACTTTTCGAATCCCACCGGAATCATCTATCAAGACTTCGGCACCGACGGCGGTGTCCACAATTTCCTTCATTACATCGAAAGCTGGAACGGCACTCTGTACTACGAGGGCTCCATCATCGACCTGTTCTACCCCCGGCAAGCCAATGGCTACTACAAATGCTGCAACACGGTGTATAGCCCGCCAACCCGCGGCTATGTCTTTGACACCAACTTCCTGACTCCTGCGCTCTTACCGCCGCGCACGCCTCTCTTCCGCGACATCAACACCACCGGTTGGACGCGGCTATTGCTGGCGTCCCAGTAAGACCTCTGTACGCTTCTTCACTTCCGCGAACGTCCCGGTCTCTGATCGGGACGTTTGCTTTTTGGGGCCGCCATACTTTGCTGCCCCCTCCCGCTTTGCTCACTCTCCCGCCCTTTCGTGAGTGCCGCCAGTTACTTCACGTAAGTCGCCAGCCAGTCGAGGAAGGTCTTATACCAGAGCTGAGCGTTCTGGGGCTTCAGGATCCAGTGTCCCTCATCGGGAAAGATCAACAATTTCGAGGGCACGCCTTGGCGTTGGAGCGTGTTGAAGAATTCCAGTGACTGCGTGTACGGCACGCGATAATCCTTTTCCCCCGCAATCACCAGAGTTGGCGTCTTGTACTTGCCCAGCTCCGCTGCATAAGCCGATGGAGCCCATTTCTTATAATTTTCCGGCGCGCCCCACGGTGTGCCTTGCAGGTCGTGTTCTTCAAACCAAAGTTCCTCCGTCGCATACATGGAGACTTTGTCGTAGACGCCGGCGTGGCTGATGATGGCCTTGAACCGGTCGGTATGCGTGGCCAGCCAATCGGCCATGTAGCCGCCGTACGAGCCGCCCGCTGCGGCCAGTCGAGACTTGTCGATAAAGGGATATTTGGCGAGGGCCGCGTCGATGCCTTTCATAATGTCGACGTAGGCTTTTCCGCCCCAGTCGTTCGTAATTTCGTCTGTAAATTTCTGGCCATAACCCGTGGAGCCACGGCGGTTGATCATCAGGGTGACGTACCCGGCTCCCGAAAATACTTCTTCATTCCAGCGATAGCCCCACCCGTTTTCCCACATGGTCTGCGGGCCGCCATGCAACAGCACCAGCAGGGGATATTTTTGCGACGCGGCAAACTGCGGCGGCCGGATCAACATTGCCTCCACTTTCGTGCCCTCGGCGCCTTCGAACCAAAACGTTTCGGGCTCACTCATCTCCACCTTGGCAAGCATGGCGTCATTCGTGTGTGTGAGCTGCTTGAGTCCGCTGCCGTCCCCGGCGGAAAGAAAAACCTCATTCGGCAGGGTCAAGCTGGTGCGCGTTGTCACCAGCGTCTTCCCGTCGCCGCTGAAGGCAAATTCCGCGTTGAATCCGTCGAGAACTTTCTTCGGTGCCGCACCGGCACGTGCTCCCATGGCATAAAGTGGTTGGAAAGTTTCATTCTCCGCGAGGAAATAAATGGTCTTGCTGTCCGGAGACCACGCGAGGTCAGTGGCGCTGCGATCAAAGCTTTCGGACAGGTCTTCATTCTTACCCGTCTGGCGGTCGTACAACATCACGCGCCACTTGTCCGACTCGTAGCCCGCCGTTAGCTGAGCGTGGTAGGCAATGGTGCGTCCATCCGGCGAGTAGACCGGATTGCCGTCAAACCCCGGCTGCGTGGTGATCCGTTTCGGGTCCCCTCCGGCCACTGGGACCACGAAGAGATCTCCGTTTGTGCTGATTGCTTCCACTTTGTCCGTGACAGCGGTGAAGCAAATCTCCTTGCTATCGGGAGAAAAGTTGAAGTCCCCAGGCCCGCTGCGCTCTTCGGGCGGCACGTCGTAGTCGGCGCCCGGCGTCAAATCCCGTGCGGCAGCACCTTCGTCCACGGGCATGACGAACAAGTGGCTGCGCTTCCCTTCCGACCAATGATCCCAATGGCGATAGAGCAGGTGATCGTAACTGCGCGCCTTGACCTTGCTCTTCTCTTTTTCCTGATCGCGCCTCGCGTTGCACGCGTCGTCCTTGCAGTCCGGATAAACCGAAGAAGTGAACGCAAGGGCCTTCCCGTCCGGCGACCAGTGGAATAGGTCCGCGCCCGTGGAAAGCTGCGTCAATTTCCTTGCCTCGCCGCCCTCCATCGAGAGCAGGTAGACCTGGGAAGTGCCGTCTCGGGCGGAGAGAAACGCGAGGGTCTTGCCGTCCGGTGACCAGGAGGGCGAATTGTCGCGGCCTCCCTGCGTGACCTGAATTGGATCGCCACCCGGCGTGCTGACAATCCAAACATTGCTAACCTCTCGATTAGCCTCCATGTCCGGCGTCGAGACGCTATAGGCGACCCATTTGCCGTCTTTTGAGATCGCCGCGCCGCTGACGCGATGCAACCTGATGAGGTCGTCGAACGTCAACGCGTGCCTTGCGGGAGTTTGCGCGTGCGAGGAAAAAACGATTGCCAGCAAGGCCAGGAGCAAGCCACCGCGCATACCTATCGTTTTCATCGGCGTCCCCTTTGTCTTACCGCACAGTTGAGAAGTGCATTCAAAGCATTTGATGATGCCACGACTCCGCGATGAATCCAAGGCACAACCACGGTCCAGGCGTATCCATCCGGGTCCAGGACCGTGACCTCACGCCACTCGGCCGCTGGCGAGGCGGCCAACTTGGCTGGTGAGCCTCTGTGCCGGAAAACCGCTGTTTCCAGCCCATCTGCTACAATTCCGGTGTGAGCACGCCCAAGCACACGACTCCACTTTTTTCGCGCAACCTTCGGAAACAATATCCCCTTGTGGTCCGCGGCGAAGGCTGCTGGATTCTTGCCGCGGATGGACGCCGTTATCTGGACGCATCAGGGCAGGCTGCGGTAGTCAGCATTGGGCATGGCGTGCAGGAGATCGGTCGCGCGATGGCCGAGCAGTCCAGTCAGATCGCATTTGCGCATACGACGCAGTTCCACTCCGAACCAGCCGAGAAGCTTGCCGCGCGCGTGCTGGCAATTGCTCCGCGAAATTTCCAGAATGGCGGCCGTGTGTACTTCACTTCCGGCGGCTCGGAAGCCACGGAAACCGCGATCAAGATGGCGCGCCAGTATTTTCTGGAAAGCAAGCAGCCCTCTCGCTATCGAATTCTTGCCCGCAAGCAGAGTTACCACGGGAGCACGCTTGGCGCGATGTCCGTCAGCGGCAATGTCGCCCGCCGCGCGCCCTATGCACCCATGATTCCAGAGTGGGGGCATGTTGCCCCGTGTTTCTGCTATCACTGCCCTTTCGACAAGCGTTTCCCGGAATGCAAACTGGCGTGTGCGGATGATCTCGATGCATTTCTCCGAGCCAACGACGCTTCGACTGTAGCTGCATTCATTTTTGAGCCCGTCGTTGGTGCGACATTGGGTGCTGCTCTGGCCGTCGATGGCTACACGGCGCGGATCGCGGAAATTTGCCGGCATCACGGAATCCTCCTGATCGCCGACGAAGTGATGACCGGCATGGGCCGCACCGGCAAACCATTCGCGAGCGCGCACTGGGGTCTGGAGCCGGACATTATTCTTGCCGGTAAGGGAATCGCGAGCGGATATGCGCCGCTGGGCGCCGTGCTGGTGGCGCCGCGCGTGGTGGAAGCGTTTGAGAAGGGCACCGGGGCCTTCATGCACGGTTTCACGTACCAAGCTCATCCTGTGGCCACGGCGGCGGGAAATGCCGTGCTTGATTACCTGGAGGCACACAGACTGTTTGAGCGCGTCACGCCGGCTGGGGAAGCCTTGCGGAAGGCGCTCGCGACGTTGGAAAGCCATCCTCACGTTGGAGAGGTGCGCGGATTGGGGCTTTTGCAAGGCGTGGAGTTTGTGAAAGACAAAGCGACGCGCGAGCCGTTTCCCAAGGAAGCCGGAATCGCCGAAAAAATCCGCCAGGCGGCGCTGGAGAAAGACGTCTTGCTATACCCGGGACAGGGTTGTGTCGATGGCATACGCGGCGACCACGTTTTGCTTGCCCCTCCCTTCATCGTCAAGCCCGAGGAATGCGCATTGATCGCAATGGCTATCCAATACGCCTTGGGTAAAGTCCTTTCCGCTTGATGCGGGTGCCACGCGCCGTGCCAAGCGCTTCAGTTGGTGTGGTGGCAGCGCCGCATCCGTTGCCAGAATAAGAACTATCGAACCGCATCCCGTAATGATTGCGAACCGGTCAGCCTAGCAGGCTGCTGAAAAGCTCTTTCTCTTTAGGAGGCCGGGGCTTCAGCCCCGGCGCAAAGCCTCTATAGCCAATGGGCTTTAGCCCCTGAAGAAAGGGTTCCCCTTGTTTTTCAGCAACCTCCTAGAGAGCCAGGCCAGCGCTTTTGCGCGGCGCTTCCACGGTCAACTCTTCGCGGTTGGCGTAGTGTGTGATGAATGACCGGGGGAAGTCTGCTTTTGCTTTCGAGCTTCAGTTGTCCGGCTCATCGTCAGGACCTCGACCCTCAGTTTGACTCCGCGCTTCCGTGGATGATCTTCGGGAGTGTAAATCTCATCTACAGTAACGCGGTACGTCCACCCCTTCGCCAGATCGTCGGCCAAGCGGCCACCCTCCGACGGCCAGTATCCAAGCTGTTCACCGTTCTTCCGGCAGATTTTCACGGCGCCGGGGTCGAATCGGTTATCAGGCTCGGGAATAAGGACAAGTTCCTCACCTTCGTAACAGTCTTTGATGATCTTCTGACGGCTTGACCCATCATCGTTTTTGAAGCTGATTCCGTGGACCTGCTTGTAGAACACTCGATTGCCGTCGCTACTCACGTCGCGAGGGTGTTGCGGCGATCCCAAAAACCGCGTCGAAACGGCCAGGCCGCGTTGCTTCTTGCCCTGGTTAGCAACGTAGAAAACTATGAACAGAAAGATGAAGAACAGGATGATCCAGATCATGCTCCAACTCTGGACGCATCCCTCCGTGCTCGCAAGGGCGCCAGCCACACTCCACACGTAAGCCGGTGCCGCACCATCCGGTTTGATGGTGCGGATTTTCTTATTTAGAGAACCAGTGGACCGGTTTTGCGCGGCGGATTGAAGAACGGCAGCGACACAATTTTTGCCGGGACGGTTTTGCGCGCTGCTTCCACGGTCAACTCCATGCTCAGGGTGGCGCCCAGTGCGGCGCTTTCCCGGCTCACGGAGGCCAGCGCGATCATGCGCTTCAGCGTTGGCGACCAGGTCGTTGACGTGGCTTTGCCCACCTGACGTCCGCTGCGATAAACGGGCACGGCAACGCGGGAGGCGGTGGCCGGCACCTGGGGCGCCATGCCTATTTTTTCGTAGAGGGCTTCGACTTCGCTCCAATTGATTTCCAGGCCCACCAGCAATCGGGCCGGGCCGCCATTCTTGGCTTCTTTGACCAGCGCGTCGCGGCCGACGAAATTCTCTTTCTTCAGGTCAACCAGTTTGCCAAGCCCGATTTCGCCGGGCGTGTATTTCTGCTGTTCGATTATGGCGCGCTTGCTGGAAATGTAGTCCACTTCGACCAGGATGAGGCCTGCCTCGATGCGCGCGATGTCCAGCGCGGCCATGCCTGCCGGATGAATGTCGAACGCGCGGCCCTTTTTCATCAGTTCATCGAAAACCTTCACTGCGTCCTTCCACGGTATCCAGATTTCGTAGCCGAGGTCGCCGGTGTAGCCGGTGCGCGAAATGTCCACGGGCACGCCGGCGATTTTGCCGTGCGTGGCGCGAAAGTATTTCAAGTCGGCAATGTCCGCATCGGCCACGGCCTGCAGCAGTTTCCCGGTTGTCGGCCCTTGCAGGGCGAGCGCCGCCACTTTTTCCGAAATGTCTTCGATCTGAACGTCGAGGCCGAGGGCGTTCTGGCGGAACCAGCGGAGACTAGGATCGGCGGCGGTCCAGCGGTATTCGTTTTCAGCGAGCCGTGTGATGGTGCCGTCATCGATGACCTTGCCGGCGGAATCGCACCAGCAGCAGTAGATGACTTGGTAGACGGCCACCTTGTTGATGTCGCGCGCGATGACCCGATTGACAAGCTTAGTGGCGTCGCGGCCGGTGACCTGGTACTTGAACAGCGGCGTGACATCAATGAGCGCGGCGGAATTGCGGATCGCGTTGTACTCGTGCTCATGTGTCATTTCGTAGACGCTGACGGTGTAATATCCCGACCACTCTTTGAAGTTCAGGCTCTCGCACAACGCCAGGGTTCTCTCATGAAATGCGGTTCCGACAGGCACGATTCCTCCGGTCTGAGCGCGAACAGTGAGGCCACGGCAGACTGCGCCGAACGAATAGCGAATTATAGTTTCCGGTTTGCCTCGGCTGCAAGCGCGCCTGGTACACTCCCAAAAGCGCGCACGAGCCTCCAACCCCGCAAGGGGCGCAGCCGAGAACTATTGTCCAAATGTGTACTGCCGCATTGAGAAAAGTATATTGCCTGCTGGTCTAGAGGGGCGCGGCTTTGCTAGCCTGAGAGTACAAGCCTGAACACATTTTTCAGAGCATGCTCCCGGCTAGAGGGCGTACAGAATCACTGGCGCACTTTGCCGCCGGGGACAGAAGGATACTCTCGTGAAACTCACTGCCCTCGCATTAGCGTTCGCAATTACTACCGCTCTTGGCCCATCGCGGGCACTCGGGAATCCTGTGCCGCAAACGCCGCCTGGGGCCAGCTCTGCTACTGTTGCCCGCACAACAAAGGCCGTGAATTATCGCCGCGCGAATGGATCGGCCAAAGTGAACTTCCAGGGGACGGAACTCATGCGGGGCGCGTCAGGCGAAGCGAAAGTCCAAAACAAAAACAACCGCATGCAAATCGGGGCAACTTTCACCGGGCTCGAAGACTCAACCAAATTTGGACTGGAATACTTGACCTATGTTTTCTGGGCGGTCTCGCCGCAGGGGCGCGCGGAAAACCTCGGCGAAGTGGCCGTGAAAAACGGATCCGCACATCTGAAAGCGGTCACCGACATGCAAACATTCGGGATGATTGTGACGGCGGAGCCGTATTTCGCGGTGACGCAACCGGGGAACGTCGTTGTGCTCGAAGCCATGCCCGCGGTCGACGGCGCGGGCCGCGTGGAAAATGTGGATGCGACCTACGAGCTGATTGGCCGCGGCGCGTATTCCTCTTCCAACACGAAAATCGACAACGCCATTTTTGGAATTGATCCAAACGCGCCCAGAGAGCTGTTTGAGGCGCGCAATTCGGTGCGCATCGCGCGGAATGCCGGCGCTGACAAGTACGCGACGGCTACGCTTGCGAAGTCGGAACAGCAACTCGCTGCCGCCGAAGAAACGTACCGCTCCAAGCGCGACAAGAAGACGGTGGAATCGGCTGCGCGCGACGTTGTGGAAACCGCCGAAGAGGCGCGCGTGATGGCCGTGAAACAAAAGGCTGAAGAAGACGCGCAAGCACGGATTGCGGCAGAAAAGAAGGCTGCGGAAGAACGCGAAGCGAAAGCTCGCGCCGACGCGGAAGCGGAAGCCCGGCGCCGCCAGGAAGCGGAGCAAGCGCGCACGCAAGCGGAGCAGGCGCGGCTCCAGGCGGAACAAGCCAAAGCGGACGCGGAACGCATGAAGCAGCAGGCGGAACAGGCGGCGCAGGAAGCGGCGCGCCAGAAGGACGAAGCCGAGAAGGCGCGGCAAGCGGCGTTGGAGCAACAACGCCTGGCCGAAGCGGAAACCGAGAAAGCGCGGCAGGCTGCGGCCAAAGCTGAAAGCGAGAAGGCGCAATTGCGCGCGCAACTTCTCGATCAGTTGAATTCGATTTTGCAGACGCGCGATTCCGCGCGCGGACTCATCGTGAACATGTCGGATGTTTTATTCGACACCGGCAGTTCGACGCTAAAGCCCGGTGCGCGGGAAAAGCTGGCGAAGATTTCGGGCATTCTGCTCGCGCATCCGGGCCTGACCCTCCAGATTGAGGGCCACACGGACAGCGTGGGCAGCGATGAGTTTAACCAACAACTCTCGGAGCGCCGCTCGGATGCGGTGCGGGACTTCCTTGCCGAGCAGGGCGTGCCCGTGTCTGCGATGTCGGCGAAAGGATTTGGCAAGACCCAGCCCGTAGCTTCCAACGATACGCCCGAAGGTCGGCAAAGAAACCGGCGTGTTGAGTTGGTCGTGAGCGGCGACGCCATCGGAAAGTCTGCGGCAGCGGGAACGACGGTCAACGCCACGACACCGCAGTAGCGCACCAACTACCCACCCTTCGAGCCACTTAGCGCTGCCGATTTCGCAATCAGGTAGACCTCTTCTTCGCGATTCTCCGCTGAATTCGCTCGTACAGGTGTGTGGCTGCGCTTGTTTCGAAGTCATGCTCTCAGTAGAATGCTTTGTTCACTAACTGATTCGGGTTCCTCTCATCCAACTGGAGTCCTCACGAATGCCTCAGTCCTACGATGTGGTCGTGATCGGGGGCGGTCACAACGGTTTGGTGAACGCCGCGTATCTGGCAAAGGCAAGGAAGAAGGTTTTGGTTCTGGAGCGCCGCCATGTTCTCGGGGGATCGGCGGTCACCGAAGAAATTGTGCCCGGGTTTCTGTTTTCGGTCTGTTCCTACGTGGTTTCGCTGCTGCGCCCGGAAATCATCCGCGAACTCGATCTGCCGCGCCATGGCCTGGAAATTCTGCCGCTCGACGGCACGTTTTCGCCGATGCTGAACGGCGACTACTTGTGGCGCGTGAACGATCACGCAAAAACGCAGCGCGAAATCCGGCGGCACTCGCGGCTCGATGCCGAGGCGTACGACGAATTCTCAAAGCTGATGACGCCGATGTGCCGGTTCGTGAAGCCGCTGCTTTCCATGATTCCGCCGGACCCCACGACGCTCCACCCAAAGGACCTCAAGCGGCTGAATTTTCTCTTGCAACGCTTCCGCGAACTTTCTTCCGACGAGCGGTACACCCTGGTGCAGCTCTTGACCATGAGCGCCGGGGATTTTCTGGACCAGTGGTTTGAGACCGATGTGCTGAAGGCCACCATGTCGGCTTCGGGCATCATCGGGACGTTCCTCGGCATCCGGTCGCCGGGCACGGCTTACGTTCTGCTGCACCACTACATGGGCGAAATTGACGGGGCGTTTCGCTCGTGGGGATTCAGCCGCGGCGGCACCGGAGGCATCTCTCTGGCGATTGCCTCGGCGGCGCGGCAGGCGGGCGCTGAAATCCGCATGCAGGCGCCCGTGGAGAAAATTCTCGTCAGGGATGGCCGGGCCGCGGGAGTGGTGCTGAAATCGGGCGAAGAGATTTTCTGCAATGTGGTTTCCTCGAGCGTGGACCCGCGCCTCACGTTTGAAGCGTTCCTGGAGCCGAAGGAGCTGCCTTCCGATTTTCTGGAGAGCGTGCGGCGGTATAAATTCCGCGGCTCCTCTGGAAAAGTGAATCTGGCTCTAGACGCGCTGCCGAATTTCCGGTGCTTGCCGGGCGAAGGAGCGCATCTTCGAGGGGCGATTTCCATTTCGCCGACGATGGAGTACATGGAGCGCGCCTACGATGACGCGAAATATGGGCGCTTTTCGCGCCGGCCGTACATTGACATGGTGATCCCGAGCCTCACGGATCCGTCAGTGGCGCCACCCGGAAAGCACGTTCTTTCGTGCTTCGTGCAATACGCGCCATATAAGCTGGCGGAAGGAAACTGGGACGATCAGCGGGAAGTATTCGGCAACAACGTGATCGACACGATCGCCGAGCACGCCCCGAACATCAGGGACATCATCATCGGCAAGCAGGTACTGACGCCGCTCAATCTGGAACGGGAATTCGGACTGACAGAAGGGAATATTTTCCAGGGCGAGTTGTCGCTCGAGCAGCTTTTCTTTTTGCGGCCGGTTCCCGGCTGGGCGTACTACCGCACTCCAATCGATAACCTCTACATGTGCGGCTCGGCGACACATCCTGGCGGTGGAATTATGGGGGCCAACGGACGCATCGCGAGCCAAGTCATCCTGAAAGAGTGGAAGAAGGCGGCGAACTGACCATGCCCATCGGACAGAAAGTCGTGCTCATCGGGGGTGGGCACAACGCGCTGATCACGGCCTTTTATTTGGCGAAGGGCGGGTTCAAGCCGGTGGTGCTGGAACGCCGCGAGATCGTGGGCGGAGGAGCGGTCACCGAGGAGTTCCATCCAGGTTTCCGGGCCTCGATGCTTGCGCACACGCTCGGGCCGCTGCGCGCAGACATTGTGCGCGACATGCGCCTCCAAAAATTCGATCTGCAGATTTTCCGGCCCGATCCACGCGTGTTTGCGCCGGCGCCGGACGGACGCGGGTTGCTCTTTTATGATGATGCGGCGAAGACCGCCGGCACGGTTTCACATCTTTCGGCGAAGGACGGCGCGAAGTACACCGAATTTGCGGAAGCGCTGGAAACGATCGCCGGCGTGTTCAGCCAGGTTGCCTCCATCACACCGCCGGCCATCGATAAACCCTCGCCGGAGGATTTTTGGAACCTGTTCAAGACAGGGCGCAGCGTGCGCGGCCTGGGAAAGACAGGAATTCTTGACCTGCTGCGCTGGTGCCCGATGGCCGTGGCGGATTTTGTCGGCGAATTTTTCGAGACCGAATTGCTGCGCGCGGTGATTGCGGCGCGAGGCATTTACGGGGCGAATCTGGGACCGCGGTCGGCGGGCTCGACGGCAGTATTGCTCCTGCGAGCGGCCGCGGATCCACACCCGGTCGGCTCGGCGGCGTTTCCGCGAGGCGGGCTAGGCGAATGTTCGCGCGCGCTTGCCGAAGCGGCAAAAAAAGCCGGGGCGGAAATCCGGACGAACGCGGAAGTGGCGCAGATTCGGACAAAAAACGGCGCCGTGGCCGGAGTCGCTTTGGCGAACGGGGAAGAAATTGTGTCCGAGGCAGTGGTCTCCGGCGTTGATCCGAAGCGGACATTTTTCAAACTGCTGGAGCCGGAGAATTTGGATCCGGTATTTGCGATGCGGATGAAGAATTTCCGCGCTCGGGGAAATGTAGCCAAGGTGCATTTGGCGCTTGGCGACTTGCCGAATTTTCCGTCGCTCGCGAATGCGGTCGGTCCAGACGGATTCCGCCAGGCGCTTTCGGGCCGGATTCACATCGGGCACGAGATCGACTATTTGGAGAAGGCGTTCGACGCGCCCAAGTACGGCGACATTTCCTCCGCGCCGTATCTCGATGTGACGATTCCAACGTTGCTTGATCCTTCCCTTGCGCCGACAGGCAAACACGTCCTTTCCGCATACTTCCAGTTTGCGCCATACCACTTAAAAGAAGGTAACTGGAACGGCCGGCGCGGCGAGTTGGCGAACATCGTGATCAAGACGCTGGCGGCGTACGCACCGAACTTGGAGAACCTGGTGGAAGCGGCGCACGTGATCACGCCCGCGGATCTGGAAGAGACTTATGGGTACACCGGCGGGCACATATTCCATGGCGAACTGGCGCTGGACCAGATGTTCACGATGCGGCCAGTGCTGGATTGGGCGCGCTACCAGACGCCGGTCCGAGGACTGTTCCTCTGCGGAAGCGGAACCCATCCGGGAAATGGATTGACCGGCGCAAGCGGCGCGAACGCAGCGAAGGAAATCATCCACGAACTGCGCTAGCCGGTTTGTACAAGCAACCGCAGCGGCTGAAGCCGCAAAGGAAGACAAGCCCTTACGTTCCGCGGGGGCTTGCGCTAGCATGAAAATAGAAGATCCAAATTCCGCTCAATCCATCGTCTGCGAAAGGAAATCTTGATGAATCGGGCATTTCTCGCGGCTCTACTGGGCACACTCCTGCTCTTGCTGGGCGCCTGCAAATCGCAGACGGACAGTAAGGATGCCATCCGCGCCGGGGTGGTCAAACACATTGCCTCCGTGAACGGCTTAAACGTGGACAACATGACGATCGTCGTCACGCAGGCCACGATCAATGGCGACAAGGCCCAGGCCAGCGTCGATATTCGCGCGAAAAACAGCGATCCGAGCGCGCCCGCGATGCAGCTGACTTACGAGCTCCAGAAGCAGGGGGAGGAGTGGGTGGTCCTCAAGGGCCAGCCGACCGGTGGGATGCAGCACCCTGCCGCGGGCGAAATGCCGCAGCCAGGCACAATGCCTCCCGGGCATCCCAATATCGGCGGGACCAGCGGCCAGATGCCGGCGAACCATCCAGACTTCAATTCGATCTTGGGCACCGCGCAGCCCCAAGCTCAGCAAGCTCCGGCGCAGCAGGCGAATCCGTCGGGGAGCAAACCGTAGATGAGGAATTGGATATCGGTGAAGAAAAAAGAGCGACCAGCGACCGGCGACCAGGAAGCAAGGAGAAGAAAAGAGACCGCTGGTAAATAGCCTCCTCTTGTCCCGTCTCGGAAGTTCCTTGCATTTCTCTTTAGGAGGCCGGGGCTTCAGTTCACCCTGAGCTTCGAAGGGCCCCGGCGTAAAGCCTATAGAATGAATTGGGCTTTAGCCCCTGAAGGTTCTGAACCTTTGCGCGATATTTTCGGGACACTACACTCTTCGGGTCCTGATATCTGGCCGCTGGTATCTGAAATCCTTGTTCACCTAAAAATCCTGCAAATCGTCGGTTGGCAAAGCCACGCGCACGGCGTTCAATACCGCCAGCAGATCGATCAGTTCCTGTCCGACAGCGCCCCAGATCGGCGGCAAGTAGCCAAACGCCGCGGCAATCATTCCGATGACGCTGGCCGCCATTCCACCGAGCGCGCTCTGTAGCGCGATGCGCCGCATGCGGCGGCCGATGTGCATCAGCTCGTCGATTTTTTCGAGCGAGGGTTCCAGAACAACGGCATCGGAGGCCTCCACGGTGATGTCGTGGTGCGAGCCGAACGCCACGCCCACCGTGGCGGCCAGCAGCGCCGGCGCATCGTTGATTCCGTCGCCTACGAACAACGTGCGGGCCTTCGCGGTTTCCTCTTTCACAATCGCCACTTTTTCTTCCGGACTTTTCCCCGCACGTACTTCGGTGATTCCCACGCTCTCCGCAAGGTATTTCACCTCCGATTCGCGGTCACCGGAGAGCAGCATCACCTTGCCCACGCCGTGCTTCGGTCGCAGATGCCCGATGAACAAAGCACTGTCTTTGCGCGGCGCGTCGTGAAAACGGATCGCCGCTGCATATTTTTCGTCGATAAAGACAAGGCACTCCAGGCCGCTTTCGAGTGGAGGCAGGGGCAACTCTGGAGCTGCCACCTTTTTTCGCCCGGTGATGCGAACCGAATGGCCCGCGATGGCGCCGCGCAATCCCTCGCCCGGCCGCTCGCTGATCTTTTCCACCGGCAGCACGGCAATCCCTTGGCGCTTGGCTTCCAAGACAATCGCGCCAGCAAGGGGATGCTTCGAATACTGCTCCAGACTCGCCGCCAGTTGCAGCAACTGTGTGAGATCGAAGCTCTCCGCGCAAAGCACCTCCGTGAGCGTCGGTCTGCCGTACGTCAACGTGCCGGTCTTGTCGAAGATCAGCGTCTGACACTTTTCGATCTGCTCCAGCACCGCGGGATTTTTGATGATGATCGCGCGCCGCGCCGCCAGCGAAATCGCCCCGATGATCGCTGTTGGGATGGCCAGCAGCAGCGGGCATGGCGTGGCAATGACGACAACGGAAAGAAAACGCTCTGCCTGTCCGCTGAACAGCGCCGCGGCAGCCGCGACGGCGAGCGCGATTGGCGTGTACCACGCGCCGAGCTGGTCCCCCAGGCGGCGGAGCTTGGGCCGCTGCTGCTCCGTCTGCCTCATCACGCTCATGATTCGCGCGTACCGCGAATCTTCCGCCAGCTTTTCCGCGCGAATCACCAGCAGGGTTTCGCCATTGATGGCTCCGGAAATCACCATCGAGCCGGGCGTTTTGGACATTTCGTAAGGCTCGCCGGTCAGGTAGGCTTCGTCCATCACGCCTTGGCCTTGGAGCACGGTGCCGTCCACGGGGCAAATTTCGTGCGGCAACACCGTGAGTTCGTCGCCGATGCGGATGTCCGCCAGCTTCACATCGATGAGGCTTCCCGCTTCTTTGCGGTGCGCGACGCTCGGCATGCGCCGCGCCAGCGCGTCCAGCACCGACGATGCCCGGTCCGTCGCGAACCCCTCCAGCGCTTCGCCGCCGGAAAGCATCAGCACCACAATTGCGGCCACCAGATATTGCCCGAGGATTACGGCGGTGAGGATCGAGATGCCGGCCAGCAGGTCCGAGCCGAATTCGCGCTTCACCAATTTGTTCAGCAGCTCCCAAAGGAGCGGTAATCCCGCCAGCAGCGCGGCGAATAAGGGAAGGTTGGAAGTGAAAGCAGGGAAATGGAGCGCGTACTTCAGAACGAGATGCAAAAATATTGCAACAAGCGTGAACCCGGCGATGAACGTTTCTTTGGAGGAAGCAAAACCCGGCTTCGATGAAGCCGCCATTGCCTCAATTTATCCCATAACGTTCCGTTCAAGTCAAAGATGCAACAACTTTGCGACTGGGCCGCTCGCGCTTTGCGTGACTTGTTTATGCAATTCAGGAAGCTTGTCTTCCCGCTTGCGTCCACTAACGGTCGCAGCCATTATTCGTCCAATAGGAAAGAGGTGAACCCATGCTCCCTGGAGTCCTTCCTGCGGTATTCCTATTTGTGCTCTCTCTCATCCCTGCAGCGGCCGCCCCCACTGAGGCACACCGCGTACAACTTACTCTCGACACCAGCGAAGCTGATCAGGTGCTCGTCATCCTCGCGACGCGTTCTGCCGGGAAACCAGTTGAAGATTCCCAATGGCAAATACTCTTCGCAACCGAACCATACAAGCGCTTGAAAGTTCGTGAAAAAGAAATCGCCAAACGATTCAACGATCCCAGCATCATCCTGACCGATGATATCTTCAAAAAGTTTGTCCTGTCGGATGCCCTATCGGCTCGCGCTTCCGGACTACGAAACGCTCTCGACCGGTGGAAACGGGCTGACCTGCAAGCCGCGGCGGAGAGCGTGCTGCAATATTTGCCGCCATCCGCCGTCATTCACGCAAAAGTTTTTCCCGTGATCAAGCCGGGTACCAACAGTTTTGTGTGGGAGCCCTCCACAAATCCGGCGATCTTCTTGTATCTCGATCCAGACGTGAGCGCCGCGAAGTTCACCAATACGGTGGCACACGAGCTTCACCACATCGGACTCGCCAGCGCGCAAGCGGAATATGAGCGGCGAATCAAGCCACTTCCCGAACGCGCTAGGGCTGTTGCGGAATGGGTTGGGGCTTTCGGTGAGGGATTGGCGATGCTCGCAGCGGCCGGGGGGCCGGACATTGATCCGCATGCGTCGAGCACAAAAGCAGAACGTGCCCGATGGGAGCATGACATGGCCAATTTCAACAGCGATCTCCTTGCTGTGAATACTTTCTTTCTGGATATTTTAGGAGGCAAGTTCACCAGCCAGGATGCCTTGGAAGAAAAGGGCTCTTCCTTCTTCGGACTACAAGGCCCTTGGTATACCGTCGGATACAAAATGGCCGTTATCGTCGAAAGACGATACGGGCGCGACGCACTTATCCAAGTGATGCTGGATCCCCGACGCCTCCTTATTCTCTACAACCAAGCTGCTGCGGAGGAAAATGCGGTTGGCAAAGAGGAACTGCCGCTATGGTCTAAGGAGGTACTAAAAGAGTTGGAAGTACGGTGATCGTGTTCACGCCTTCCCGTTGGGCAAACTGGATTTTGTCAAAATTTAACTTGTGGAATCCAAACGTACAGCAGTCGACCTGCTTCGGATGACTTGTATTAGCAGGAGATTAGAAGCGGGATATTGCAATTACACATTGTCACACCGTTTTGTCTTTGGAGTAGCACAGCGATTCCAGATTGCACTCGGCGCAGTTGGGCTTGCGGGCGGCGCAGACGCGGCGGCCGTGCCAGATCAACTGGTGGGAGAACAGTATCCATTTTTCCCGGGGAATGATGGCCATCAGGTCCTGCTCGATTTTCTTTGGATCTTCGTTGCGTGTCAGGTCGAGCCGATTCGACAAGCGTTGCACGTGGGTGTCGACCACGACTCCGCTGGCAATTCCGTACGCCGTGCCCAAGACCACATTGGCCGTCTTTCGAGCCACGCCCGGCAAGGTCAATATTTCCTCCATCGTGCGCGGCACCTGTCCACCGAACTTTTCCACAATGGCCTTGCTGGCGCCCATGATCGACTTCGTTTTATTGCGGAAGAAGCCCGTCGGGCGAATTTCCTTTTCTAATTCCGCCGGCGAGGCATAGGCAAAATCTTCCGGCGTTTTATATTTCTTGAACAACGCCTGCGTCACTTGGTTCACGCGCACGTCGGTGCACTGCGCGGAAAGAATCGTTGAAATCAACAAATGAAACGCGTTTTCATGCTCCAGTTCGCAGGTTGCCTCCGGGTACGCCTCATCCAATTTCGCCAATATCGCCGCGACGCGCTTGGGATCGGTTCCTGTGGCCGCGGCCGGTTTCTTTTTGGCCGGTTTGGCGCTCTTCGGCTTCTTGGGCACCCTCTGTTTTGCCGCTTTCGTTTTCTTCTTTGGCATGCTTGCGTCCTTCCAAATGGCCTGACCTCTGGGGCTAAAGCCCACAAAGAGATGACGCTTATGCGGCACGGCTGAAGCTGTGCCCTCCGAGCCTAACTTTACATAACGCCTTCCAGCACTTCCATCAATCTTCGAAATGCCTTGCCGCGGTGGCTGTGCTGATTCTTCTCTTCCGCCGTCAATTCCGCAAACGATTTTCCCAGCAGCGGAAAGTAGAACACCGGATCATACCCAAACCCGCCGGACCCGCGCTGCTCCTGGAGAATTTCTCCGTCCACTTTACCGGAAACCACCGCCATGCACCGGCCCTGCCGCGCCACGGCAATCACGCAAACAAAAGACGCCGCTCGCTCTGCGCCCTTCTTCTCGCGCAATTCTTGCAAGAGCTTTGCAATTCTCTGTTCATTGCCCGCGCCCGGCCCTGCATAGCGAGCGGACTGCACGCCGGGCGCGCCGCCCAGCGCCGGCACCACCAGCCCGGAGTCATCGGCGAAGACCATCTCCGAGCCATGCCGCGAATAATACAAAGCCTTGCCAGCAGCATTTTCCGCAAACGTCGGTGCGTTCTCTTCGAATTCCGGCAACCCGCCGAAACCGGGCAACAATTCCAACTCCAGCGCATGACCCACCGCCAGAACCTGAAATTCTCTCAGCTTGTCCGGGTTTCCTGATGCCAGAACCAGCTTTCGCGGGGCTTGCAGTTCACTCATCGGCGGCTCAGAAATTTTGCCGGCAGCACCGTCCGTTGTTCTTCGCCAAGCCGCCGAATCCCCGCTGCTGCGAGCGCCAACAAGTCCTGCATCTCGCCGCCGGCAAAGGGACGGCCCTCGGCGGTGGCCTGAATCTCCACAAAATCGCCACTCCCGGTCATGACCACGTTCATGTCCACTTCCGCGCGCGAATCTTCCTCATAGCAGAGGTCCAACAACGAAACGTCATCCACAATCCCAACGCTTGTTGCCGCCACGGTATCGATGAGCGGTGAACTCCGCAGCATGCCCGCCGCCACCAGGCGTTCCATTGCCAACGCCAGGGCAACAAATGCGCCGGTGATCGAGGCGGTGCGCGTTCCGCCATCCGCCTCGATTACGTCGCAATCGATCCACACGGTCCGTTCTCCCAGCGCTTCCTGGTCGGTCACCGCGCGCAGGGATCGCCCGATCATCCGCTGAATTTCCAGCGTGCGCCCCGACTGTTTACCACGCGTGGCTTCACGCGGCGTGCGGTCCTCGGTCGCGCGCGGCAACATGCCGTATTCGCTGGTCACCCAGCCCTTGCCGTTGCCTTTCAAGAACGAAGGCACACCGTCGTCCACGGTTGCCGTGCAAATCACGCGCGTTTTCCCAAGCTCGATCAGCACGCTGCCTTCCGCCTGCGAGATAAAGTCCGGCGTGATCTTTAAGTGCCGCATCTGATCCGCGCTTCGCCCGTCGCTTCTCAATGGCCCTCCTGACGTTCTCCGTCAAATCGTCGCCGGTGGTTTGGTCTGCGCGCCGGCCGCGAAATCCAAGGTTCCTATGTCTCGCGGCTACTCTCGAATCAGTGCTTCGTCGCCCTTTTGACTTTCTCAATGGCCCGTTCGATCGGCGCGGTAATTGCCGAAACCCCAAAGGGCGCCCGCGCGGGCGGCGACCCCGCCTCTTTCATACTCACTTGGAACGTCTGCGTCAAATCCAAATGTCCGGCGAGCGTATCCACTTCCTGGCCGTGAATCAGGATCTTCAGGCGCTGCACCTGCGGCACATTGGCTTCCAGAGTGCGCGTGATGGAATCGACCGCCAACTCCTCGCTCTGAATCCCCGAGGGAATCGAGGTCGCAAGCGCCTCGGAAAAATCCGCCACGGCGGTGCCGTCGGGCAAAATATAAAATGCCAAGAGTGCGGCGTCTGGCGGAAGCGTGCGCGCTTCCGCGTCCACCGGCCCGGCCAGCAGCGTGTTCAGAATCTGCTTGGCGCGCAACACCGGGTCGCTCGAGAGGGGCAGCTCGACGGTTACGGGCACGAGCGAGCCATCTTCCGCCGGTGATCCCCAGAACATTTTGGCCTTCACCTTGGGATCGCCGCTGGTCACGGGGGCCGGCGGTAGCAGTTCGCGCCGCGCCTGTTCCGCGGTTTGCTCCGTCAATTGCTTGGCCCTGTTCACTTGCCGCCGCAGGGCGGGAAAGTAGAGCGCCGCCGCAATTACCGCGGCCAGCAACCCCCCGGCCAGCCAGACTTTCGCCCTCGGGCTCACGGCTGCACCCCTGAGGAGGTCCCGGGCATAACCGGCAGCACATAGGACGGCCGGAACGCCACCACTCCGTGGGCGATGGCCTCGGCGACTCCCGGGATCATGCGGTCCAGCTCGGCACGATCTTCCACCGAGACACTGGAAATCTCCACGGCGATCGCGGGCGCGGCGGTGGTGCGCAGTTGGCGCACCGGGGCCACCAGAGCCGTGTCTGGCGAACCTTTGAAGCGCTGGGCAAGTTCCGCTTGCACCATGTCTCCCAGCTTATGGCTGAGCCCTACGAAGGGCGCTTGCGCCCGGTCCCATGGGATGAGCCCGGTGGTGTCGTTCGAGGGTGGGGGATCTGGCATCACGTAGGTACGCACGGTTCCCGACAACCCTGTTGAGGCAATGTGCAGCGTAATGAAGACGGCGCCGCGCTGCGCATTGGCCCGCGCCGAGCGGTCGTCGAAAGACGGGTTGTCGTTGCCTTCACGCGTCAGGATCACCTGGAAACCTTGCTCCTCCAGTGCCCTCTTGATCTGCGCGGTGAACTGTAAAACGACTTCGCTCTCACGAATGCCTTCAGTCCCGCGCGCGCCGAGATCGGTCCCGCCGTGAGCGGGATCGAGCACGACGATCTTCAACCCCGCGCGCGGCGCCGCCTGGAGGGGAAAGACCGCAGGCTGGTTGACGGAGGCCGTTCGCGCGGGATTTGATGGCCCTGCGGGCGAACTTTGGGGCGTGACCTGCGTGTTGCTTGCGGTCTGAGGTTTGGCCCGTAACCCGCTGCTGCTATTGGCTAGACTGAGAGCCAGCCCTAGTAGGACCGCGAGCACGAATCTATCTTGTCCTCGGAAGATTCTCACGTTGAGCAGGATACCAAATCTCAGCGTCGTGCGGCTGCTTCTCCAACAACGAGGGCTCGAAACAAAGACCTTGGGCAGCCCATCCCAGACAGCGGATGCGCCTGTTTCTTCCGAACCGGGCGCTACGGATGAAGGTCAACAAGCGTGGAGACTGGCTCGGTGGTTAAGCCGCTTCGGAAACTTCCAGCGCAACTTCCGCCGTGTACCGGGCCCGCACCTTTCCGGTGGCGAAGTAGATGCCAAATCCCGCTAAAATAAGGATGGCGCCAAAGACCAGGCCGTTCATGCCCAGAATGGATTCGTGTTCGCTTTCCACCATCGCGAGGATCAGCAAGGCTAGGGGGAACATGCCGCACGAAACAGCACCGGCCATGCCGCCCGGCACGTGGAACTCCCGTTCCAGTTTCGGCTCGCGGATCCGCAGCGCCACCAGCGTCACGAATTCCAGCATGAGCGCGGCCCCGTATAACATGATGTCCAGCGTGATCAATCTCTGGAAACCCAGCACCAGGCAGGGCATCCAACAGCTCGCCAGCACCAGAATCGAAACCCATGGCGTGTGGTTCTTCTTCGTCACCTTGCCGAACACCTTCGGCATCATGCCGTCGTGCGCCATCGCCAGCGGCAGCCGCGAATAGCTCATGACCAGCGCGTTGAACATGCCAAACGCGCTCATCATCCCGCCAACGGTCACGAAGAACCGCAGCCACTGGATGCCCATGACGGTGCCGCCGAGCTGCCCCGCAACCGCTGCCCAGGAGCCGTCTCCGTTGAATGCCGACGCCGGAATCCCCGCGAAGTACACAGCAAGGAACGGCAGAATGTAGGTGAGGGAAACCAGAATCACCGCGGCGATCATCGCTCTGGGGTACGTCTTTTGCGGCCGTTCCACTTCCCGCGCGATCGTCGAAGCGTTGTCCCAGCCCATGTAATTCCACATCGCAACCAGCACCGCGCCCAGCAGGCCTATGCTCACGCCTGCCGACGCCGCGTGCGGCTCCGCCAACGCTCCCGCTTTCATCGGCGAGAGCAGCACAATCAGGCCAAACGGCAGGGACAGCAAGAAGAACAGCCACAGGGAAGTAATCCCGACAACCCGGATGCCGGCCAGATTCAGCGCCGTGCACGTCAATACCACAAACAGCCCTGCGAGGATTCCATGGTTGCCCTCGCCGAACCACGGTGCCATCTGCTTCAGGTAAAACACAAACAGGGTCGGGTAAATCGCCATGTCAAAGATGCTCGCGGCCAGCGAGAGCCATGCTTCCTGGAATCCCCAGAAATTGCCCAGACCCCGTCGTACCCACGCGTAGTAACCACCCTCAGCAGGCAGCGCGCTCGAAAGCTCGCCGATCATGAATGCTGTCGGCAGGCACCAGAGCACCGGGAGAAACAGCAACACCAGAATTCCACGTCCATAACCCGCACCCGAAATGATGGCTTCGGTCCCATAGGTGCCCCCAGACACCATGAAGAAGGTCGCGGCTACCAACGGCCAAAGAGTCAGTTTCGCCACTTTCTTTTTCGCGCTCGGAATGACCTGGGAGGGAATTTGTGCGGGGAGGGATATAGTGCTCAATTTTTTTCTCTCGCCCTCCTATGGTGAAACTCGCTCACCAAGCCCCTGAAGCGGGTTCACTTTTTGAAGAATACATTCTCTGCACGCGCATGCAAGAAGAAAATGCAGTCCAATAAATATTTTTTCAATGCCGCAACTGTACTTCCGTACGGCTCGCGCGGCTCCAACCAAGCGCACCACATGCGAAGGGTTCCGGCACCTCACTGGCGCCTGCGAGCGCTAAGATTCCGCCAGGCCGGCTGGAACGGCGCTCATCCGCCGATTTCGCTGCTCCCTGGCTGCTTGCGGTGCGACTCGGATTCCCGCCCGACCACCCGCCCAGCGCGGATGGAGTTGCGGGCGACTCCCTCCGGGCGTGCTAGACTGCTTTCCTACGCTCTCATTCTTAATTTCTTCGGGGGAATTATCCGCATGAACCTTTGCTCGGCCTCTTTGCTGTTCGTTCTTGCCCTATGCAGTCCTATTACTCTCGCGCAGCAAGCACCCGCGCCACGCCCTGTCGGGGTCGATGACCTTTTCGGGATACGCGAAGTGCACGATCCCCAGATCTCCCCGGACGCCCAGTTCATCGCATATACCGTGAGTTCCACCTCGCTGAAGGACGACAAAACCCAAACGCGCATCTGGATGGTGCCCGCAGCCGGCGGTGACGCTATTCCTCTCACCGCACAAGATGTCTCCTCCGAGCATCCGCGGTGGTCTCCAGACGGAAGGTTTCTCGCTTTCCTCTCCGCCCGCAAAGACGAGGAGGGTAACGATGGCAAAACCCAGGTCTACCTCCTCAATCGCCTGGGCGGGGAAGCCCAGCGCCTCACCGAAACCATTCAGGATGTCGAGGACTTCGCCTGGTCGCCGGATGGCAAGCGCCTGGTGCTGATTCTCCGCGACCCTTCTCCGGAGGAACTCGAAGCCTCCTCAAAGAAGACCGAGGAGGAAGAGGCTGGCTACACCCCGTCCTCCAAGAAGTCCAGAGCTCAGCGCCCTTGGGTCATCGACCGGCTCTTCTTTAAGGAGGACACGGTCGGCTATCTCGAACGTCGCCGCACGCACCTCTACGCTTTTGACATCGCCTCAAAATCAATGACGCAGGTGAGTTCCGGCGACTACGACGACTCCGACCCTTCCTGGTCTCCCGACGGCAAGCTGCTGGCCTTTGCCAGTAACCGTTCCAAGCCCGATCCCGATGCCACCTACGCCTCCAATATCTGGATCGTGGCTGCGGATAACGCCGACCGGGGTGTCACTCCAACCCAGGTGACCACCGGACTTGGTGGCGCTCATCAACCCGCTTGGTCTCCGGACGGCAAATGGATCGCCTTTTGGACCCAGCTCGATCCCAAACTTTTCGACTACGGCACAAGGCACATTGCCGTGGCTCCTGCCACCGGCGGAGAGGTCAAAGTGCTCACCCTGGCTCTGGACCGCAATGGGGCGAATCCGCGCTTTGCCCCGGACGGCAAGTCCATCTACTTCGTGGTGGATGATGACGGCACGCAGAACCTCGCCCAGGTGAATCTCGCCGATAGCAAGGTCACCCGCCCGATCAGCGGCCGCCTGACCGTTGAGAGCTTTTCCTTGTCAAAAGATGGCACCATCGCCGCGAACGTCTCTACCACCGATCGGCCCTACGAGCTCTTCACCATTCCTGGTGGTCATCTAACCCGCTTGACCCATCTGAATGACGCCTGGCTCGCCCAGTTCAAGCTCTCGCCCGGCGAATACGTCTCCTTTCAGTCCAAGGACGGCGCCACGGTCCACGGCTACATTTACAAACCTGTCGATTACGTTCCCGGCAAGAAATATCCGACCATTCTTCGGCCGCACGGCGGCCCGCAAGAGGAGTACGAGGCTGAATTCGAAGGTCTGGCCCAACTCTTTGCTGCCAACGGTTACTTGGTCCTCTACCCCAATCCCCGGGGTTCCACGGGCTACGGGCAGGACTTCTGCAAAGCCATCTTTGCGGACTGGGGCAATAAGGACTACCAGGACGATATGGGTATGGTCGATTATGCCATCGCTCAGGGGATTGCCGATCCGGACAAGCTCGGGGTCGGCGGCCATTCCTACGGTGCCATCTCGACCGATTTCATCATCGGTCAGACAAACCACTTCAAAGCCGCTATCTCTAACGCCGGGGCAGCCGAATTCACGAGCCTTTGGGGTCACGACGAGTATGTGAGGGATTACATCACCGAACTGGGCCTGCCGTGGGAACATCGCGAGATTTGGGACCGCGTGGCACCCTTCTGGCGCGCCAAAAACATCCATACGCCAACCCTGTTCGTGGGCGGGGACAGCGATTGGAACGTGCCGGTTTTGGGTGGAGAGCAGATGTATGAGTCTCTGAAAGCGCTCGGTCGCGACACCCTGCTCGTCGTCTATCCCGACGAGTACCACGAGTTCAAGACACCCAGCCACATCAAGGACCTGAACGAGCGCTACCTTGCGTGGTACGCGCACTACGTCAAAGCCGATGGCACCCCGGCCCGGCCAGCTCCCGCCAAGTAGCCCAAGGCCGGCTTTGCCTAACAATATAAACAAAAACAGAATTTGTTAGACAGGTGTCAGATTTTTTGGGCGTTTAGTAATAACCGGTCCGGCCCTTATCGCCAAGTTTTGGAATTATTTGGCAGATATTCGTGGTCGTCCGCTCCAATTATAGATACGATTGGGGTTTTAGGTCTGCGCTTCGACTTCGAAGTCGAGCCAGCGCGCCTTTTCACTAAGGCTAAGTACGTGACACAATCCACAGATGACCAGACCAGAACTAGTAACCGCTTTAGAAATTTCCACCAACCAAACATTTTCTCGTTGTGTGTGCAAATTCAAGTCTTGAAGCGTATCGTACATGCTGGTTAGTGCGGAATCCGCCACTAACTTTCGTTTTTCCGCGCTTATATCAATATTGAGCCACCGGACGTTAAGTTCATCAGCTAGGAGTTCGACACACGCTTTCGGGTGTAAACCGGCTGCTTCTTCCAATATCGTGTCCACTTTGTGATCCCGAATGAGTTCACAGAGCCGCTGGTTGAAAGCGGAGTCCATGGGAGAATCTATTTGAAATTGATGGTGGGTGCCAAAGATGCAAAGTTTGCGCATACAAACTATTCAGTGTCAAGAGTCAAATCTGCGGCGTCCATCCATCCAGTCCATGAATGGAATCTAACTTCATAAATCTCCGTGCCGGATGCCGACCGAGTTTTACTTGACAGAATTTCCACCCGGTCGCCCTGTTGCAACTCTGCTTCCTCTTCATTCGCGTACCCACAAGAGGCGGAACTGTCAACGTTGAAGTGACAGCGTTTATAAATGGTTCTGGCAAAAGCGTACTGGCTGTTTGCCGTAGCCCAATGATGAGTGGAAACGGAAGTAGTTCTACTTTTAGTTTTCTGCTTCGCTGCCTCCTGTGCGGCGTATTCCTTCGCCAGAGACGCTTGTTCCCGCTTCATTTTTTCGTCATAGGCAGTTTCCAGCGGTCCCTCACAACCAGCGGGGCTGCTTATTGTAGACCCCGCAAGGGCTGAACCATCTTGTGCCCACACATCAACAGGACTGCCTAGAGGATGCTTACCTTCCCACTCTTTGCAGGTCTGAAGCAACCTAGCTGTCGCCTTCGCTTCTTTTTCTTTCCGTTGTGCTCGCCTTGTCTCCTCTTCTTGTGCCTGTCGTTTCTCCCTTGCGTCATCGGACTCGCAAACGCGGTTCTCAATTTTCACGGGCACCCATTTGCCTTCCTTCCAGCGAGCTTCGGTCCCGTCGTCCCAATTATAAATACGCCCCTCGACAAGTGGTTTGCCATCTGAATCTCTATAGGACATATCATCTGTGCCGGGAGTTGGCATTGGTGCATCCGTTTCTTGTGGGAGATTAGTGACGGTGAGATGTTCGACTCCTCGGAGGCTAACAACTTGCCCGTTGTTGTCCTTGAAATCAGCATAGTACGTCGAGTGAAACCATCCACGTCCTGTATCAGGCGTGCTACACGCGACGTATGTTTTTCCGTCAGCCTCAACTGCGGCAGGAGCGGGATGGTCGGGGAACGCACGATTATAGAGATTAGACAGCACCAGCCAAAGACACGCTCCCAAAAAGTAGGGCGTTACTTTTCTCCACCATGCCGTTTTTGTTGGATCGGACATAATCGCTATCTCCTTTAAGTGCTTGCGGCTACTGCTTAATGCTCGCCATAGGTTTTCACTTCATACTTCCTCAGGCCATCTGGAACTTCGTCGTATCCTTTGCATGTAGGTTTCCTTTCTTGGAATTCTTCGCGGGGGTCTCCGCATTTGGGCAGGGTGCCATCCAATGCCTTTCCTTCGTAATCCTGGGGAGTTCGGCACTCATGTGCCGACTGATCTATAAGGGCAATCTTAATCCAAAGGTTGGTCTGCCGGAAGATTGAGTCCGACGGCGCAGGGCGGTGCTCCGACGCCTGCAACTTGACTGTCTCAACCTGCTGCTTCGCTTCTTGCCTTTCCGTGTATTTGCCCACCACATCTTAGCCGCCGATATACAGTGCCGCTGGAATGACCATAAGCATCAATGTCAGTGGTGCCACGAATTTTGTAATCCATAGTGGAGCCCTGAACGGCTTCATGAATCCCTCCATTGAATTGTCTGGCCGATTTGCAGGTCAGCCTACCCCACTTTCGTGCCATTCCAAAACACCGGGTCAATGCCAGGCTCGTGCATCTCGTGGGTCAGCACCACGAGGAAAGCGGTAGTTCTATTGGACAGGAGCAGTATTATTTCGGCAGGGAGCGGTTGTTAGGCAAAGCCGTCCAAGCCTGGCAATTGATGAGGTTTTGAAGAATTCTCGCAGCGGTGTAGAGCAGGATTCCAACCATTGGTCGCGATTCACCAGACGTAAGGTACAAGCCGGAACCGGGTCTTCTGGCAATACTCCTTATAACCGGACAACTCCTGTTTGAGCACCTTCTCTTCATTCAGCAGGCGGAACACGATCAGAGGAACGAGCAGAGCGAAAAATGGCAAAGCCACATAGGATCCCAGGGCCATCGAGGCGGACAGCCACATTACCAGGATGCCGGCATACATCGGATGGCGAATCAACGCGTATGGTCCTCCAGAGATGACCTTCTGGCCGGCTACCACCTGAATCGTTCGCGAGGCAAAGCGATTCACGGCTACGACCAATAAGGACATCAGGTAGCCCCCCAAAACCAGCGCCTGCGCGACGATTCTTAGCCACAAGGGTACCGTTCCCACCAATTCGCGCGTCCACCCGAACCGGTGGTCCAAGCCTGGGATCAGAAGCGCCACGACGAAAATCACGTAGACCAATTTCATGACCACCTTTTGTTCCTTCACCTTTTCTCGCCTCCGAAGCCGGCGCTCCACGAGCTCGGGGTCATGCTTGAAGTAGTAGACAGAAAAAATAAACATTGGAAGGAAGGTACTCCCCAGGAAAACCCATGCTTCCCAGAACTTCAGGGTGCCGGCCGGAAGGAACAGCATTGCGACGGCCACCCCAAAACCGCCCGCACATTGCGCAATCAATCTAGATTTGAGGCTCATGGGAATTGTCTGGTTCGATATGCCTTTTGCCTGGCTAGTTACATTCCAGTGTCGTTCCAACTTCTTCTTGCCAGTACTGTTCCAACTCTTTGGGCCAAATGACGGTTCAAGGATCGGACACGAACACGGAAAGAACATTCTAAAAGGGATTTGTCAGGACAAGTAGGAGCGGCAGTAGGTGTACTATTCGGAATTCGTGCGCCGCTCCACTTGATCGGATCTTGTTCCTGGCTCGCGAGGCATCAGCGCCGAGCACCTGCGAGTTCAGCCTGCGGCCGGATTTTGCATTCGTCAAGCCTTGGCCCGTCATGCACCTTCTGGTCCGCGCCGGATTCACCGCTCCGATCGTGGATTACAGCGGCGGGGCATTCGTTACGCTTTCCCCGGAAACGCCGCCAGTGGCTAGCACGACTCGCTTTGCAGCTTGTCTGCTCCCATTTCCACCGTTCATTCGGGTACTGTTGGATTCAGACGCTGTTGGATCACGGCTGACTGCAGGTTCTCTGGCGTCACCAGAATCGCTCCGGTATCCATCCGTTTCGCGACAGTTCGTCCTTGCAGGTGGTCCACGATCGCCCGCACTCCGAGTTCGCCCATCCGAAATGGGTCCTGCGCCACCAACCCCTGAATCTGTTTGCACCGCACTGCCGCACTCAACGTGTCGCTGTGATCGAATCCAACAAATGCCAACCGATTCGCAAGCGTGATCCCTTGCAGTGCCATCAGCATTCCAGTAGTCGACGACTCGTTCAGCGTAAACACTCCCTGTATGCTCTCTGCTCGTTTCTTCAAAAAAGCTTCCGCTACACGTCTCGCCGAGTCGGTTGTTCTTCCGGCATACTCCGTCGATGTTTGAACTGATATGCCTGGATAGGTTGTTCTAATACGATCCGTAAACCCTGTCTCGCGTGCTTCCGTGCTGAGCGAGCCTTTCTGATACTTCTGCACGAATACCACCCCTTTGCCATGCAACAGTTCGCCCATCCTGTCCGCCGCCAGAGCGCCGGCTCTCCTGTTGTCCGTACCCACGAAACTCACGATGTGCGGAGTGTCCAGTTCTGAATCAATCACGACAGTCGGAACATTTTTGCGCGCCGCTTCTTCCACGGTATGCACCAGGGACTGACTGTCGCATGGCGCCATAACTACCCCATGTACTCCCTTGCGAAAGAAACTTTCGACAATTTGTCTATGTTCTTCTTGGTCTCCTTCGCGGATAGGCCCCTTCCAAATCAACTCCACGGTTAACCCGGCACACTCCAGATCGTGCGCCGCTTTCAACGCACCTCCATGGATTAATTTCCAGTACCGGTGAGTTGATCCCCGGGGAACGACTGCGATGCTCAACACATCCGCCATGTCCATCCTCCACCACAAAATTGTCTTCTGTGCGAAACATAGCCCCGTCCTGAGTCCGGCGTCAAGCGCGTGTACTCGCCTAGTTATCTTCACTCCGAGCACTATTACTAGCGCGCGCTGGTGCCGAATCTGTGCGGCCCTTTTTGTCCACGGTTTCATTCGGACGAATCCTACTGGAATCGACCGGCGCGCTCCGAGCGGACGAGACGCCAGCCTATTCAAAAACGACGGATCGGAGTAGCGGCAAAGTTGGAAACTGCCTTAGAATCAACAACGCACTTCATGTCGGGGCGTAGCGCAGCCTGGTAGCGCGCCTGCCTTGGGCGCACAGCCCGCGACTCCAACAACTCCGCTCCTTACTCCTAACTACTAACGTTTCCAACCAATCGGGGAATCTGCTTTCGCTCAAGAGCTAACCCGAAGGACATGAAAACGTTGGATTCTGGCACAGTTCTGGCACAGTTGGCGCTCCGATCCCCAGCATTCGGTTAACAGACATCTGAATTAGTTCATCACATTTTACCGGAGCGGATGTTTTCCGAGGAGAATCAGCAACTTGCAATGAAGCACGAGAGCCAACTTCCCTTCCATATTCACCTTTTGTTCGCGGTTTTCCAGCGTTTTTCCACGACTACCGTTACAGTAGCGTGACAGCCACCCTTTCGGGCTCTGTGACATCGCCCAACCGCGGGCGAGTCCTAGCAACGGTTTAGCAAATTCCCGGTTTCACAGCCTGGCGTTCGGAACAAAAGATTTATGCTCGGGTGAATTGCCCGATGTTTCTGCAAAACGGCCCTGTTCGGAGCCTGTTGTGCAACTATTGTGCAACCCCGAAGGGTACAACGGTTTGAAATATGCCGACGTTTTCGCACGCCGTAATGTCTTGAGCTCTCCCTCCTACGTGCCACAGCGAGATGTCAGCAGACGCCGTATCTCTGAAGACAGCCAGAATTCAGAACCCGCTCAAGATTGCTCCATTTTGGTTCCGGGCTTATGGTTCCCGCGGAACTAGCGAACTTCGACGATGACGAGGGACACATCGTCGGCGAGGGGGCCATGCCTCCAGGCAGCCACGCCGTCTAGGACCGCTTGTCGCATTTCCGGCAATGGAAGTTTTGCCGCATCGAGGACTAATCGTGCAAAGCCGTCGCCGCCCAGCATCTCGTCGCGATTATTAAAGACCTCGACCAGCCCATCCGTGTAGAGGACTAGGCGGTCGCCAGGCTCAAGATCAATTTCGTCCGCGGACTCGGATGGTGCTATTTCAGCGACACAGCCAAGGATCCCTTTTTGCGATTCGAGTAGCTGGAGATCGCCATTAGAGACGAGCATTGCTGGTGGATGGCCTGCGGCAGCAAAAGTTGCGCGGCGTCCGCGCATACTGAAACGAACTGCGGCCATGGTGAAGTAAAAGCTATCGGTCGCGAGGTGATTGAGCACGAAATCGTGAATGCGTCGCAGCATGGTTCCCGGCCCAGCTTTGCGTTCGAGCTGATGCAGTGTTTCGGAGTAAATGCGGTTAGCCATGAGTGCCGAACCAATGCCATGACCCGCTACGTCGCACATGAGGATGGTTAAACCTTCATCCCTATCTGGAAAGACCACGCCAAAGTCACCGCCAATGGTTCGCGCCGGGCTGTAGTAGGTCTCGACCGAGACATCGTTCCAAACCAGGCTTTGTGGTGCGAGCGATTGTTGGACACGCGCAGCGAGTGAGAGTTCCGCCTCAATTTCCATCTGCCGCTTCTCGAGTTGGGCATTGGACTGGCGAAGTTGCTCCTCGACGCGCTTCTGTGCGCTGATGTCGGTTACGATCAGCAAGACGTATTCCTGTCCGTCCGGCCCCTGAATCACTCGCCCGCTGAAGATCGCCGGGATCTTCTCGCCGCCTTTCCGCGGGAAGTAGAACTCAGTGCGATTGCGGCCGTAGCGATGACCTGATTCATGTTGCCGCAAAATGGACGGCATATCTTTCGATGGGAAAATCGCATCGGGCGTACGGCCTTCAATCTCCCCACGCTCGTACTGTCCCATGCGGATCAGTGCTTCGTTGGCGAACAACACACGAAGCTGATCATCGGCAATGGCCACTCCCTCGTTGAGCTCTCCAAGGATGCTCTCCATCTGGCGCAGCCAATCCGGAGTCTCGATATTTGCTTTAGTCATAAGTTTGTTGACTCGAGTTGCTCGATGCTTCCAATGCGGATTGGCGGAGCTTCCACTTGCCTTTTTCTCTGCAACTGAACCTCGCCATCAATTCGTTTGTGGCACTCTTTCAACTGCCGTCCCAATTTCAGGCTCTGCCGGAGGTTGTTTCGTTTCCCAGCGGATGATTCTCAGATCAAGAACGAAGGTGCTGTAAAGGACGGGCACCAAGAGCAACGTGATGAACGTTGCCACGGCTAGCCCCCCTATCTGTGCATAACAGAGGGGTTGCCACAGCGGCCCTCCTTCAAGCGCCAATGGGAAGAGGGCCAAGATCGTCGCTAGTACGGTAATCATTACGGGCCGAATACGCTGGATGCCTGCGTCCGGAAGGGCCTGCTCCAGAGGCTCCCCTTTCTCATGCATTTCCTCGATGAAATCGAAGAGTACGATGACGTGGCTGACGATCACTCCGATCAGGCTGGCGATGCCCAGAAAGGCCATAAATCCAAACGGCGTATGCGTAATCGAGAGGGCGATCAGAGAGCCGATCACTCCATAGGGAGCAGCGGCGAATACTAGAAGCGGTTTCACTGCGTTGTTGAATTGAATGAGTAGCGCTAGGTAAATGCCGAGTAAAGAGATCAACAGAACGAGTTTGAGGTTGTCGAACCCTTCGATCTGTTTGGCCCGTTCGCCTCCGATGCGAAGCTGATAACCCGGCGGGAGATCTTTCTGAAATTCCTGTATTTTTGGAAGGATCTGGTTAAGCACCTCGGAGGCGAGAACTCCAGGCTGGGGATAGCACAGGATGGAAATGGTGCGAAAATGCTCGCGGCGCCTGACGCGACCCGTTTCCAAAGAATTTCCGACCGTTGCGATCGACAGCAGCGGCACGCGGTTGTTGGTCTGTGAAGAGTAAATATAGAGGTTCTTGATGTCGGCAAGCTGAGCTCGCTCCTGCATGCGAAGGCGCGCCACAATGGGGATGTTCTTGTCGCCTTCCTTGAATATGCCTACTGGGGCGCCGCTCATGGCCGTGGCCGACGCGTCTGCGACATCGGCGTTACTAATGCCGGCGACGTTTGCGCGGTCTGGATCGATCTGAATCCTCTGCTGAACATTGTCAGGGAGCCAATCATCACGAAGAACGGCGATGCCCTGCGCTTGCCTGACGATGTCCTGAGCCTGCGCGGCAATCTGCCGAAGAGTGCGAATGTCGCTAACTTCATTTCTTGGGTCAACGTCCTCCTGCCCGGAGATCAACAACTCGACGGGGTTGTCCACAGGGTTCGTTTGCAGCTGGCGAACCGTAACCCACGCGCCTGGTACTTCCTTGTCCAGTGCGTCCTGGATCGGACGAGCTAGCTTTGGCGAAGCCTCTTTATCCGTGACCTCAACAATCATTTGCGCGTAGTTGGTCTGGGGCATTTCGGGCGAGACTGAAAACCAGAAGCGAGGTCCCCCACCACCGGCGAAGGTCGTCAGTGACTTGAGAAGATGCCCACGGTTCTCTTTCGTAGTGACGTCAGGCAAATTGTCAATCACCTGTCGGACGACTCTTTCGACCTGCACGGCAGCATCGTTGGTGACGCTCAAGGGAGCGTCATTCGGCAGCCAGATATCCAAATAAAACCAATACTGGACGTCTTCGGGAAAGAATTGGGTCTTGAGCCGAGAACCGAACAGTCCGCCTCCGATCAGGAACACCAACGACCCGCCGAGAACTGCCCAACGGTGTTTTATGGCTTTGCCCACAAGCCGATTGTAGAAGCCGTAAAATCCCCGTTGCCGTCTCTCCTCGATGGTCGGTTCGCGCTTTGCCGGAGCACGCAAAATGTAGTAGCCCAGGAACGGAACAAACGTCATCGCAACGATAAGCGCACAAAGAAGAGAAGCCGTCATCACGACGGGCAGGCTCTTCAAAAACTCGCCGGTATTGCCGGTCAGCATCAAAAAGGGCAGGTAGGCGATGATATTCGTGATGGTCGCGTAGAAAATCGCGGTTGCCAGCTTTGTAGGGCCCAGCCAGCAGGCAATGCTGCGCGGAAACCCTTCCGCCAAATGGCGTTTAATGCCGTCGCCAGAGACCACCGGCACGTCCACCAGAAGGCCCAGTGCGATGATCAGCGTTGCGATGGAGACTTGTTGAAGATCGATTCCCAACATATACACGATGCCGAAAGTCATCGCGAGTGTGATGGGTATTGCCAGCGCCATGATCAGCGCCAGACGCCACTCCCAAAATCCAAGCAGCGAAACAATGACGACGAGAATAATGGCTTCGACAAGCGCCCGCATGAACAGATGGATGTTCTCCTTGACTTGGAGCGGCTGGTCGGAGGTGTGCGCCAGAATCAGGTCGGCGGGAAGAATTTGACGAAGCTCCGAAAGCTTCGAATTCACGGACTGTCCGAAGCGCGCGATTTGCTTCTTATCGCGCATGTAGATTGCTAAGGTGATCGCGCGGCTGCGCTGCCAGTGCCCATTTCCGTCTCGCCAAGTGTAGTAGTTGAGATACTGGGCAGGAGCCTGATAGCCTCGGCCGATTTGGACGAGATCGCGTAAATATACGGGGGTACCCTCTGATGTAGCCGATACAGCCACATCCCCGATGCTTCTAACGGTATCGAATTGTCCCGAAGGAATGAGAGTGACCCTACGCTCGCCGGTTTCAACAGTTCCGCCCGGCGCGATGATGTTCCGAGCCGAAATAACTTTGGAGAGATCAGTAGGACGCAGGCCGTAGGCCGCGAGACGATCCTGCGAGTAATCCAGATAGACGGTCTGCGACAAAACGCCGCGCCGTTCCACCTTGGAAACTTCGGGAGCCCCCTGCAGCGTTCGGCCAATGAAGTCGGAAAAATCGTCGAGTTGGGCATAGCTGTATTTATCGCCCGCAACCTTGGCCAGTTTCGTTCGTGTGTCCCCGGGATCGCGGATGATCGCTGGCTCCCACGCATCGGGAGGCAACTCGGACCGTTTTAGCCGCTCCGACGTAAACCGCTTGGTGAACGCTTCAATGGCGCTGTCATCTGCGTCGGAAACGCCATCCAAGGCGATGAATCCGCTTCCCTGGATGATTTCCGAGTCTCGAATGATGCCGGCACTTTGCGCTTCCTCTTGATATAGGTATCCGACGTCAAGGACCTCCCGTGCCGGAATGGATTGCGGAAAGGAATCCACCACTGTGATCTGCTGACCCGCTCGATTCTGCCGTTTTGCATCGCGAGATCCGCGAATCGCGGCTTCAACGGAGTTGGCACGGGCTGCGATTTCGATATCGTCCACCTTTGGGCTCGCGACCGTCAGCATGAGTGCGGCGGTGTCTCCAAAATCGCTCTGGAAACTGATGGGGCCGGCACCCTGCGGTAATTGAGAATTTAGGGCGTCCAGTTTGAGATTGATGTCACTGAATTGCCGCTTGGTATCGGTGATGCCCTCATCCAGTTGAATGGTGACAAACGAATATCCGGGCAGAGATATGGACTTAATTCCGTAGTCTGCATCCGTTCCCGGATGGATGGTCTTATTCTCGGCGGCAACGTCCTCAATTCGACGGGTAATGTACTGTTCGACTTGTTGCGCTGTGGCTCCGGGCCATGGACAAGCCGCCACACCAAGGCGCACGGGAATGTCCGGGTCCTTGCGCTGCGGCATGGATGTATAGCCGAACCAGCCCCAAATGAGCACTCCGAGGAGAAGTATCCAGGTGATGTGCGGGTGCTCGACGAAAAACCTCGGGATATTGCGGCGGTTGCTGATTTCTTGCTCGTTTTCAAGTGCCATTGTTCTATACCTCTACGGGAGAACCTGGATCAAATCGCCGTCCTTCAAACCAGCGGCTCCAACGACCACGACTTTTTCGCCTGGATTTAGACCATTGACTGCCACATCACTCTCGTGGGTTTCACCGAGCGTGACCTCGCGCAAATGCGCCACCCATTTGCCGCCCTGTTCTTGGGCGACGAAAACCGCATAGTGTCCAGGTGAGGCGGGGTCAGCCACAACGGCGCTGAGCGGCACGGAGGGAACCGGGGCCTTGTGAACGCCCGTCAAACTGACTGAAGCAATCATCCCGGGCTTCAATGACGCTTTGGGGTTGGCTAGGGTCACCTCGATGGCAAAAACGCGATTCTTCTCATCGGCGCTCGCGGCAATACTGGTGACCTGCCCGTTGTACTCTTTCGGATCGTCCTGCAAACGAATGCTGAATTGTTGCCCCAAGCGCAGGCGCCTTACGGCATAGTCGGGAACGCCAAAACCGATTTTGACCGCACTCGTGTCGGCGATAGTAAAGGCCGGAGTTCCGGGTGCTGCGAGGTTCCCTAGTTCAATGTTCCGGGCGAGGATGTACCCCGAGAAGGGCGCCGTCAGATCCGCGTCCTGCAGAACCAACTGCGCTTGGTGCACATTTGCCTTGGCCTGATCCACAGCCGCGAGGGTCGAATCGAATTTCGCCTGCGCTCGGTCGAAATCGGGCTTGGTCAAGCTCTCTGAAGCGTAAAGCGTCTTCGCGCGCTCGTAATCCTTCGTTGCCTCGACGTGCTGCGCTTGGGCTAGACTCAGAGTTGCCGTGGCTTGGTCAAGCTGATTCTTCAAATCCTGATGTCGAATCTGTGCAAGAACCGTGCCCCGGCTAACATAATCTCCCGGACCTACGTCGCGGCGCCGGCCGTCCGCACCCACGACCTGCTTGATTTCCGTCACATATCCTGCGGACTTGAATGACAAAGTCGCTTCTGCGAACGGCAGAACGGAAGCCGAATAGCGCAAATCTTCTGAAGGCGAATGCAAAGCCACATCCACCAGGTGAACAGGCGTGGGCGACTTGGCGGCTACTTGCGTGGGTTGCTGACAGCCACTTGTAGCTGCGATCATCGCGAAAAGCAAAGCTGCTGTTGCTGGCCCGAGCCTTTTTCTCAATTTGCTCCCCATAACGTCTACTCCTCTCCAATCGCTTTCTCGAACTCTGCCCTGCTGGCTGTTAGTCCCAAAATAAATCTTGTTCTCATCGGTCACTCTTCCCCCATCGCCTTGCGCAGCTCGGCAAAAGCGCTCCAATAAGAGGAAAGCGCTTGCTGATATTCGAAATTGGTTTCGGAACTCTGAGTCTGCGCCTGCAAAAGGTCTCTTAAAAGGGCGGCTTGCTCCTTGTATTTGTTGCCCGTCACCCGGAACTGCTCTGCAGCCGCTTCGTGGGCAGTATGAGAAGCCGTAAGCAGCAAGGAAGCTTCTTGCCATTTGCGGTACTTCGCACCCACCTCTACGGCGACCTTCGATTCCGTCTCTTGAATCCCGTTGCGCGCCTGTTCGATAGTCTTCGTTGCTTCAACAACCTTGTTGTGGCGGCGTCCCCAATCGAACGGCTCCCAGGTCAGGAAAAAACCGGCCGTGGCGACATTCTGCGGAAGAACTTGCACGTTGTTGATTCCCTGATAGCGCACCTCAAGACTCAGGTCCGGAATGTATTCGGCTTTCGCGAGGCGCCGGTCGTATTCCGCTTGTTTTTCTTTCAGGTGCGCTTGCCGGCACTCGGGGCGGTTCACCAGAGCTTCGTGCCGGGCGGAATCGAGAGTCAGATCGCTTCTGTCTTGCTCAGGAATGAAGTCAACACGAAAGGATGTGGAAACATCGCGGCCCAGCAATTGGTTCAACGCCTCACGTTGCGTTGCCAAGCCATTCTCTGAGACGGACAACTCATAGCGCGCTTTCGCTAACCGGGCGTCGACGTCCAATGCATCGGCGCGCAGCACCGTCTTTTCTGCCACGTATTGGGCCGTGACCCGCTGCGCTTCTTCGAGTGTTCTCACCGCCTCCCGCGCGGCATCCACACTCGCTTGGATCGCGACGAGATTGAAGTATGCATCGCGGACTTCGGCAGCGATCTTCTGCCGCTCGGCGCGAACATCTTCACGAGCGATATCACGTCCCAGTTCCGTCGCGTGAATCCCGAGGCCGATCTTGTATTGTTGTGTCAACGGTTGATCGATGCTGCCGGTGAGATATGTGGTGAACACCGCGGGCGTGTGGACTTTGGCGTTCGTCCCAGGGATTGGGCCAACCCCTGGATACGTGCCGAACACACCTTTTTGGAAGCTGAAGTCAAATGGTTGCAAGAGCTCGCCGCCCAGCATGGAAAATTGAAATTGGGGCTTCCGGCGGCTGCGCGCTGTACCCACTTCGAAATCCTGTTTCTGAGCCTCCAGCACAGAGTTCTTCACATTCCAGTTGTGTTGGAGTGCCAGAGTGACCGCTTCATCGAGGGTAAGGAGTGGCGCCTGAGTATCAGCGTTCGATTGCTCTTGCGCTGTTGAAGGCAACGGCCAAGCAAGAGCACACACAATGAAGACCACTGAGAGAGATTTGTATTTCATATTGTTGATCCGTTTGTTGAGGCTCCGCTCCCTGCAAGCCCCCGAAGAGTTGTTGTGACCACTTTTTGCGCCATGCGCTCGATGGACAGATGCTCGACGTTCGCAAGGCCATTGATCGCAAGCATGGTTAGCCCGTGAACTACGGCCCACGTGTAGAGTGCCGCGGTCTGCAATTCCGATTTTCGGGATGTTGTCCATATCCACATGCCTGCTCGTTTCGGCTGTGAGTACTGCAGATCACTTGCCAATTCACGCGCATCGCAAGTCGTTGATCCACATGGGCAGCACAGGTTTAGGCCGTACTGCGCTGCCGGTATGCGGGCAGCGTCGCAAGGCAGGCGCACAGTGCCAGCAAACATCGCGATGTCGGAGGCTTTCTGTCAACTCCGCAGGTCGATGAGATAGGAGTCGGGGGAAGCTGCTCTGCTGCGGGCGGAAATGCCCGTGGTCAGGGCAGGAAACAGCGGGACGGACGAAATCGCCGTGGACACTCGCATGGTGATTCACGCAATGATTTAGTTACAACCGTTTTCAGGTCTTTTCGTTTTTGGATTGACGTGCGTGGGCCCTGCGTCGGCCAGTGTTTGTGCGGGATGCGCCTGACGCGTTCGCATCCGATGCCTGACCCGGAGCAAGGCGAAGATGCAGGCGCTCACATATGTCGAGTGTATAGGATGTTTGGGCAACGAATTCCGCCCCGAACCGGCCAAAAAACCATAGTACCTCTTCCCCCACAGAATCGATGAACGTGACCTCCGTTAGATCGACGACCAGTGTTATTCCGTCCTGGCAGCGCGCCATGAGCGCCCGAGTGTTCTCGGCGTCGTCGCCGGTGAATCGGCCTTCAAGCTTGAGGCTCAGAGCGTTCGCGGAATCTTGTATCTCAACGCGTAGCATCGCGCCTCCGTGAGAATCTAAGCAGCCGACGGCAGCCGCTAGCGAGAATCCTGTCAAGCTGTTGCAGGTCTTATGCCAGGAATTGGCCTACGTAAGTTATTGAAATTACAAGCAACTATCGAGGGGTGTCTGGGGTCGCCTGTGCCCGACCGACGGGCAGTGCCGTGATGTGGGCACGATTGTCTCCTTCGTGAAAACCCATGCAGCTCCTTGCCCGCTTTGAAGATGAGAGTTAAGGTCTGGTTTCCATAGCGGCCGGATTCTCACCCGGAATACTCAGCACGACTAATGTTCAGCTTGTTCATCTTGTTTTGGAGTGTTGTTCGCTTCAGTCCTAGGCGCTCTGCCGCTCCGCCCTTGCCGGCGATCCTCCCGGAGGCGGCTATCAAAGCATCGATAATGGCTTGCCGCTCGGCCTGTTCGAAACTTGGCGCCGCGGAAGCAACGGAGCGGACCGATGATTTCTTCAGCTCTCCACGTAGGACATTCAATTCGTCCCCTTGCGTGAAGATCACGCAACGCTCGATGAAGTTCTCCAGCTCGCGAATGTTGCCAGGCCAATCGGCGTTCACTAGCGCCTCCATTGCCTGCTTCGGAACGGATTTGACGCGCTTTTGCATTTGCCGGGAGTGGCGCAAAACAAAATAGTGCACCAAGAGCGGAATGTCCTCGCGCCTTTCGCGAAGCGGAGGAATCTCAATCGGGCAAACATTCAGTCTGTAAAAAAGGTCTTCGCGGAACTGGCTGTTACGTATCATTGTGTGCAGATCGCGGTGGGTTGCGGCAATCAGGCGAACGTCGACGTGGGTGGTTTTCGTACTCCCCAAGCGTTCAAATTCATGTTCCTGTAGAGCGCGCAGCAGCTTTGGCTGCAGCTCGAGACTGATATCGCCAATTTCATCCAGAAAGAGAGTGCCGCGATCGGCCAACTCAAAGCGGCCTCGTTTCTGCATCAGCGCGCCGGTGAAAGCGCCCTTTTCATGCCCAAACAGTTCGCTTTCCACCAGCCCGGAAGGTATGGCGGCACAGTTGAGTCGAACGAAAGTGCGCTCGCGACGCGGACTGAGGTTATGAATCGCCCGGGCGAACAGTTCCTTGCCAGTGCCGGTCTCGCCGTGCAGGAGCGCGGTTGATTGGGTGGGGGCGACAACCGCAACCTGATCCAGCACTTTGCGGAGAGCGGCACTTTTGCCCACAATGTCCTCGAAGTTGTATTCGGAGCGGATCTCCGATTCGAGGTACAAGCGCTCTTCCTCAAGGCGATCCCTAGCCTCCGTGACGCGTCCATATGCAATCGCGTTGTCAACCGCGAGCGCAATCTGACTGCTGATTTGTGACAAGAGGTCTAGGTCCTCTTGTCCGAAGTTGTTCGGCTGGCGGCTCCCCATTGTTATCACACCCAGAGGGCCGCCTGCGGTTACCATCGGGGCGATCGCCATCGAGGTGATAGACTCAGCTTTGAGCCTCTCTACGATTCCGGCCGGGAGCTTCTCCATCTCTTCGACCGACAGCAGTTCAGGGACGTGGGCGCGCAACTTTTCGTCATCGGCGCCGCTAAGTCCGGACCTAGCGACAGCGATCAATGAACCTTTGCCGCTGGGGAAATCCAGTACGACGCATTGAAGCTGGTTCGATTGTTTATCGATGAGCCAAAACCCGGTGAAGTCGTTTCGAAAATAACTCCGGATGGATGCCGATGCCGACCGAAACAATTCATTAATGTCCAGCTTGGAAACGATGTGGTTGTTGATCTCCAGCAACAGCCTGAGCCGATCCCGCTCTTTCACCACTTGTCGCTGGTACAGCTCTGCGTTGTCCCTCGCCACCGCGCACTCGAGCGCAACCGCAACGTGCGACGCCAGAGAACGGAGTAGTTCGACATCTTCGGGGGCAAATTCCTGCCCCCGCTCCTTTGTCACTGCAAGAATTCCATATCGTTGCTGGGAGGTAGACACTGGAAACACATAAGTACTTCGTCCGACACTCTCGGATGCAAATGGGGCCAGCTCAGGATGTTTCAACATTTCCTGCGATACGTCCGGGAGGAAAACTGGTTTCTGTTCTTCAAGCACTTGCGCCGCCGCGCCAATGCGCGAAATCTTCGTACCAATCTTGATCGCCGGCGCGTCCGCTTCTTGATCGAATGCCAAAACTTGCAGACTTTCTCCGCCACCGTCCAGGATGTAGAGGTGGGCTCCATGGAGGTTACAAGTGCTGGACAGAACGCCACGCAGGCTGTGCAAGACGGCTTTTACCGTGGGCTGACCGGCCACCGCGCTGGACGCATCCAGCAAAGTTCGATATCGATTTTCGGCGCTCCTCATGTCCTGTGTGCTCTAATGCCCTCAGCTTTGATGCGTAGGCCCTATCAAACCACACCGTCTGTCTTCAGTTTCAAAAGCGGTGCACGCGCGGAATTTCTCGCTCAGGCCAGCTGAGCGTCAACCCCACAGTGTTTTCTCCCGGTATGGCATACGCGTGAGGGTAGCACCGCCAGAACTGAGCGTCCATATCAAGATGCTAGGCGAGTCCGGTCCGGTTGGGGGAGTTCAAGATGACCCGCGATGACGGCATTGTCTGTGACCGCATCACGTCCGTGTGCAACGGTCTGTCACTGAAGGACCACGAGCAAGGCACGGCATAGATTGGCGGGCAGCCCAGAAAACTTCGGGCGGCAGAGTACTCCGTGCTATGGACAGGATGCGCCACGAACAATGTGGCGGAAAGCGCTTGGCCGCGTTGCTTGTCATGATCGCTGCGAACTGTCATGCGCCAACTACGGATCGAGTTCTTCCGTTATACAGAACTTCTGCGGTCCGGCAATCAGGGAATGCCGTCACTCACCCTGCAGGTGCTGCGATTCGAGCTTTCGTTTTATCGTCACTAAGACCCGCTCGAGTGAAGAACGGGTCTTGTCCACGGCCACCTTGCGCACGATGCTCCCTTTCAATCCGGTAAGCCCGGCCTGTTTCGATCCTTTGACGGTAATAATGTAGAAGCCGGGGCGTTGCGCATCTTTGACGCAGACGGTTAAGTCGAGCGCCGTTTCGAAGTAGTGGCTTGCGTAGATCTGTTTCTCAGCCACTGCGTAGGCAGGCTCTTTTCCAACTGCTCCCCGATAGACGATCCTCTGTATGATCCGGAAAGTCGGCTTCAATCCGAAATTAATCTTCTCCCAATAGAAACCGGCCTGCACGTTGTCCGATTTCGCCTTCGGGTATTCGAGCAGATACTCGTTGAGTCCCGGCAGGTACACGGGAAGCGCCTCGAAGGGTTTTATCAACGAAGCGAAGGTTTCCGCCACCGCCGCGGGATGATTCTTGTCGCGATAGGCCCCCAGGGCGGTATTGCCCCCTTGCATATACTCCAGGAGCGCCTGCAGTGCCAATCGTTGGGCCAAGCGGTTCACCCTGTCGGCAACGTGAGGCGCCGACCAGTTGATCGAGTGCTGAAAGTCTTCTATCGCCTCAGTCGGCAGTTGGACCTGGCAATGCCCTGTCTTGCAGTCCTTCAGATCCGTAATGTCCTGCTCTTCCAGGGTGAAGTCCTCAAGGTCGGAAAGCTGCGGCGGATCGCTGAAACTCTGGATTGCGAGATAGCTAGGGAGCTTGCGCAACGCGTCGATGTCAGAGGCAAGCTTGAGGTAGCTCTCTGGAGTCGCCTCCACGTACACCGATCCGAAGACATATACTTCATCAGGGGTAGGCGACTCGACCACCTTGGCAACCGCCTTCCCCGAGCGGATCGCAGCTAGCTGCTCTTCATTCAATCCAACAAACTCGCGGAAAAACTTATATGGCTCCTCCGGAGTGTCTGCCTGGATCACAGTAGCCAACAGCAGCAATACAACTGCAAGCGTGATGCAAAAACTGATCCTTCTCATAGGACTTCACCTCGATTCTGCTTTGCCCCCCTCAGCCTTCTTCATCACGATCATGCACATGGCCCCTACTCCTGCCCAGAGGATGGAGCGCGCACGCCGGCACAATGCCAGCGTCAATCCAGCAGTGGCCGTTACACCGAACATTTTTGCAATAAGCATATTGCCACCTTCATAGGTCCCGACGTTACCTGGATTCAGCACGCCGACAAGGTTGATCACCTTCGTCAGCCCTTCCAGCGCAAAGGCGCCGACGAAGGCGATCCCTGCTCCCATGAACCGCAAGATGACATAGACCTCCAACACTGCCAGCGCGTGCCATAGCAGACTGAAGATGAGGCACGCCCAGAACGCCGCAGGCGCTTTGCTACGAAAAGTGAGGAGGTTGTGTTCAGCTGAATTAATGGTCGGCTCTTTGCCGATGATCCAGTTGTGAAGCTGAGGCAATCGCGCAATCGCTCTGGCCGCGTTCCCCATCAACTGCCAACCGCTTGCGACGGCCACAGCCGCCAGGAGCACCAGTGCGATGAGCGCGCCAGCGAGCAGCAATGCATACACTCGCCACTGACTAGAAAGAGGGAAATGCAATAATGTGATACTGATTCCCAATACAGCGACGACTGCCGCCGTCAAGAGATGCATTCCTCCGTCAATCGCGCAGGACGATATTCCACGCGCTACCGGCACCACAGGACTCAACAGAGATACGCGGATCCCCTCCCCGACCATTTTCCCGGCAAAACCAAGTTGCCCGATGGCATCCGAGGCCAGTTGCGCGCCAATACTGCGTGACCAGCGAAGCCCTTTGATATCGTATGTAATCGTCTGCCGCCAGGCACATGTCCTGATCAACTGAGACAACCCTCCCAGAATGATGATCAAGGAGAAGCCCCAGCCGACTACCTGCACTTGCTTCCAAACGACCCCCGGGCCGGCCCGAAACACCAAGTAGCCCAGTAGGCCAAGGCCAAGGAGAGCGGCAAAAAATCGAAGGAAGATCCGAGTTACAGATTGGAACTTAGGCACGAAAAGCCCCTATCAAAACCTGATTGGTCCGATGTCGTTCGACGAAAATAGTTCGCAACAGCATCGGCTGCAATCAAAAACAGGACCGCAGGAATCGGTGGACAGAGCTGTGTAACGAACACAGCCATCAGAATCGTCGGATAGATAATCGCCGGAATATAGATAATTGTCATGCGCGAATCGCGGTTCCACTCCTTCCCTTAGGCAGAACATCGAACAAGGTCACTTGAGTTTCTCCTGATGAACACTTCAGCGCCTCATCCCCATTCACATCACGGCTCGGACTCCTTACCCATGGCCCGGCTTTTACGTCCCGCGCCGCCAGTAAAACTACGAATGAAAGTTACATCCGAAACGCCTGACATTCCAACGTTGCATCAAGATAGCCAAACTTAAAGGTGAAAAGACTGCTTCTAAATCATTGGTTTGAAATATAGGTCTTAGGATATAACCAGCCACGATAGTCGATTTCGAGTCAAGCGCTGCCCGCATTCGGGCACCGCAATCGCGGCAGCGTCTCGAAAGCTCGTGTTTCTCATCTATTTCCTTTGGCACTCTGGTTGCATCTCCGCCAGGAGCGGCGGTCCAACGAAATGGCACGCGGCCTGCCATGCTGGGAGCGGGACGTCGGCACACCGCAGGCCGTCATAAAGGAGAATGAGATATGCGTCGAAACGCGATTCGGACATCGGTGATGCTGCTGGCGATCCTGCTGCTGCCGTTGCTGGTCCTGGTGGCTCAGGAGACGGCTTCGCTCCTAATCGAGGGGCCGCAGGGACAGACCAGAGTGATTCAGGTGCAGGGGAAAAACTATGTAGAAGTGGACGAATTAGCCCGGATCACGGGCGGATCGCTGCGCTTCGTAGGGAATCAGATCATTCTGACATTGCCTCGGAGCGGCGATACGTCATCGCAGGCGGTGCAGTCGGCGTCAGCGCCACCGGTCGGTCTTTCTAGGCCCTTCCTCGGCGCGGGAATCGAAACGATGAGGGAAATCCTTGAATGGCACGCTGCCTTAAAGACTGCCGTCGAGCGGGGCTATCCATTGTCGGATGAATGGTTCGGAAACTTCAGGAGACAAACTCAATCAAGCCTGAAGCATGCCGAAGCGGTGGCGAGCACAGACACGGATCAGAAGGCGGTTCCGCTCCTGGTCAACGAGTTCAATAACATGGGGGCGTTGACCGATAGATACCTGAGAATCACGGCGAATAGGGACTACATTGCGCCCGAGTCCCTGAGCAGTGACCCTCTGGAGCAGAAACTATTGACGTGTTGGCACTCGCTAGAGTCGATGGCGTCATCGAATCAGTTTGTGGATGACGGTTCGTGCCAGTAGGCAAGCAAGGCGCTGGGGGAGCCGGCTCGGCTAAGATTCTGCGGCGAAAAAGCCTGAGCAGTTTGTCAGGTGCATTGAAAAGGATCGAAACGTAGTCTAGCCGGTTCTTTTCGGTCGAACCAGGACAACAATGGATCGCGGGGCCACTTGGTATGTCGACTGCTGTATCGGCAAACCGAACTCCGAGAAATCGTCGGGAGCCGGCAAAGCCGTGTCCACAATTCTTACCCAATCCTGGGGCGCACCCTCCTGAATTTGGAATTGCAGTGCCTCCCAGTAAGCATTGATCATGACATAGATATCGTCGTCGCCCTGTGACGCGCCATTGAGACAAAACGCCAGGCTCCGCGACTCCGGAGAACCACTGCCATACCAGGAAATGTCCTCGCGCCAGAATCGACTGCGGCACAAAGAAGGATGCGACTTCCGGAACGCAATCATCTCTTTGAAGAAACGAAAAATATCCTGATTCGCCTGGAGTTGGCTCCAATCCAGCCAGCTGATTTCATTGTCCTGGTTGTACGGATTGTTGTTCCCGAATTGCGTGTTCAGGAACTCATCGCCTGCGCGGAACATAGGGATGCCATTGGACAACAGAAGCAGACAGCAGAAATTTTTGACCTGTTTCCGGCGAAGTTCCAAAACCGCTGATGGCGCGCCCTCGTCTCCTTCGTGGCCGCAGTTCCAACTGTAGTTTTCGTCCATGCCATCTTGGTTGTTATGGCCGTTCTTCCAGTTATGTTTCTGGTTGTATGAAACGAGATCGTACAGGGTGAAGCCGTCGTGGGAGTTGATATAGTTCACGCTTTGAAAGGGGTGGTAGGCGTAGTCGCGACTGTCAGGAAATAAGTCATCGCTGCCGTAGATGCGCCACATAAGGTCTGGTACCATGCCCGGGTCGCCTTTGACAAAGCGGCGGACATCGTCACGAAACCGCGCGTTCCATTGGAGCCAGGTCAGGCCCGGAAATCCGCGTCCGAGCTGATAGGCGCCGGTGTCCCACGGCTCTGCGATTAACGCCACTCGCCAGAGTCGGCCCAAGTCCGGATCACCGGCGATTTCGCTGAAAATCGGAGCATACCCCCAATTGAGCGTCCCGTCGGCATTCCGGCTGAACACAGACGCCAGATCAAAGCGGAATCCATCAATGTGCATTTCGTCTTTCCAATACCGCAGGTTATCCAGCACGATTTTGCGCACGTGCGCCTGGCTGAAGTTCAACGTATTGCCCGTGCCCGAGTAATTGGCGTAAGGCTTTCGCGGATCGAAAGACGGCATGTAGTAACCAGGGTCGAAACCCTTAAAGCTGTATGTGGGGCCGCAATGGTCGCCCTCACACGTATGGTTATAAACAACGTCGAGAATTACGGCAATTCCTGCTTTGTGGAGGGCCATGACCATTTTTCTGAATTCAACATGCTGCCCATCGTCATCACGAGTGGAGGCATACTGCGCGTGCGGTGCGAAGAAGTTCAAAGGCATATAGCCCCAATAGTCGCGCTCGTGAGGGTCGCGTTGAAATATGGGCATCAGTTCGACGGCCGTTATCCCGAGTTCCTGAAGGTACGGAATCTTTTCCACCAGACCGGAGTACGTGCCGGCGCGCGAAGGATGTACGCCAGAATTTGGGTTTTTCGTGAAGCCCTTTACGTGTAGTTCGTAGATGATTGCGTCCGACTCGCGGCGAGGGGAAACGTCTCCTGACCAATCGAAGGCGATATCATGGCCGGTGAGGACTCCTAACGGCGCTTTTCCTGCGTTGGGGCCGGGCTCAATTGCGCGGTTTCGGTCAAACCCGGGCGGAAAGTACACACATTTAGCATAGGGATCAAGCAACACCTTCTCCGGATAAAACCTGTGAAGCTCAGAAACGGCCTGCCCAGAGACCGAGTAGGCATAATAACGAGCGCCGCACATTTCATTGAGCGGGAGCCTGCAATGCCAGATTCGTCCTGACTTGTTGCGGATGTAGTCGAACTGGAATGTCAGGATCGGGTGTGCCAAATCCTCGGCCGAATAGAGCAACAGGGTGACGCTCGCAGCATGCTCCGCATACACCGCAAAATTGAACGCCCGCTCCTCTTCTATCCACGTGGCGCCCAAGGGTAACGGGGTTCCTTCTGTTTGTGCCCACGTGGGGCGTTTTTGGGGTGAGACTCCAAACTGGTTCGCGTCGAATGCGTGGTCCCTGTCAGCAGCTGTTTTATCAATCGGGTTGCTCACGTTTTCTTAACCTCGTTCTCGGGCCTTAAGTTGAGCCCTTCGCTCACAAAAAAGTGGCGCCTTCCGCATTCCGGCGCTGAGTGTTTGAACCCACGTTCGCGCGACGCTTCGACCTCTCTGTCAATTCGCACAGCCATTCAAAAGCGGTCGTGGACAACATCTCCTCGCTGAAGCGCCAGCGCCAATTCCCGTCCGCTCGGCCGGGTACGTTCATCCGAGCCCCGGTGCCGAGGTCAAAAACGTCCTGTAACGGCGCAACGGTCAAAGCTGCCACGGATGACCATGCTAGTTCGATCAGCGCCGGTGCAGCTTCCGCACTATTCACCAGACGGCGGTTGAGATAGCTCCACAAAGTTTGTTTCTGGGAATTGGGCAACTGTTCATACCACTCGCGAGTTGGCGGGTTGTCATGCGTGCCGGTGTACGCGACCGTGTTGCTGACAAAATTGTGCGGAAGATAAGGATTATCAGCGTGGCCGTCGAACGCGAACTGTAAGATTCGCGTGCCCGGCACTTGAAATTCATCGCGCAATAAAGCCACGTCCGAGGTGATGATCCCCAGGTCCTCGGCGATAAATGGTAACCGCCCGAGTTCTCTCCCGATCGCCTGGAAAAAGCTGCTTCCTGGGCCGGTCACCCACTCGCCGGATTGCGCTGTCTTAGCCCCCGCTGGCACATGCCAAGCAGCCGCGAAACCCCGGAAATGATCCAGGCGAATTGCGTCTACGTGACCCAACAGAGTGCGAATCCTGTCGACCCACCAGCGATAACCTATGGCCCGAAGCGCATCCCAGTTGTAAACCGGATTACCCCATAGCTGCCCTACGGCGCTGAAGTAGTCGGGAGGAACTCCAGCGACAAAGCGCGGCCTCCGCCGTTCATCCAACAGGAATAACTCCGGGTTCGCCCAAACATCGCTGGAATCCGGTGAAACAAAGAATGGCAGGTCACCAATCAGGCTCACGCCCTTGGCATGGGCGTATTTCTTCAGCTGATCTGCTTGGCGCAGCAGCAGAAATTGTTCGAAGCGAAAGCGATCGATTTCATTGGCCAGCTCGCGGCGCGCCTTCGCTAAAGCCGCAGGTTTGCGTTGGATCAAATCCTCTGGCCACTCCAGGTAATAAGAACCGTCAAACTCGTTCTTTAGCGCCCGAAAAAGCGCATAGTCTTCCAGCCAGGTTTCCTGTGTTGCGCAGAATTCCTCATAAGCAGGGTGGAGATCGCTACGCTCACCGGAAATTAATCTCGTCCATGCCCTTTCGAGCAGCTTCTCTTTGAATGGAATAACGGAATCGTAGTCGACCAGATCGGAAGGAAATTGGGATGCGCAGTCACTCGCCTTTAGCAGTCCATCCGAGATGAGGCACTCGGGGCTGATGAGCAGACCATTGCCTGCAAACGAAGACAGTGACTGGTACGGCGAATTTCCATAACCGGTGGGCCCAAGCGGCAATGCCTGCCACCACCCCTGCCCACTGTCGTGGAGGCGGTCGACCCACGAAAACGCTGAAGGTCCCAGGTCGCCCACACCGTAAGGCGATGGCAAAGAGGTAACGTGCAGCAGAATGCCAGAACTCCGGTATTCGGACGGAAACGGCGGAAGCATTCCCACCTCGGAAACGGCGCTCATTGCCGACTCGCCGCGGATGACCGCAATGCGTTCTTCACTAAGGTATGGGACATGGTTCTGCCTTCCAGATGTCGCGAGCATATTCGGCAATGGTGCGGTCGCTAGAAAACTTTCCGGAGCTCGCTATGTTCAAAATTGCTTTGCGGGCCCATTCACCCGGATTTGCGTACAACGCGCCGACGGCTTCCTGTGCCTGGCAATACGAGCTAAGGTCCGCCAAGTGCATGTAGTAGTCCCCGTTCGTCAGAAGGGTGTCGCGTAAAGGAGCGAAAACTCCCGGCTCGTTCCTGCTGAAATAATCGGAGAAAATGAGATCCAGCGCCGCTCGTGTCTCCGGCTCATTGTCGTAGTGCCAGTAGGGGTTGTAGAATCCGCGGCTATTCTCGACTTGCTCTGCCGTGAGGCCGAACAGGAAGAAATTCTCTTCACCGGCTTCCTCGGCCATTTCGATCGTCGCGCCATCACGGGTCCCTACCGTCAGGGCTCCATTCATCATGAACTTCATATTGCTCGTCCCGCTCGCTTCAAATCCGGCCGTTGAGATTTGGTTCGAAACATCGCTCGCGGGAATCAAGCGTTCTGCAAGCGAGACGTTGTAATCGGGCAAAAAAACGACTTTGATCCTCCCGCGTACCGCAGGGTCGCCATCAATCGTACCAGCGAGATTATTGATGAACTTGATGATCAGCTTGGCTAGCCAATACGCGGAGGCGGCCTTGCCTGCAAAGAAAAACGTGCGCGGCACTATCTCGATGTCTGGATTCGCTCGCAGCCGGTTATAGACCACGACAATCCGCAACGCGTTCAGCAGTTGACGTTTGTATTCGTGGATGCGTTTGATCTGGCAGTCGAAGATTGTGTCCGGGTCCACTCCTTGTCCAGAAGTCGACTTCAGCCAATCCGCGAATCGCACCTTGGCTTCCCGCTTTGAAGCGAGAAAAGCATCGCCAAAACTGTTGTCATCGGCAAGTGCTCGCAATGCAGTTAGCTCGCTCAGGTTGGTAATCCATGCTTCGCCGATGGCATCCGAAATCACACTGGCCAGCTTGGGATTTGCTTGCAGCAACCATCGCCGAGGCGTCACCCCATTGGTCTTGTTGTTGAAGCGCTCCGGATACATCTCCGCCAGATCCCTCACGGTGGTCATGCGCAAGAGTCTGGAGTGGATTGCGGCGACGCCATTCGTACTGTGCGTGCCGACAATTGCCAGGTGCGCCATGCGGATTTTGCGTTGGCTGCCCTCTTCGACAACGCTGATGCGAGCCATGCGTCCGTCGTCGCCGGGGAAGCGAAGTCGAACCTCATCGAGAAGACGCCGGTTAACCTCGTAAATAATCTCTAGATGACGGGGAATAAATATCTCGAACAACTCGACAGGCCACTTCTCGAGCGCTTCGGGAAGCAGCGTGTGATTCGTGTAAGCGAGCGTCTTCTTCGTCAAATCCCACGCCTGGTCCCATCCCAGGTGGGCGTCATCCAGCAAAATTCGCATCAGCTCGGCAACGGCCAGTGCGGGATGCGTGTCATTGAGCTGGATTGCCGCCTTCTCGGGAAGCTGCTCCCAATCTTTATTGAACCGTCGAAACCGCCGTACGATGTCAGCGAGTGAGCAGGCCACCAGGAAATGTTCCTGGACGAATCGCAGTCCCTGCCCCGGAGTTGTTGAATCGTCGGGATAGAGCACCCGTGTGAGCGACTCCGCCCCCAGAGTCTCGGCCAGCGCGCCGACGAAATCACCGGCGCCAAATTCCTGAATATCGAAGTAGTCCGGTGCCGCCGCAGCCCACAGCCGCAGGGTGTTGATGGTCTTTCCGCCGTAGCCCACTACCGGTCGATCGAATGGTATGCCGAACCAGGTTGACGGTCGAGCGGGGATCAGTTGAAAGCTGCCTCCGGTCACCTTAAACGAGCAACCCAACTTCACTTCCACCATCTCGACAGGTCGCGCGACCTCCCAGGGATCGCCCCAGCGCATCCAATTGTCGGGATTTTCTTTTTGCCATCCATCGACAATGGATTGCCTAAACATGCCGTACTCATGGCGCAGACCGTATCCCGTGGCCGGCAGTTGCATCGTTGCCATTGAATCCAAAAAACACACGGCGAGACGGCCGAGACCTCCGTTGCCGAGGCCCGCATCGGGTTCCTGCTCAATCAGCTCGGCCCAATCCAGTCCTATCTCCTTTACCGCGTATTGAACCAGCGGGCTAAGCAAGAGGTTGGTTATGTTGTTCGTCAGCGAGCGCCCGATCAGAAATTCCATGGAAAGGTAGTAAACGCGTTTGGCGTTTGTTTTTTCATACGTGCTCCTGGTTAGCGCCCAGCGCTGAGCGAGCACGTCTCGAATGGAATGTGAAAATGCCTCGAAACGCTCTCGCGCAGTCGCGACGCGCGGATCGATGACGCGGTCGAAAACCAAGTGCCGGTCGTAAAACGCGTTTTCCGAACCGGCAAATGCAATCGGGCCGCACCCGTACTGTTTGAGAAGTTCCGAAACACGCCATTCCTCTGGTGTTCTCGGAGGAACTGGAATGCCTTCCGGCGCTGTCATACGTTTAGTGCTCATTGGGAATCCTTGGTTTCCAAATTAACTGATTGCGAAGCATCCGCCTCGCCCAAAATGCAACGGACGGTGTCACGCGCGATCAGCAGTTCCTCATCGGTTGGGATCACAAATGCACTCAGCCTGGAATCACCCGTGCTGATCTGGCCTTCGCGTCCCACCGTTTGCTGATTCCTGTTTTCGTCCAGCTTCAATCCCGCCCATTCCAAACCTGCGCATATTCGCGCTCGGATGTCCGCCGAGTTCTCCCCGATCCCACCGGTAAAAACAATCGCATCCGAACCGCCCATTCCCGCGAGAAATGCCCCGATATATTTCTTTGCGCGATAGCAAAACACCTCGATCGCCAGACGCACGCGGCGGTCGTCCTGGCCTTTGAGTTCCTCCTGCAATACCTGCATGTCGTTGGTCAGCCCGGAGATGCCAAGCAATCCGGACTGGGTGTTGAGCAGCGCCTCCGTTTCGCTCGCGTATAAGCCTTCTTTGGTGGCAATCAAGCTCACAATCGCCGGGTCGATGTCTCCCGACCGTGTCCCCATCACCAAACCTTCCAGCGGCGTCATCCCCATCGATGTGTCTACGGAGCAGCCACCGCGAATCGCCGCCGCCGAGCATCCATTACCGAGGTGCAACGTGATGATATTCGTTTGCTCTTTGCTCATCCCACGCAGCATCCGGTAGCGCTCGGCAACGTAGCGGTGCGAGGTACCATGAAATCCATAACGCCGAATGCGATAACGACGGTATAAGTGGTAAGGAATGGCATACAGGTAGGCGTGCTCTGGAATCGAATGGTGGAAGGAAGTATCAAACACCGCGACCTGCGGCAGCTTCGGCCCAAACACTTGCCGCGCCGCCAAAATTCCCTTGATGTTATTTGGGTTGTGCAGCGGCGCCAACTCAATGCAATCCTCAATCCCCTTGAGCACCTCATCGGTGATCAGCTTGGACTCCCCAAACAACTCCCCCCCGTGAACAACGCGATGGCCGACTGCATGGACATCGCTGACGGCTCGGATTTCGTCGATTCCGGAGGCATCCGAGGCGACCCACTGCATTAGGTGTTCCAGCGATGCCTGCATGTCTCTCGTTGAGGCAGCAAACTTCCTCCTAAGGCCATCACGTATCAGCACTGCGATGACTACTTCTCCCCCAAACCGATCAATCTGTCCCCGGCACAGGCGTATGTCTTTATTTGCGGCAATTGCCTCACGGTCCGTTGAGATCAGCTGAAACTTCAGGCTGGAGCTTCCTGCGTTGAGTACAAGGACATTCATTGTCGTAAGGAGCCTTCCTGTTCGCGATGCGCGCCATGAAATCTGGGTCCCGTGTGGACCCTGGCTCGACTCACCTCAACCCGCCCGACTTATTGTGCTGAGTAGGGCCATCTCCATCCGGTAATCTCGGGGCTGTCGATGCCATGCTTGTACGCGTAGGCCCGGCATGCGATCTGGGCGTTGCGAAATTTCTCCTTGGCATGGCCACCGATGTTCTGCAACCGCGGGACGCGGTCGATGGCATCTATAGCCAGACTGAAACGGTCAATCTGGTTGTTCATGGCCAGCTCCATCGGCGTGTTGATGTTGCCTTTCTCTTTATAGCCGCGCACGTGCATGTTGTTGTGGTTATGCCGGCGATAGGCCAGGCGGTGAATTAGCCACGGGTATCCGTGGAAATTGAAAATGATCGGTTTATCGCAGGTGAAAAGAGAGTTGAAGTCCGCGTCAGTCAAACCGTGCGGATGTTCCGTGCTCGGTTGTAGCTTGAAAAGGTCGACCACGTTAATGAAACGGATCTTGATTTCAGGAAATTCCTGCCGCAGCAGCACCGTTGCTGCCAAGGCTTCCTGCGTAGGGATATCTCCGGCCGAAGCCATTACCAGGTCGGGTTCGCTTCCCTGATCGTTACTGGCCCAGTCCCAGATGCCGATGCCCTTGGTGCAGTGCTCGATCGCGGCATTCATGTTCAGGTACTGAAGATGCAGCTGCTTGTCCGAAACGATCACGTTGATGTAGTTCTCGCTCCGCAGACAGTGATTGGCCACCGACAGCAGGCAGTTGACGTCGGGTGGGAGGTAAATGCGCGTGACCGCGGCGCTCTTGTTCAGCACCACGTCCAGGAACCCGGGATCCTGGTGCGTGAAACCGTTGTGGTCCTGCCGCCAAACCGTCGAAGTGATCAGCAGGTTCAGCGAGGCGATCTTCTGACGCCAGGACAGTTGGTTGCAGATGGACAGCCACTTGGCGTGCTGGTTGAACATGGAATCGATGACGTGGACAAAGGCTTCGTAGGAAGAGAAGAAGCCATTGCGCCCGGTGAGCAGATAGCCCTCGAGCATGCCTTCCATGGTGTGCTCGCTGAGCATCTCGATGACCCGTCCGTCCGTCGCCAGTTCGCCGCCATCCTGGTCTTCGGGGAAGTATTCGGCAATCCAGAATTTCTTGGCGGCCTGGTAGATCGCTTGCAGTTTGTTCGAGGTGGTTTCGTCCGGGCCGAACACGCGAAAGTTGTTCATGTTCGACTTCATCACGTCGCGCAGGAAGTTTCCCAGAGGCGGAACATTCTCAGCTTCAATGCTTCCCGGTTGATCTACCTTCAGGGCGTAATCGCAGAAGTCAGGCAAGCGCAGCGCCTTTTTGAGGACTCCGCCATTGGCATGCGGGTTGGCGCTCATGCGGCGGTTCCCGGTGGGCGCGAGTTCCTTGAGTTCCGGAATCAGCTTGCCATTCTGGCCAAACAACTCCTCGGGCTTTTGGTCGCGCATCCACTTCTCCAGGATGCGCAACTGTTCGGGGTTCTTTTTCACCTCGGTCAACGGCACCTGGTGGGCGCGCCAAAAGCCTTCCAGCCGGTGACCACCTACCTCTTGCGGTGCGCCCCAGCCTTTCGGAGAGCGCAACACGATCATCGGCCAGCGCGGTCGCTTAGCGACTCCGGTCGCGCGGCATTCTCGTTGATGTTTCTGGATTTCGAGGATGCAATGTTCTACTGTCGCCGCCATCGCCTGGTGCATGCTGTCGGGATCGGAACCTTCGACGAAATAGGGCGTCCAGCCGTACCCCCGCAAAAGGTCCTCCAACTCTTCGTGGCTAATGCGCGCTAGAAGAGTTGGATTATTGATCTTGTAGCCGTTTAAATGCAGGATCGGCAGAACCGCGCCATCTCGAATGGGGTTCAGGAACTTGCTGATGTGCCATGAAGTAGCCAGTGGTCCGGTCTCCGATTCCCCATCGCCGACGACCGCGCTAACAATCAAATCAGGGTTATCGAACGCTGCGCCGCAGGCGTGGGAAAGCACGTAGCCCAGTTCGCCTCCTTCGTGAATCGAACCGGGAGTTTCTGGCGTGCAGTGGCTCCCAATGCCGCCCGGAAAGGAAAATTGCCTAAAGAACTCATGCAAACCTACTTCGTCCTCACTCTTTTCCGGATATATTTCGGAGTACGTACCCTCAAGATACCCCGGCCCCAAGACCCCGGGCGCGCCGTGGCCAGGACCAGCCATGAAAATCATGTCGAGATCGAATTTCTTAATCAGTCGGTTCAGGTGGATATAGATGAAAGCTAGCCCTGGGCTCGAGCCCCAATGTCCGAGCAGGCGGTTCTTGATATGCTCAGGCTTCAAAGGCTCTTTTAACAACGGATTCGCTTGGAGATAGATCATCCCGAGCGCCAAATAATTGCACGCCCGCCAGTATGCGTGAGTCTTCCTCAGTTCCTCAGAGGTCAACGGTGTTCCTTGCACCGTGGAGCGCGCTTTCCCATATGCACTCAGCGAGCGCGGTGCGGGTTCTTCAACTAGTACTCTCGACGTCATGTTTAAGCTCCTTGCGCAAGATCGTGCGGAGAAAAGAGATTTTGTAAGACGCTCATAACACTCGCTCGGTCGAAGCGCAGGGCCCCGGCCATGAGGATCAACCGGAATGAATACCGGTCGAGAAGCATCCGAATTCCTGCGGGCGTCGAGACAAACCAACGACAACATCCCGCCAGAGGCCCGGCCAATTGTCGCCGGCATCGCTCACGTTCGCCGATGGATAGCACGTTCATTCCATGGACATCCGGGCGTAGATCGAGCATTCGCTACGATGCTGCGAGACCCCATCTGCGATTTTCTTTAACTCTGCGCAATCGAACGCGTACTCGGCGGGAGCCGGTAGCTCCAGCTCACTTTTGTTGCTCAAGCCGTGAACATGAACATCGAAGCCAGCCTGAATAATATGTCTAGTCACGGTAGGCGAACCGTGCCTCACTTCGATCACAACGTAGTACGGCGCTACCTCGTAGAAGTCGTGACACTTTTTGACCAACTGCTCAAGATTCTCTGACATGGCCAGATCCGATCCCTCGCGGCCCTTCCATCACTTGCAAATGCAACTGGCATACCACAAGACAGATGCGGCTAAGTGCTTAGAAACGAATGCGGAAAGCGGTGTTGATCAATATGCAGACTATTTTCGCGGATTATAGTGCTGCCCTTGCGAGGGCACTGCCTTAATACGGTCAAGCGTGGGATCCCAGGTGACCTAACGTGTTCTCGCAACACCAACAACTAAGGGCCTGTCCGCAGGTGGGCATACGAATGCAAAAAGTCACTAAAGGAGAGAATGCAGCCGAGCAACTTGGGGTTCTCAAAAATCTAAAAACGCCTATCGAGCCGTAAGTTTCAGTAACGCACGTCAGAGTTTTGGGTGCCGTACTTCACAGCCCAACGGTTTAGAGGAAGTCATGATTTATGTTACGCTTCGCAAAACATTCCCCCCCAACTAAACGCGGTTTCATGGGAACACACGATGCACGAGCCCATTCAAATCCTCGTAATTTCGTCGGAATTGGGGAATCTACTTGCTCTCGTCGACATCCTCCATCGAGAGTACTGGAACTCAATTTGTGCTTCCACAGTGAACGAGTGTCAGGAAGTTCTCGCAAGAAGAAACATCCCTCTGGTGTTCTGTGACCGGCAACTGCCCGACGGCACTTATCGGGACGTCCTCAGAATGGTTCGCTCGCTGAACATAGACCTACCGGTAGTGGTCACCTCACGATTGGCGGACTGGAATGAATATTTTGAGGTGCTGCAGGACGGCGCTTCCAATCTAATCGCGTCACCATGCCAGCCCACCGACGCCATCTGGGTAACTCGTCGAGCGCTCGCACAGTTCTGGCACGGTCGGGCCAAAGACGATGGATCGGAGTAGCGGTAAAGTTGGAAAGTGCCTTAGAATCATTAACGCACTTCATGTCGGGGCGTAGCGCAGCCTGGTAGCGCGCCTGCCTTGGGCGCAGGAGGTCCCGAGTTCAAATCTCGGCGCCCCGACCATCTTTTCTGCGGCTTACAGGCATCTCTAAGAAACTCCTTCCCCTTAATGTGGGGCAAATTGAAAAGCATGAAATTGTGGATCAGACCAGTATCCCAGTGTTCGGGCTTTTGGAGGTAAGTCTCATCGACATTGTCCGTTGGAATGGTGACTTGGGCCAAGTCGTAAAGAAGGTTGTTCAGTAGGATTTGTGGCGGTAGCGTCGGCAAGAACGAGATTTTCTGCTGACACCGTGCCCTCTTGCACAGAGCTAGCTGCATTGCGGGTAGCTGCGTCCAGTTCTCTGGTACCCAAGTTACAGTAAGGGACTTATCCGGCACTATGCCAATCCAGCCGAAGCGATTATTCTGAAATGTGACTGAAAATCCAGGCACACGCCCCAAGACCTCGCTTCGGAAAGGCTCCCTCCGATCCTTCGTTCGATGGTTTCTCATCGGAGTGGCGCTTCTTTGGTCGCTGGCTGCGCTGATCCTTGTCGCTGCCCGGTGGATCGACCCACCGACCACCGCGGTGCACATGGAGCGCCGCTTGGAGGCCTGGATTCACCACAAACCGTATCACGAACGATACGAATTCGTCTCTCTGAGCCAAATCTCGCCCGATCTCCAGCATGCTGTCATCGCCGCGGAAGACGCGCGCTTCTACCAGCATCATGGATTCGATTGGCACGCCATGGAAATCGCTGCGGAAGACGATATGGAAGGCGGGCGCATTCGCGGAGGGTCCACGCTGACGCAGCAACTGGTTAAAAACCTGTTCTTTGGAACTGGCCGCTCGATCCTCCGCAAGGGCGCCGAGTTCACACTTACCCCGGTGGCCGAATTGGTCCTCGGCAAGCGGCGCATTCTGGAACTCTACCTCAACGTCGTCGAATGGGGCCCTGGTGTGTATGGTGCGGAGTCGGCGTGTCGTTACTACTACCGAATCTCGGCCCGGAATATCGGCCGGGAACAGGCGGCCCGACTTGCCGCAATTTTGCCGTTGCCCCTGAAGCGACGGCCCGATCACATGAATCACTACAGCGATCTCATCCTGGAGCGGATGCACCAAATGGGTTGGTGAGCGCGCAACAGATTCTTGAGAACCCTGGAAGATTCGCGCCGGCAAACCGGGACAAATGGGTTTTGGTACGAACCTTACCGGTAACCCGTTTACCAGGCATCAGAAAGCAGGGGCATATGGGAAATAAGGATTATTGACGCAGAGCGGCGCGAGTGTCGGGTAATTTTTTTCTGTCACTGCTTCATGTAATGAAGCGCAACACATCCTGACTTAAAAATCTTTGACTCAACAAGTTTCACTTGTAATTTCTCCGGCAGGCTCATACCTTCTAACAACCGTCTCCCTTCTCCTGCAACGATTGGCTGAACGACAAAATGATATTCATCAACTAGACCAAGCTCTATCAGTTGTGATGGAACAGTTACACCGCCGATTAAAATATTTTTGCCTTGTTCCTGTTTCAATTTGACTATTTCGTCTCGAAGGTTCGTACGAACAATTCTCGTGTTTATTCCTTCAGCGCTGTCTAGTGATTGTGAAAAAACAATTTTGTTGATGGAGTCAAATGTTTGAGCAAATTCGTTCGTTGCTTTTGTCTCAGACTGGCTTTTTGCGACATCAGGCCAATAAGGAACCATCAATTGATAGGTTTTACGCCCAAAGACGAGTAGATCAACATCTCGCATGAGGAGCGTAAAATATTCATGTATTTCTTCATCAGCAATCATTTTGGTGTGGTCGCAGCAGCCATCTATGGTGATGTTGATTGCGAAGATTACATTCCTCATTTTCGTCTCGGATTGAGCAGCATGGTGTTCGAACATAAAACAATAACCCTGAACCGCGCGTCACTCCAACATAAAGATTGGGCGCATCCAACTGGAAAAGGCCGTTCTGGTTTGTCGGGTTCTCGGAAACGTCGCTCCAGCGGATGTGTGCTACGGACGGAGGGAAAAAATCCTGAAACGCAGAGAGGAACAGAAACGGCCAACACTTTACCATCGGTTTCAGTACAATCTCAGCCAGAAAACCAATCGAATAACCGGTGGAACCAAAGACCAAAACCGTGGCTTGTCAGACGGCCCTAAAGACTCTCAAAGGTGTTGAAGACGAACACTTGTGCATGTAACAGTCTGCCGTGCGTGTGTCGAAGTGCCTGCCACTCTATTCGCTGGAGACCAGCTCTCCTGCATGCGGTGCGGAGCGACTTCCTTCTTGGATTGTCCGCAGCGAGCGGAGCACCTTGGTTGGTGACAAAACCAAAGCTCTCGGAGAGTGGTCCACTGAACGCATATAACGCTCGTTCAATCCACGCACCACTGCCGGAGCCAAAGGAACTTCACGCCTACTGGAGCGGGTCTTCGGTGTTCCAAAATGCCCCTTGTAGCAAGTCTCTGCTGCAAGCAAGGTGCCTCGGAGCAGGTCTATGCGTCCCCATCGCAATGCAAGGATCTCGCCAATCCGCAATCCCGTCATTGTTGCCAGAAGAATGATTGTGCGAATTGGCTGCTTGCTCGCTGCAACGAGTCGCTGGCCCTCTTCCTCCGTGAGAAATCTGTGCAGGCGTTTCAATGTCCTCTACGCCATCCCTCCGACCTTCGCCATCCGTTCATTTCGCGGCTGGCAGAGTCTCAGGCTCGGATTCGACTATCATGGCTCTCGCAGGACACGTCTCCCGAAGAAAGGTGGAACGCTACTCGCAATCTCACGTGCGAAGCGGATGAGGATGCAACACCGGAATGAAATCTGGAGTCAAATGCTCGCGGCGGTCCGCAGACGGCCGCGAGCATCTGCTACTTGTTTTCTCTACTTGACCGTAAACTGCGCGGTCGCCGTGGCAGTCAGCGAACCCGACGTGCCAGTGAATGTGATGGTGTAAGTGCCGGGATTAGTGTTCTTGGGGAACAGTATACCGGAGATCGCATACGCGGTTTTGTTAAGGTAAACGGTTTGTGGCAGATCCACGCACACATCGCCCGTGGGGCCGCCAGAGCACGTGAGTTTCACATTTCCCGTGAACCCATTTACCGAGTTGAGATCTAGAAGAAAGGCAGCAACGACACCGCGTGCAACGGTCTCCGACTTAGGATTAGGAGTGATCGTGAAACCAGCCCCCGAGGACACCGTTACCGTAAAGCTTTGGGTCACCGGACTCGCCGCCAGGTAGTCCGCGTTGCCGGACTGAGAGGCCTGGATCGAGCAGGTTCCCGCGGCCACCATGCTCGCGGTCGTACCCGTGACTGTACAGACCGCCGGAGTAAGAGAAGCAAAGCTGACCGGCAGACCGGAACTGGCCGATGCGCTAAGAGAAACGGTCGCTCCCACAGTCTGCGCTGCGATTGCATTGAACGTGATTGTCTGCGTCGCCGCGTTGATGGTCAGCGTGCCGTTGACGAACGCAAACGTGTAGTTCGCCGCCGCCAGCGTTCCCTGCGTGATGGTGATCGTGTAATTGCCCGGTGCCGAAGTCGAGGTCGCCGTCGTGGATTCCGCTGGGGCTCCCGACAATACTGCTGTCGCATCCCCGTTCACGAAGCCCGACGCCGTGTAGGTGAACTTCGGAATCGGCTGCCCATAGGTCATGCTCGCGTTGCTCGCCGTCACGGTCAAGACCGCGGGAGACACGGTAAAGCTCTGAGTTACCGGCGTTGCCGCTCCGTAGTCGGCATTACCTGCCTGCGACGCTGTCACGCTTACGGTTCCAATTCCAGTCACTGTCAGGACCGAACCACTCAGCTTCGCCGGGCCTGTTACGGAGTAGCTCACAGGCAAGCCCGAAGACGCCGTTGCTCCCAGCGTGATCGGACTTACTCCATAAGTTACGTTCGGCAACCCACCAAAGGTGATCGTCTGCGATGCTCCGCCGTTGATGGTCAGCGTGCCGTTGACGAACGCAAACGTGTAGTTCGCTGCCGCCAGCGTTCCCTGCGTGATAGTGATCGTGTAACTACCCGGCGCTGAAGTCGAGGTCGCCGTCGTGGACTCCGCTGGAGCTCCCGACAATACCGCCGCCGTATCTCCATTCACAAAACCCGCCGCCGTGTAGGTGAAGCTCGGAATCGGCTGCCCGTAGGTCATGCTCGCGTTGCTCGCCGTCGCGGTCAAGACCGCGGGAGACACGGTAAAGCTCTGAGTTACCGGCGTTGCCGCCGCGTAATCAGCGTTGCCGGCTTGCGAGGCCTTCACACTCACCTGCCCCGCTCCGGTGATCGTCAAAATGGACCCGCTGAGGCTCGCCGGGCCTGTTACGGAGTAGCTCACGGGCAAGCCCGAAGACGCCGTCGCTCCCAGCGTGATCGGACTTACTCCATAAGTTACGTTCGGCAACCCACCAAAGGTGATCGTCTGCGATGCTCCGCCGTTGATGGTCAGCGTGCCGTTGACGAACGCAAACGTGTAGTTCGCCGCCGCCAGCGTTCCCTGCGTGATGGTGATCGTGTAATTACCCGGCGCTGAAGTCGAGGTCGCCGTCGTCGTCTCCACTGGAGCTCCCGACAATACCGCCGCCGTATCTCCATTCACAAAACCCACCGCCGTGTAGGTGAAGCTCGGAAGCGGCTGCCCGTAAGTCATGCTCGCGTTGCTCGCCGTCACGGTCAACACTGCCGGCGACACCACAAAGCTCTGCATTACAGGAGTGGCCGCTGCGTAGGTGGAATTACCTGTCTGCGACGCGGTCACATTTACGGTTCCAACGCCGGTCACGGTCAGGGCCGAACCACTCAGCTTCGCCGGTCCAGTTACGGAGTAGCTCACGGGCAGGCCCGAGGACGCCGTTGCTCCCAGCGTGATCGGACTTACTCCATAAGTTACGCTCGGCAGCGCACCGAAGGTGATTGTCTGCGATGCCAGGCCGTTAACGGTCAGGCTCTGCGAACCGGAGGTGCTGGGCGCAAAGGTATTGTCGCCCACATACGCCGCGGTCACCGAATAGACTCCCGCTGGAAGCGTCGAAGTGGAAAAAGTCCCCACCCCGGTTGGGTCCAACGTTGCGGTGCCCAGCAATGTGGCGCCATTGTTGAAGTTCACCGTGCCGGTGGGGATCGTGACAACCGGGGGATCGCTCACCGTCGCCGCGACCGTCGCCGTAAAGGTCACGGAGTCGCCAACGTTCACGCTACTCGGCACGATCAGCAACCCCGTGGAACTGGTGACAAACGGGTAGATCTTGGCCAGGAAGCCTGAGTCGTTCTGCGAGGTCAGAGGGAAGTTGGGCTGGAAGGCGCCCGGGGTCGTCACTAGGTCCCCGCCATTGGTCATGCCACCAACGTAGATGTTGCCTTGTGGATCGACGTCGACCCCCGCTGGAAACTGGTTCGAGGCGCCGTACTGGCTGCTGCCTGTAGGACTACCCAGGAGCGTGGAGAAAAAGACTGTGCTGCCGGTGGGATCGAACTTAGTGATTCCCACCTTCAAGTTAGAGTCGGTAAAGGTCTGAACTGGATTCACAACAGGATAGCCCTGAAAAGTTGAAACTTCGACATAGATATTGCCCAGCGCATCCAGACGAGGCGGCAAAACCTCATCGATGCCGTTATATGCTGCGTTTGTGTAGCCCAGCAAGGTAGACCAAACGAGACCAGTGCCGTCTGGCTTGAGTTTGGTGAGGAAGGCGCCGTGCGCGCAGTAGCCTGCATTCTGGGCGCCGCACGGTCCCGGATTGAATGAGCCGGGAGTAGTCGGAAAGCCCGGGTTCTGCGTGAGGCCGGTAACATAGGCGCTGCCGCTAGCGTCAGCAACAATCCCTGTGATTTCGTCCACGGCGTTGAGTGTGTCGGTGGTTGACCCCAGGTACGTGCAGTAAATCAACTGCGGCCCGCCCGTTGAATTGGTTGGACTGAATTTCGCGATATAGCTGCGGGACACATTCGTAGGGGCAATGAGGTTAGGCTGAAACGCGTTGGGCGTGACGGGCAGGTTCGGATCCGCCGTATTGCCAGACAGATAAAAATTGCCGGCGGGATCAACAGCAACGCCAGTGGCTTTCGTCCAGTTCAGCGTCTGATTGCCATAACCGCCATATAGCGATGGATTGGAATCACCAAACAGCGTCGAATACACCAGGCTCGACCCGTCCGCACTGAACACGGTGAGAAACGCGGAACCGGGATTGAAAGTATGCGGACTGTAGACCTGGTCGAAGAGGCTCTCGGGCAGCAGCGCGTTGGCTGTTTCCGGGAAGCACCCAAACCCGCCGCTGCAGTAGGCGATGGTGTTTCCCGCGACGTACGCCTGGCCCTGAGAGTCAACCGCCAGAGTCAGGATGGGATTCCAGCGTGAAGGTGTAACAAGATAGGTTGAGTAAACGAGGCTCTGGCCATCCGGAGCAAGCTTGGTCAGAAAACCCGCACTGCTAGACTGGCAATACGTGAGCACGGGGGGGCCTGGAGCTTGCACCGGACACTGCGACACGTAGGCGCCAGGGGTCGTGGGAAAATTTCCCGAAAAAGTCATTCCGGCCACATAGGCGTTGTCGTTTGCATCCACGGCAATGGCGTAAGCCTCATCGGGACCGCTGCCTCCAAGATACGTGGAATAGATCAGGCCTGAGCCCGTGGAATTGAGCTTGGTGACATACGCAGTCCACTGCGTAGCCGACCCGTTCGTCGCTTGAAGCGGATTCTGCGTGGGAAAATCCACGGCATAAGTCAGGCCGGTGACGTAGAGATTGCCCGCGCTGTCAACGGCGACACCTTGCCCTTCAATGTCGCTGTCATAGCAAGCCCCGGGGCGGCAGGAAATGGACGTCACTGCCACGTTTCCGTTGTCATTTGTCCCGGTTGAGCCACCGAGATAGGTCAGGTAGGAAATGACCGGGTCGATGACCAACGGTTGGCTGTGATCATAGGGGCCAATGCGCAAATGCACACGGTTGTGCGCGACCACGTAACTGCCATCAATCCCCTTCTTGTTGGCGCCCTCGCCCTGATACAAGACCGGCTTGTGCAACGTCACTGTCTCTCCGCCAAGGGACATGAGCACGTTTCCGCCGCGATCAAGCTTCGGCCGCGCCCCAGTAAATGTCATCGCGATTCGGCTGGCGTCGGCGCCGGGAGCCACCGTGAAGTCGTACTCAAGCTGGCGCTGATTGCCATAGAAAACCGCGTCCACTCCGGGATAAATTCCGCGGTAGTTCACTTTGCCGTAAGTGGGGACCCCGGAATGCCACTTCGTGGGATCTTTGCCGATGAAATAGTTCACAGTTCCGGTGAGTTGGTCCGCGCCGGAAACCTGTGCCGCCTCATTGGCGCCGAGCAGCTCCATGCGCAGAATGGAAGGTTGGCCCTTGACGTCAGCTCCCTTCCGTAGCTTGAAAACCGCCTCTTTGGCGGTCAGGAATAATGCGTAACCATCGCCGCGAGATAGGAATTTCACTGAATTGTCGGTTTGACCCTGGTTGGCCTCAAAGCTCAGGGGTACGGTGGTCAGGGCAAATGCCGGAGAAGCATTAGCTGGTTTCGGCGCCATTGACTGGGCGTTTGCCCTGCAAACAAACGAGCAGGCAAGGATGAACAACAGGACTACTTCAAGGAGTTTTTTCATGGGATATCGTTCTCCGTTCCATGGGGGATAGGAATCGTGCGCTGGAGCGTGGCGCACCCAACCAGCTCGCAAGCGGCGGCTCTCTTCGTGTCAGAAGAAGCCCCGCTCTGCTGGTTTGCCGGCTCTTCCGGCAGGTGGTATAATTCGTCTCACATTGGAATAGGTCCCCCGCTCCAAGCAAGTGCCCCGATGGGCGTCTTCAGGTCAGTTCATGCCACCTCAGCCCGGTGACCGCGCAAAGATAGTAAAAATTGGCCGGGGAACCCGTTTGGACTCTTGGAAAGAGATTGCGGGCTACCTGGGCAGAGGGGAGAGGACCGTCAAGCGTTGGGAAAGAGAACGTGGATTGCCCGCCTATCGCGTCCCTGGTGGGGGCCGGGCCTGCGTTTACGCCTACACACTTGAGCTGGATGAATGGCTAGGGTCGCAGAAAGCCCGGGGATTGGAACCTTCAAACGGAGCTGTGCAGGAAACGGAGCCGACCGACGGGCCCAGTCCCGGACTTGCCGCAGAGGTCCCTCGTTTGGCAAGCATGCCACTGCCTGAAGCATCCACGAGCCGGCCGGGCATTCAAGGGCGATGGTCACTGCTGTTGTCTGGCTTGCTGCTGGTTAGCATTGCGGCCATGGCCTTCTATGTTGTGGAGCTCCGGACGGCGGACTCGGAGATATCCGCGCGGCTGCGTTCCCTCTTCACGCAGAGCCAGCCAAAGTCCCATCAACCCGTTTCGGCCAGCGCTTCAAGTTCGGAAAAGGCTGTGGCTCACGCTCTTTACCTCAAAGGCCGCTACGAATGGAATCAGCGGACCCCCGATAGCCTCAATCGCGCTCTGGATTACTTTACCCAATCGATTGTGCACGATCCCGGCGACGCACGGACCTACGTCGGCTTGGCGGACACCTACCTCCTCCTCCGGGAATACTCGAACTTGCCTGAGAATGAGGCTTACGCGCGCGCCATCGCCGCTGCCAAGAAGGCCATCGAACTCGATGATTCTCTTGCCGAAGCGCATCGCGCCCTGGCCTTTGCGGAAACGAACGGCAACTGGGATTTTGTTACCGGTGAAAAGGAATATCGCCGTGCCGTCCAATTAGATCCTAAAGACCCGCTGGCTCGCCTTTGGCATGCGAATTCTTTTGCTTCTCCTGGTTGGCTTCACGAAAGCCTGGCGGAAATAGATCGGGCTCAGGAGCTTGATCCTTCTTCCCATGCCATCCTTGCCGACAAGGGCCTGCTGTTGTTTAAGGCTGGAAAGAAGCAGGAGGCCATCGAGCTCCTCAAACAAGTCGAGCGCACTGACCCGGAGTTTCGCTCACCCCACTTTTACCTCATGCTCATCAGTTTTTGGATCCGGGACTATCCGAACTACCTGATGGAGGGCGAAAAGACGGCGCAAGCCGTGAGTGATCCCGTGCTGAAGGACACCCTCGCGAAGGCACGCGCGGGATATACACGCGATGGCGAGAGCGGGCTGCTGCAAAACTTGTACGCCGCACAAAGCAAATATTACTCGGCGGGAAAAGTCCCGGGCATGTCACTGGCGCGAACTTGCCTCCGGATGAGGAGGAAAGAGGAAGCGCTGCAACTCATGGAAGAGGAATACACGCATCACAGCGCAGCTTTCATCTGGTGTTTGTCGGACCCAGACTTTCTCAGCCTGAAAGACGACCCGAGGTACAAGGAGTTGCTAAGAAAGATGAACTACCCCGAGGCTCCCGAGGATGTGCCGCCGAACACCCTCGCTGGAGTGGCTAATCCGCGGGCTTCGTCCGAACCGCATTAGTCCGCGGCCAGTCCACGTTTACCCTGGAAAACTGCTCGGGCAATCCCAGGCCACTCAGACATCAAACAACACGCAACACTTACATGCATGCAATTCCTGACTCGCAAAGACGCGCAGTCGAGCGAGTCGTCTGGGTTTTGTTCCCCGATGTGCCTGACTTGGCTTCCGAGGAACAAGACTAAAACAATTCAAGTCACAGTGAAGTAAGAAGTTAGCTAACAAATTTGGTGAACCGGGCAGGACTCGAACCTGCAACCCGCTGATTAAGAGTCAGCTGCTCTACCATTGAGCTACCGGTCCACGGTAATTCTTTATTTTACCTAGTTTCGATTTTTCTGTCGACAGGCCCGGCACGCCCGAGAATCGCATCCGCTCCCGTCGCCGTTTACTTCGCCCGCAACACCGCCGCCAGATCTTCCGCCGCCTTCCGCGCGCGCTTCAGGTCACGTGGGTCAAAGGAAATCGCCGATACGCGCGGGTGGCCGCCCCCGCCGTATCGTTCCGCAAGCGAAGCCAGGTTCTTGTCCGCCGTCGCCTGGTTCCACGGGTTTGTTCCCAGCGAAACCTTCGCCCGCACCGGCGAAGCGCTGACACTTACCGAATAGACGCACTCCGGATGCAGCAGGTAGGGAATGAATTTGTTGTACCCCTCCAGATCCAGGTCGCTCACGTCAAAGAAGATCACGCCGTCTTTCGCTTCACACCTCTGCCGCAAGATCTCGATGGATTTGCGGTGCCGCTCCAGCAGCGGCCCCAGGTATTTTCCCACGATCGGTAGCTTCACTATCTCTGCCAGCGGCCGGTACGCCAGTTCCGGAATAATTTGCGCCGGGATGCCCTCATCCGGTGCCGCCTCGATGACCAGCGCCAGTTGCGTTGCCGGCTCGGCCAGTTCCGTCGCCGACTGCGGCGTGGGGAACTGCGCGCCATCGATGATGTCTCCCCAGTGAATCAAGTCCTCCAGAGGTTTGGTATCGAAACCAAACTTCTCCTTGGTCACTGTCGCGATCAGCCTCGTACAGGACTTGTAATCTGGATCGTAATACATGTTCTTCCCGGGAAATTTCTTGAAGTGCTCCGCATCCGCCGGCGTCAGGAACGCGCTCTGGTGATGGTCAAACCACCAGGTGACCTTCGGCGAATTGGAGTACTTGAAATCGACGATGACGTTTTCGTCCCCGTCGAACAGCGCGTCTTCCCACGGGTGCTTGGCCTTGTGCGTCATCCCGCGCAAAAGGAATTCCGCCTGGGCATCGAAGCACTCCCGGTAGAACCGGTAGAACAGCGCGGCCGAAGCGGCCCCATCGAAGCAGCGATCGTGAAAACACAGTCGAACCTTCGTCATAAACCCGAGTTTGCCCGAACCTCCCATGGTATGACCTGAGACCAGAAGCAAAGCCTTTTAAGATGTACGTCTGCTCCTGGATTGTCAAGTTGAATCCCTCGACGGAATCTCTTGACCGGCTCAAATCGGCGTCCACGGTCGCCCGCGATTTCCTGCTGCGCACTTCCCTGCCCGGTATTCCCTGTAGCCACCATACGTTCCTCACCTGTCGCAAGGCCCATTTTCGGTGTAACTTCAATGGCAGGCGCGAATCACATGATTAGCCGGGGCCATAGCACCGTGCCCCAAGGGGAGGGATATGTCCACGCGCAAATTCGGCGAACTGACCGAGGCTGACATCACGCCGAAGTCTGTGTACCTCAACCGCCGGCAGATCCTTCGCGCCATGGGCATCGCCGGGGCCGCCGCTCTTGGTGCCAAGGCGCTCACGCATTTTGCTTTTCCTCCCGTGAGCGTGGATGCAGGCACGAAGCTGAACGTCACCGTCAAAAGTCCTTTCAGCACTACGGAGAAGATGAACACGTTTGATGACGTCACCCACTACAACAATTTCTACGAATTCGGCACCTCCAAGAGCGACCCCGCCAAGAACGCCCAGCAATTCCGTACCGCGCCGTGGATGGTTTCCGTCGAAGGCGAAGTGAAAAAGCCCGCCAAATACAGCATGGACGAACTACTCAAGCTGGCGCCGCTCGAGGAGAGAATCTACCGGCACCGCTGCGTCGAAGGCTGGTCCATCGTGGTTCCCTGGATCGGCTATTCGCTGAGCTCTCTTCTGAAGCTTGCGGTACCCACGGAAAAAGCGAAGTTCGTGGCCTTCCAGTCCTACTACGACCGTTCGCAAATGCCTTGGGGCGATCGCTCCGGGATCGATCTTCCCTACGTCGAGGGGCTGCGGCTCGACGAAGCCATGCACCCGCTCACGCTGCTCTGCGTCGGCATGTACGGAGAAGCGCTCCCCAATCAGGATGGCGCACCGGTTCGCCTGGTGATCCCTTGGAAATACGGCTTCAAGAGCATCAAGTCGATTGTCAAAATCCGGTTTGTCAAAGATCAGCCGCCCACCACCTGGAATCTCTACGCTTCCAACGAGTACGGCTTCTATTCCAACGTGAATCCCAACGTCGATCATCCGCGTTGGAGCCAGGCCACCGAGCGCCGCTTGGGCGAATTCCTCAAGCGCAAAACGCTCATGTTCAACGGCTACTCCGATCAGGTCGCTAGCCTGTACAACGGCATGGATCTGAAGAAATATTACTGACGTGCGCGAATTCCCCCGCCGGCTCCTTACCAACAAGTGGTCCAAAGTCGCCGTCTTTCTGCTTTCCCTGTTGCCCCTTGCGTTTCTGGGCCTGCGTGCCTATCACGGCGAGCTCTCCGCCAACCCCGTCGAGTTCGTGCAGCACTTCACCGGCGATTGGACGCTGCGCTTCCTGCTCATCACCCTTTCCATCACGCCGCTGCGTAAGCTCTTGAATCTTCCCGATCTCATCCGCTTCCGCCGCATGCTCGGCCTCTTCGCCTTCTTCTACGTTTGCCTGCATTTCCTGACTTACATTGGGCCGGACCAAGCTTTCGATCTGAGCGGCATGTGGAAAGACGTGGAGAAGCGGCGTTACATCACTGTGGGTTTTCTGGGTTTCGTGCTGCTGGTCCCCCTCGCGCTGACCTCCACGAAGGGCTGGATTCGCTGCCTCGGCGGAAAGCGCTGGCAAGTCTTGCACCGTCTGATTTACGTCACGGCCCTCTGCGGCGTCGTCCACTACTACTGGCTGGTCAAATCCGACCATCGCCTCCCGCTGCTATACGGCGCCATTCTAGCCGTCCTGCTTTTGTACCGTCTCGGGGCTCTCCTCTGGAAAGGGCGCCCCGCCGTCAGCGTCTCTCCCGCTGGCTAATGCCGACATCAGGAACAGCAATGGCGGACCGGGAGAACTTCCTGGTCCGCCATTGCCCTGAAATTTAGTGTAGAAACGGGTAGGGGTAGTAGATGTCGTCAGGCAAATCCGATGGAATATCCGCGGTAGCCGGCACGCCAGATTGCTGTGCCTCACGGACGATCTTTACTCCATCTTCGAGCGTAAGATAGCGCTCTGCGACCAGACGGAAGGTATCACCAATGACGCTGCCGACATAAGCTTCATGGTCCTTATATATGGCCTCCATTTGCGTCGCGTCGAAGGGGTGGACATACCCGAGCAAGAAACAAAGGCCACCACCTGGACTCCCGACGAACCACTGCGCTGTCGGAACGTCCACGTAAGGGGTGCGCACTCCTCCAACCGCATTTCCATAGGAATCCAAAACCTGAGAGCCATCGCTATTGTATTGCAATAGCAGGCCCGGAGGCGGCGGCACATCGAACCTTACCCAAAGATCGAGATTTTGGAACATGGCGTTCTGGATTTTTGAACTCGGGTAAGGACTACGCGGACCATAGCCGCAGGTCAGTGGCGGCATGGGAGCTCCCGATGCCAGGATGTCGGCGAAGGTGGCCCCGTAGTCAAGTTCATTGGGCGTGGCATGCGCTGCGCTTGCCATCTCGTACTCACGGAATTGATCGGGATACGTGTCGCTGTCCGCGCGCCGTCCCGCCTGCACCAAGGCCAGCACGTCCTCGCTATTCGATGCCACACGGATGATCGGTACGCCGGCATTTTTAATTTGCCCTGCTCCCGAGCCGCTTGGCGCGGTTGCGCACTGGTTGATGGGTGCCGGAGTATTGAAACCGGTAGCATCCAGAAATCCATCAAATTCGTACTTACCATTGGGTTGCTTTGCGAGTGGATGCACTGCATCAATGTAAGTCTGCAGATCGAAACCCGATTGCGAATAGCCGTAGCCATACACCTTCTCCACCCGGTAATGGCGTAGAGGATTGTCATGCGCATCGCTTCTGACCAGAGCCGCGATTTGGCTGAAAATATCCCAGATCAGCCCATTTTCGGTGGTGCGTGAACTATCTGAGGCAACAGTGGTGCAATTCAGGGGGCTAGTCAGCGGGAGCGGATTGGCCCAATTCAGGGGCGCGTAGCGCGTCGGATTGAAGGTCTTCAGTGCTTTTGCCGTGACCGGCTTGCTGGTGAAACCAATCCAGACGTCGCCGTGGTGCACGAACTGCTCCTTGGAAAGAGCCCAGCCAATTTGGAAATCCACCAAATTCGTGGCGTTCATAATTTCGACGATGACATTGCCGCTGAAGCGCTCTGGGCTGATGGGCCTGCGAACGAGGATGCGCGTGGTATACGGTGCATCCGGTGTTTGCACAGTGGCCGGGCCCGGCGCCGTCCAGGTATAGACGTTGGCAGTTCCGCTGACGAAGTACTCATCCTCAACGTAGCCGACGAGGCTGAGGTCTTCGGGGATGTTGAGATGATCGGCGGCGCCAAAAGGATAGGAGCTGCTGGTCACTGGGACGTAGGTAGCAGTTGGGACCGGAACAGACTGGGCTGCAACCGGAAAAATTGCAACCAGGGCGAAAAACGCAATGCAGACAACAAAGCACATTATCGTGCGGAGACCATAATTCATAGGAATTACCTCCTGGAAAGCTCTGCAGAATGCCTGGCGGGCTGGAAGTTGTGAGGCTCACGCAGAAAGGGGGGGCAGGGCACTTCTGCCGTGCGTGGACTCTGTCAGACTATTTCCGCAGGCTGAGAAAGACTACCACCGGTAATTGTTTTGTCAAGTACTTTGTGGTGCAATTGAGAAATTTAACTTTGGCCCATCCGCGGAAGGTCGCCGGAGCGGACCGGACTTTTTTCTCCATCTCTTTTTCCAGCCGATCCCTGCCAGAGGGGAACACTATTCCAATCATTCCCTAGTGCCCTGAGTCAGAAATACGCGGCATAGAATTTCGAGGTTAGATGCGGGCAAGCTGTTTATTTGCAGTGGGGGCAGTCCAAGACTTGTTAAACGAACTGGCAACTCAGGACACTAGCGAGGGAGACCACGGACTGAAGATCTTTCACAGTCTCGAAAAGGCGAAACGACCGCAAAAAGCAGCTTGCTAGGGCGGGCATCATAAACAGCAATGGCGGACGGGAAGAACTTTCCCGTCCGCCATTGGTGTGAAAATTTAGTGTTGAATTTAGTGTTGGTAGAGGTCATCCGGCAGATCGGATGGAATATCCGCGGTGGCCGGGACGCCAGATTGCTGCGCATGACCGATAATCTCTACTCCGTCATCGAGCGTAAGATAGCTTTCCGCGACCAGACGCAAGGTATCGCCAATGACGCGCCCGACATAAGCTTCATGGTTCTTATATAGGGCCTCCATTTGCGTCGCGTCGAACGGTTGATCATACCCTAACAAATAACACAGGCCAGGACCCGTACTGGCGGGGAACCATTGCGCTGTCGGAACATCTACATAAGGGGTACGCACTCCACCAGTAGCATTTCCATACGAATCCAAAACCTGCGTGCCATCGCTATTGAAATTCAATAGCAGGCCCGGAGGGGGCGGGACATGGTGCCTTACCCAAAGATCCAGATTTGCAAATGCCGCGTTCTGGAGAATTCCAGTCGGGTAAGGACTGCGTGGACCAAAACCGCACGTCAGTGCCGGCATGGGAGCTCCCGAAAGCGCGATGTCCGCGAAGGCCGGCCCGAAATCAAGTTCATTGGGCGTGGCATGCGCCGCGCTGGCCATCTCGTACTCACGGAATAGATCGGGATAGGTGTCGCTATCCGCGCGCCGACCCAGCTGTACGATAGCGAGCAGTTCCTCGCTGTTCGTTGCCATACGGATCACCGGCACGCCAGCATTGCTGATCTGCCATGGTCCCGGTCCGAAGAAAAACCCACCGCCCACGGCCGCGCTCCCCGGTGAGCACTGGTTGATGGTTGCCGCGCTATTGAAACCGGCCACATCCAGAAACCCATCAAACTCGTACTTACCATCGGGTTGCTTCGCGATCGGATGCACCGCATCGATGTACGTTTGCAGATCGAAACCCGATTGCGAATAGCCATAGCCATACACCTTCTCGACCCGGTAATAGCGTAGCGGATTGTCATGCGCATCGCTTCTGACCAGAGCCGCGATCTGGCTGAAGATGTCCCAGATCAGGCCATTTTCGGTCGTGCGCGAGCTATCTCCGCCAATAATGGTGTATAGCGTCGTGCAATTGTTGGGATCAGTCAGCGCGAGCGGATTGGCCCAACTCAGCGGCGCGTAGCGCGTCGGATTGAAGGTCTTCAGCGCGGCCACCGTGAACGGCTTGCTGGTAAAACCAATCCAAACGTCGCCGTGGTGCACGAACTGCTCCTTGGAAAGAGCCCAGCCGATTTCGAAATCCACGCCGTTGGTGGCATTCAGAATTTCGAGAATAACATTGCCGCTGAAGCGCTCTGGGCTGATGGGCCTGCGAACCAGCATGCGCGTGGTATACGGAGCATCGGCCGTGCGCACAGTGGCGGGGCTACCGGGAGTCCAGTCATAGACGTTGGCCGTTCCACTGACGAAGTACTCCTCCTCAACATACCCGACGCGGGCGAGGTCTTCGGGGACATTGAGATGCTCCGCGGCGCCGAAGGGATAGGAGTCGCTGGTCACTGGAACGAGGGTGGCACTAGGGATCGGAACAGACTGGGCTGCAACCGGGGAAATTGCAACCAGAGCGAAAATGGCAAAGCACACAACAGAACACAAAATCGTGCGACCACGATTGTTCATCGGACTTACCTCCTGGGGAGCGCTGCGGAAGGACTGGCGGGTCGGAATTGGGGACATTCTCGCAACAGCACAGAGCTGAGCGCTTCTACCGTGCGCGGACTCTGCCAGACCATTTCCACAGGCTGACCAAGACTACCACTGGGAGGCGAATTGGGCAACTAGTTTTGGCGCGCTTGCGGGAATCAACTTTGGCCCATCCGCCACCGCGGACTGGGCTCACGCGCGTACGTGGCCGGACGCCTCTCGGCCCAGCGCGAAGCCGGCGAGCACCTGTTCCACCGGCTGCTATATCTTAAGGATATGATGCAGCAAATACCTGGCGGCGCTGCGGACTTGTTGAAGCATCAAAAGTAAAATAGTATAAGAGTAAAAGAGTGGAACGGTGAAAGAGTCCAGCTTTGAATCGCGCTTTCAAACCCGCGAAGACGTTTGAAGATCTCCACATTTTCCAAGAGGCCAGACACATGACCGCTGACATCTGGAAAATCACCCGTACGCGCCCTTTTTCGACTGACAAAGTATTGGCTAATCAAATTCGCCGGGCTGGATTGTCCGTTGTTTCGAATATCGCGGAAGGGTTTGAGCGGGGGTCACGCGCGGAATTCGGCCGCTTCCTGAAGATTGCAAAAGGCTCATGCGGCGAGGTAAGAGCCCAGATGCTCGTAGCGTGGGACCAGAATTACATCTCGAAACGAGAGTGCGAGGACTTCTGCCTGATTGCCAAACAAATCAGCGCAGGCCTGTCCAATTTGGCGCGATATCTCAAAGAATCCCCGGAGAAAACAAGACGGTCTTCACCTGATTCTGCTTGAATTCTTGCACCCTTCCACTCTTGCACCCTTCCAACCTTCCACCCTTCCACCCTTCCACTCTTGCACCCTTCCACTCTTGCACCCTTCCAACCTTCCACCCTTCCACCCTTCCACTCTTGCACCCTTCCACTCTTGCACCCTTCCACTCTTGCACCCTTCCACCCTTCCACTCTTCTACTCTTCCACTCTTCCACTTTCATTCAAAGATGACGGTCTTGTTGTTGTACACCAGGATGCGGTTTTCGATGTGCCACCGGACGGCCCGCGACAGGACGGCTCTTTCCACGTCTCTCCCCTTTTCCACCAAGTCTTCCAGCGAATCGCGGTGGGAGATACGAACCACGGCCTGCTCGATAATGGGTCCGTCGTCGAGGACTCCGGTCACGTAGTGGGCGGTCGCGCCGGTCAGCTTCACGCCGCGCTCATAAGCCTGCTGCAGCGGCTTTGCGCCGACGAAGGCAGGCAAAAAGGAGTGATGGATATTAATGATGCGCTCGGGATAGTAGGAAACGAATTCCGGGGAGAGCACCTGCATGTAGCGGGCGAGCACGATTAAATCAATGCCGTAACCGCGGAGAAGTTCGCGTTCCTGCTGCTCCACCTGAGACTTGGTTTCCGGGGTAACCGGGAAAATCTCGTAGGGAACGCCGTAAAAATCGGCGTGGCGCTGTGCGTCCGGATGATTGCTCACAATCACGGAAAAATCACACGCGAGTTCGCCGTTGCGCTGGCGGTAGAGGAGATCGACCAGGCAGTGGTCGTATTTGGAGACGAACAGCGCCACGCGCGGCCGGTAGCTGCCCAGGGCGATGCGCCAGTTCATGCCTAATCTCTCGGCGATCGGCCCGAACAAGCCCGGAAAATCCTTCAGGTCCAGGCGGAAATCGCTGAGGTCCCACTCGACGCGGGCGAGGTAGTAGAGCTCCGGGCCGGCCTGGTGCTGCTCGAAATGGAGAATGTTGCCGTTGTGGCGATAGATGAACTCGGCGATGCTGGCGTCCAGACCCTTGCGGTCCGGACATTGCACAAGAAGAATGGCGGTGTTTTTCACGGCGGGCTCCTGGTGATGGACATATTGTACGAGAAGCGAGTGGCAACAGGGGAGCATCCTCATATGGCGGAAACGACGGGAGCGCCGGAGTTTCAGCGATACAGCTTAGAAAAAGACAGGAGCAGGGGCCATAGAGGGATGCGCGTAGATGCTGGGAGCCACGCCCATGATTTTCTTGAAATGGCGCGCGAAATGGCTTTGATCGGCGAAGCCAACCGAGGAAGCCACCTCCACACAGGGCAAACCCGCTCGGAGCAGACGGCATGCCCGCTTGATGCGTACGTGAATCTGATAGGCGTGCGGGGGCAGGCCGAATCGCTTCGTGAAGCTCCGCAGCAGATGAAACGGGCTGAGCGCCGCGATCACCGCCAAGTCCTCCAGGCTGAAGTTCTCCTCGAAGCGGTCTCGCAGAAAATCCCTGGTGCGATTGAGCCGCTGGGACGCCTCGTCATCGCCAAACGCCGCGGGCTTCTCCTCGGCATATTCCAGCGCCAGACGCGTCAGCACAGCCAGCCGCGTTTGCAGTTCCAGCGCCGTCGCTTGTCCTTGCACCGCGTTGGCTAACTCGTAAGCGGCGATGAGAATCCGTGGGTCCCTGATTTGTGGCAGGGAAAAGTGCGGCGTTTTGGTGAAGTCTTGTTGCTTCGCTAGTTCGAGGAAGCGCCCGTTATCCAGGAAGACGGCCACGAAACTTGCGGGCTTGCGCAAGACACGAACGCAATGCGTCTCGCCCGGTTCCATAAACGCCGTCCCGCCGTCGTTCATGAAATACAACTGCGACCGGTATGACCAGGTGGCCCCCGCCTGGCGCGCCGTGCAGATCAGGTAGCGCTCATGGAACATCCGCCACAAGCGCGTGGAATTCGTCCCCAGGAGGATCTCTACGCCAGCCAGGGCCGGGGACCGAAGGTAGGACAGGGAAGGTAAAGAAGTCTGAGGGAGCAAGGGGAATCCCCCGCAATGGATTATGGGACATCACAGAGATTTGAGCAACAACGTTCTAGCCTTCGTGTCTCAAAATGAATATCTTATGCTTCGTGTGTCCCGTATAGGCGCGTCGGGTCGGCGCCCTCCAAATTCTCTATCTTGTCCAAAGGAGTGCCATGAGAAAACAAGTTCTGCTCTCCCTGTTCGCTCTGTTGCTCGTATTCGGCGGTTGTTGCAGTTCGAAATCCATTGTTGTGAATGTCACCTCGCCTACCGGCGCACAGGCCCTGGACATCGGACAATCCTTCCCCATTTCGGCTACGATCAGCAACGACAAGCTAAACAAGGGCGTGACTTTTACTCTTACCGGTGTCGGTACTTTGACCGGTGTGGGCGCTACGGGCACGACCTACAACGCGACCTACAACGCGCCTACAACCGGGACCGGTGGTACCGCCACGGTGACCATCGCTTCCGTGACCGATCCTACCAAGAAGACCACCGTGCCAATCGTTGTGACCGCTGCTCCTACGATCACCACCGGTTCTCTCGCCGCTGCCGTCGAAGGCCAGACCACCTACAGCGCGTCTGTTGCGGCGACGGAGACTGGTGGCGCTGGAACGCTGACCTATTCTGTGACGGTTGGCAGTTTGCCATCCGGCTTGAGCTTGAACAGTTCCACGGGCGCCATCACCGGCACTGCCACGGGGCAGAATGGCACTGGTGCCGTGGCTTTCATGGTTAAGGTGACGGACTCGAGCACCGTCAGTCCGCAATCCAGCTCCGCCGCCTTCACCATCACCGTCAACCTGCCGGCCCCGCCCGCGTTCACCACGACTTCCCCTCTGCCCCCGGCCACGGAATTTTCGGCCTACACCCAGACGCTTGCCGCCACCGGCTACGGGCCGTTAACCTATACGGTCGCTAGCGGTTCCAACCTGCCCGCCGGATTGACTTTGTCCACGGCCGGCGTAATCAGCGGCACGCCGACAGGCCCGAACGGTGGCGCTTATTTTAGTTTAACGGTGACGGACAACAGCAAGCCGACGGCGCAATCCACGACGCAGGCCTTCGCCACGTTCGTGAATGAGCCCACGGCTCCAACCATCACCACGACTTCTCCATTGACCAACGGCATCACCGGCCAACTGTACAATCTGACCCTGGGTGTGAGCAACGGGCATGGGCCGTTCACGTGGGCCTTCGTCACTGGTTCGGGCACTCTGCCCCCGGGCCTGGCATCGATTCCCAGCAATGGGCAAATCTCGTTTACACCAACCACGACCGGGGTTTACACCTTCAAGGTGCAGGTGACCGATAGCAGCAATCCGCCGCAAACCGCCACGAGCTCGCTACTAAGCCTTACCATCACGGCCGGCCCGCTTGCCGTCACTGCGCAAACGTTGCCGACGGGCGCGGTTAGCGAGGTCTATCCCGGGGCGACTATTGGCGCCACCGGCGGAGTCCCGCCCTACACCTTGAGCGTCTCGGCAGGTACTTTCCCGCCGGGACTGAGCCTGAGCCTCAGCGGCGGCACAATCGGCCAGATCACGGGTACCCCAACGTCAGCGGCAACCAGCCCGTACAACTTCACCGTAAAGGTGACAGATTCGGCTACCGAGACGGCCACAAACACATTCACCATCGTCGTGAATCCCGCCCTCACCATAACCACAGGTTCTCCTATTACCGGTGGCACGCAGGGCCAATCCTACTCGCTGAACCTAGCGGCTACCGGCGGCATTGGGTCTTATACCTGGAGCGTCGTGACACCGGGAACCGGCTCGCTTCCGACAGGACTGACGTTGAGCCCCAGTGGCCTGCTCTCCGGCATACCCACCGTTTCGGGAACTTTTCCCTTCACGGTGCAAGTCGCAGACGCCGCCACGGGCACAGCCACCGCGCCCCTGAGTCTCACCCTCGCTGTCGCCCCAACACTGACAGTCACTACGACTTCGAGCAATCTGCCAAACGCCCCTATCGGCCAGACTTACACCACCGCCGCACCGCTCGCCACGCTGGCGGCTTCGGGCGGCGTTCCTCCCTATACCTGGGACACTACTCTTATCACCGGAACCCTCCCGGATGGCTTGTCGCTGAACGCCGCCGGCCAGATCATAGGCACGGTGGCAGCGGACGCCGTCACCGAAAGCGGTATTGAGGTGCAGGTGACCGACTCCGCCAAGCCAACGGCTAATACGGCCACGTCTGCGAGCCTCACCATCACGGTGGTTGCCAGCGGCGTGCACAATGCCAACCTGAAGGGAACCTACGCCTGTCTGACGGAAGGCTTCGCCGACATTACTCTCCACCGCTGGGCGTCTGTTACCAGCATCGTGGCCGATGGCAACGGCAACATCACCGGCGGCGCATACGACACGAACGGCACTGACTTCGCGGAAGCCGTGACGGGCACGCTGAAGGCTAGTACCTACAGCGTCGGCGCCGACAACAACGGCGTGATGACCATTATCGCCGACACGGGGTTGACAACGCAGTATGCGGTTGCGCTTACCGCTGGATCATCGACATCACCGTCGCAGCAATTCCGAAGGGTCGAAATTGACGACGTGGGCGGAACCCCCTCTAACTCCCACGGCGCTTCCAATTGCTACCTGACCACGCCTGCCGCGTTTGTAGCCAGCACCTTCAACGGCAAAAGCTTTGTCTGGGGCTCCCATGGCGAGGGTAGCAGTGGAACTCCGGAAGCGAACGTGGGCCGCCTCAGTGCCTCCAGCGGAAGCTTCTCCAAATGTTATGTTGACAATTCGGCTGGCTCCGCAGCAGTGCAGAGCGATACCTGCGCTGGCACCATTGGCACTCCGAACTCGACTACGGGACGCGTTACCGCTACTTTCACGCCAACCCACAGCACTTTGAGAAATTGGGTCGTCTATATCATTGATGCCAACCGCGCCTTCATGCTTAACACCACTACCCAAAGTGGCACGGAGGCCGGCGAATTACGCAAGCAGCAGCAATCCTCGTACTCCGGAGCGAACCTTAACGGGGCATTTGTCCTCTACGGCCAAGCATTCGATTTCACCAGCGGCAGCGTGACCGGCTACCGCTCCCAGGTCTATCAAGGAAGCGGGGACGGCAGCGGCAACGTTACACTCAACTGGAGTTATAGGGACGATGCGGCAGTGGGTGCGACCATTGGCAACTATACCATCAACGGCTCGACCGGTGGTCCGAGCCCTGTTACCTTCGACAGCAGCTATCCTGGCCGCGCCACTGTGACTGTAACGAGCGGGAACACCCCCTATCTCTACTTCTACGACGATAACCAGGCTATCGAAATGTCTGGTGGCAATGCCGGGAGCTCCAGTGCGGAATGGGGCTGGCTGCAAGCGCAGACCGCGACCGAGGCCGACTTCAAATTTGCGGCCATGGCTGGCACTTACATGTTTGGCCCGCTGACCCGGATGGAGGAGAGCAGTGACAGCAATGTGGGAGAGATGACCTTAGATACCAGCGGCAATATCACTGGTTTCCAGAGCACCGGCGGCCCGGGATCGGCAAGTTTGGATCAACCGCTCGCTGCCACCACCTACAGTTGGAGCTCGACTGTGTACGGCGCCGTCTCAGTCGCGGGTACTGGTAGTGCCGCGGCAAGCTGCATTGTGATCAGTACGACGGAGTACGTCTGCCTAAACAACACCGATCCTTTGCCGAGCGTCTCCATCTTTCAGCAGTAATATCGCAGTTTGACTTGAGGCCTCGTCGCAAGACGGGGCCTCTTTTTTTTGGCGTTCGAGAGAGTACGGATGGCAAAGCACACGCACAATCTGGAGCACGGGATGGGATTTGTTGCGTTGCGTGCGCCAAAAAAGGCGGTGCTCATGAGCGTCAAGCCTGGAGATTCCACGCCGAAACTCCAAATCCTCGAACAGTAAGAATCAGGCACCAACAAGAAAAGGGCCGGCGGAAAATCAGCCGGCCCTTTTCATTTGCAAATGCCTCGTCCCATTATTTTCTAACTACAATTTTGTCCGACGCACAAACCTGGCAACACGCTGTCATCTTGAGTGCCGCGCCGTTCGCGGCGCGAAGGATCTCAACCGGAAGACCATGCAAAATTCCACGGTCGAGGTGCTTCAGCGCGGAAACAGCCCGCTTCAGCATACGTCGGCTCGAACTATTTGAATTGGAGTAATGCTGCTTCCCGTGAGAAAGCCAACCTACAGCTTCTCGAAGAAGTGGGCGACCTTCTTGCCGCCTTCTTCGGCGTAATACACGGTCACTTTGCCGCTCTTGTCCGCGGCCTTGCCGATGCCCTTCGCGGCTTCCGCGGTGTCGTGGCCGGCGACATCGAAGGTGTGCTCGGTGCCGTCCGCGCTCTTTACGACCACGGTCTTGCCGTCCTGGCCGACCTTGGTGACCGTTCCGTCCACATATTTCAGGCCGCCTTTGCCGACCTTGTCAACCTCGGTCGCGGTCTTCTCCGAGTCTTTTTCGGTGTAGTGCACTACCACTTCGGAGCCCTCCGACAGGCCCTTGAAAATATCCTTCGCGCCGGCGGCGGTCTTGTCGGCCCCCGAAACGGCGGTCTTATCCGCAAAATGCACGGTGTGTTCCGTGCCGTCTTTCGTCTTCACAACGAATGTTTTACTTGTGGAATCCAGCTTGGTGATGGTGCCATGAACGGCCGAAACCACTTCTTCCGTGGCGCGCACGGCGAATACCAGCAGTACAGCCAGGGCGAGAAAGCGAAGCAGATTCTTCATTGCGAAAAGCCTCCTTCATTCATCGAATAGGATGATGGATGGCCAAAAAGGGTTTGCGCAACCCCGTTCCAATTCCCAGCAAATTGCGCGTCCGGCCGGAGGCTGCCAAAAGAGAGTCCACGGAGCCGAAGATTCGTCATATATGGTAAGATTGTCTTACCATGAGCACACGCGTTTCCACGAAGGGGCAGGTCGTCATTCCGCAAGCGGTTCGCGACAAACTGGGACTCCGCCCCGGAGACCCCCTCGAAACGCGCCTCGAGGGTGATCGCATTGTGCTAATCCCAACTCGGAGGCGCTCCCGCAAGGCGCGCATCCTTCGAGATTCCCTAACGGGACTTCCCGTGTTGACCGCGGGCCGAAATGCGCCGCGTCTATCGAGCAAGCACGTCGCTGATATCCTGGCTGAGTTCCCATGACCTATCTTCTGGATGTGAATGCCCTGCTGGCCTTGGGAATCCAGGAGCACGAATTCCACGAGCGCACCGCCAGATGGGTGAAAAAGGCAGCCGCTGGCGGGGCCGCATTCGCGACTTGCGCGATTACGGAATTGGGATTCTTGCGTGTTCTTTTGCAGCTCCCGTACGCGGGTGCCACTGTCGCGCAGGGGCAGAAACTGCTCCAGCTTTTGAAATCATCCAGGCAGCTCCGCTTTCCGTTTCTGGTGGACGATCAGGACGCGGCGCAGCTTCCTCATTGGGTGAAATGGCCGAAACAAATTACCGACGGGCACCTTATCGCCCTCGCCAAGGCACACGATGCAGTCCTAGCCACGCTGGATGAAGGAATTCGCGGCGCCTTCGTCATTCCGCGCCAGTCGTTTCACTAGAGAAACGGGTTGGCTACTTGCAAATTTCCGAACCGCTGTCCGTGCTGAAGGTCTTCACTGTAAAGAACGTCGCATTGGCCTTCGATCGCCGACGCGACAATGAGGGAATCGTACCAAGACAGTTTGAATTTAGCCCCGATCCGCAGAGCCTCCCCGTACAAAGCGGGCGATGAATGGACAGCAAGAAGCGGACGAAAGGTTGTGGACAGGTACTGTTCCGCGTCTGCAAACGTCATGGGCTGCGCGAAGCGGCGCAAGGCGACGTTGAAGAACTCCTGGACAACTTGATAGCTGACGATCCCGCTCCGCGTTTGTATGGCCTGCCGGATCAACTGCGCGGCGCGTTGCGCTTTCTTCGGCGCGCTCGCATCAAAGGAGTAGACAAAGACGTTTGTGTCCAGAAAGAACTTACCGCTCATTCATCTCGTCCCGGCTGAAGTGGCTCCCTGCCTTAACATGCTTCAGGCGCTGCATCAGCGCATCAAAATCCTGGCTGCTGCCGCTTCGGGCAGTAAATTGCTCCAGCCATTCCCGAAAGATGGCGTTCAGGGTTTTGTGTTGCGATTTTGCGATCAGCCGCGCCTGATCAATCAGGTTCTCGTCGGCGCTTAGAGTGATGTTTTTCATACGGAAATAGTGTACACGATTTTCGTGCTCGCTGCCACTGCCAGCTCCCGATAAATCGGAGAATCGGAAACGGAGGCACCTGCCTCGCTGTGGCTGCGTTGACCATCGTGGGCCGCTCGCCTATAATTTTTGTGCAGGTTATGCCAAGATAGCCCGCCGAATTGCCGCAGGGTAATTCCAGAAATTTCCGCAGACGGTGCGGGGTCCGAACCGGGATTTGTGGTTCGCGGGAGTGATTGCCGCACCGGTCCGGCCTTTACCGTTATTGGAATTCGCGAAAGGGAGAAGACGAAATGGCGGAAGCGACTTGCCGGAGAGAACTGGAACTGGAAATCCCGGCGGAGGAAGTGTCGAAAGCCACCGAAAAAGTGGCCAAGGATTTTGCGAAGATCGCGCGCGTGCCGGGATTCCGTCCGGGGAAAGCCCCGATTTCGCTGATCAAGAGGCGCTTTGCCGAAGACATCAAGGGCCAAGTGTTGCAGACGCTGGTTCCGGAGCACGTGGAAAAGGCCGTGGCCGAGCAGAAGCTCACGCCTGTCTCGCAGCCGCAGGTGGAAAAGCTGGAGTTCCAGGATGGGCAGCCGCTAAAGTTCCGCGCCTCGTTTGAGGTGCTGCCGGAGTTCTCGCTCGGGAACTACAAGAATCTGGAAATCGAGATGCCGGAAATGGCCGTGACCGACGAGAGCGTGGCCAAAACGCTCGCGGAAATGCAGCAACGCGCCGCAACGTTCGCTCCGGTGGAGGGCCGCGCGGCGCAGAACGATGATTTCGTTCAGGTGAAGCTGCTGGGAACCCCCGAAGGCGGCGGTGAACCGTTGCGGGCAGAGAGCGTCCTGTGCCACGTGGGCGCGGAAGACACCATGGAGCCGTTCAACGAGAACCTGCGCGGCGCGAACGCCGGCGACCATAAGAATTTCGATGTCGAATACCCGGCCGATTACCCGGACGCCAAGCTGGCCGGGAAGAAGTTCCATTACAGCGTGGATGTTCTGGGCATCAAGACCAGGAAGTTGGCCGAGATCAACGACGAATTTGCAAAAGACGTCAGCGATGCCAGTTCACTCGAGGAACTGAAAAAAAAGGTGCGGGAGGGCCTGGAGCACGAGCGGGATCACCGGCAGAAGGAACTGCAGCGCGAGAAGATCCTGGCGGAGCTGGTGAAGCAGCACGACTTCCCCGTGCCGGCATCGCTGGTGGAGCATCAAATGGATGCGCGGCTGGAGCGCGTGGTGCGGTCGCTGGCGCAGCAGGGCGTTGACCCCCGGGCGGTGAATGTCGACTGGGTGAGCCTGCGGCACCGGCAGGTAGAGCCGGCGCGGAATGACGTGAAGGCGGAATTGGTGGTCGACCGCATCGCCACGGAGGAAAAGATCGAGGTCACCGAGGAAGAACTGGAACACGAGTTGGAACACCTGGCCGGCCACAGCGGCGAATCGGCGGAGGCAATTCGCGCGCGTTTGACAAAGCAGGGCGCGCTCGATAGGATGAGAGCGAAACTGCGGAGCGACAAAACCGTGGACTGGCTGGCGCAGAATGCGCGGATCACAACCGTCGCCGTTGCGAGCGCCAAGTGAGCTTAACCTCGCGTTTACGGGCAAATTCACTCACATGAAAAACTTCGACGATCCGCAATATCGCGCGACCACCCTGGTTCCCATGGTGGTGGAACAAACCAGCCGCGGGGAGCGCGCCTACGACATTTATTCGCGCCTCCTGAAAGAACACATTATTTTCATTGGCACGCCCATCGACGATAACGTCGCCAACCTGGCCACCGCGCAGATGCTTTTCCTGCAAGCCGAAGATCCGGAGAAGGACATTCAGTTGTACATCAATTCCCCGGGCGGCTCCATTACCGCGGGCTTTGCGATCTACGACACCATGCAGTTCGTCAAGCCGGACGTGGTCACCACTTGCGTCGGCCAGGCGGCTTCCATCGCGGCGGTCCTGCTGGTCGGGGGCGCGCCGAAGAAGCGCTTCTCCTTGCCGAATTCGCGCATTCTCATCCACCAGCCGTGGATGAGCGGCCTTGGCGGCCAGGCCACGGACATCGACCTGCACGCCAAGGAGATTCTGCGCATGCGTTCGACCATCAACCAGCTTCTGTCCAAACATACCGGGCAGCCCATTGAGCGCATCGAAAAGGATGTCGAGCGCGACTACATCATGAACCCGGAGCAAGCCAAGGAATACGGGATGATTGATGAGATCATCTACAAGCACCGGTAGGAGATGTCGGGAACCGCGTGGGCGCTTTTCCGGGCTGGGTGGCTGTTCGGAACACCCGGTTCTATAGCGAGTTCCTGATAGACAGCAGAGGCGCGATATTCTATTTCAGCCAGACAAGATTCGGCCTACAATGAGAAATAATGACTCCAGCGACGGATCTGGAGGAGGGCCTGCTCACACGTGAAAAAATATAGCCCAGACGAGCCGCTACGCTGTTCCTTCTGTCACAAGACCCAGGAACAGGTGGAGAAGCTGATCAGTTCGCCTTCGGACTATCCCCGGGCGTACATCTGCAATGAGTGTGTGGGCGTTTGCCAGACCATTCTGGAAGACGAAAAGCGCGAACAGGCCGCGGCGCCCGCGCGGCGCTTGCCGCGTCCCCCGGAGATCAAGCAATTCCTGGACGGTTACGTCATCGGGCAGGACCGCACCAAGAAAAAGCTCGCCGTGGCGGTCTACAACCACTACAAGCGCATCTTCCTGAACAAGCAGCCGGGCGAAGTCGAATTGAGCAAGTCCAATATTCTTCTGATTGGCCCCACCGGCACCGGCAAGACGCTCCTGGCGCAGACGCTCTCGCGCATGCTGGACGTGCCGTTCGCCATCGTGGATGCCACCACGCTCACCGAGGCGGGCTATGTCGGCGAGGACGTGGAGAACATCATCCTAAAGCTGCTACAGGCGGCGGACGGGGACGTCCAAAAGACGCAGCAAGGCATCATTTATATCGACGAAATCGACAAGATTGCCAAGAAGGATGAGAACCCGTCGATCACCCGCGATGTCAGCGGCGAAGGCGTGCAGCAGGCACTGCTGAAGATTCTCGAAGGCACTGTCGCCAACGTGCCTCCCCAGGGCGGCCGCAAGCACCCGCACCAGGAATTTACCCCGGTGGACACCACGAACATCCTGTTTCTCTGCGGCGGCGCGTTCGTGGGGCTGGAAAAGATCATCGAGTGGCGCGTGGGCCGCCGTTCGCTCGGGTTCCATACGGATGCCGCGCCGGCGACCGCGCAGCGCCGCAATACCGAACTTCTCGAACAGGTGCAACCCAGCGACCTGATCAAGTACGGGTTGATCCCCGAATTTGTCGGACGTTTGCCCGTCGCTGGCGTGATGGGCGACCTGGACAAAGCCGCGCTGATGAAGATTCTGACCGAGCCCAAGAACGCCCTGCTCAAGCAGTACCAGCGGCTCTTCGAATTTGAGAATGTGCGCCTGCGCTTTACCGATGACGCCCTGGAGACCGTGGCGGAGTTGGCTCTTCAGCGCAAGGTGGGGGCGCGCGGCTTGCGTATGATCCTCGAAGACCTCATGCTGGAGTTGATGTATCACTTGCCGATGCAGAAGCGGGTGCGCGAATTCGTGGTTACGGCCGAAATGGTGCGTGGCCGCGAGATCAACTGGAGTTTGCTGGAGAAGGCCGGATGACGGCCGCTTCGCGCGACTGAGGGGATTTCAGAGACCTGCATGTTCAACCGCGAAAAACAGGAAATCAAGCGCGTGCCCATGATGCCGGTGCGCGACATGGTCATCTTCCCGCAGCAGATGACGCCGTTTATCGTTGGCCGGGAAGCCAGCGTCCGCGCGCTCGAAGAGGCGCTGGCCGGGGATAAAAAAATATTTCTCTCCACCCAGCATGACGCCTCCATCGATGACCCGAAACCGGAGGAAATCTACGCCGTCGGTACGCTGGCAAATATCGTGCAGAGCGTGAAGCTGCCCGATGGCAACATCAAGGTTCTTGTCGAGGGCATCGAACGCGCCCGCGCCCTTTCCGTGAGCGGCGAGGAAGGCTTTTTCCGCGCCAATCTCCGCCTGCTGACGGCGCGGCTCGAAACCACGCCGCAGGTCGAACAACTGGTTCAGAAGGTCACCAATCTCTACGAGCAATTCATCAAGCTTTCCCAGAGCCTCAATTACGACACCATGATCGCCGCGGCCCGCGTCGACGATCCTGCGCGGCTTTCGGACACCATTGCCGCCAACCTGCAGCTCCCCGTGGACGAGAAACAGGACCTGCTGGAGACCGCCGACCCGCTCGAGCGGCTCAACCGCGTCGCGGATATCCTGGAGATTGAGCTCGAAAAGCTGAACGTCGACCGCAACATCAATACCCGCGTCAAGCGCCAGATGGAGCGGGCGCAAAAAGAGTATTACCTCAACGAAAAGCTCAAAGCCATCCAGAAGGAACTGGGCCGCGGTGAGAAAAACGAGGCCGAGGAGCTGAAGAAGAAAATTGATACCGCGGGCATGCCCAAGGACGTGCATGAAAAAGCCATTGCGGAACTGAAGCGCCTGGAACTCATGCCGCCCATGTCCGCGGAATCGACCGTCAGCCGCAACTACGTGGACTGGCTGCTTGCCGTGCCGTGGAAAAAGCGGTCCAAGGAAATCCGCGACATCAAGGCCGCGGAAAAGATTTTGAACGACGAACACTATGGCCTGGAGAAGGTGAAAGAGCGCATCCTCGAATTCCTTGCGGTGCGCCAGTTGGTGAAGAATCCCAAAGGCTCCATCCTGTGCTTTGTCGGGCCTCCGGGCGTCGGCAAAACTTCCCTGGCCATGTCCATCGGCCATGCCACCGGCCGGAAGTTTGTCCGCGTATCGCTCGGCGGCGTGCGCGACGAAGCGGAAATCCGCGGCCATCGCCGGACCTACATCGGCGCCCTGCCCGGCCAGATCATCCAGATGATGAAAAAGGCCGGCACGGTGAACCCGATTTTCGTGCTCGATGAAGTGGATAAGATGTCCACGGACTTCCGTGGCGACCCGTCAGCCGCGCTCATGGAAGTCCTCGATCCGGAACTAAACCACGTTTTCACCGATCACTATCTGGACGTGGAGTACGACCTCTCGAGGGTCATGTTTGTGTGCACCGCCAACGTGCTGCACACCATTCCGCAGCCCTTGATGGACCGCATGGAAATCTTGCGCCTGCCCGGCTATACGGAGCAGGAGAAACTGGAGATCGCCAAGCGGTTCCTGGTCAAGCGCGCGCTCGAAGTCACGGGCCTGAAGGAAGCCAACCTCAGCTTCACCGAAGAGGGACTGTTGCACATGATCCGGCATTACACCCACGAAGCCGGCGTGCGCAACCTCGAACGCGAGATCCAGAATATCGCCCGCAAGGTGGCGCGCCGTGTTGTTGCCGATGGCCCGGAGACCAGCGTGGCGATCTCGCCCGAAAACGTGAAGGATTTCCTCGGCGTGCTCAAGTACCGCGAATTGTGGCTTGAAAAGCAGAACGAAATCGGGCTGGCCACCGGACTGGCCTGGACCGAGGTGGGCGGCTCCGTGCTGGCCACGGAAGCCACGCTCATGGAAGGCAAGGGCCGCCTGACGCTAACCGGCAAACTCGGCGACGTCATGCAGGAATCCGCGCAAGCGGCGATGAGCTACGTACGCTCGCGTACCGCTCCGTTGGGCCTCGAAAAGGACTTCTACCGCACGCTGGATATTCACGTCCATGTGCCGGAAGGGGCCATCCCGAAGGATGGACCTTCCGCGGGCATCACCATCTGCACTTCCATCGTGAGCGCCCTCACGCGGAATGCCGTGCGTTGCGACGTGGCCATGACCGGCGAAATCACGTTGCGCGGCAAAGTGCTCCCCATTGGCGGGGTTAAGGAAAAGCTCCTGGCCGCCCACCGAATGGGCTTGCGTACTATCGTGCTTCCGAAGGATAATGAAAAGGATCTTGCAGACATCCCCCAGGAGATACTCTCCAGCCTGAAGATACATGTCGTGGAAACCATGGATGAAGTGTTGCAGATTGCGCTGGAACGGCCGATTGTGCCGCTGGAACACGATGGCGTTGCGCCCGTAGCCGAGCCATACACCGGCGGCGCCGATAAAGACACGAGTTTGACCAACTAGTGCCGCTCCAATTATTTGGACCAATGGATGGCCCCAAGGATCGGGCGCGAACACCGGAAGAGCACTTTCAAAGAGATTGGCCCGAATAAGTTGGAACGGCACTAGGCAGCGTTTTCCAGGCACGGCCTGCACCCGCGGGCTGCCGCACAGTTCAGGCCTGGAGCTGCTTCCGGTTGCAGGCAGTTTGGTTTGCCCACCCTGGCGGCGCGTCAGTGCCGCCAGAAGGTATACCACCACGCAGTCCAGTTCCGGGAAGACAAGGTCAATTTCAACAATCACCACATCACTAAAGTCAGGATATATGGCAAAAGAAACGAGTACCGAAGGTAACAATCAGGTGAGCATCAGTCTGGCTGAGCTCAAGGAAAAGAACATCACCGATCTGGCCAAGATTGCCAAGGAATTGAACATTCCGGGCGCCAGCGGCATGCGCAAGCAGGAGTTGATCTTCCAGATCCTCCGCGCGCAGACGGAGAAGAGCGGCTTGATCTTCTCCGAAGGCGTCCTGGAATGCCTCCCGGACGGATTCGGTTTTCTCCGCGCCCCGGAATACAACTATCTCCCCGGCCCGGACGACATCTACGTCTCTCCTTCGCAAATTCGCAAGTTTGACCTGCGCACCGGCGACACCGTGTCCGGACAGGTGCGTCCTCCCAAGGACGGCGAGCGCTACTTTGCCTTGATCAAAGTCGAAGCCGTCAACTTCGAGGATCCCGAAGTCGCGCGCAACAAGATTTTCTTCGACAATCTCACCCCGCTCTACCCTCAAGGCCGCTTGAAGATGGAAACCACCAAGGAAAATCTGACCGGCCGCGTCCTTGACCTCCTCTGCCCCGTGGGCAAAGGCCAGCGCGGGCTGATCAATGCCCCGCCCCGCACCGGGAAGACCATGATGCTGCAAGCCATGGCCAATGCCGTCGCCGCCAATCATCCGGAGGTCGCGCTCATCGTTCTGCTCATCGACGAGCGCCCCGAAGAAGTGACGGACATGCAGCGCACCGTCAAGGGCGAGGTCATCAGCTCCACCTTCGACGAGCCGCCCCAGCGCCACATTCAGGTCGCCGAGATGGTGCTGGAAAAAGCGAAGCGTTTGGTCGAGCACAAGCGCGACGTGGTGGTGCTGCTGGACTCCATCACCCGCCTCGCGCGCGCCTACAACGCCGTCACTCCGCCTTCCGGCAAAGTGCTTTCGGGAGGTATCGACGCCAATGCTTTGCAGCGCCCGCGGCGCTTCTTCGCTGCCGCCCGCAATGTGGAAGAGGGCGGCTCGCTCACCATCATCGCCACCGCGCTCATCGACACCGGTAGCCGCATGGACGATGTCATCTTCGAAGAATTCAAGGGTACCGGCAACATGGAAATTTATCTCGATCGCCGCCTCGCGGATAAGCGCGTGTTCCCGGCCATCGATATTGGGCGCTCCGGCACGCGCAAGGATGAGCTGCTGCTCCCGGCGGAAGAGCTGAGCCGCGTCTGGGTGCTGCGCAAGGTGCTCAGCCCGCTTTCGACGGTCGAGGCCATGGAATTGCTCCTCAGCCGCCTCACCAAGTCGAAGACCAACATGGAATTCCTCAGTTCCATGTCCGCTCCCGCCTGATGACGGAGGTTTTCACGCGGCGCCCGCTTCCCCCGGGCCCGGCAACGGCCTTTCGGTACCGTAGCGTGAAAAGAGGTAGCCTCGCTCAGATTCAGGGATGCCGCCATGCCCCAACGTTTTATCGCTCGCCAGCCCATCTTTGATAAGCGGCTGCGCGTCTACGCCTACGAATTGCTCTTCCGAGGCGGCCCGCAGAATTACTTTCAACCTTCCGAACAATCCTCAACCGGCGTCATCGCCGACTCGATGACCCTGTTTGACCTGCAGACCCTCACTGGACACGTCCGCGCCTTCATGAATGTGGATGAGCTTGCGCTGCGACTCGGGGCGGTCCGGCTATTGCCGCCGGACCGCGTGGTCATCGAAATCCTGGAAACCGTGGAACCCTCGGATGAAATGGTGCAAATCTGCCGCGGGCTATGCGCTGCCGGCTACGTGCTGGCCCTGGACGACTTCGAGGATGACGCGAAGATGGCGCCGCTGGTCGAGCTGGCGCAATTCCTGAAAGTGGACTTTCAAGTGGTTGACCATGCTGGGCGCGAGCGTATCTCAAGGAAATACCTCAACCGCAGCCTGGCTCTTCTGGCCGAAAAAGTGGAAACTGAAAATGAGCTGGCAGAGGCGCGCGACTTGGGTTACGCCTACTTTCAGGGTTATTTCTTCTGCAAGCCCTCAATGATCCAGGCCCGCGAAATTCCCGGCAACAAACTGATTCAGCTGCAACTCCTGACCGCCGTGGCCGCCCCGGAACTCAACTACAACGCCATCGAAGAGTTGCTGAAGAACGAGCCTTCCTTGCTCTATCGCCTCTTGCGCTACCTCAATTCTCCGTTGTTGGGCTTGCGCATGGAAATCCATAGCGTGCGCCACGCGCTTTCCCTGCTCGGCGAATTGGAATTTCGCCGCTGGGTTTCCATCTTCGCGGTCGTGGCCATGGGCAGTGGCAAGCCGCCCGAACTGGTCCGCACCGCCCTCACCCGCGCCTATTTCTGCGAAGAATTTTCCGGCGCCGCCGGCCTGAGCGAGAAGAAATCGAGCCTGTTCCTCATGGGCCTGCTCTCCGTCGTCGACGCGCTGCTGGACAAGCCGATCGGAGAAATCCTCCGTTCCCTGCCCGTCGTGCAGGAAGTGAAGACCGCGCTCCTGGGCGGAGAAAACCGCTTTCACGATGTCTACGAACTTCTCCTGGCGCTGGAACGCGCCGAGTGGCCCCAGCTATCCACCTACCTCGAACGCCTGGGGTGCGGCGAACGAGAGATCTCCGACTCCTACCAGGCCGCCATCCAAAAAGCCTCCACCGTCAGCGCGTGAACAAAGGCAGTTGCGGAGCAGCCCGGAATTTCGCTCATTTTTGGCGTTCGTGGGCAAGAAAAACGATCAGGCGGGCGGTTTCTTCGATGCCCATGGCGGTATTGTCGATGAGCACCGCATCCTTCGCGCGGACGAGCGGGGAGACCTTTCGTTCGCGGTCGCGCGTGTCGCGCTCGCGCACTTCCTGCAGAACTTCCAGGAGTGTCATGTTCTCGCCTTTTTCCTGGTGCTCTTTCCAGCGGCGTAGGGCGCGTGTTGCCGGGGAAGCGTCGAGAAAGATCTTCAGCTCTGCGTGGGGAAAAACCACCGTGCCGATGTCGCGGCCTTCCATCACCACGCCGCCGTCTTGCCCGGCCCGCTGCTGCTCGGCGACGAGCACTTCGCGTACCCCGGCGATCGTTGCGAGCCGCGAAGCTGCCTGAGCCACTTCCGCCGTGCGGATCTCCTCCGTCACTTCCCGGCCATCCAGAAAAACCCGGTTCTTCAGCTGCGCAGTTTCTTGCTCCGGCGTGGGCGCTTTCAATTCAATGTGCGTTTCACGGGCCAGCGCCACCAATTGGGACTCGTTCTCCAGGGAAATCTTGCGTTCCAGGGCCTTCAACGCCAAGGCGCGGTACATTGCGCCGCTGTCCAGATACAGGTAACCGAGCAGCGCCGCAACGCGGCGCCCCACGGTACTTTTTCCCGAACCCGCCGGGCCGTCAATCGCAATCGTCAGTTGTGAACCCATCTCGGCAATTCCCGCTCTTCCCTTCCTGATCGCTGATAACGGATCGCCCTTTGATGTGCTCTTCGCTAGCCACTCGCCACTCGCCACTAGCCACTTCTTCAAAATCCCATAATGTTATAGCCGCAATCCACGTACAGAGTCTCGCCCGTAATCCCCGAGCCGCCTTCGGAAAGCAGAAACGCCGCGGCCGCGCCGACTTCCCCGGGATCGACATTGCGCTTCAGCGGCGCGCGTTCGGCGTGCGCTTTCAGCATTTCGCCAAGCTGCGAAATTCCGCGCGCCGCCAGTGTCCTGATCGGCCCGGCGGACACCGCGTTCACGCGAATCCCCTTCGGTCCCAGGTCGTTCGCCAGATAGCGCACGGTGGCCTCGAGCGCGGCCTTCGCCACGCCCATCACGTTGTATTTCGGCACCACTTTTTCCGCGCCGTAGTACGTTAGCGTGACGATCCCGCCGCCCGCCGTCATCAGCGGAGCCGCCGCGCGCGCTACGGCAATCAGCGAATACACGCTGACATCGTGGGCAATCCGAAAACCTTCGCGCGACGTGTCCAGGAATTCTCCCTTCAATTCTTCCGCCGGCGCGTAGGCGACGCTGTGGATGAGCCCGTGCAACACGCCATAGCGCGACTTAAACTCCTCAAAGAGCTTCGCGATCTGTTCGTCGAAGCTCACGTCGCACATGAATCCTTCCGCGCCGGGAAGTTCCGTAATCAGGTCCTTGGCTTCCTCCGCCATCCGCTCGTTCTGGTAAGTGATGGCCAGCCTCCAGCCCGCGTCATGCAGTTTCTGCGCAATCGCCCAGGCAATGCTGCGCTTGTTGGCCAAGCCAAAGATCACTGCGGTCTTTTGTCCGTCGCTCAATGCGGCCTCGTCCGTGCGAAATAAAAATCGAAGTCAGGAATCGGATATCGGTAATCAGATATCAGGAACCATCCTGCTTTAACAAATTCGCCAAATCTTATCAGCCTTCCCCACCACTCGCCACTCGCTCTCGGCGTGATCGACAGACAAGCCAAATCGTCACTTGAAATCAGCCATGGAAAGAACTCGCCCGTAAACCATCGATGAAGCAAGCAAAATACAACACACCGCAACTTTATACTTCACGGCACTTCCCCCTTCAGCCTTCAAAAGCAGCTCCTCCTTTGATCCCTTCCTACTGACAACTGACTACTGACCACTGATTACCGGAATCCGCATCCTGATCGCTGATCGCTGGTCGCTGATCGCCTTCCGATTCTCTGATATCTGATTAGTGATATCAGTTATCAGCGGTCAGGAATCATGAGTCCTGCACTAATAGAATACGTTGGGAAATGAATCCACCGAAGTTTATCAGCCTTGGCTCGCCACTCGCCACTCGTTTACCCTGAGCGCTTTACGCGAAGGGCCACTCGCCACTTCTTAAATCCTATGAAACGCCCTCTCAATTTCCTTCAGCGAGTAGCGCAGCACCACCGGGCGGCCGTGCGGACAGCTCATCGGGCAATCCGTTTTCGCCAGCGCCGCCAGAAGCCATTCCATCTTGGTCTGGTCCAGCGGCATGTTCACCTTGATCGCCGCGTGGCACGCGGTGGAGGCGGCGATTTTCGATTGTAGCGTGTCGATCGATATGGCCGCGTTCTCGCGCTCCAATCCATCGAGAATTTCCGTCAGCAGATGCTCCGCGTCGTTCGCGGCGATTCCCGCGGGCGCCGCCTGAATGGCCACGCTTTTCGGCCCCATCGGTTCGACTTCAAAGCCGTTGGCGCCCAGTTCCTCGGCAATTTTTTCGTAGATCACCAGCTGCCGCGGCGCCAGCTCAATCACCAGCGGCATGAGCAGGCGCTGCGCTTCCACTTTTCCCGCGCGCCGCGCTTCCAAATGCTGCTCGAAGAGCACGCGTTCGTGCGCCACGTGCTGGTCCACGATCCACAGGCCTTCGCCATTCACGGCCACGATGAAACTCGCGCTAACCTGGCCGAGCGGCTTCAAATCCGCAATCTGATCGGGCCGCGGCAGCGTTGCCGGCGCTTCGATCCCTGTGCGCGAAAAATTCTCCGCCCAATTCGGCGCTTGACCCTGCCCACCCGGCATGGCGCCCGGGCTGAAATCGCCATCGGGCTCGAACGGAATCCGTTGCGCCACGGGCTGCACTGGCGCTGAGGTAAGATCAAACCCGCTGGCCGCCGCGTAGTCCGACCCAACGCCAGAGCCGACACCCAGTTCTTCCATCGGCGGGATGATCGCGCGGGGGACGCCGGGATTTAGATTTGGCTCCGCGAAGCCGCCGGCGAACGAACCCGGAGGGGGCGGCGGGTTCAGGGGAATGTTTCCCGCCGCCGCCGCGGCAAAACTGGCGATCGGCCGGGTGTTCATCAGCGCCTGCCGGATCAAATCACGCGTGAAATCGTGCACGAATTGTGAGCGGCGGAAACGCACCTCGATTTTCGCGGGGTGCACGTTCACGTCCACCTCGTCGTACGGCATTTCGAGAAACAGCAGGGTTGCGGGAAACGCGTTTGGAGGCAAGATGTTTCGATACGCCTCATGAATCGCGTGCAGAATCAACCGGTCTCGCACCAGGCGGCGGTTCACGAACACATAAACGCCGTTGCGATTCAGGCGTTGCACCGCTGGCCGCGATGTGAACCCGGTCACGGTCAGCGTGGCGGACTCCTCACTGGCTTCCATTTCCGGCTCGGTGATCGCGGCGCGAAACGCCGCGGACGTCGCGGGGATTTCCACCAATTCCTCAAGCGCCTGGCGGCCAAACAATTGATACACGCGGTCCGCCAGTTTTTCGGCGGGAGGGCAATTGATGATTTCCTGCGTGGGTGTGGTCAGCATGAAATGCTTGGTGGGATTCGCCAGCGCGTAGTGCGTCACCAGGGACGCGATGTGCCCCAATTCCGTCGTGTCAGATTTCAAAAATTTGCGCCGCGCCGGCACGCAGTAGAAAAGATCGGCCACGCTCACCGTGGTGCCCGCCGGAAGGCCAGCGGGTTTCACGCCGACCAGCTTGCCGCCGGCAAACTCCACGCGCGTGCCTTCGGGTTCGTTCGCGTCGCGGGTTTCGAGCAGCAGCCGCGAAACCGCGGCTACCGACGGCAGCGCCTCGCCGCGAAATCCCAGCGTGGAAATCGTAAGCAAATCATCGGCGGTGCGCAGCTTGCTCGTGGCGTGGCGCTCGAAGGCCAGCAGCGCGTCGTCGTGCGTCATCCCGTGGCCATCGTCGATGACCCGGATCATGCGCTTCCCGCCCACTTCCGTCTCAATGCGCAAGGAAGTCGCCCCAGCGTCGAGCGCGTTTTCCAGCAATTCCTTGACGACGGAAGCGGGACGTTCCACAACTTCGCCCGCCGCGATTTTATTCGCTACCGCCTCCGGCAAGATGCGTATCCGGCTCATGAATTCTGCCTTTTAGAGTATGCCTTAGCAGTATCCGGATTCTTAGTTGTGGCACCGGGGGTCGGACCTTTAGGTCCGACATCAGCTGACCCGGCAACAATGGGCTTTAGCCCCTGAGGAATTGGGTCTACTGCATATCTTCCGCTCCCCGACCCACTTGTGGGGGCAACGGGGGTCGGACCTTCAGGTCCGACATCAGCTGACCCGGCAGCAATGGGCTTTAGCCCCTGAGGAACTGGTTCTACTGCATATCTCCCGCTCGCCGACACACTTGTAGAGGCACCGGGGGTCGGACCTTTAGGTCCGACATCAGAACTTTTCACCGCAAACGATGACCTTTCTGCGGTTTTCTCTGGCTCTTTAGGAGGCAGGGGCTTTAGCCCCTGCGTAAAAGCTCCGTGAATTGGGGCTTTAGCCCCTGAAGCCAGGTTTTGGTATTTCTTAGGCATACAATCTAGGGAGAACCTCTGGTTTGCGGATGAGTATGGCCAATCCTCGGGGCGTTCGCAAAGCAGAGCTTTCACGGGATTCATGTAAATGTAATTCGCTTTTGCTTTCCAATCATCCAGGTCTCGCATGGTCCAATCGTGAAAGCCCACCTGCCAGACTTCCATCTTACCGCCGCGCGCTTTGTGAATTCGATGCGAACTCCCGCCCTTAATCAACTGAACTGTCTTTTCGAGGCTGGTTTCAGAGTTGGGCGTCAGCATGAGATGGAGATGGTCCGGCATAATCACAAACTCATGCAGCAAGTACGCCCCGGAATCACGATAGTGGAAAAGAGTGTTTAGCAGGATCTCCGCAACCTCAGTGACTTGGAAGAGGCTGCGGCCTTGCCCGCATTTTGTGGTGACGAAGTAGGAGGTGCCAGGAACTGTTCTATGTGCGGGCGTTGACATCACACCTCCCTTCAGGGGCTAAAGCCCAATTCGTTGCCGCCAGTTACGCCGGGGCTAGAAGCCCCGGCCTCCTAAAGAAAAACCACGGAAAACAACGAATGGCTGCAGCGGGGCCCTTGAGAACATACGCCTCACTCAGACTTCTCTCGCCACTCTTTAGAGCGGGGATCCTGGGCGGCGACGGAATACGGCGCAATCAACAACGGAGCGCTCGGAATTCGATTGCCGCAAAACAAGCAGTTGCACGGGACCCCCGCCCCACCTGTCCCCTCAACATTCCGTAGCGCTCGATCCAGCTTTTCTGTCCAAACCCAATGAATGGCTTGGCAATTGGGGCACTCCAGAATAAGTGTGCCACGTAGAACGAGACCTAGCTCCTCGTAGAGTTGGATCTGTGATACGAACGATGGCGACTCCGCCATCAAATCCACCGCCGCCGTGGTCTTTGCAAACGCAATCACTTCGCGGATCGACTTTTCCCCCGCCAGCAGCATGGCAATGCGATCCACTCCAAGCGCGATGCCGCCATGCGGCGGCGTGCCGTAAGTCAGCGCATCCAAAAAAAACCCGAAGCGCTTGCGAAGCTGTTCCTGCGTCAAGCCCAGCGCCTTGAACACGCGCTCCTGAACATCTTGGCGGTGGATTCGAATGCTGCCCGAGCCGAGTTCGTAGCCATTCAAAACGAGATCGTAGCCTTTCGAGCGCACTTCCCACGGTGCCGTTTCGAGCTTCTCCACATCCTCATCCACAATTCCGGTGAACGGATGCTGCGCGCTGACCCATGTCTTTTCCGATTCGCTCCATTCAAACAGCGGAATGCCCGTCAGCCACAGGAATTTCCACTGCGACTTGTCGATCTGCCCGAGCGCTTCGCCCAGTTGCAGCCGAAGCTGGCCCGCAATCAACGCCGCGGCTTCCGCGCCCTTGATCTGCTCCTTCGCGGAGACCGCCACAACCAGGTCGCCCGTTTTCGCGCCGCAAGTCTCCGCAAGCTTCTGCACATTTTCCGTGCCGATCAGCTTTTCGACCGTCGAGGTCGTGCCCTCGGCCGCCAGCTTGACGAAATATGCGCTTCGCGCGCCCAGCGCCTTGGCCTTTTCCGTCAGCTCATCCAGTTGCTTGCGCGAATAGCTCGCGCCACTCGGCGCGGCCAGCGCAAAAACGTTCCCTTCGATCTGCAGCTTCTGCCGGGCTTCGGCCGGAAAGCAATCGGTCACTTCGTGCAATTCCATGCCGAAGCGCAGATCCGGCTTGTCGCTGCCGTACTTGCGAATCGCGTCGTTGTACAGCATTTGCGGAAACGGCGCGGGCGCTTCAATCTCCGCGGCGGCGCAGGCCCGCACCATCACGTTTTCGATCACGCCAAAAATGTCTTCCTGGCGCGGGAAAGACATCTCCACGTCGAGTTGCGTGAACTCCGGCTGGCGGTCGGCGCGCAAATCCTCGTCGCGAAAACACTTCACGATCTGGTAGTACCGGTCCAGCCCGCCAATCATCAGGATCTGCTTGAAAATTTGCGGCGACTGCGGCAGCGCGTAGAACTGCCCGTGATGCACGCGGCTGGGCACCAAATAGTCCCGCGCGCCTTCCGGGGTCGAGCGGGTCAGCATGGGCGTTTCCACTTCGATGAACCCCATTTCGTCCATCACCTTGCGCATTTCCAGAACAATCTTGTGGCGGAGCACGAGGTTCGCAAGTGGCTTCGGCCGCCGCAAATCCAAATAGCGGTAGCGCAGCCGCGTCTCTTCCGCCGCGTTGATTTCGTCCTCAATCGGAAATGGCGGCGTTTTCGCGGTGTTCAAGATGTGCAGTTTGGAAGCGACCACCTCCAGCTCGCCCGTGGCAATGTCCGGATTCGCCTTTTCGCGCTTGAGAATCCTGCCTTCCACGGCGACCACGAACTCGCTGCGCACCTGCTCCGCCTTCGCATGCGCCTCCGGCTGCGTCTCCTTGTTGAACACCACCTGCACTATCCCTGTGCGGTCACGCACGTCGAGAAACAGCAGATTGCCAAGGTCGCGCCGGCGATGCACCCAGCCCATGATCGTGGTGGGCCGGCCCTCGTCGGATTCGCGAATGGCGCCGCAATAGTGTCTGCGTTTGAGATTTCCCTGAAAGTCGAGCACGGTCTTGCTCCCTTATCTAGCAACTAGCAAACTCAAAACTCGTGTCATCCTGAGCAACTGTAGCTCAGGCCTTTAGGTCTGAGGATTTTCCTCAGCGCCTGCACAATTTGTCCGAGGGGCGACCTTGCCTCTCATTGGACGGAGTGCCATCAATCAGAAAGTCCTCATCCCTGAAGGGGTGGGCTACATGCCGTCTTCAGAAACTCCAACAATTCCGCTTCCGTGTACTTCGCCTGCGAGCCATCCGCCAGCGTCTTCAGCGTCCACTGTCCGCTGGCCACTTCGTCCTCACCCAAAATCAGCGCGTAGCGCGCGCCAAGTTTGTCCGCCTGTCCCAGCGCTTTGCCGAATTTCTGCTCCACTGGCGGCAATTCCACGCGGAAGCCCGCGCTGCGCAGTGTCCGTGCCGCGGAAATCGCCGTGGCCTGCGCCTTCTCGCCCATCCAGGCGAGGTACACGTCAAGAGAGTGGCGAGTAGCGAGCGACGAGTGGCGAGTCTCCAGCAATGATAGTATTAGGCGGTCTTCACCAATGGCAAAACCAATCCCCTTCGTCGGCGGTCCGCCGAGCAATTCTACCAGCCCATCGTAGCGCCCGCCGCCGCACACCGCATTCTGCGAACCCAGTCCCTGCGCGGTGATTTCGAACGTCGTGCGCATGTAATAGTCTAGCCCGCGCACCAGCCGCCAATTTTCCTTGTACCGAACGCCGCGCAGCTCCAACTGCCTCTTCACTTCCGCATAATGACTCGCGCAATCCGCGCAGAGGTGATCGCCAATCTTTGGAAGCGTCGCGATGATCGCCTGTTCGTGCTTCAACTTCGAATCGAGCACCCGCAGCGGGTTCGTCTCGATCCGGCGCTGGCTGTCTTCGCCGAGATTGTCCTTCACGGCCAGGAGCGCCGCCTTCAGCTTCTCCACGTATCCCCGGCGACAGTCCGGCGCGCTGTGCCCGATGGAGTTGATGTCCAACTGAATGCCTTCCAGTCCCAGCCGCGCGAAAAACACCATCACCATCTCGATGACTTCCGCGTCAATTCCCGGCGCATCCGTGCCGCCCAAAACTTCCGCGCCAATCTGGTAGAACTGCCGGTAGCGGCCCTTCTGCGGCCGCTCCCGCCGAAACATCGGCCCGGTGTAGTACAGCTTGACCGGCTGCGGCAGTTGCTGCATGTTGTGCTCGATGTACGCCCGGCAAACGCTCGCTGTCGCCTCGGGCCGAAGGCTGAGCACATCGCCATAATGAATTGCAAGCAGCGCCGATTTGATGCCTTCGTGGTACTCGTCAAAAGCCTCCTCATCGGAACTGGACTGAGTCTCGGCGTAGCGCTTCGCCGATCGCTCCATTTGATCTAGATAGGTCCTCATCTGCAGAAGCGCGTGTTTATTTTCCGGTGATTTGGATAGTTCGCCCTCGGTGATCGCTTTGGTTACTTTGTCTAGGTAATTCTGGACATTGCGTGTAAAAGAACTGAACTCCAATAGATCTTCTACTGAGAAACTCCAGAGAATTAACGCTGATCGGCCTTGTTCTAACTCCGGCAGGTCATGGTCTTCAAATGTGTACATTTCCTTCGAGACGATGTCCGTCTCGCCGCCGACGGCGCGCGCGAACAGTTCGGTGGGCTCAAAGATCGGCAACCGAATTTCCCCAAAACCAAACGTGCCGAACACTTCGCGCGCCGTCTGCTCCACGCGATTCCATAATTCCGTCTCCGGTGGAAGCAGATCGCGCGTTCCTTTGATTGCCTGAAATTTGGATTTGTTGGCCATGTCTTAGTGCCGTTGCCAGCCGCGGGAGGGAAGTGGCGAGTAGCGAGTGGCGAGTGGCGAGCTTTCAGAAAGCTTCCGCTCGAGGCTCACGATCATTTTCTGAAGTTCGTCAATTTCCTGCAATCCTGCGCCGACAGCCTCATGTCGCACATATCCCAACTCCACACTGAGGAGCAGTTGCGTCTCAAGTTCCGCCAGCGAGCCCTGTGCATGAGACAAGAACTGCAGGAATTCTTTCGTCGTGTGCCGGGCCTGGCCTTCGGCAACATTTGACGGGACAGAAACAGCAGCCCTACGCACCTGGGAGGTCAATCCGTATCGCTCTTCTGCTGGGAATTGCAACGAAAGCTTGTAGACCCATTTTGCCAGTGCCATACCCTTTTGCCAGATGAGCAGGTCCTTGTAATGTTTCGGTTTAATCGCGCTATCCACTGTTCTTCTCTTCGCTCGCCACTCGCCACTTCTTCACTCTTCACTCTTTGCTCGCCACTCGCCACTCGTCACTCGCCACTTCGCTCTTATAGATAATGTCAGCCGCGCCATTCAAGAATGCTCAGATCCCCCGTAAGTGGTTGCAGGGCCACGATATAGCCCGCCCCTGCGAGCTTCGCGAGCACACCGCGAATACCTCACGATAGCACCCGCTTCCCCGGCTGACAAGGAATCCGCCGTTTCTCCACGACCGCGAAACTCCCTCGACGCCCGCCGCCCTTCGCGCCATACTTTCCTCATGCAAACCCGCTGCGCCCAGTGCCACGCGCCCATGACCTGCCAGCCCGAAGGCGGCTGCTGGTGCGCCGAGCTTCCTCATTTCCCCATGCCCGCCAACGCGCAGACCACCGGCTGTCTCTGCCGCGCGTGTCTCCTCGAAAAAATAAAAGCCGCCGGCGCATCTTCCTCCGGCGACTCCTCCGCCTCCTCGGACGCAAACCTGCGTGCGCCCCACTCCTAATCCCAGTTCTTCAGCTTCGGCCAAACCGTTTGCAAATCACCAAATTTCGGCCCGCGGCAAACAAACACGTCAAAATGTTGGTAAGGCATCGAGAGCGGGTGGTACACCGTGCCGGCCAGTTCCACGCTCTCGAATAATTCATGCAGACGTTCCGCCCGATCCCCCATCACGATCATGCACGCGCCCGTATACCCGCGCGGCCCCCAATAGAAGTAGCTCTGGTGGCCGGAAATGGCATTCGGCAGCCCCATCTTTACGCCGAAAAAATCGATCGCTCCCGCCTGCCCATAGTTCTGCCCGAAAATTGCGCAGGACTTCTGCTCCTCCGGCGGCAGCTTGTGATATGCGTCCGCCACCACTTGCGCCATTTCCTTCCATCCAAACTGATCGGCATAGATCTGCGGCAAAGGGCCCATGCGATGGGTTTCAATGCGCGGCGGTTGGAAATGCAAGAATCGCGAATACACAATGTACTGATCCACCGTCAGCATCGGGAAATACGCAAACGGCGCAAGCAGCAGTCCCGCCACGACCAGCAAAGTAACGTACGTTGGTTTCAGCCATCTTACGACCTGTAGCCGCGCGAACCAGCGCTCAAACGTGACGCCGCCCGCCGCAAACAGCATCGGGTATGCAGGCGCCGGATAATACATTCGCCCGTGCATCGTCAGCATGCACAGCATGATCACGATCCAGGTGATGCCCATGACCCGCCAGCCCTTTTCTTCACGGTCCCGCAACAATTCCACCAGCCCAGCGATCCACACCGGCGCCGCCAACGGATTCAGAATCAAGGCCTGCATGACGACGAACATGCCTGGCCCAAGTTCAGTATTGCGACCGCTTTGCTGCACGTTGCGCAGCAGTTCCAACGTGGGGAAGCCCCGCTGGATTTCCCACAAAAGATTCGGCAGAAAAATTAGCAGCGCGATAAAGCCGCCCAGCCAGATCCAAGGGGAGAAGAACTGCCGGCGCTGCTTCGTGAACAGCAATCCCGCAAACAGTCCAAATCCAAAAAACAGCATGGAATGCTTGTTCAGCAGGCCGACTCCGCAGAGCACGCCGAACAGCAACCACAGTTTGGGGCTCGCTCCATTGAATATTTTCAGCGCGATCAGCGCCGCGCCCATCCAAAACAGCGATTCGAACACGTTCATGGTGAGCAGCGAATCCAGCCCCAGATAGATCGGCGCGACCATCACGCACACGCACGCCAGCGCCATTCCAAATCGCCGCGCACCCAATTCCCGCGCGATCAACCCGGTCAGCAGCACGCGCAATCCCGCCGCAACCGCGGGCAAAAAGCGCAACGCGGGCAAGGAATCGCCCAGTGTGGCACGTACGAGCCAAGTTATAACCGCGATGAGAGGAGGCTGGTCGACATAGCCCCAGGCTAAATGATGGCTGCAAGCCAGGTAGTACAGCTCATCCACGAAATAGCCGTATCGCCCGCTCACCAACATGTGCGCGGCGAACAAAGCAAAAGACAGCCCGCCCAGAAGTGCCCAGTCCCCCGGACGGGCGCCCGGGGTGCGCTCTTTAGAAAAGGATTCGACCGCTACGGATCCACCCATGGAAACATCCCCACTCTTCAAAACGTTTTACCTCCCAGGAATGTTCCCCGTGTGGCACAGCCTTGCCCTGAGCTCCGAAGAGCGCTCCAGCCTGTGCTCCTAGGTCAGGTGCGTCAACCGCGTCCTTCCGACTCTGGAATGCGACACCCTAGTAGCACTGCAAGATGGTCCAAGCCTCGGCAAAATTGTGTTGCTTTAGGTCCGCGTAGCGGATCCAAACATATAACATCCCGACGTCTCCCCACATCATCTGCGTCTTATCGTCCGAGTCGATCTGCAGCAGTAACATCCAGTCTGGCGCTCCAGGCTCCAGTTCCTTCCGGCGGGGGTCCCGATAGCCGCTAGGGTCTCCCACATACAACCCATTGGAAGCCAGCTGGCATTCGAGTTCCATCGCGTTTTGGATGGTTTTCGGCCAGCCAAGAATCTGGTGCCTGGGCCCATCACCTGGATATTTCCCCAGAAACTCCGCATAAATTTCGTCCTTCTCCATCTCTAGGGCAAGGTCCCCTATAACTGAAGAATCGGGTAGCGAGAGAAACGGCTCAAATGTGAGGCGGGCACAAGGAAAGCTTAAGCTCTCGGGAGCTCGAGTGCGGTTCAGACCTGATGTTTCCGGGAAATACCAGAGCCGGAAGCCTTCCTTATGTTGCGGATCGAATCCCCACGCAGATTGCTCTCGATCATAGAAGAAAGACAGAAGTCCCGAGCTCGGAAGCATGTCATTCTCGGGCAGTTCGGCCAAGTTCACTTGGACTACGAATGAAAGTTCACCGGTCTTCCACTTGGGCCATGCCAAACTAGCGGGAAGGTCAGGGAGCCCACCGATTTTCGAAGCGCCCAGGGGAACTGCGTCGTCAGGCACCACGGCGGCTTTCATCGCCACCGCCTCTTTAGATTGATTAATTAATTCGTTCGCAATTGCGCCTAGTCCAGCTTTGTCGAGTCGTGACCGCAAATCATCCGTCTGGCTCATCTCAGACCTGCTCCGACCACAGACAGATTTCCTGTGCTTCTACTCTTCCACTCTTCGACTCTTTTACTTTTCCACTCTTCCTCTAATCGATCTGAACAGTCGGCCCGCTCGGAGTGGCGGCCACCTCGCCCAACCGCGCCACGACCGCCTTGGCCACGCGATACAAGCTCTGCGCCGCCGGCGCGCTCTCGCCCTGCGCCGCGACAGGTTTCCCGGTGTCACCCCCGAGCCGGATCCTCGGGTCAAGCTCGATTTCTCCCAGCACCGGCACGCCATATTCCGTGGCAGTTTTCGCGCCTTCGCCGTGGCCAAAAATGTCGATCGCCTTGCCACAATGCGGACAGTGGAACGTGCTCATGTTTTCCACCACGCCGAGCACTTCCACGTTCACCTGCCGGAACATTTCAATCGCCTTGCGCACATCCGCCAGCGCCACCGTCGACGGCGTGGTCACCACGACCGCGCCGGTCACTGCCACCGTTTGAATCAATGTCAACTGCACATCGCCCGTTCCCGGCGGCAAGTCGATCACCAGGTAGTCCAACTCGCCCCACTCCACGCTGCGCAAAAATTGCGTGATCACGCTGTGCAGCATCGGCCCGCGCCAGATCACCGGCTTGTCCCCTGGATTCAACAGCCCCATCGAAATCATTTTCAGGCCCTGCGCCTGCACCGGAATGATGCGCTGCTGCGCATTGGCCATCGGCTCTGTAGTCGAACCCAACATGATTGGCACATTCGGCCCGTAAACATCGGCATCGAGCAGTCCGACTTTGTGCCCCAGCTTCGCCAGCGCCAGCGCCAGATTCACGGCCACCGTGGTTTTTCCCACGCCGCCTTTTCCGCTCGCGACCGCAACAAGGTTCTTCACTCCCGGAATCGGCTGGCGTTCCGGCATTTGTCCTGGCATTGTCCCCGCTGGCATGAAATCCCTTCCCCCAACTCAAATTGGCAAAACGAGAATGCGCCCAACTACTCTTAGTTTCTGCTTCTTTTTTCCACTCGCCACTCGCCACTCGCTTCCACTCTTTCACTCTTTCACTTTTGCACTTTCCTACTCCTAGGTTCTGCTTCTCTCTTCCACTCGCCACTCGCCACTCGCTTCCACTCTTCCACTCTTCTTCACACATTCGCCCCATGGCACTTCTTGTACTTCTTCCCCGAACCGCAGGGGCAAGGATCGTTGCGCCCGACCTTCGCGCCCGCACGCACGGGTTTCGGTGCCTCTGCCTGCGCCGGGCCGGTCTGATACTGCAAATCCTTCTGCTGGCGCTCCTGCTTTCGTTCCAGGGCTCGCGCGAAATCCGGCAACCGCTGCGGCGCCTCTTCGGCGCGAGCCGCGGCGCTTGCAGCCGCTGCAATCGCGCTCGGGGGTTGCTGGCGAGAAGGTTCCTGTCTCGCCATGCGCGGGGGCGGCGGCGCCTCGCCCTGCTGAATCTGCACGTGAAAAAGGTAGCGGACGGTTTCGTTGTCAATGCGCGTCATCATGTCTTCAAACAAGATGAACGCTTCCTTCTTGAACTCGACCAGCGGATCCTTCTGCCCGTACCCGCGCAGCCCTATCCCTTCCTTCAAATGGTCCAGCGACAGCAGGTGGTCCTTCCACTGCGTATCCACCACGTCCAGAATGATCCGCCGCTCCAACCATCGCAAAAGCTCCGGGCTAAACTGCTTTTCCTTCTCCGCGTAGCGGTTCTTCACCGCTTCCGCAATCGCCTCCAGCAACTCGTCGTGGTTCAGCGCCGTGGGATCCGCGCCTGCCACCTTCGCATCGATGCCAAACTGGCTGTGCGCCTCGGCTAGAAACTGCACCGTATTCCACTGCCCGGGATGCTGCTCGCGCGGGCAATACGTCTGCACCAATTCGCGCGCCACGTCCTCGGCGATGCCTAAAACGTAATCGCGCTGATCTTTCCCCTCCAGCGCGGACCGACGGATGGCATAAATAGTCTCGCGCTGCTTGTTCATTACATCGTCGTATTCCAGTAGGTGTTTCCGCGCGTCGAAGTTCTGCGCTTCCACGGATTTCTGCGCGTTTTCGATGCGGCTCGAAATCAGCCGCGATTCGATGGGCACGCCTTCGGTCATTCCCAGGCGAAACATCAGTTGCTTCACGCGCTCGCCGCCGAAAATCCTCATCAAATCGTCTTCCAGCGACAGGAAGAACCGCGACGAACCGGGATCGCCCTGGCGGCCCGCGCGGCCCCGCAACTGGTTATCGATGCGCCGCGCTTCGTGCCGCTCGGTGCCCAGAATGTGCAGCCCGCCCAGGGCCACCACTTCATCGTGCTCGGCCTTGCACTGCTCGGCGAACTGGTCGTACACCGGCTTCCACTGCTCCTGCGGAACCTGGAAAATTTTCCCTTCATGCTGGAAGAGCACCATCGGCACCGTGGGCTGCGCCCCATTGCCGTCCGCGCCGTCCGCGCCGATGACCGCCGGGGCCGAGGCGTACGGAATGGCCAGCTTGTTCTTCAGAAAGTGTTCGCGCGTCAGGAATTCCGGGTTGCCGCCCAGGAGAATGTCCGTTCCCCGGCCGGCCATGTTCGTCGCCACGGTGACCGCGCCCTTCCGTCCCGCCTGCGCCACCACGCGCGATTCGCGCTCGTGCTGCTTGGCGTTCAGCACCTGGTGCGGAACGCCGGTCTTCTTCAGCAGCTCCGCAATCGTCTCCGATTTCTCAATGGAGATCGTGCCGACCAGCACGGGCTGGCCGCGCTCGTGATAGTGCCGGATCCCGTGTGCCACCGTGTTGTCTTCCTGCAGGATGCCGTTCACCACCGCCTGGAACTTCTCTTTTTCCGTGCGATACACCACGTCCGCATTCTCAAGGCGGATCAAGGTGCGGTTCGTGGGAATGACCACCACGTCCAGGTTATAAATCTTGCCGAATTCCGCCGCTTCCGTTTCCGCGGTGCCGGTCATGCCGGAGAGCTTTTTATACATGCGGAAGTAGTTCTGAAACGTAATGGTGGCCAGCGTCTGGTTTTCCCGTTCGATCTTCACGCCTTCTTTGGCTTCCACAGCTTGGTGCAAGCCGTCCGACCAGCGCCGCCCCGGCATCTGGCGCCCGGTGAACTCATCGACGATGATCACTTCCCCGTCTTTCACCACGTAATCGACGTCGCGCTTGTACAGGGAATGCGCGCGCAGGGCCTGGTACACGTGGTGCATGATCTCCACGTTGCCAATGTCCGACAAATTCCCCAAGCCCAGCAGCCGTTCGCACTTGGTGAAGCCCTCTTCTGTCAGCGTTGCCGTGCGGTGCTTCTCGTCCAGCGTGTAATCGATATCCTGAATGAGCTTGGGAACGATCTTGTCGATCTTGAAATATTTGTCCGTGGACTCTTCCGAAGGCCCGGAAATAATCAGCGGGGTCCGGGCTTCGTCGATGAGGATCGAGTCCACTTCGTCGACGATGGCGAACTGGTGGCCGCGCTGGACGCAACTGGCGAGGTCGTACTTCATGTTGTCGCGCAGGTAATCGAACCCAAACTCATTGTTGGTGCCGTAGGTCAGGTCCGCCGCATACGCCGCGCGCCGCTGTTCGTCGTCCAGGTCGTGCACGATCACGCCCACCGTCAGCCCCAGCGCTTTGTACAGCGGGCTCATCCATTCCGCGTCGCGCCGCGCCAGGTAATCGTTCACCGTCACAATGTGCACGCCGCGCCCGGCCAAGGCATTCAGCGCCGCCGGCAACGTGGCCACGAGCGTTTTTCCTTCGCCCGTCTTCATCTCCGCAATCTTGCCGCCGTTTAGCACCATTCCGCCGATCAACTGCACATCGAAATGGCGCATGTTCAGGAAGCGCCGCCCCGCTTCGCGCACCAGCGCAAACGCCGGCACTGTCACGGGTTCCAGCGCGCGAACCAGCTCGTCCTTGTACGAAGCCTCCGCGGGGTCGCTGTCCTTCAACTCCTCCTGCACCTGCGTTTTCAGCGCGGCAAAGCGTTCCTTCAACTGCTCATCGCTGAGCGCCCGCACTTCCACTTCTTGCGCGTTTATGGCGGCAATGATCGGCTGAAGCTTTTTGATGTCGCGCTCGTGCTTGGTGCCGATAAAACGGGCGAGAAGCTTGTCGATAAACTTGGCTACATCCATGAATGGTTCGTCGTTTCCTATTTTTACTGTAGCGCCGCGCCTTTAGGCCGGCATCGTTGCGGCTCTCACGGGCCGCTCAAGCAGGCCAGCGCAAACACTTTATTGTAACTGGTTGGATGCGCCCCCGCCAAGAAACAGCACTTCGCGCATTTGGATCAGCCCCGGTTGAGCCCGCAGTGTCAATCAGGCACTTGCTGGTTAGACGTGAAGTCTGTTGCCATAGTCCTAAAATGCTCTAAGCAATTGCGTCAGCAATGCGGCTTCAGAGAATACAAGTAACCGGATGGGAGGCAAGTCGGTCGCTACTTGTCAGTCTATTTGCTTTGAAGCATCTTTATGGTTGCTTCGATTGCTACTTCTTCAACAGCAGACAGAGGCGAGTCTGTTATTCGGTCCAGCAACTCCTTCAATGCTGGAATCGCGTTCGAGCAGCCGATCTTCCCCAAAGCTGTCACCGCATGGTAGCGAAGGGAGTAATCTTCACTCTTAAGCATCGAAATCAGGATTTCGCAAGCTCTTGCGCAGCCTAACTCTCCCAGTGCCATGACGGCTGTATATCTGAGATCAATATCCTCTAGTTGTTTGATGATAGTCTCATAGGCAGCCGGGTCACGAAGAGAACCCAATCCCAGAAGTGCGGATGACCTCACTTCATCCTCGCAGGTTCCGAGTATATCCAGCAAAACTGGCATGACTTCCGCCGACTTCCCGAGTCTACCAAGCGTTCGGGCAGCTTCTCCGCGCACGAGCTTCTCATCTTTGCGATTCTTCAGAATGTCTATTAGGACCGGAACTGCGGATTCGCTTCTGCTTGCGCCCAGAGCTCTGACGACGAACTGGCGACCAAGTTGAGCACGATCTGGCGCCATTTTGAGCAGAATTTCAACTCCTTCTTTTCCCATTTTTGCAAGGGCCCAGCTGGCAACCTTTTGCGTCTCAAAATCACCATGTTCGACCATCCTTGCAATGACGTATATTGCCTGCTGATTGCCGATTTCGCCCAATGCTTCAACTATGTAGGATACGAGAGTCCAATTCGTGTTCGAGATTTTCTCAAGTTCAGTCATCAGGGGTGCACACGCGTTTGGATCTCGAAGTTTGCCTAAGGCCCTCGCTGCACTTATCCGGGCCTCATGATCCTCGTCATCTTCATACACGCGGTCATCGCGCCACTGCAATGCTCGTAGAAGTGGTTGGGTAGCATCAATGTTCCCAATTTCGCCTAATGCGATCGCGGCTCCATTCCGTACAAACCCATCTACGCTCTCTAGGGCTTTCAACAAATGGGGGAAAGCATTCTGGCCCATTTCGGCTAGCGCACCGGCCGCTCCGCGATTCACTGACCAGTCGTGTTGCTTCAGGTCTTCTATAAGTTGCTCAATAGAATGCGCTTTGTTTCGAGCGAGTTCGTCCATTTCGTCTCTCACAGAATCGTTGTCGAAATCAAGTTTCAGTGAATCAATATACCTAACAATTACAGGTGCGGATTTTATGACTACTACCTAGCTGCTTGGCTAAGTCCCTATAAGTCGCGTAGTCGGAAACTGCCCTACCACCGCACTTCGGGCACCGAAGACAGTTTTTGCTCGTTCCCGGCGCGCTCGAACCTAAACGATTTGCACCAAGTCCGGCGGGCAATCGCGCAAATTCTCGATCGACACCCTCTTCTCTGAGCGGTACAAATCCGCCGCCGGCAGCAAGCCATAACTGCGGTTCCGCCCCTCGCGCTTCGCCAGGTACAGCGCCTTGTCCGCCAGTTCGATCACGTTATCGAGCGACAGCAACCCCATGTCTTCCAGCAGCCAGGGAAAGGGCGCCCAGCCGATCGAGCAAGTCTTATGAATCTCAACGCCGTTCCCCACGTCAAATGGCAAGTCGCGAATCGCTTCCAGCACGCGGGTGCACAACAACGACGCGTTTTCCCGATCGGTGGTCCGGCACACGAGCATGAACTCTTCCCCGCCCCAGCGCACCAGATCGTCCGAACGCCGCATCACCGACGCAATGCGCTTGGCCACCTCCTGCAGCAGGCGGTCGCCCGCCGCATGGCCCATCTCATCGTTGACCCTCTTGAACCGGTCCATATCCACCAGCACGAAAATCAGTTCCTGCCGCGGCTGGGACGGATCGCCGGAGTCCGTGGTTTTCAGGTGCGAACGCAGCGCCTGCGCAATGTCCGTCGAGATAGTCTCGTAAAAATAGCGCCGGTTCCGCGTTCCGGTTAAGGGATCCGTCAGCGAAATCTCTTCCAGTTCCTTGTTCTTCTGCAGCAGCTCGGCGCTGCGTTGTGCCACCGCTTTTTCCAGTTCCAGCCTGCGCCGGTCCAATGCCCGCGTGCGCAGCGACACATAGGCCCAGAAGCAGCCCAGCAGAACAAATGCACCCGCCACCCGCGCCCACCATGTCTGCCAGAGATTCGGCAGCACCTGGAACCGGAACGTCGCGGGAGCCGACCCCACCGCCATATCGGGCTCCTGACACTGCACCCAAAATTCATACGTGCCCGCCGGCAATCCTCCGTACTGCACTTCCCGCTGCTGTGTTTCCGTGACTTGTTTTTCCAGCCCTCGCAGTTGGTACCGGCAAGTGACTCGCTCAGGATTCCCCAGAATCATCGGTGTGAATTGCACCGTCAGCGACCCATCGGCAGACCGCACTTTCGGCATTTCCTGCACCTGTCGCTGTACCCCGCCCAGAGCCACATTGGTCAGCACCACATTCACCCGTTCTTTATCTTGCGGAGCTGCCTCCGGTTCGTAGCGCGCCAATCCTCGCGAAGTCGCGATCAGGTAGCTGCCATCCTCCTCTTCGCGCACCCCGGTCCACGGGCTGACATCATCCCAGAGCAACCCATCCGCATGACTGATGCGCTGCAGGCTTCCATCTGGTGGGCGGACCGCCAGGCCGTCCGGCCCATCAAACCAGACGCGGCCTTTGGAATCGTGTCCCACGATCAACCAGTCCCAAGGATAGGGCTCCAACCGAGGCTTCCCAGCGCCGTCCAGCAGAATCCGCGTCACCCCCACCACGTCGTTATAGGCCACCCACGCTTCCTTTTCGCTCAACGCCGCTATGCTGGTGATCAATTGTCCCCGCAGCCCGTCCTTCATCGTCAGCGTTTTCCAACTCTTCCCGTCGAATCGGTACACCACGCCAGACCCCGTCACCCACAAAGTTCCCTCAGGAGAGAAGGAGAGGTTAAGCACTTGCACTCTCTCTCCCAGCGGCAGCGGCATATCCGTGGGTTCCGCGGTTGGTTTTTGCGTGTCGAACCGCACCAGGTGGTCCCGCGTTGTGGCCCACACCTCTCCCTTCGGGGACGCGAACACTGCCTGGAACGGCCTGCCGCGGTAGCTCGTGTGCATTGTGATCGAAAAATTCACCGGGTCGATTCGCACCACCGAGCCGGTAACAGTCATGGCCCACATCGAACCGTCGCCCGCGGCCTGAAGCTGTCGGACCTGGGTTCGCGCATCCCCGCCGATGGACGGAATTTTCTCCCAGTGATGCCGCTGGCCATCCCACACCCCGATGCCGTGCGCAGTGCTCACCCAAAGCCTGCCGCTGTGATCTCGCTGTGTTGCCCAGGTGGTGTTATCGGGTAGGCCTTCGGCCGTCGTCCAACCTGTCCATTCGCGCACGCCTGGCAACCGGTCGAGGCCTGTGCCGGATCCGGCAATCCACAGCGTGCCCTCGCGATCTTCCATCGCAAATTGGATGTCGTTGCTGGAGATTCCCTGCTTGTCCGTGATCACCTGCCAATGCCCGCCCGCTTCCTGCCAGTACAATCCCGTGGTAGACGGCACCAGCAACCTGCCGCTCCGATCTAGGGCCGGTTTCCCCTCTACATCGTCTGCAGGCCCGATCGCAATTTCTTCGAAGATGATCTTGTGTGTCGCGAGGTCCACCCGCGCCAGCTTCGTTTCCGCGCGCATCCACAGCTTTTCTTCTCCATCGAAGAGCAGCGCGGTGATTCGCTCCCCGGGAATTTTGATTCCCGGTTCGAGTTCCACCCTTGATGAGCCTCCCGCAACGTGCGCCAGATGCGTGCCCGAGGTGTACCAGATGGAGTCGTCTTGTGCGCGCACAATTCCCGCTACGTTTTCTTCAACCCCGTCCTCGGTTCCCCACACTTTCGTCTGCGTCGGATCCTGCGGATCGACGCGTAAGATCCCGTGGTTGAACAGCAGGACGAACACGACGCCCTTGCTGTCCACCGCGAAAATCTGCGCGCCACTTGCCAGGGGCATGGCGGTATTCGGGATGGCCAAACTCTCAAACTGTCCATTCTTGTAGTGAGCGATTCCATGGCTGCCCGCAAACCAGGGACTTCCATCCGGCGCAATCACCACGTCCAGGACATAATGCCCGACGATCCCCTCGACTTCCGCCATCTTCTGGGCGCGAGCCCCGTCGTAGCGGTACAACCCAGTCTGCGTGCCGATCCAAAGAAATCCTTGGCTGTCCTGTCCCATCGAGGTCACGGTCACCGCACCCAGGCCAAGCTGGTCCGCCAGCCTCTGCACGGTATGTCTGGGGTTGTCGGGGAAGCTTGGCGATTGTCCTGAGGCGGCAGGAATCGGTATCCACGCGATGGCGCCTAGGAGTCCCAGGATGCGAATTTTCCTTCCGTCGAACATGGAATCAACCGCCTACACGAAGTGGTCATGGCCAGGAAGGGCGGTCATTAAACCCTGGTGCTTCGCGATAGGGTTAGGGTAAACTGCGGACCTGCAGGGGTAAATCAGACAAAGGTACTGAAGTGTAGTACTTGCGGCTAGTTATGGTTTAGCAGCGAACCTCGTTTCTGCGGGCCCCCACGTCCCGACCTTGTCTCCGCCTTGGCCCTGCCCGCCCGCCTCCATCTCTTCTGGTGTATCTTTGTGGTTCGTTCCTTTCGCCAGATTTTCCAGCAACAACTTCCGGAATTTCGCCCGTTCTTCCAGCTCCATGTCCACAATCTCAAAGGACATATCCTGCGCCCGGTAATCCCGCATCAATGCCGTCGCCTGGAGGTTGCGCAGACCCACTTGCATCCGCAGCTTTACCTGCGTCCCTGGCGCCAGATGCATGTTGGTTGTCGCCAGCCCGCCGCTCAAGCTGGCGGTCTTGATATTCAAGCGGCAGTTTTGCTTCAAGTTTGTGCTTACCGCCGCCACGGTCTTTTGCAGCCGCACCCGCGAGTGCCGCCGATGGCGCAAAAATTTTGAATCGTGCGGCACTTCGAGCGGTGCCAGTTCCAAGTCCTCCTGCGCAATCCCGCTGCTCGGCAGGTATTCCGCCACCCAACTCGGCTCCAGGATTTCCAGAGCCTGCAGAGACGCGATCCGCAATTCCTGGGGGTGCACCCAGCCGAACATCTTGCGGGCCTCCAAAACGCGCTTCAGTGTGTTGGCCGATTCTGGCGCTTTCAACCGGCCTAGCGCTTCGATGGCCTTTACCCGCAGATACGGAGCCGCCCCCACCGGCAAATCTCCATCCGCCAGTGTGAGTAGGCGTCCCAACGCCTCGCGGTCTTCCGTCATACCAATCTCATCCACCACAAGGGGCATGACTAGGGGATCCACGTGATCCAGCACTCCCAGTAGGATCCGGCAGCGTTCGACCGCTCCGCACGCCGCGATCTGCCGTACCATGCGGTCCTGCGCCACGCGCGCAAAATCTTTGATTCGCGCCGGCAGGAACACTTCCGCCGCTCTGGGGTCCAGCCTTACCAGTAACCCCGCCATCTCGACGGCTTCGGCGTGCGGCCCGCCGCGTACCGTGCTGCGCACGTATTGCTGCGCCTCTTCGCCCAGGTCGTGCGCGAGATTCGCCACATTTTCCAGTTCGTCGCGGAATTGGCAGCGGTTGAACCGGAGCGCGAGTTGTTCCATCGCCGTCTGCGGCAACTGCTTCAATACGCTGGTCAGCCCGATGGACACCTGCCGCAAGCGCAATGCCTCATCCACAAACTCCGGCACCCGCTCTTCAATCCCCATCTTCGCCCGCAGCGTTTTCCCAATGCCCGGCCGTTGAGACTCAACGCCCGCCAGCAGGGTCAACGCCTGTCCCATCGCCGGAAAGCATCGCTTTGCGGCTGCTTCCTGGCTCAACCGCACAAATGCCGCGCTCACGAGCGACTGAAGGTCCTGGTCCTGTTCCACGCTCAAGCGCAATCCCACGTGCCGCAGCGCCTCCGTCAGCAAACCTGGATCCGCCTGCGCGTACAATCCCGCGAGTTCAGAAAGTCCCGTCGCCGCGCGTCTCCGCGCGTCCGGCTCTTCGCTGTCCGCGCACCTCGCGTAGTTCTGCAGGATGCTGATGGCTTCGGCAATGTCCCCGTGCTCGATCAGCCCCGCAACATAGGACTGCACATTCTTCGGCGGGATGCACCACGCCTCCGAAGACAGCAGCACTTCGCGCTTGGCGCTCTCCGGGACGCTGGCCCAAAATTGCCGATCGAAAAGCTCCCGATGCGATTCCACCAGCAGGCCCGCTTCGACCATTTTGTCTTCATGCTGCCCGAGAATTTTTCGCAGTGCTTCAATTTCCTGGTTCATCCGGTCCAGCATCTGCCGAACCGCGTTCACCTTCACTTCACCGCGTGCGAACCGCTCCAGCGCGAAACGAATGGACAGGTGCTCCGCCAACTGCACCAGCATGCGCTGGTCCAGCTTCTTGTTTTTCCCCTGCTCCGCGATCCCCGCCAGCGCATCTCGCAGCGTGTTCTGCGCCCTGCCCGTCAACTGCGCCACCTGGTCCTGAAACTCCACAACTGCGGCTGCGGGGTTCGCCCCGCTCCCCACTTTTCCAAAGGTAGTTAGTGCTCGCAGGATTGCGTAGATTTCTTCGTCCGTCGGTTCGCCTTTTCCGCCTCCACCAGCTTTGCCAGTTCCTCCACCTATCCCCAATCCTGTTCCCCTACCGCTGCCTGCCCCTCCACCTCCACCCGTGCCCTTTCCCCATCCTGTGCCGCTCCCTGTCCCGATTCCTCCGCCACCGCCCGGTCCGCCAGAACCAATGCCGCTCCCTGTCCCGATTCCTCCGCCGCCGCCCGGTCCGCCAGAACCAATGCCGCTCCCTGTCCCGATTCCCCCGCCGCCGCCCGGTCCGCCAGAACCAATGCCGCTCCCTGTCCCGATTCCTCCACCACCGCCCGGTCCGCCAGAACCAATGCCGCTCCCTGTCCCGATTCCTCCACCACCGCCCGGTCCGCCAGAACCAATGCCGCTCGGGGTCGTGCCCAAGCCGCCGGATCCGCCGCCCGTTCCGCTCCCTTCTCCAGCTCCACCGGAGTTTGAGCCCTCTGCCGCCGCGATCAGCTCCAGTAGTTTCTGCGGATCGTTGAGCATCTTCTTGAACGAGTCCTGATCCTCGCCCAGCGATGCCGCGGCAATCTGCGCGGCCACGCTGGCGTCTTTCAGCCGTGCATCCGTCGCCACGAAACACACCTCGTTTATGTGGATTCCCGGCGCGCCGGAGAGTGCCTGCTTCAATTGTTGGGCGAGTTCTGCGGGTTTAGCTTTCCCGGTTGGAAAGGCATGGGCAAGATTGGCAAGTTCCTCTTCCGTTACGCATGGATGAAACTGAATGCTCGCTAGTCCCGCGGCACTGAGGAGTTGTGCAAACTGTTTTTCAGCGGGAGCACCTTCCAGTGGCACGCCATCCAATAGCAGTTGCGAGCCGGTGGCTCCCAGCAGAAGCCCGGTGTCCGCATTCTCCGGAATGGCCGCGCGCAGTTCGCTCCACGCGATCTGTAGCTGTTCGGCCGTACGCGCATGGTCGTACCCGTAAAGCCTCGCAAACTTCAATAGAATGTTCAGGCTGCGAACGAACGCCCGGGCAGCAGCCGTTCTTGGGTCCGTTTTCATCCCATTCCGTACTTTCGCCTCGTTGCCAGTTCCGACGGTCTGTCCATTAGGACACCCTTGCTAGTACGGTAGGGCTCTTGCGATGGTCTCACAATGGTACAGTCGTTCCATGTGACCCCCACGTCATCTCGCCTCTCGGACAGTCGTTCGACCCTGCTCTTCCGGACGGTTTTTCTGCGCTTAGGACAGGTGGGTTTTCACAGGTATTGAGCCGAAGGCACGAACTATTTCGAAACAGCTATGCGGCCCTGCCGCCGGCTCCGATTGCTCACGCTTGCGGGCTGCGGCAATCCGCCCAGTTCCATCAGAAGTTTCCTCAATCGCGACCTTTCATCAAGGTCCATCTCTACAATTTCGAACGCCATCGCTTGCGGACGCGCGCCCCGTACGATCGCTTGTGCGCGGATGTTCCGCACGCCATGAGATAACTTGAGGGTGAGCAGCGATCCCGGCGCCAGGTGTCGATCCGCAGCCCCGATTCCTCCACCCAGATTGAGTTCCGCGATCGACAGCCTCATGTTCTCTCGAAGATTCGTGGTCACCGCTGGCACCAGTCTCGACAATTTCACCCGCGCGTACCGCCGCTGCCGGAGCACTGGCGCGTCCGGCTCAGGATCGGCGGGCTCCAGCACCAGATCCTTGCGGTCCAGCCCGCTGGCTGCGATTTTGTCCATCGCCAGGGCGGGCTCGATTTTCACCAATGCCTGGGCCGCCGCGATCCGCAATTCCGAATGGTACGCCCAGCGCCACACCTGCTTGGCTTCAAGAATTTGCTGCAATAGCGGGCTTGCCGCGCTCGCCCGCAGTCTTCCCGAGGATTCAATGGCCTTGATGCGCGTGAATCCCGGTGTGCTGTCGTCTCGCACCAGATCCACGAGTTTGGAAATGCACTCCGGCCGGCCGCACATGCCCATTTCATCGATCGCCAGCGGCCGGATCAGCGCATCTAGCGTGTCGTATAAAGCTATAAGCAACCGGGCTCGCTGCTCTGCCGGAGTACAGGCAAGCTGTCGGATCGCGCGGTCATGCGAGGCACGGGGCCACTGCGCCAATCGCGTCGGCAAAATCTTCTCCACCGGGTCCGGCGAAAGCTGGCTCAACAGCCCAATGACTTCGACCGCTTCGCTCGCCGGCGCGGTGTGCAATGTGTCTACCAGCCGCTGCACCGCCTCTTCTCCCAGGCCGGCGACGATACGCCCCAGAATTTCGCAATCCTCGCGGATACCGCAATTCGCAAAACGCGTAGTTATGTAATGAAGAGTGGCTTTGGGCATCAACTCCAGAATATCCAGCAAACCATCGGGAATCTGCCCCGTTCGCACGGTGTCTTCGACGAACTCCGGCAGCCGATCTTCCACTCCAATCCTCTGTCTCAGACTGCTCGTTGATCCCGGCCGCACCGCCTCCACGCTGTCCAGGGAGGCCAGCGCCTGCTGCATGGCCGGATAAAACCGCTTCGATCCCGCCTCCTGGCTCATGCGCACAAATGCCGCTCCGACCAGCGTCTGCAGATCCCCTTCGCGCTCGACCGCCAACTGATTTCCCAGCCGCTGGATCACGTCGATCAACGCGCTCCCATCACCGCTTCCATAGAACTCCGCCAAGTCTGCCAAGCCGATCGCCGTGGTCCGCCTGGCTTCCGGGGCATCCAGGGCCACGCACGCCGCGTATTTCGTCAGAATCTCATTGACCGTCTTCAGCTCGCCGCGCCTCAGCATCTCTTCCAGGAACGCGCGCACGTTCCGCGGCGGCACGCACCAAGCCTCATCCGACGTTAGCACTTCCTTCTTGTTCTCTTCCGGCACCTGCAGCCAGAATTCCTGGTCCAGCAGCTCCGTGTAGGACTGCACCTGGATCCCGGCGCGGGCCAAGGTCTCTTCTTGTTGGCCCATGATCTTGCGTAGCGCTTCGATCTCCGCGTTCATGCGGTCCAGCAACTGCTTCACTGCGTTCACGCGCAGTTCGCCACGCTCGTAACTGTCCAGTGCAAAACGGATCGCCACGTGCTCCGCCAGCTTCAGCAGCATGGGCTTGTCCGGCTTATCGATCGGCGCTTGCGCGGCCAGCCCTGCCAACGCCTGCTGCAGTGTGTATTGTGCTCTGATCGGCAGCGCCGTCAATCGGGATTGAAACGTCGCCGTATCCATGCGGCTCTCTGGATCTTTTCGCGCCTTGCCCAATTGGGCGAATAGCCCAATCATCGAGCGGACCTCTTCCTCTGCGACAGAATAATTCCCCCCCTCCGTTCCGCCCCCGCCTATTCCGCCCGGCACTCCGCCGATCACCGCACCGCGGAGCATTGCTGATGCGCTCAACCATCTCCCGGGCTCAGGGCCACCCCCGCCTCCTCCTCCCGTGCCCGTTCCTGGTCCACCGGTACCACTGCCAAATCCGCTTCCACCGGTCCCCGCGCCACCTCCACCGCTGAACCCCGAACCTCCGCCCGTTCCGCTACCTCCACCGCCCGTACCCGTCCCAGTTCCACCGCCGCCCGTGCCACCTCCACTGCCTAACCCCGAACCTCCGCCCGTTCCGCTACCTCCATTGCCCGTACCCGTCCCAGTTCCGCCGCCGCCCGTGCCACCTCCACTGCCTAACCCCGAACCTCCGCCCGTTCCGCTACCTCCACCGCCCGTACCCGTCCCAGTTCCGCCGCCCCCCGTGCCAGGTCCGCCGCTTCCGAAGCCACCTCCACCACCAGCGCCTCCACCACCGCCCGCAGCTTTCCCTGCTTCCCACAGATTCCCTTTGCTATCTGTCCCGCCGCTCCAACTCGTTCCCGTTCCGCCTCCCGGGCCGCCGCTGCCACTTCCGGGGCCGCCTGGTCCTGGACCGAATCCCGGCCCACTCCCGCCTCCTCCACCTCCGCCACCGGTGCGTCTGCTTTCGGCAGCCAGGATCAACTGGAGCATCTTCTGCGGATCCTCAAAAACGTCCCTGTACTTCTCCCCTTCGCCAGCCAGCATCTTGGCGGTCAATTGCGCTGCCACCTTGATCCCCGCCACCGATCCGTCTTCTGCCACATAGCGAATTTCGTTGATTCTGATGCTGCCGTCCCCCGCCAACGCCACCTTCAACTGTTCAGCCAGGGAACTCGGCTTGGCATTCCCACTCGGAAACGCGCGCACGAATCGCGCAAACTGGGCTTGTGTGGTGTTCGGAGCGAAGTGAATGCTGGCGATTCCGGAAGTCGTCAGCATTTGGGCAAAGCTCTTTTCCGCGGCCGCTGCTCCCAGAGGCACGCCGTCCAACACGATTTGGTTGCCGGAAGCTCCGAGCAGCAGGCCGGTCTCGCCGCTCTGGTCCAGCGCCAAGCGCAATTCTTTCCACGCGGTTTCAAACTGCGCCGCCGTGCGCACGTGCCCAAATTCGTACAAGCGCGCAAACTTCAGCAAGATGTTCAGACTGTGAACGAACGCGCGCGCCGTTTGTCGAGTATCGCCAGCCATTCTCCGCGGATTTCCTCAGCCTAGCCTTCTCTCTACACTAGGCCGCTCTTCCCCTGAAAAACAAGCCCTTCGCTTGCTTCTGTAACCTTGTTAGCAACGCGAGCGCCGTTTTGCCCCTCTCTTACTTCCTGCATCACTCGCCTCTTGTTTGCAGTTGCTCATTCCGCCAACTCGCCAGTACAATGCACTCAGTTGGTTCGGGCAGCTCTCGTCACTCGCTCTCCCTTTCCGGGTGGCGCGGGCTTTCTTCACAGGTTCAGGGCTTTCCATGACGGATAATTCTTCATCTTCGCGCTTCAAAGTTGATATGCCGCAAATCCCGGGCGTCACCTCTCCTCCTCCCCGCCCGCCTCGCTTCAATCCTCTCCTTCCTCCCATCCTGGGCGTATTGGCTCTCGGCCTCCTGCTTGTCATAGCGGTCCGCTGGTATTCTCATTCCAGGCCTGCGGAACCCGCTCAGGTGGAACCCACTCCCCAAATTGAAGTTCCACCTCCGCCTCCCGACCCCTACGCTTCCCTTCCTCATGCCGACGAGGCCCACCCCGTCATCGCCGAAGTGGCCGATCTTGCCAAGCCCTGGTCTTCTGCCGACTTCTTCCTCCGAAATAAACTTACCGGCGAAAACATCCCGGCAACCATCATCCATCTTCCCGCTGGCCCTCCCACTTCCCCTTCAGGCTATTGGGCTTTCTCTCGCATAGCTCCCTATGGCGACTGCCTGCTCGAATTCGTCAGCGACCTCGAAAAGCTCCGCACTGACTATGACTATCGCCATGCGGATCATCCTCTCGTGGGCAATCCTTGCAGCCACACTCTTTATGATCCCCTGAGGACCGCCAGCCTTCCCGGTAGCATCTGGGTTCGCGGCGCCATCGTGCAAGGCAGTGACATTCGCCCTCCATTCGGCGTCGAAATTAAAATTCAGGGCAAACAAATCCTCGCCCTCCGCACTGAATAATAGATGCGCCTAAACTTCGCTTTATCCCCCCACGGAACTGTCCTTGCCTTTGCTTCCTGATCTCAGAATCGCTGAACCCTGATCTCCCCTAGGCTCCCGCAAACCCCGCCGCAAATTCCACAATGCGCTCTTCGGCCCAGAATCTCTCTGCCCCTTCAAATCTCGAGATAAATCCGCAATGTCCGCCGTGTTCCGGCGCCACAAACTGCACCCGCGGATTTTCTTTCACGCGCGCTCGCAAAAACGATTCATACGGCACGAACGGATCATCTTGCGCCGTCATCAGCAGTAGCGGCACCGCAACTTTCCCGATCACGTTCTTCGCGCCCACTGTCTCGTAATAGTCTTCCGCGTCCTTGAATCCGAAATACGGCGCTGTGATCACGTCATCAAACTCCCGCACCGTCCGGATTGGCCCAGACCCGTTTCGCGTGTAAGTCTGCGGAAACAATTCCCTCTTCCTCTGGTACCGCTCCACAAGTCCTTTCACGAAATGTCGCTGATACAAAAAGTTCTCCTTCTTCTCCAGGGCATCCGCGCACGCCGACAAATCCAGCGCCGGACACACCACCGCCACTCCCTTCAATTCCTTCGGCGCGGACTCGCCCAACTCCCCTGCCATTTTTGTCACCAAGTTCCCGCCCATCGAATAGCCCGCAAAAAATATCCGCTCGAATCCCTCGCTAATCAATCCCATCAACACCGCGCGGTAATCTCCGCTTAACCCGCTGTTGTATAGCGTGGGCGTCAGACGCTCCGTTCCTCCACAGTTCCGCTGATTCATCCGCACGGCATGAAATCCCCGCGCATACGCCTTGTCTGCAATCCCTCGCGCGTAATTCGAATCGCTCGACCCCTCCAGCCCATGCACGATCACAATCACCGGCAGATCGGCTCGCTTCCCCGCCTGCCAGTGGCACACACCTTTCAACTGTGTCTCCGCGTCAACGCGAAACAGCCGCTCTTCGCGCACCGGAATCGTAAATTTCCTGGGGGCAAACGCCGCGGCAATCGTCTGCGCGTGCCCGCCGTGCAGCCACCTGTGTGGCTCAAACGCTCGAATCTCACTCTTCATATCTCTACTTTATCAGGTCTGCGAATCCATTCCCTCGGCACGCGAGAAGAGTCACGCACCCTCCCATGAACTTGACGGCACTCCGCTCTGCGCTCCTTTCGATTGTCTTCTTACTGACCTTCGCGGAATATTGCGACAACACGCGTATTGTCATCCCGAGCTGTAGCTCAGGCCTTTAGGCCTGAGGGATCTGCTTTTGCCTGCGGGCGAGATACTGCGGATTCCTCGCCCGCTGCGGCGGGCTCAAAATGACAAACTACTCTCGTTAGGTGTCTTCCTGATGCTCCGAGTGCGTCACTAGAATCTGCGGCACTCCATAAGCCTCTTTACCAGCTATTCATCCTAGCTAAAATCCCGGTTCACATCCGCCTGTTATCCCATTCTGTGCCACGTATTTCGTCGCTGTCTACCTCTGCGCTCAGGTGGTGAGCGGGGAAACCCGGCGAAAACCGCATTTGTACAAAGCCAACAGTTTGAGGGAGGAGCAAATATGTATATTAAGCAATGGGTGATGGCCAGTTGCGCTGCCCTGGTGGGGGCTGCAATGATGATGCAGCCAGTCACAGGGCTGGCCCAAGACCCAAAGAATGATGAGCTTGCCGACCAGAAGCAACTAGTCCAAATTGCACCGAGGTCAAGCGATCAAGTCGCGCAGTATACCCATCGCGTGGAAGACTTCCCTTATCTCAGCCACGCTCAGAAACTCGAACTACTCCAGAAGAAGATCAAATACGTCTTCGTTCTCTTCCAGGAGAACCGCTCCTTTGACTTCTACTTTGGCACCTATCCCGGAGCCCGCGGACTGTTCTCGCAACCCGCTGGCGAAACCCCAGGCTTTTACCAGCCCATCGTCAATACAGCTGGCGCGGTTGAAACCATCTCCCCGTTCTTAATTCCCCAGTCCGTCAAGGACGTTAACGGCAACACAGTTCTGCTGTACCCCGAGGATACGGACTCCGTGAATCACGGCCACACTGCGATCGACGCTAAGCTGAACCTGAATTCGAGTCTTGTGGCGCAGAACAACCGCTATGCCTTCACCGAAGAAGGCATCACCGGCGGGACACTGAGCGCCGATGGAACGACCTATACCGGCCCGGCCCCGACAGAAGCGCAGGTGCAAAAGGGTGAGCTGGTGGTCAGTCACGTGGATTGCAATACCGCTCCATTCATGTGGCAATACGCCGACCGCTTCACTCTTTTCGACAACTTTTTTGACACCGTGATCGGGCCGTCCACGCCAAACGCCATCGCGATGATCGCTGGCCAATCGGGCAAGACCCAGTGGGTCCTGCATCCCAATCTGGCGTTGGGAGGCACAGGGATATACGCAAACGGGCAACTGCCCGTTACCGGCGATCCACAGCCCTACTTTGGCAACGCGCTCGCTGCGCTTTTGAACCCCCCGGGCCTTTTCCAGCCCACTGAGAGCGGGGCGCCTGAGACCAAAACCCCCGCCTCGAATCTTACCTTTGCCAGTTTGCCTCTCTCCTTTATGGGAAATCAGATTCAAAACATCACGGCCCAGGATAACTTACCCTCCTTCGATCTTCCGGATGTTCAGAATGACATCCAGAAGATCCTTGGCGATAACAACAAGCCGGTGAATTGGGGCTGGTTTCAGGAAGGCTATGATCACGAGTCAACCGATCCTACGAGCACCCCAACCTATGTCAACTACATCGCGCACCACAACGGCCCGCAATACTTCGGCTACGAGGCCAATAACCCGGTCGAAACCGCGGCGCACTTGAAGGGCCTCGGCGACTTCTATACTGCCATTAGCACGAACGCCCTGCCGAAAGAAGGCGGTGTCTTCTACGTGCGCGGCGGGTATGGCAACCTTGACAACCTCGTTCCCCGCTCCCCCAACACAACGGTCCAAGGTGATTTCGCGGGAAATGACGATCACCCCGGCTACTCCGACGCGCAAATCAGCGAAGCGCTTTTGGCGGACTCCATCAACGCGATCGCCAGCAGCAAGTATTGGCCAGAGAGCGCCATCATCATCACCTACGATGAAACGGACGGCCTCTACGACCACACCCAGCCGCAGATCCGTTCCTTCGATCCCGTGGGGAATGCGCTTGATCAGGGTCCGCGCATCCCGGCGATCGTCATCTCACCGTACGGCGTCGCCCACGCTATTTCTCATGAACCCTCCGAGCATAGCTCGATCATCAAGTTCATTGATGAGCTCTTCAACCTGACTCCGCTTGCGGATCTTCCCGATGAAGCCAACGCCCGCGCGCTAGGCGAACTACCGCCCTTCAACCAGAAGTACCTCGGGCCGGCTGATGCCCATACTCCCGGTGTTGGCAATCTTTTCTCCGCCTTTGACAATTCGCGGTTGCTGGGCTTCCTGCCGCCCTTGCCGCCCGATTACGCTACGATTCCGCGAACCGAGGCAGTAACTCTTCCCCATTATGGTGCGCAAGGTTGCCGAGTCCTGCAAATCACCCCGACCGATTACGTGCGCGGGAAAGTGATCGACCCTGCCCCAGCCGATTTCAATCCGCGTCCCAGCAGCGAACCGGGTGTGCCGACGTCAGGCAGTTGGAAATAGAGCTAGAGTTCCCATCAACCACTTACTTACGGCGATCGGATCTTCACTCCGGTCGCCGTATTATTATGAGCAGGCCCTTTCACCGCTACTCGAAAGGATCGTGACCGGCATGACCCGAATTTCCGCGCTTTTGTGTTTCATTGTCTGGCTGATGAGCGGAACAGCGCCGGCCGCTCTTGCCGGGCCCACGCTTGATAAAATCAAAGCTGCCGGCACACTCGCGTGCGGAATCAACATCGAACTGCCCGAGTACTCCACGCAAGACGCCCATGGGAATCATGCCGCCTTCGACCAGGACATCTGTAAAGCCGTGGCCGTGGCTGTCCTCGGGGCCAATGCCAAGTTCACGATTGTGCCCTTCAACGACGAACAGGATGCCTTGAAGGCCCTGAAAGCCGGCCAGATGGCGCTGCTCGCCACGGGCTCTCCCAATTTTATCAATACCGCCAACACGGGCTTTGGCTTTGCGCGGCCCATCTTTTATGACTACCAGGGCTTCCTTGTGAACAAGACGATGGGAATCGCTTCTCCCAAAGATTTGGCTGGCAAGAAAATCTGTTTTCTCGGTGGCACCGAGATCGAGATCCAACTGCAAGGTTACATGCAACGAGAGAATATCAAGTGGCTGCCCTTCTCTTTTCAGGAAGAAGGCGAGATGGAAGCGGCATTCGTGACGGGCAACTGCACCGCCGTAAGTGCCGACGTCTCGCAACTCGCCTACGAGCAAATCGCCTTTAGGAATAGGGCGCGGAATTTCGAGGTTCTCCCGAATGTCATCGCCAAAGACCCTTTGGCGCCTGCCTATCGCCTAGACGACCCGCAATGGGCCAACATCGTCAATTGGACTGTCGAAGCGTTGATCCAAGCCGAGGAGAGCGGCGTGACCCAGGCGAATCTCGCCGAAATGAAAACGAGCGACGATCCCGTGATCCGGCGCCTGCTCGGGGTCCAGCGAGGTTACGGCCAATTTATCGGCCTCGACGACGCCTGGGCCGCGCGCGTGATCGAAGCTGTCGGCAACTATGGTGAGATGTTTGAGCGCGACCTCGGCTCCGGCTCGGTGATGCGCCTGCCACGCGGTCCAAACAATCTCTGGACGCAAGGCGGGCTCATGTACGCGCTTCCCATCCGCTAGCTCTTTCGACCCGCATTGGATGGCTGTCCCCGAGCAGCGGCGCGCGATTTCCTCTTCCGCCTCAACTTGACCCAATCTCTCACCGCTCCTAAAATAGAAGTTTCACCGTGACTCATTTTTCCTATCTATTGCATTCATCCACCAGCCCAGCGCTCCCCTGCTGGGCTGTGTTGTTTCCGGGCGCATCGCATCCGGCGCCACTCATCTTCCCGCGAGGTTCTTATGATTGATGGTCCGATTCCCGAAGGTCTTACCTTCGACGACGTTCTGCTGCTTCCCGGCAAATCCTCGGTCCTGCCCACCGACGTTGACACCACCACACAATTCACCCGCAAACTCACCATCAACATCCCGCTAGCCTCCGCCGCCATGGACACCGTCACCGAATCGCGTCTGGCCATCGCCATCGCCCGTCAGGGCGGCATCGGAATCATTCACCGCAATCTTTCCATCGACCATCAGGCCGAAGAGGTTGACCGCGTCAAGCGCTCCGAATCCGGCATGATCGTCGACCCTGTGACCATCTCTCCCGACATCACTATTCGCCAAGCCCTGGAAATCATGACCAAATACCGCATCTCCGGCCTGCCGGTCACTCGCGGCACGCGCCTGACTGGCATCCTCACCAACCGCGACCTCCGTTTCGAGAAGAACCACAGCCAGCTCGTCGGCCAGGTCATGACCAAGGAGAATCTCGTTACCGTCCCCGTGGGCACGACTCTCGACCAGGCCGAAAAAATCCTCCAGAAACACCGCATCGAAAAACTTCTTGTCGTCGATCAGGACTTCAACCTCAAGGGCCTCATCACCGTCAAGGACATCCAGAAAAAACTCGAATATCCCCATTCCTCCAAGGACGATCATGGCCGCCTGCGCGTCGGCGCGGCCGTCGGCGCCACCGGTGATTTCCTCGAGCGAGCGGTGGAAATGGCCAAGGTCAGCACCGATGTCCTCGCCATCGACACCGCCCACGGCCACACCGAGCGCGTCATCGAGGCCATCAAGGCGATCCGTCACCGCCTTCCCGACATGCAGGTCGTCGCCGGCAATGTCGCTACCTACGAGGGCGCGAAGGAGCTCATCTCCCTCGGCATCGACGGCCTCAAAGTCGGCATCGGTCCCGGCTCGATCTGCACCACGCGTGTCGTCACCGGCGCTGGCGTTCCCCAACTCACCGCCGTCATGGAAGCCGCTCGCGCCGCCGAAGGCAGCGACGTTCCCATCATCGCCGACGGTGGCATCAAGTATTCCGGCGACATCACTAAAGCCATCGCCGCCGGCGCTTCCGCCGTGATGATCGGCAGTCTCTTCGCGGGTACCGAAGAATCCCCGGGTGAAACCATTCTCTACCAGGGCCGCACCTTCAAGTCCTACCGCGGCATGGGATCTACCGGCGCGATGGAAGCCGGTTCCGCCGATCGCTACTCGCAAGAGGGCGCCGAACGCGGCAAGTCTGTCCCCGAAGGTGTTGAAGGACGCGTGGCCTACAAGGGCCCGCTCTCCGGCCTCACCGATCAACTCGTGGGTGGCCTGAAAAGCGGCATGGGCTATGTGGGCGCCAGCAACTTGAAAGAATTGACCGAGAAAAGCCGCTTCATGCGTATCACTGCGGCGGGGCTGCGCGAAAGCCACGTCCACGACGTCGTCATCACCAAGGAAGCCCCCAACTACCGCATGGAATAATCTCCGTTTTGCTCTTCTTCGTAGGGGTCCAGCACTGTTTACCCTGAACTGCGAAGGGCTGGACCCCATGTCCGCACGATCAACATTTCTTGCCACTCTCTGGGGTTCGCTTTGTAGCGCCGGCATCTTGTTTACCCTGAGCCTCGAAGGGCCGGCCCTCGGGCTCCTCGAATTTCGCTTTTCGAATTTCGCTCTTCGAATTTCGCTTTTCGTGTTTCGCTTTTCGAATTTCGCTCTTCGAATTTCGCTCTTCGAATTTCGCGTTTCGCTCTTCGTGTTTCGCTTTTCGCTTTTCGAATTTCGCTATTCGTAGCGCCGGCATCTTGTTTACCCTGAGCCTCGAAGGGCCGGCTCCTGGGGTTCCTCGAATTTCGTTTTTCGTGTTTCGCTTTTCGTGTTTCGCTTTTCGCGTTTCGCTTTTCGTGTTTCGTTTTTCGTGTTTCGCTTTTCGTGTTTCGCTTTTCGAATTTCGCTTTTCGTTTTTCGTGTTTCGCTTTTCGTTTTTCGTATTTCGCTTTTCGCTTTTCGTGTTTCGCTTTTCCTCCTTACCCCAACTGCAATCCCCTCCTCCTTCGGTTACAATAGAATTGGAAACTATATCTTCAATGTCCACTACCGAACCTTGGCGCAATCCCCGTCCAGCCCCCAATCTTGACGAGGTTCGCCTTCGCGATTCTCTCTCTTCCCCAATTCTTTCGTGGCTTCGCGTCTGGTGGCCCGCCCTGCTCTGGGCTGCTCTCATATCCGTGGCCTCGACGGATTACTTCTCTTGGGAACACACCGCCCGCTTCATCGTGCCGTCTCTCCGCTGGCTCTTCCCCTCCATGTCTCCGGAGAACCTCGATTCCGCCCATCATTTCATCCGCAAATCGGCCCATTTCGTGGAGTATTTCGTCTTCTTCCTGCTTCTTTATCGCGGCATTCGTGGCGAGCGCCGCGGCTGGCACTGGTCCTGGGGACTCATCGCCTGGTTCATCGCAGCCGCTTACTCCGTGCTCGACGAAATTCACCAATCCTTCGTCGCTTCCCGCACCGCTTCTCCTTTCGATTCCCTGCTGGACTCCACCGGCGCGCTCTTCGCTCTCTTTGCCCTTTTCTTCATTTACCGCTTCTTCCAGCGCGCTTCTCGCGCCTGACCGCGCCCATTCCCTCGCCGTCGCGCCATTTTCTCAGCCCGTCATCCCCTGCCTGTTCCTCACTTTTCTCTTGACAACTCAATAATCACTCCTCTACACTTCCCCCGTAGAGAACTACGCCTGCGCCTTTTCTTCCGCGGGCGTTCCCTTTTACAGCCCAATTTTTCCTATCTGGAGATTCCTATGCCCGAGCCAAACTCCAAAGACCGCGCGTCTTTGTGTGCCTTCACCTATTCCGATGGCCGCCACTGCCGCTCGCTTCGTCATTCCTCCAAATCCAAGTACTGCCTTCCTCACGATCGTCAGCTACGCAACCTCAAGGAAGCCGATGCCGTCGCTGCGGATCTCGTTGAACCCATCTCCGGCGACTTCGTTCCCGCCTCCGCCCTCACCCACTCCCTCACGCGGCTCTTTCAACTCCTCGCCGAGGGCCGCATCGATCCCAAAAGCGCCACTGCCCTCGCCAGTGTCGCCAACACGCTCCTCAAATCCATCAGTAAGTCCAACGATGAATTCCAGCAATGCTACCTCGAACACTACTGGCGCCAACTTGTCCGCGGCCACTACAACGACCTTCCCGACTACATTCCCCCGGCTCCTCTCCATCCCAGCCCTGCCCCTGAACCCTCCGACGAGTCCCGCGCGCCCGCCGACTCCTCCGATTCCCCCGGCTCCTAAGCTCATGCTCAATAGCAAATGCTCATGCAAACATCTCCCAACTCCTTTCCATTCTGCACTTACAAAGGCGGCAACATACTTGACTAACCAAGTGTGTTGGGCTGAAAGCGCCCTGGCAGGGCATTAGGTTGGATTCCGAGTAAGGATACGTGAAATAAATTCGCTGATGCGAGGTTTATTATCTTCTAGGTTTGAATACATCTTCTCGCAAACGTCAGTGAATCTGGCGAGGGTTTTGGGAGAGATTGATTCTTGATCTTCAAATATCGCCATTGAACGGAATGGGATTCCCCATCTCTCAAACGTCAGTAGCGAAATAGTTGCAACACTCACTTTTTCATCATTTGGCAATGCGTATACCACAAGCGGTCTGGCCATGCCGTTGATGTGGGCATCTACCGGATACTTCCCCTTAATGTCATGTTTTTCGTCTGTCCAATCAAAGCGCAACCTGTGCTCCGGCACTGTTGACCTTAGAAATGCTCTGAAGTCTTCCAGAAATGTTGATCGGACCCGTTCACGAGACAAAAAGGACACGTCGGAAACTTTCGTAAGTGCCTGAATGAAACTAAAAAGTGCATCCCCGAATCTGTCCTCAGCGATTGGAATAACCAGCTCTCCGTCCCTGTTTCGTACAGAGAATCCTTCTAGACAGTTCTCAATAATTTCTCCGCGATTCCCCGCTTCCAGGTCTTGGTCGTCTAGTTGATAAGAAAGATGCATCAACGTAGTTGCCTCGTCGGTAAGAAGCCAACCGCCGTTTTCTCTCTTCAGGACAATTCCAAAGTGGTCCCCATCTTCAAAACGGAATGGCGTTGTAACCAAGAATCGACCCTCACCTTCTGCCCGAAGGTCAATCTGTTCACAGACGCGGTGCTTAAATTCTTCTTTGATAGATTCCAAGTTCATTCGATTCCCTTAAACAACGGAGTATCGGAAAAGGGAGAAGCAAATCCACAATCGTTTAGCAGTCGTTCAATAGCAGTCGCAAAGTCCCAGTGGTTTTGGGTTCTCTCAGCGTAGGCATCTTCATCAAATCCAGCCCTTTGATACCGCTCTGTTGCAAGGTGGATATGGAAATCGTGAAATCGCTCGTTTTCCAAAACGTTCGTATGAATGTGTTTGCTGTTATACCTGCGCAACCTGAAGATGGTGAACGATCCCGGCAACCTGTACCCTAGGATCACGGAAAAATTCAGGGGATTCACAACCGTCCGTCTGAGCTTGATTACAAACTCATTCCCAGATGGGCAAATGATGTCATATGATTTTTGATAGTGCCCGTTTCTCACTGTCATTCCCTTATGCGGCGAAGTCAATCCTGCTGGAACAGACTTCTTCTCACTGACCAATTCCTGTATCGTGTCGTTTGTTAAGCGAATGATGCGCATCGAAGAGGGGCTGTTGACTTTTCGATAGCGACACGGCACACTCCTACTGTCGTGTCGCAGAAGCCGCATCGCTCTGAACCTTCCGCCAAGAATGAGCAGGGCGAATACGCGACCTTTGAAAAAGACTTAAGAACTGTCTTATCTGTACCGCATTCCGCTCTAAAAGCCAAGCTGAATGCTGCAAAGGGGAAGCGAACTAAGAAATCTTCCGCTTCCCTCGGGGCAGGCGGTTAGTTGTGGCCCTGTAAGGCTCCCACCTTCCCAGTCACTTCCGCAAAAGTAATCCGCTTTCCCGCAATTTGCGATAGAGCCAACTAAAACCTGTCACTGCCGTCCACGTAATTTTCCTTGGCGGGTGGCGACCCTCAATGCGCTGAGACCTCCGGGGTGGCCTACCCTTTGCGGTTTTGGTTCATGCAAAGGGTGGGCTCTTCATCTTCAACCTTTCGCCTTTTCCTTCTCTGTCCCCTCGCATCGGCGCGCCAGAGAATCCGCATTAAAGGTTCCACATTGAGGCGCCGCGCCATCGTACCATTCCGGCGCTATCCTTTACCCCGCCTAACTCCTTTCCATTCCGCACTTACGAAAATTCTCTCTGCAACCTCTTTAGAATCCGCACCTACGGATCATTATCAAAACAAACCGCTTATAACTCCTTTCCCTTCCGCACTTACAAACACCAAATCCGCTAACTCCTTCCTTCTCTGCACTTACGCAAAAATTCATTTTCACTTTCCCCGCCTTCGCTCACCGCGCCCTCCGGCCACTCGCCAGGATTTATTGGAATTGATATCGTTACGGAGGGAGAGGAGGAAAGAAAACCCCGAGAGCCCACACGTGAGACCGACGTGTGAGGCGCCCTCACCGTGCTTCTCCCAACTGAATTGCTGTAATGGTATTCTCTCTTCGCATGGATCGGCTGGAAAAAGAGATGGAACAAATTGTTCGGGCCACCCTGCCAAAAGGCGCCATATGATCTTTGCGAATCGAACGGAAGCCGGGCAAGAGTTGGCGCTGCGTTTGAGACAATACGCAAACCGCGACGATGTGATTGTATTGGGAGCGCCGCGCGGAGGCGTTCCAGTTGCTTTCGAGGTGGCCAAGGAGCTCAGGGCACCACTGGATGTGTTTGTGTTGCGCAAACTCGGTGTTCCAGGCCACGAGGAGCTGGCATTCGGAGCAATTGCGAGCGGAGGGGTTCAGATTCTTGACCCGGAGATTGTTGAAGGCTTGGGAATAACCGCGTTGGACATCAAGCGAGTGACAAGGGCCGAAGAACAAGAACTGGAACGCCGCGAACGGGCCTATCGGGGCGGGAGACCTCCGCTCGACGTGAGCGGACTGACCGTCATTCTTGTCGATGATGGCATCGCCACCGGGTCCAGTATGCGGGCTGCTATTCGCGCGTTGTGGCAAATGAAGCCGGCGCGGATAGTGATTGCGGTTCCCGTGGCTCCGCTTTCCACCTGCAATGAACTCCAATTCGAGGTTGACGAACTCGTGTGCTTGGAGATGCCCGAGCCGTTTTACGGAGTCGGACAATTTTACGATGACTTCTCGCAAGTATCAGACGAGCAAGTAAAAGAGCTGCTCGATAGCGCGGCGCGTCAGCGCCGTGAACCACGGCATCAGGATGCGCAGGCCCCCGCGAGAGGAACAGGGCGCTGATTCACGCCCCAGTGTTCCTCACGTCCGCGCGAATGCACCAGCACCATTGTAGCTCAGGCCTTTGAGGCCTGAGGGTTTTCGTTAGTTCCGCCCAAAACCAAAAGCCCGCCCCGACAGAGTCGGAGCGGGCCGTTGAGTGATCTGCGGAGGCGGATTTAAGTCCTTGCTTCGATGGCTTCTTGCACCTTGCTCTTTTCCTTCTTTTCCTTCTTCTTGAACTCGTAGCTGACCAGTTCGAGGATGGCCACTTTCGCCCCGTCGCCCACACGCACGCCTGCCGGGATGATGCGCGTGTAGCCGCCGACGCGATCGGCAAACTTGGGCGCGATCTCGCTGAACAGCTTCTTCGTTATCGCCGGAGTCATGATGTAGGCGGCAGCCTGACGGCGCGCCTGCAAAGTGTCGCGCTTGCCGAGGGTGATCATTTTTTCCGCCACCGGGCGCGTAGCCTTCGCGCGGGTCAGAGTGGTGGTGATCCGTCCATGCTCAAACAGGTTGGTCACGAGGTTGCGCAAGGTCGCGCGGCGGTGCCACGGGTTGCGTCCCAGCTTTGATCCTGACTTCAGATGTCGCATGCTCGTCCTCTATTTCCGACTTAGTCGACCGTCAATCTTGATTTTGTAGGGCACGCCTTCTGCGGCGGGCCGTTCCTGCTTTTTCATGCTGCGCTGGCTCTTAAGCCTGCAAGCTTGTATGCGTCTCGTAGCGCCGGCATCTTGTTTGCCCTGAGCCTCGAAGGGCCGGCTCTTAGATCTTCTCCGAAACTGAAAACTTACAACTTATGACTGCTACAGTCCGATGGTTTCGTCCGGGCTCGGCGGAGCGGTCTGGCTCGGCAGCGGCGGCCAGATAATCCGGCCGTGCTCATCGAACTTCATGCCCAGGCTGAGGCCCATTTTCACCAGAATATCCTTGATCTCGTTGAGCGATTTGCGGCCGAAGTTCTTGGTCTTTAGCATTTCGTTCTCGCTCTTCTGGACGAGTTCGCGGATGGTCTGAATGTTGGCGTTCTTCAGGCAGTTGTAGCTGCGCACGGAAAGTTCCAGCTCCTCGACCGAGCGGTCCAGGTGTTCGAGCCGCGGATCGTTCACGGTGTCCGGCAGGGCTTCCACGTTTTCGACCGGTTCCTCGAAGTTGATGAAGATGCTCATGTGGTCCTTAACCAGCTTCGCGGCCAGGCCCACTGCGTCCGAGGGCGTGATGGCGCCGTTGGTCCAGACTTCGAGCATCAGCTTTTCGTAGTCCGTCATCTGGCCGAGACGCGCGGCTTCGACGGCGTAGTTTACCTTGCGGACCGGCGAGTGGACGCTGTCCACGGGAATGTAGCCGATGGGCAGATCCTCATCGTAGTTGCGGTCGGCGGCCACGTAGCCGCGGCCGTTCTTGACGCGCATCTCGATCTGCAGTTTGCCGCCCTCGCTGACGGTGGCGATGTAGACGCTTTTGTCGAGGACGGCGAAATCGGCGTCTTCCTCGATCTGCGCGCTGGTGACCACGCCCGGCTGCTCGATGTTCACATAAATGGTCTTGGGCAGGTCGTTGTTCAGCTTGATCGGCACCTGTTTAAGATTCAGGATGATGTCCGTGGCGTCTTCGACCACGCCGGGAATCGAGGAAAATTCGTGCAATACCCCTTCGATTTTCACCGCGGTGATCGCCGCTCCCTCGATGGAGCTGAGCAGCGCGCGCCGCAGCGCGTTCCCGACCGTCGTGCCCCAGCCGCGCTCGAACGGCTGCGCGGAAAACCGCCCGTACTTCTCCGTCAGCGATTCAAACTCCGGCGCCAGACGCTTTGGTTTCTGAAATCCCTTCCACATCGTGTTCCTTCCTTCTGGGCTGCCCAAAACAGCCCGAAAACCCTGCAAACCATTAGCTGTTAGCCGTCAGCCAACAGCCTAATCTCCCCTGCGACCGAATGCCGTTAGCTGTTGGCTGATCGCTAACGGCGGTCGGCTGAACCTACTTGGAATACAGCTCGACGATGAGCTGCTCGTTGATGGGCGGTGTCTGCACGTCTTCGCGCTTGGGCAACGCCACAACCTTCGCCTTGAACTGCTCGCGCTCCTGCTCCAGCCAAGGCACCGTGCTCTGGCTCTGGGCGACGTTGCGCGCCTCCAGGACCATCGCGTTCTGGTGCATCTTTTCTTTGATGGCGATTTCTTCGCCAACGTTGACCTGGTAAGACGGGATGTTGACTTTTTTCCCGCTGACCCGCACGTGTCCGTGCAGGACCAGTTGCCGCGCCTGGGAACGCGAGGACGCCAGGCCCGCGCGCCAGACGACGTTGTCCAGGCGGCGCTCGAGCATGATGATCAGGTTTTCACCCGTGGGCCCCTTGGAGCGTACCGCCTTCTCGAAATAATTGCGGAACTGGCGCTCCAGCAGGCCGTAGGTGCGCTTCACTTTCTGTTTCTCGCGCAGCTGCAGGCCGTAACCCGCAATCTTGGCGCGCCGCGACTGCCCGTGCTGTCCCGGCACAAAGTTGCGCTTCTCAATCGCGCACTTGTCCGTGAAGCACCGCAGGCCCTTCAAAAACAGTTTCTGCCCTTCCCGGCGGCACAGGCGGCAGACTGCATCTCGATGTCTTGCCAACTTCTATTCTCCCTTCCCGAAACTCTCTTTAAGTCCTAAGTTTTCAGTCATAAGTTCTAAGTATTGGAACGCCCTTTTTTGCTTATGACTTAACACTCAAAACCAAAAACTTTGTCAGCCTGCTCTCCTCATTGGCTCGCTTCTGAACTTACTACTGACAACTGAAAACTTAGAACTGGTTCACACACGGCGGCGCTTTGGCGGGCGGCAGCCATTGTGCGGGATCGGCGTCACGTCGCGGATCAGCACGATGTGCAGCCCGGCGGCGGCCAGGGCGCGCACCGCGGATTCGCGGCCGGAGCCCGGCCCCTTCATTCGCACTTCCACGCTCTTCATGCCGAACTGGTCGCGGGCCGCGGTGGCGGCGGCCAGCGAAGCCTGCTGCGCGGCATAGGGCGTGCCCTTGCGCGAGCCCTTGAAGCCGATCGCGCCGGACGAGGAGGAGCAAATCACGCGTCCATCCGGATCCGTGATGGTGATCTGCGTGTTGTTGAACGAAGCCGCGATGTGCACCAGTCCGTGCGGGACCGTGCGGCGTTCCTTCTTCTTTTTGAACTCTTTCTTCTTCTTGCCTGCCGCCGCCGGTTTCGCTGGTGCGGTTGTGTCCGGCGCTGCGTTCTGCTGCTCTTTAGCCACGTTTCACTCCAAAAGTAATAAGTTATAAGTCTTCAGTTTTAAGTAACGCGCGCTTTGCACTTATTACTTAGAACTTAGAACTAAAAACTGCGTTAACCCTTCTTGCCCTTGATCTGCTTCTTGCCGGCAACGGCGCCTCGGCGCGGGCCCTTCCGGGTGCGCGCGTTGGTGTGGGTGCGCTGTCCGCGGACCGGCAGGTTGCGGCGGTGACGAACTCCGCGGTACGCCTGGATTTCGATCAGGCGGCGGATGTTCATCTGGATCTCCTTGCGGAGATCGCCTTCCACCCGGCCTTCCTGCTCGATGACCGTGCGGAGGCGGTTGACTTCATCTTCCGTGAGGTCGCGGATCTTCTTGGTGAAGTCGACATTGGCCTTTTCGGCGATTTTCCTCGCGCGCATCTGACCGATGCCGTAGATCGAGGTCAACCCGACCCAAAGGCGCTTCTGCGGCGGAAGATCAACACCTGCGATACGTGCCATGATTCTCTCCAGTAATAAGTTCTTAGTCGTAAGTTTTGCGCGTCAGTTCCAGCAACAAGCTCTTCACTTATTACTTAGAACTTATGACTTACAACTCTCCTCATCCCTGACGCTGCTTGTGCTTCGGATTGACGCAAATTACCCGAACCACTCCCCGGCGGTGGATGACCTTGCACTTGTCACAAATCTTTTTGACGCTTGCTCGAACCTTCACTTTGCTTCTCCTCTTCACCAGTTCTAAGTCAATCCTGCTCTCACCGTGAGTTTCCAGTCCTAAGCTCTGTTACTTACTACTTAAAACTTACGACTGAAAACTTCACTTGTAGCGGTATACGATGCGCCCCCGCGTCAAATCGTACGGGGAAAGTTCCACCGCCACTTTGTCCCCCGCGAGAATCCGGATGAAATTCTTTCTCATCTTGCCGGAAACATGCGCCAGCACGCGGTGCTTGTTCTCCAGCTCCACCCGGAACATCGCATTCGGCAACGGCTCGATGACCGTCGCCATCACTTCAATCGCGTCCTCCTTGGGATTTCCGGAGTCGCCTTTCTTCTTATCTTCAAACGGCTGCTTCGCCATATGCTCCCAAGTTCCCTACCACGATGGCCCGGTCATCTCTTTCGGCCGGGTCAAAATCCAGGGGCCGTTCGCGGTCACCGCGATGGTGTGCTCGAAATGCGCCGAAGGACTGCCATCGGCCGTTTCCGCCACCCATTCCCCGCGCATCTGCACTTCCGGCCGGCCCGCATTCACCATCGGTTCGACGGCGATAACCATGCCTTCCTGGAGACGCGCCCCGTGGCCCGGCTCGCCGTAGTTGGGAAGATTGGGTTCATCGTGCATCTTGGTTCCGATGCCGTGTCCCACGAACTCCCGCACTACCGAAAAGCCATGCTGCTCGACCCAACTCTGCACCGCGTGCCCCACGTCCCCCAGACGGTTTCCCGGGCGCATCTTTTCAATGGCGCGGTCCAGCGATTCGCGGGTCACATCCAGAAGCTTCTGCAGCTCCGGGCGGATCTGGCCCACGGGCACGGTGACCGCCGAATCGCCGTAGTACCCCTCGACCTCCATGCCAAAGTCGAGCGAGACAATGTCGCCCTCGCGCAACTTGCGCTTCGGCGACGGTATCCCGTGAACGATCTCGCTGTTCACCGAGGTGCACAGCACGCACGGATACCCGCGATACCCCTTGAACGCAGCCCTTCCCGGCTTCTTGGCGATCAGGTCCTCGGCAAATTCCTCGAGGTCCATCGTCGTCACTCCGGGCCTCACCTGCGCCCGGACCGCGTTCAAAACTTCATGCACCGCCAGGCCCGCGCGGTACATCTTTTCCAGCTCGGCGGCGCTGCGTAATTGAATGGCCATTTCGTCAACGCGCTCCGCCGATGCCCGCCACGGCCTGCAGAATCTCCTGCTCTACCTCCGTCACGCCCTTGCTGGCATCAATTTCCTGCAAGAAGCCGAGCCGGCGGTAGTAGTTCACCAGCGGCGAAGTCTGCTTCTCGTAAGCATGCAGCCGCTGCCGAATTACTTCTTCGCGATCGTCCGGCCGCTGGACCAGCTCGCCGCCGTCGTGATCGCAAATCCCTTCCACCTTCGGCGGGCGGTCGTAAATATTGTAAATCTCGCCGCCAACCTTGCAGGTCCTTCGTCCCGTCAACCGCCGGATGAGCAGCGCGTTGCCGATGACCATGTGGAACACGAACGGCTGCTGCAATCCGTGTTGCTTCAGCAATTCACCCAGATACTTCGCCTGGGTGACCGTTCGCGGAAAACCGTCAAACACAAACCCTTGACTGCAATCCGGCCGCTCGATCCGTTCCGCGACCATCTTCAAAACCAGCGAATCCGGCACCAGCTCGCCGCGCTCCATAATCGGCCTGGCCTTCAAGCCGAGCGGCGTGCCCTTCGCGACATGCTCGCGAAGCATGTCGCCGGTAGAGAGGTGCGGTGCGCCGAATTTCGCGGCTAGCACCTTCGCCTGGGTTCCTTTCCCCGAGCCCGGGGGCCCGAGAAAAATTACCGCGCGGTCGAGTTTACCGACAGGACGCTGTTCCAGCGCCACGTTGTCGTCTCCCTTAGCCTAGCGACGGCCGCGCAACCTTCCCTTGCGCGCGAAACCCTCGTAATTGCGCATGACGAGCTGTGCCTCCAACTGCTGCACTGTATCCATCGCCACGCCGACCACGATGAGGAGCGAAGTACCTCCAAAATAAAACTGCACACCAAGACCGTTCAAAATCCAGCCCGGGAAGTGGTGGTCAAACCAATCGCCACCCAGCCAGAATGGCAGGTGGTTCAAGTGAATGCCGGCGATCATCCATTCCGGCAGCAGGCAAACCATAGCCAGGTACATCGCGCCGATAAACGTCAGGCGCTTCAGAATCATGCTGACGTATTCCGAAGTGCTGCGTCCGGGGCGGATGCCGGGAACAAACCCGCCGTTCTTGCGCATGTTGTCCGCGAGCTCCGTGGGGTTGAATACGATCCCGACGTAGAAAAAGGCGAACAGAATAATCATCACCACGTAAATCAGGGTGTAGAGCGGCTCGCCCCACCGCAGCGTCTCGGCAATCTTCTTCACAAAGGGCCAGCGCGTGCCGAGAAGCAACGCCGCGGTGGCGGGAAACGCCAGCAGCGAGCTAGCGAAAATCGGCGGAATCACGCCGCCGGAATTCACGCGCAACGGGAGATAAGTCGCTTGTCCGCCCATCACGCGGCGGCCCACGACGCGCTTGGCGTACTGCACCGGGATGCGGCGTTGCGCACCCTCCACGAAAACGATGAACGCCACCACGCCAACCATCAGCGCAAGCAGCAGAATCAGCGCCAGCGGCGTGAACGCGCCCCAGGCCTGCGTCTTGGCTTTATCCCACAAATCAAAGATGGCGCGTGGCAGGCCCACCACGATGCCCACGAAAATGATAAGCGACATGCCATTGCCGATGCCGCGCTCGCTGATCTGTTCGCCCAGCCACATGATGAAGGCCGAGCCGGTGGTAAGCGTCAGCACGGTCATCAGCCAGAACGCCAAACCCGGATGATAGACGAGCGACTGGCCCGCGTACGTCTGCGCCTGCAGGGTGGTGGCGATGGTTGACGACTGAATGATGCTGAGCACAATCGTCAGGTAGCGCGTGTACTGCGTAATCTTGCGCCGCCCAAGCTCACCCTCTTTTTGCAGCCGCTCCAGGTACGGGAACACCACGGTCATCAACTGCAGGATGATGGACGAGGTGATGTACGGCATGATGCCGAGCGCGAAAATGGTCAGCCGGCGGAAATTGCCGCCGCTGAACAGATCGAAAATGCCGAGCACGGAGCCCGCCGACTGCTTGAACAATTCTTCGAGCACCGCGGTGTTGATGCCGGGCGTGGGAATGTGCGCGCCGAGGCGATAGACCGCGAGCAGGGCCAGCGTGAAGAACAGCCGGTTCCGCAGATCTTCGATCCGGAAGAGGTTCGTGAATGCTTGCCAAAAACGATTCATAGCGATCTCTCGGCGCTCCCGCTTACGCCACCACCTCAAAAGTGCCGCCGGCCTTGGTGATTTTTTCCTTGGCGGCGGCGCTGAAGGCGTGTGCGTGGATGGTGAGTTTGTTCTTCAACTCGCCGGCGCCGAGAACTTTGATCGGACCGGTCGCCCGACGGACAAAACCGTGCGCGCGCAACAGTTCCGGGGTGAGCGTCTCGCCCGCGGGGAACACGTTGAGTTCCTCAAGGTTGACGACGGAATATTCCACGCCAAACGGATTTCGGAAGCCCCGCTTGGGAATGCGGCGATGCAACGGCATCTGTCCGCCTTCAAAACCACGGCGGCGCGAATAGCCTCGCCGGGACTGCTGTCCCTTGTTGCCGGCACCGGCGGTTTTGCCGAGCTTGGACCCCATGCCGCGGCCGATGCGCACCTTGCGCTTCCGCGAACCCTTGGCCGGACCCAGGGTCGAGAGAGAAACGGTGTCGCGCTCTTTTTTCTCTTTATCTGCCATGTCTTACTCCACCACTTCCACGAGATGGCGCACCTTATGGATCATGCCGCGCACCGCCGGCGTGTCCTGGCGCTCGACCACCTGATGCATGCGCCGCAGACCCAGCCCGCGTATCGTCTGCCGCATGTCGTCCGTGCAGCCGATAAAACTCTTCACCCACTTGACCTTCACCGTGCCGGCGCTCTTCGCGCCCTTCTTCTCCGCGCCCATCGTCTTACTCCCCCGCCGCCTTTTCCGGTTTTCCCTGCTTTTCAACTCTGGGCGGCCTGCCGCTCATCTCTTCCAGCGTCTTGGATCGCGTCTCGGCCACTTGGGCGGCGTCCTTCAACCCGAGAAGCGCGGCAAACGTGGCTTTGACGACGTTGTGTGGATTGGAGGTCCCGAGCGACTTCGTCAGCACGTTCTGAATTCCCGCAACCTGCATCACCTTCCGCACGGGACCACCTGCGATCACGCCGGTGCCTTCGGAGGCGGGCTTGAGCAGCACCTCCGCAGAGCCGTACCATCCGGTCACCTGGTGCGGAATCGTGTGACCCTTCAGATTCAGCTTGATCAGGTTCTTCTTCGCCTGCTCGATGCCCTTCTTGATGGCCATGGGGACTTCGCGGGCCTTGCCCATCCCGAAACCGGCATGGCCGTGGCTATCGCCGACGACAACGAGAGCGGAAAAGCTGAGGTTCTTGCCGCCCTTGACCACCTTGGTCACGCGGTTGATGGCGACGACGTCGTCCTTTAGGTCCGAAAGATTCACGTCCAGGTGCCGCCGCACCGCCAGGCTGTCACGCAAAATTTGCTTCGACATAAGTTAGAACTGTAACCCCGCTTCCCGCGCCGCATCCGCGAGCGCCTTGACGCGGCCGTGATACTTATAACCGCCGCGGTCGAACACCACCTTGACGACACCGGCCGCTTTGGCGCGGTCGGCAATGATCTTGCCGATGGCCTTGGCGGAAGCGATGTTGCCACCACCCTTCAAATTCTTTTTGGTTTCCTTGTCGAGCGAGCTGGCGGAAATGATGGTGCGTCCGCTGCGGTCATCAATGATCTGGGCATAGATGTGCCCCAGGGAACGGTAAATGCAGAGGCGTGGCCGCTCCGGCGTGCCGGAAACCCGGGTGCGCACGCGAGCGTGAACCCGCCGCCGTTGCGCGTCTCTGGATAGCTTGCGAACTGGTGCCGATGCCACTGTCGTATCTCCCTTACAGTTCTCAGTTGTAAGTTCTAAGTTTTAAGTAACTCCGAACTTAGTACTCAAAACCGAGAACTCAAATCTTTTTTCCTTCGAGCGGTCCGCCTCAGAAGGCGGGCCCTGCAAAACCTTTTCAGTTCTAAGTTTCAAGTAAGCCGTTCCGAACTTATTACTTAAAACTGAAAACTTAAAACTCTCTATGCCGCGCCAACCTTGGCTCCGGCTTTGCCTGCCTTCTTCTTGAGGCGTTCGCCGGTGATGCGAATCCCCTTTTGTTTGTATGGATCCGGGGGACGCAGCGCGCGGAGGTTCGCGGCCACCTGGCCAACCTGCGCCTTATCGGCGCCGCTGACCACGAGGTGGGTCTGCTTGTCCACCGAGATCTGAATTCCCTCGGGGATCGGGAACGCGACGGGATGGGACTTGCCGAGGGCGAAGGAGACCGACTTGCCCTTGACCTCGGCGCGGTAGCCGACGCCGACGATGTCGAGTTCTTTCTTGAACCCCTGGGTGACGCCGTGAACCGCGTTGGCGAGGAGCGCGCGCGCAAGTCCGTGCAAGGCGCGATGCTCTTCGTTATCGCGAAGCAACGTAAGCACGCCGTCCTTCTGCTCCACACGGATCTGCGAGGGCACAAGCACACGGAGCTTGCCCTTGGGACCCTGCACTTCGGCGTAGCCGCTCGCGGCGCTGACCTTCACGCCCGAAGGCACGGGAATCGGTTTGCGTCCAATACGTGACATTTGCTCTCTTCCTCTTCTAATCTCTTCCGTCGTTACAAGTTTTCAGTCCTAAGTTATAAGTTGTAAGTAACGACTCCCAAACTCGCCGCCTCGTTCTACTAGAAACTTAGAACTTATTACTTATTACTTCTTCCCTACCATACTTCGCAAAGAATCTCGCCGCCGACATTCGCCTTCCGCGCGGCCCGGCCGGTCATCAAGCCTTTCGGCGTGGTGAGGATGCTGATCCCCAGTCCGCCCACCACGGGCTTGACTTCCTGAGCCCCAAGATAGTTCCGCTGGCCCGGACGCGAAACGCGCTTCAGGCCGGTGATTACGCTCCGGCGGTCCGGCGTGTACTTGAGAAAGATGCGCAGCGTCTTGCGCGCCTTGTTCTCCTCGACCATTTTGTAGGTCGCGATGAAACCCTCTTCCTTGAGAATGCGGGCGATCTCGGTCTTCAGCTTGGAAACCGGAACGTCCACGCGCTGGTGCTTGGCCGCAGCCGCGTTGCGGAGGCGCGTCAAAAAGTCGGCAATGGGATCCGTCTGCATAGTTATCCTGTCTGGCTCCTACCAGCTTGCTTTCACGACTCCGGGGATTTCTCCCTTGAGCGCCATGCCGCGGAAACAAATACGGCACATTTGAAACTTGCGGATGTAGCCGCGGGCGCGGCCGCAGCAACGGCAGCGGTTGCGCACACGAACTTTGAACTTGGGCTTCTTCAGCGTCTTGGCGATTTTTGCGGTGCGTGCCATTTATTGTGCTGCTCCTTTTTCGCGCAACGGGACGCCGAGGCCCTTGAGCAGTTCGAGGCCCTCTTCGTCATTGCGCGCGGTGGTGGTGAGGGTGATGTTCATGCCCTTGATCTTGTCCACGCGGGTGTAGTCAATCTCCGGAAAGACCAACTGGTCCTTCAAACCGAGAGTGTAGTTGCCGCGGCCATCGAAGGCGTTCGAGGGCAGTCCGCGGAAGTCGCGCACGCGGGGCAGGACCACGTTGCACAGCCGGTCGAGGAATTCGTACATCTTCTCCCCGCGGAGCGTAACCGCGCAGCCGATGGGCATGCCCTTGCGGATCTTGAAATTCGCGATGGACTTTTTCGCCCGGGTGATCATGGCCTTCTGCCCGGTGATCTGCCCGAGCTCTCCCGTGGCGGTGTCCAGCAGCTTGACGTTTTGGCTGGCTTCGCCGAGGCCGATGTTGACGGTGATTTTCTGCAGTTTTGGAACGGCCATGTGGTTCTTCCAGCCAAAGCGCTTCATCAGCGCCGGGACGGTTTGGGTGCTGTATTTTTCGTGCAATCGGCTCTTCATTGCGTCGAGGAGTCGTAAGTTCTAAGTACTAAGTTCCAAGTAAAACCAAGAACTCCGGCCTACGACTCGATCCTTTCTTCTCTTCTTCTCCGAAAACTTATTACTTACTACTTAAAACCCTCTTCCTACTTGTCGAGCGTGGTGCCGCAGCGCCTACAGACGCGGACCTTGCTGCCGTCGGGCAACACGTTGCGCCCGATGCGCGCGTGCTTGCCGCAGCCGCTGCACACGATCGAGACGTTTGAAACTTGAATCGGGGCTTCCTTCTCCACGATGCCGCCCTTGATGTTCTTCGCCGGGTTCGGCCGCGTGTGGCGCTTGATGATGTTGGCGTGCTCGACGATGACGGTGTTCTTGCGCGGGTTCACCGAAAGAACGCGCCCGCTCTTGCCCACATCGCGCCCGCGCATCACGCGGACAGTGTCGCCCTTGCGAATGCTGATGGTGTAGCGCTTCATCACGTCCTGTGCCATGGCTTACCAAACCTCCGGAGCCAGCGAGACAATCTTAGTGAACTTTTTTTCGCGCAGCTCCCTGGCCACCGGCCCGAAAACGCGGGTGCCCACGGGCTCGCCGGTTTCGTTGATGAGCACCGCGGCGTTGTCGTCGAAACGGATGTAGGTGCCGTCCTTCCGGCGATGCTCCTTGCGCATCCGCACAATCACGCACTTCACAACCTTGCCTTCCTTGATCTGGCTTTCCGGCGTCGCTTCTTTTACGGAAGCAGTGACAATGTCGCCGAGTCCGGCCTTCGATCCCGCATCGCCGCCGAGCGGGAGAATGCACATCAGCTTCCGAGCTCCGGAATTGTCGGCCACCGTCAGCCAGGTTCGCATCTGGATCATGATTCGCTCTCCTGCCCCCTGTTACTTGGCCGGCGCCGAGGGCGTCAGCACTTCCTTCAAGCGCCAGCGCTTGAGGCGCGAAATCGGGCGGGAGGACACGATCCGAACGGTGTCGCCCTGCTTGGCTTCGCGTTTTTCGTCGTGGGCATAGAATTTCTTCGAAATGTGGACCACGCGGCGGTACTTGGGGTGCTGCACCAGCCGCTGCACTTCGACCACAATCGTCTTTGCCATCTTCGCGCTGGTCACCTTGCCGATGAGTTCGTGCCGCTCACCGCGCTCGGCCTTCGGCGCTGCCTGTGTTTCCGTTGTCATTACGCCTTACCTGCCTTCACCGGCTTGGCGCCGGCGCTCAATTCTTGCGCGCGCAGAAGAGTCTTGACCCGCGCGAGATCTTTCTTGGCCTCGCGGAGGCGCTTCAGCGCTTCCGCTTGTCCGGTGCTGAGCTGGAAGCGCAGCCGGAAAATCTGTTCGGTCAGGTCCTTCTCGCGCGCCAGGAGCTCGTTGGCGCCTTCTTCGCGAATCTTGTCAATACGCCGGGCCATCTTTAGAGTCCTCCCGTGCGGCTGACGAACTTCGTGGGAATCGGCAGCTTGTGCGCCGCGAGTTCCATCGCCTCGCGCGCGGTGGCCTCGTCGACACCCGCCATTTCAAACATGATCCGGCCCGGCTTCACTACCGCTACCCAGCGCTCCGGTGCGCCCTTGCCCTTGCCCATGCGGGTTTCCGCGGGCTTTTTCGTGAACGGCTTGTCCGGGAAAATGCGGATCCAGAGCTTGCCGCCGCGCTTGATGAAGCGAGTGATGGCGACGCGCGACGCCTCGATCTGGCGGTCGGTAATCCAGGCATTCTCCATGGCCTTCAGCCCGTACTCGCCGAACGACAAACTTCCCCCGCGCCAGGCTTTGCCTTTGCGGCGGCCGCGCTGTTGCTTTCTGTACTTCACTTTCTTCGGCATCAACATGTCTTTAGTCCTACGTTCTGCGTTCCAAGTCTTGAGTCCTAAGTCTTAAGTTTTAAGTCAGGCGGCTTCTTCTCTTCTCCGAAACTTATTACTTAAAACTGACTGCTAAAAACTCTCTTCAGTCCGCGGCGGCAACGGCCTCGCGTTTAACGTCCTCCAGCTTTGCGCGCTGAGGAATATTTTCACCCTGGTAGATCCAGCACTTGACGCCAATCACGCCGTAGGTGGTCTGCGCCTCGGCAGTGCCGTAGTCAATGTCCGCACGCAAGGTCTGCAGCGGCAACCGGCCCTGCAGGTACCACTCTTTGCGGGCGATTTCCGCGCCATTTAAGCGGCCCGCCACGCGCACTTTAATGCCCTTGCAACCGAAACGCAGCGCCGAATCCACGGCTTTGCGCATCGCGCGGCGGAAGGCCACGCGCTTTTCCAGTTGGAGCGCAATCGACTCGGCGACCAGCGTGGCATCGAGTTCCGGGCGGTGCACTTCCTGGATGTCGATGTGCACTTCGCGCTTGGTCCGCTTGGAAACTTCCTGCTTCAGCTTGTCGATTTCCGCGCCCTTGCGCCCGATGATGATGCCGGGCCGCGCGGTGGAGATGCGCACAACCAGCTTGTTGGCGGCGCGCTCGATATCGATGGAGCTGACGCCGGCGCTCCTCAGGCGCTCCTTCAGTTCCTTGCGGAGCTTCACGTCTTCATGCAGCAGATCCGCATATTCGCGGTCCGCATACCAGCGCGACTTCCAAGGCTTGTTGTAGCCGAGGCGAAATCCGTACGGGTGCGTTTTCTGTCCCATTACTTCTTCCCCTTCTTCCTGGAAGTCTGCCTCCCAGTCAAAGCCTTGCGAACGCGCCGGGCCGTGCCGCGAACGCCCTTTTGGGCTTCCGCTTCGGCGATGTTGGCGGCAACGCGCTCGGCGGCGGCCACATGATGCTCGGCTACTCCGACCCAAATATGCGCGGTGCGCTTCTGGTAGCGGAAGGCGCGGCCCATCGGCGCGGGACGCAAGCGCTTCCAGCGCGCGCCTTCGTTCACGAAACACTTGCTCACATAGAGCTGATCGACGTCGAGCGGCGCGCCGGAATCTTCGGCCTTGCGCTCGGCGTTGGCGATGGCGCTGCGCAGCACTTTTTCGATGTGCTTGGCGGAGCGCTTCGGGGTGTAGCGGAGCGACTGCAACGCATCCTGGGCTTTCTGTCCCCGGATCAGGTCAATGACGAGCCGCGCCTTTTGCGGCGACATGCGGACGTGCCGCGCGATCGCGTGAGCTTCAATCGAACCCTGTTGTAACTGTGCGTCAGCCATTTCTTATGCCTTCGGCGCGGGTGCGGCTGGTGCCGGCGCTGCGCCGCCTCCTGCGGGAGCCGCGGCGGCCGCCCGTTCCAGAGCCGCCTTCACGGCGTGGCCCTTAAACGAGCGCGTCGGCGCGAACTCTCCCAGCTTGTGCCCGATCATCTGCTCGGTCACATACACCGGGATGAATTTCTTTCCGTTGTGGACCGCGATGGTGTGCCCGATCATGTCCGGCACGATCATGGACCGCCGCGACCACGTCTTCACAACCTTCTTTTCATTGCGCGCGTTCATCCCTTCGACCTTTTCGCGCAGGTGGCCATCGACAAACGGCCCTTTTTTCAGTGAGCGTGCCATTGCTTTCCTATTCCTCCACGCGGCGCAAACGGCCCCACTGGGCGTGCCGCATCTTTTTAAACCCACGCACCGGACCAGGGACACGGTGCGACTTCGGACAGAACGGGCAGACAAATCGCGTGCCCAGCGCGTTTGGAATGCGATCCACGATCACCGCCCAGCCCGGCTTGCACAGCTTGTAGAGCACCGGTTCCGGGGGCGCGACCATTTTGGCCGCTGGTTTGGCGGCGGGTTTCACCGTTGTTCGCTTTGCTACTCGCTTCACGGGGCGCACGCGGCGTCCGGCGGAGCGTGTTGTTCGTGTCGCTCGCATGGTTATCGCTCTCCCCAGCCGGCTCTGTTCGCGCCAGCCAGGATCTGCGGTTGTTTCTCGTTCCACCTTGGACGCTCTCGTTCAGGATCGCGCCCTGTCTTCCCAGTTCTCAGTTCTCAGTTTTCAGTTCTCAGTTCTAACTAAGACAGCGGCTAAGACTGAAAACTCTTTCACTCTTTCACTCTTCCACCGGTCCTCTTCTCACCTCGCGCTAATTCAGGTTTCAGTCCGAAAACTTAAAACTGAGAACTGAAAACTGAAAACTTTTCTACTTCCGGCGCTCCACGATCATGCGATCGGTGCGCTTGTTCCCGCGCGTCTTCTTGCCGAGCGTGGGGAAGGCCCACGGCGTTTGCGGGTGATTGCCCTTCACGCGCCCTTCACCGCCGCCGTGCGGGTGATCCACAGGGTTCATCGCCACGCCACGGACCGTGGGCTTCTTGCCGTGCCAGCGGGTGCGTCCGGCCTTGCCATAAGTCTCGTTTTCGTGGTCCAGATTGCCGACCTGTCCGATGGTCGCCTTGCAGTCGACCGAGAACTTGCGCACTTCGCCCGAAGGCATCTTCACGAGCGCGAAGTCGCCTTCCTTGCTGAGCAGTTGCGCGGAAGCACCGGCAGTGCGAACCGCCTGGCCGCCACGGCCGGGATAGAGCTCGAGGTTGTGCACCATGGTGCCCGGAGGAATGTTGCGGATCTTCAGGGCATTGCCGGGAAGGATGTCCGCAGTTTCCCCGGTCGAAACCGTGGCCCCCACTTCGAGGCCCACGGGGTGAAGGATGTAGCGCTTTTCCCCGTCGGCGTAGTGCAAAAGCGCGATGTTGGAGCTGCGATTGGGGTCGTACTCAACCGCGGCAACCTTGGCGGGCACGCCATCCTTGTCGCGGCGGAAATCGACGACGCGGTACTGTTTTTTGTGGCCGCCACCGCGGTGCCAGATGACGATTTCGCCCTGATTGTTGCGGCCGCCGGAGCGCTTTTTTGGCTCGAGCAAGCCCTTTTCGGGCGTCTGCTTGGTGATTTCGCTTTTGTCGAGCACGGTGATGAAGCGACGTGACGCCGTGTATGGATTAAAGCTCTTGAGTCCCATCTCTGCCTCTTACCTGCTAAATCTTCCGCCACCTTGGCGGTCCAAACTTCCGAGCCCAGGTCCTACAGATTCTCGGCGTACTCGATCATCTTCTCGCCTTCGGCAAGCTTGACATACGCCTTCTTCCAATCGCGCCGATAGCCTTCGTTCTGTCCCCGGCGGCGCATTTTCCCCACGAAATTCGCGGTGCGCACGCCGTCCACCTTCACCTTGAAGATCTGCTGCACCGCTTCCTTGATCTCCGTTTTTGTCGCGCCCGCGGCGACTTCAAAAACCACCGTGTGCTGCGTCTCCTTCACGCCGAGTCCCTTCTCGGTGATGATGGGGCGCCGAATAATCTGATAGTGCGGGGCTGCCATTTCTTACTCCTTGCCCTTCTTGGCGGCCGGCTTTTTCGCGGCGGCCGGTTTCTTGGCCGCCCGCTTTGCGGCGGCCTTGGGCTTCGGCACTGCTTCCTTTTCGGGCGCGGGCGCGGGTGCCGGAGCGATGGATTCGACAATCGGCACTTCGACAGGCTGGTAGCCGGGATCGAGCGCGCGAACGAGCCGCGCCGCCGCTTCCTTTGACACCACCAAGCGGTCGTGGCGCAACACGTCATAAGGCTGCAGCGTGTTCGACGGCGAAAGTTTGACGCCATCCAAATTGCGGCTGGCGAGCTCGAGGTTGCGGTTTTCCCCGTGAGCCACGAGCAGCGCGGTCTTGTCCGCATTCAGTTTCTCAAGCGCAATGCGCAGGGCCTTGGTCTTGTGCGTTTCGAGCGACCAGGCGTCCACGACGGTCAACTTCTGTTCCGCGAGCTTCGCGGAGAGAGCCGAGCGCAGCGCGCCGAGCAGCATTTTTTTCGGCAGCGCGTAGGCGTACGAGCGCGGCTTCGGGCCGTGAACCGTGCCTCCGTGGCGCCATAAGGGAGAACGGATCGATCCGATACGAGCGCGGCCGGTGCCCTTCTGCCGCCAGAGCTTGCGGCCTGAGCCGCTGACTTCGCTCTTGTCCTTGGTCTTGTGGGTGCCGCGGCGCAAGCCCGCGAGATACCAGCGCGAAGCCTCGTGCAGCAGGTTCGTGTTCACTTCGGCGCCGAAGACCGCGTCCGCCAGTTCGACCTGACCGACCTTTTCGCCATTCAGATTTACGACATCTACGACCGGCATTGTTTCCCCGTCCTTCTTCCTAAACTCGTTTCAGCCTTCACCCATTAGCCCCCAGCCTTTAGCTAACGGCTGTTGGCTGGCGGCCGTTAGCTCACTTGGCCTTCTTCGCTGCCTTCTTGGCCTTGTGGATGAAAATGTACTGTCCGCTCGGCCCCGGCACCGATCCCCGCACCAGCAGCAGGTTTTCGTCGGTGTCCACCTTAATTACCTTCAAATTCTTCGCGGTGACCCTGGCGTTGCCCATGTGTCCCGGGAAGTGCTGGCCCTTCCACACGCGCGACGGGTACGAACTGCCACCGATGCCGCCCGGAGCGCGATGGAACATCGAACCGTGGGTCGCGTCACCGCCGGCGTAGTGCCAGCGCTTGACGCCGCCCGCGAAACCGCGGCCCTTGCTCACGCCGGAAACATCGACCAGCTCGCCAGCCTTGAAATTCTCGACGAGCACGCGGTCGCCAACCTTGGTTTCGTCCTTCGATTCCGCGATGCGCACTTCCTTCAGAACCTTCACGGGCGCCACATTGGACTTCTTGAAATGTCCGGTCAGCGGCTTGTTCACGCGCTGCGGCTTGACGAACTCCACCAGGCCGAGCTGCGCCGCCTCGTAGCCGTCCTTTTCCTTCGTGCGGCGCTGGACCACCACGCAAGGCCCCGCCTGCAGCACCGTGCAACCGACCAGGTTGCCGTCTTCGGCGAAGATCTGCGTCATGCCCAACTTAATTCCGATAATTCCGTCGACTGCCATTTTTAAGTCCTAAGTTATAAGTTTTCAGTTTTCAGTAAGACCCTGTCGCCTCTCACTCAAAACTGTTCAATTTCCTCTTGAAACGCTCCGCCTACCTACCCTAAAGCTCCGAGTTTCAAGTTCCGGGCCAACCAACCGCTTTACTAAGAACTTAAAACTGAGAACTTATAACTGCCTCATTTCACTGCGTGGCCGAAGGCCTTGATTTCCACGTCCACGCCCGGGGGCAGGTCGAGCTTCATGAGCGCGTCCACCGTATCGGGTGTGGGTTCGAGGATGTCGATCAGCCGCTTGTGGGTGCGCATTTCGAACTGTTCGCGCGACTTTTTGTCCACGTGCGGCGACCGCAAGACCGTCCAGCGGTTGATGGTCGTGGGCAGAGGAATCGGGCCGGCTACATCGGCGCCGGTGCGCTTCGCGGTTTCCACGATTTCCCGCGTGGACTGGTCCAGAATTCTGTGATCGTAAGCCTTGAGCCGAATGCGAATTTTGTCTCCTTGTCTCATGGGGTTACTCGATGATCTCGGTGACGGCGCCGGCGCCGACGGTGTGGCCGCCTTCGCGGATGGCGAAGCGCAAGCCCTTCTCGAGCGCCACCGGCGTAATCAAGCTCACTTCGCAACTCACGTTGTCCCCGGGCATGACCATCTCCACGCCCTGCGGCAGCTTCACGTCCCCGGTCACGTCCGTCGTGCGGAAGTAAAACTGCGGACGATAACCGGTGAAGAACGGCGTATGACGCCCGCCTTCTTCCTTGGTCAACACGTACGCTTCGGCCTTGAACTTCGTGTGCGGCGTGATCGAGCCCGGCTTGCACACCACCTGCCCGCGCTCCACGTCGTCCTTCTCCGTGCCCCGCAACAGCAACCCCACGTTGTCGCCCGCAATGCCCTCATCCAAAAGCTTGCGGAACATCTCCACGCCCGTCACCACTTTCTTCTGCGTCGCGCGGAAACCCACCACTTCCACTTCCTCGCCCACCTTCACTTTCCCGCGCTCCACCCGCCCCGTCACCACCGTGCCGCGCCCGGAAATCGAAAAAATGTCTTCAATCGGCATGGCAAACGGCTTGTCCACGTCGCGCACCGGCAGCGGCACCTTCTCGTCCACCGCCGCCATCAACTCCAGAATTTTCTTCTCCCACTTCTCGTCGCCGTTCAGCGCCTGCAGCGCCGAACCGC
>Ga0326727_10000403_pt1 | contig 179553 bp, 129 predicted proteins | sample MB2enrmetagenome_FD_207643 | JGI IMG/M metagenome (GOLD analysis project Ga0326727, IMG submission 207643) | Lab enriched peat soil microbial communities from McLean, Ithaca, NY, United States - MB29MY | ecosystem: Environmental > Terrestrial > Soil > Wetlands > Peat | place: USA: New York... | reverse complement strand
CGAGACCGACAACTGCGGCGGCAGTATCTCGGGGGGCGGTTCCTGCACGGCGAAGATTTCTTTTGCGCCGACACTGACCGGAGCCATTTCGGGCGCGGCGAGCATATACGACAACAGCGAGAACTTGCTGGCATTTGTTGGCCTCACCGGAACCGGTGTGGTTCCCGTGACAACCGCGCCGACAAGCCTCAGTTTTGGCGCGGTGCCGATCGGGACGCTCAGCGCAGCGAAGACCTTCAAGATCACGAACAACACTGCCAGCTCCATCAACGTTACGGCCATCATGGCCAGCAGCGACTACGTGATCAATACCGGAACCTGTTTGACGACGGCAATCGCCTCAAAGAAATATTGCACGGTGAGCGTGCAGGTCCAGCCCACATCGCCCTCCGACGACGGCGCCATCATTATTACCGACAATGCACCCAGCGGCCTGCCGCTGGCAGTGGGCCTTTCCGCGACTGGGACGGGTGGCCCGACCGCCCCCATCTCCCTGAGCAAGACCAGTCTCACGTTCAAGACGGCAGCAGGCGGGACCAGTGCCGCCCAGACCATCACGGTGACCAATACCAGTGCCAGTGCGGTCACAATGGGCACGATTTCCGCCAGCAGCGACTACGCGATCGTCGGCAATACTTGTCCCGTCTCGCTCACAGCCGGCGGCACGTGCACGTTCGGCATCACGTTTAACCCGGTGTTTGTGGGCAAGATCCTCGGAGCAGCCGCGGTCGCCTATACCGGCAATGACAGCCCGCAATTGGTCAATCTGACTGGCACTTCGCTGGCGCCGCTGACGGTGGCCCCCGCTAAGCTGGCCTTCGCGGCACAGGCGGTAGGTACGACCAGCACGGCGAAACCGGTCAAGATCACCAACGACAGCACGAGCGCGGTAACCCTGAGCAGCGTCGTGCCCTCCGGCGATTTCCAAATCCAGCTCAGTGGCACCACCTGCGCGCTTACCGGCGGCACGCTGGCGGCGGGTAAGAACTGCACCATCCAGATCCAGTTTGCGCCGACCATCGCCGGCTCCATCGTCGGCTCGCTCACGGTGACCAACACCGCCAGCCCCAATCCGCTGCTGGTCCCACTCGCTGGCACTGGCACCGCTACCTACTACACCATAGGCGGCACGGTCTCGGGTCTTTCGGGCACGGGGCTTGTGTTGCAGAACAACGGCGGCAACAACTTGGCAATCACCGCGAACGGAAGCTTCACCTTTACCACGCCCGTCGCCAGCGGTGGCACTTATAACGTCACGGTCCTTACGCAACCATCGAGTCCGGCGCAGACCTGCGTGGTGACCAACGGCAGCGGAACGGCCACCGCAAATGTCACGAACGTTCAGGTCGCCTGCACAACAATTACCTACACCATCGGCGGCACCGTCTCGGGTCTTTCGGGCACGGGACTTGTGTTACAGGATAATGGCGGCAACAACCTGGCAATCACCGCGAATGGAAGCTTCACCTTCACCACACCCGTCGCCAGCGGCAGCACTTATAACGTCACGGTCCTTACCGAGCCTTCTAATCCGGCGCAGACCTGCCTGTTGACCAATGGCTACGGAACGGCCAACGCAAATGTCACGAATGTTCAGGTCGCCTGCGGCGCACCCGGCAACTACACCATCGGCGGCACAGTCTCGGGTCTCTCCGGCACCGGACTTGTGTTGCAGAACAATGGCGGAAACAACCTGCCAATCAGCGCGAACGGAAGCTTCACCTTCACCACACCCGTCGCCAGCGGCAGCACTTATAACGTCACGGTTCTTACCGAGCCTTCCAGCCCGGCGCAGACCTGCGTATTGACCAATGGCAGCGGAACGGCCAACGCGAATGTCACGAATGTTCAGGTCGCCTGCACCACACCAGCGGCGACTTGCACGACTGCGCCGGCCGGCCATGAATCCATGCTGAACGGCCAGTACGCTTTCGTCGTGCAAGGCTTCCAAGGAGTCGGGTATCCGACCTACGGGCCAGTGGCCATCGCAGGCAGTTTCCACGCCGACGGGACTGGAATTGTCAGCGGCGGCGAACTCGATATCAACGAGGGGACTGCCGGTGCAGCACATGTCGTGAGCTATGCCAGTTCCTACACTGTGGGCCTAGACTCCACGAGTTCGGGCAATTTGGGTTGCGTTGTGCTTTCTCTCTACAACGGTTCGACCGCCGCATTCCGCTTCAACCTGGGCGGATTGAATGGCTCGAATGTCTTTTCGAAAGGTCGAATCATCGAGTATGACGACGCTACGGGTGCTGGAACACGCGTCTCGGGCGTCCTACGGCTCCAGGACACGACTTCGTTCTCACTCAGCCAGCTCCAGCCACGTTATACATTTGGAGTGGACGGCGTGAATTCCAGCGGTGGCCATTTCGCGAGTGCTGGTTCATTCACCGTGAACACCAGCGGAGACATCAGCGGTGGCTTTGAGGACATGAATGACGCCGGTACGATTCCGGGCGAACTCACTGGCGGTACCGGAACCATCAACACCATTTCCCCCGCAACCGGCTGGGCAACCATGTCACTCACTTTTGGAGGGCAGACCACTCATCAGGCCGCTTACATGGTCAACGCGGACGAGTTTTTCCTGGTCGGGACTGACCCGTTGAGCAGCGTCCCAATTTACAGTGGCAGGGTCATTGTGACTGCCAGTTCCTTCAGTGAGTCTTCGCTGTCTGGGAACTATATCATTCACGCGACCGGAATAGACCCCACCTGCGAGTGGTACCTGCTCCAGAAACCACCGTCAAACACTCCTTGTGCTGATGTTCTCCTTGCCCTCGTGAATCTAGATTCAACTTCGGGCTCCTACAGCGGCACATCTTACTACTATGAGCTCTCATCAAGCGTTTTTGTACCGTCGACGGTTAGTGGCGAAACTTATACGGTTGATGCCACATCGGGGCGGACGACCCTCTCCGCGCTTGGCTGGGTTGTCGGGTCTGCCGTCTTTTACATAGCTACACCCACGGCAAGCACCGAGCCAATTTCCGCGTTCTTCGTCCCGACCGAAGACCATAGGGCTGACTTCGGTTTCGCGGAATTCCAGCCAAGCCAAACGTACAGCACCAGTGGCATGGCCGGGAACTACTTCGTTGGGACGGAGGACCCTAGCGACAATTCGGTCAGCAACGAGATTGACGTAGTTAACGTCTCATCCGGAGGAACCATTACTGGGAGTGGGTACAACAGTTCGTATGGCGGCTTGGGAACTACCTCTCCGAGCAGCACTATATCAGCTATATCAATTGGTTCAAACGGCGTTGGCAGTGGGCAATATGGGGGGTGCCAAAATACAGAATATGAAGCGATCACCAACGGCACAAGGATCTTCTTTATCTTGATAGGTGGGAGCTACTGTAACGGTATAAACATTGCCCTGCCCGCCGTAGTCACGGTCTACGAGCTCCAGTAGGAAGAGAAGCCTCTAGACACAAAAGGGCCGGAGCGAAAGCTCCGGCCCTTTTGTGTCTCATCCGCCGCACCCACTACTGATGGCTGATGGTCCCTGAGTCACTAATCGCCTTTGATGGAAGCTATTGCATCCTGTGTGCAGACTGATAATCACGACCGAACTTCCCGGACTATGCTACTAGCGTCGTTTAGAACGCGCATTTTGACTATGTCCCGCCCATCGCTATCACAGCGAATCGAGGTAGCCCTGCGCTATTCGCGTGAGTCTCATGGTCAGGTCCAAAGGTTCGCAAATAGAGCTCCAGTGCCTGCTCATAAGAGTGTCTGCTTGGGGTCACCCCCCGGTCAGGTGTCTTCCAGTCCGAGGTTGTCGTTCACCGCTTGGCTGAGTCTCTGCTTGCAACCGAGATAGCGCTCAGTTGTCTGAACCGATGCGTGTCCAAGTAAAAAACTGAATCTGATCAAGTTCTCCGCCCGCCAAATGGCATAACCGTGCACACGTGCGCCTCAAGTCATGGGGAGCCAAGTGCTTGATGCCAGCACGCTTCGCGGCCGCTTTTACCACGTGCCAGATCGCCTTAGGTGTGATGCTATCGCCCCAGATCTTGCCCAGCCGACTTACTCGCCGGAAGATCGCCCCACCGTCGATGCCAGCCGCCATGATCCACTCATCGACGGCGCGTTTCGCCCACGCTGGAACCGGAACGGTACGAATGTGCTTTCCTTTGCCAATCAAGTCAGCGATTACCCAGTGCTCCTCGCGGACCTGGAAATCTTCCGTTCCGAGTCCAACCAGTTTGGCCCGTCGCAGTCCGCATCCGACGAGCAACGCCAGAATCGCCCGATCACGTTTGCCTCGGAGGCTGTCTGACAGTAGTTCGCCGAGCAAGGCCTTGGACTGATCGAGAGTCAACCAATTGCCGATCCGAACAACGAGACGCTTTGCACCTTTGACGCGGCGGATTCCGGCCGCCAGTTCAGGGCTCAGAAGGCCAGTGTCGGAGGCTTCGTAGGCGAGCCGCCTCACAGCGGCTAAGCGGACGTTGATGGTGGAGGGCGCGAGGTTCTTCTGTTCGAGAAAGAACCGGTAGCGAAGGACGACATTTCGGTTAAATGCAAGACGCGGTTCGGAACAATACCACCCGATGAATTCGTCGATGGCATGACCGTATGATTCTTGCGAACTGGCCGCTGCGAGCGAGTGAAGAACCGCATTCTTCGACTGCTCCAGGTCGGGTAGCCGAAGTATTGTTCTAGCCACGGCCTCGATCAGCGCCAGCACGGCCCAAAATTGCGCCGGATTATAGATCACTCTTGCGACCCGTAATTTCCGATTTGGACGTATGGTTCGCACATCGCATGCATCTCCGAATAAACACTAGCGTCATCACCCCAGAATCGTTGGCTGGCATTCATGGAACTGTCTGTTTGCGCCAATAATCCGTGAACGTGAATGACGAGGAATGACACTCCCTACCAACTGGGAGCTATTGCAGCTTCGCATACTCCACTTTGGCTTGCTTCACGATAGGAAGATCGGAATCAGCGTTTTTCCATAGCTCCAGAAAATTGTGATATGCATCGCGAGCTTTTACGGGATCTCCCGGCGAATGCTCGCGAGCAGCGAGTCGCGTGCCACCGCAGTCCTCGCCAAGACATCGTGATCATCCAAGCCTGAGACTGTCTGTAAGGCTCAACTGCTTTTCGCATTTACGCGTTTTGCAAGCCATTGTTTCTAAAACGGATAGCGTATGGCGGCAGAAAGCGCAAAAAGAAAATGACTCGGTTAACCCTTCACTAGGATGACGCTGGCGTCATCGCGCAAACCCGAACCGTCGGCGAACGAGCGTACGTCATCGAGCAGGCTCTCGGCGGAAGCGTCTGTTCGCGAAAAATGTCTTTGAAGACGCACCAACCCGTACTCTTCGTCCGCTTGATTTTCCGCCTCGGTAATGCCGTCGCTGTAAAACACCAAGCGAGAACCCAGAGGAAGCTTCACTTCCACCTCCGAGAAATCGCCTGATCCCAGTCCCAGGGGAATTCCTTGCTCCACGTCGAGGAACTGGGCTGAAATGCCGGTCATCAGGCGCACGATGGGCGGACGCTGCGCATCCTGGTGATGATCGACGAGTACACGCGGGAGTGTTTGGCGTTGCGGGTGGCGCGGCGTTTGGGCAGTTTGCAGGTGATCGAAACGTTGGCGGATGTGATGTTGGTGTGCGGGGAATTCCCGAACACATCCGCTCGGATAACGGGCCGGAATTCATTGCCGAGGAGTTGCGGAAGTGGCTGAGTAAGTTGGGTACGAAGACGTTGTACATCGAGCCTGGAAGCCCGTGGGAGAACGGATACTGCGAGAGTTTCAACGGAAAGTTGCGCGACGAGTTCTTGAACGGCGAGATTTTTTATTCGCTGAAGGAGGCACAGATCCTGACGGAGAGATGGCGCGTGGAATATAACACAGAGCGTCCGCACTCGGCGCTGGGCTACCGGCCACCGGCACCGCAAGCCATCTTGGCGACGACTACGGACAAATGTTCAACGAGGCGTTACACTAACATTCCACTTGGTACAAAAGATCGGTCACGTCACGGCCGTGATATCGGTCAAAGAGGGCGCCTCTCACTGGAGTATGCGTCACTGCTTCAAGGATCGCTGGTCTTGAAAGAGTCACCTTGCAGCGATACCAGCGAACGAGACAGTAAATGACGAAGGCAAGAAGCCAAAGAGGTGTAGTACCATGCCACAACGAAAAGTGATGCTCCTAATATCGAGGATGCCCGTTAATTGGTAGAAAGTAGCGACTCTCATAGTCCTTTCGCACCGGACACACTTGTGGCTACCGAAAACTCCATGCGCGGGCCTGGCCATGATTCTCTTTTGCTGTAACATTGTTACATACGTTTGAGCAGTGTCTGGGGTCTCTTCGGAGACTGCCGATTCTAAAGCGACTCGAGTCGTTTGAGGTTTTCGGTAGGCACAGTTTGCGATCGCTCCCCTGACTCAGTCTGCGTTTCAGCCGCAACCGGGGCAGTCATGGCCGCGAGAGGGCTCCCCGCCAGCATCAGGCCCGCCGCGCCTGATGAATGCAATATGAACTTGCGCCGTGAGATTGGTCGCTTCGCCATTGAGCTGTTTCCTTTCCCTGAGATCCGCTAGATCAGCCTCTGAAGCAATGAAGTCTCGCTTTGAAATCGAAAAAATGGGCCACTACGTATGTCGCCGCGATTGGTACCAAACATAATACGAGAGCAGCCGTTTCAACCGGAGCTTCCTGAGTTCTGCCGGTACCGATGGCGGAAGAGTAGCCCCGATTCTATGCGAGCTTTAAGGTCGCGGCTCGCTTGAAAATCTTCCACGCGAGCTGGTCAGTTCATGTTCGATCTCCTCTAGAGTTTTGCTCTTAGTTTCGGGAACACGCAGAAATACAAAGAAAAAGCCCGCGAGGCAAACACCCGCGTAAGTCCAGAACGTCCCAGCGGGACCGAGGACGCGATTAAGAATGGGAAAGGTGAAGGTCAAAACAAACGAAGCACACCAGAGAGCAGACACCGAAATCGAGACCCCGATACCGCGAACACGATTGGGGAAGATTTCCGAGATCAAGACCCAGGTCACGGGGGCGAGGGAGAGTGCGTAACAGCCAATCGTGCACAGTGTGATCAGCAGGACCGGCAGCCCTTTGATTCCGGAGCGATAAGTGAGCCCAAGCACCAGATGGGACAATGCAATTCCTGCACACCCAAACAGCATGAGGGAGCGGCGCCCAACCCGATCAACCAGGGTCAATGCGAGCAGAGTAAGCACAAGATTGATCGTTCCAGTGATTACGATGTTGAACAGAATGCCGCTGACTCCATAGCCCGCGCTGCGGTAGATTTCTTCCGCATAGTTGAAGATGATATTAATGCCGCTCCACTGCTGAAGAACAGCGAGCACGACTCCGATCAACAGCACCTTCAAAATGCCAGGAGTCAACAACTCTTGCCATGGGACCAGCCCCTCGGCCTCGCTGCCGAGTGCGTCTTGGATTTCCACCAGGGTTTCTTCGCCGTATTGTTTTCCGCCAATGCGAGCCAGAGTGCGGCGAGCCCCTTCGTGGTCTCCAGTTTTCGCCAGCCAGCGAGGGCTCTCGGGGATGAACAATGCGGTGACCAAGAAGACGACGGCAGGAATGGCTACGACCGTAAACATCCAGCGCCAACCACACTGTCCGTTCCACGACTGCCGAATCATTTCTGCGGTGGCGCCATCGGGAACCTTCTCGGCGATCAGCCAATTGACGATTTGCGCCGCCAGAATCCCCACCACGATGGTCAACTGATTTAGCGTAACCATCCGCCCGCGCCAGGGCGCCGGGCTGATTTCCGCGATGTAAGTAGGGGAAACGTTTGAAGCAATACCGATCGCAACTCCCCCGGTGATTCGCCAAGACACAAAGGATGAAAAAGTGTCTGCCCAGCCGGTAAGGAGGGAACTCAGGCCGAACAGAACAGCGGCAAGAACCAGCAGTTTCTTGCGTCCGAAGCGATCGCTCATCGCTCCGGTAACGACAGAGCCAAGAAGACAGCCGATTAGCGCGCAACTGTTCGCCCAGCCGATCAGTTCTTCGGAGCCGAGCCGAAAGAACTTCTCGTAAAAAGGCTTTGCGCCACCGATGACCACCCAGTCGTAACCAAATAAAAGCCCGCCTAAGGCGGCGACCGCGGAGACGATCCAGACGTAACTCGTGTTGAAGTGTTCCCCAGTTTTCATAAACGAAGCCTGGCGGTGGCGTGCATGAGACTCCTCATGGCTGCCCCGGTGCCGGGTGCAATTCCAGATCTGACAACAGATCTGCGGCCAGCGCATGGTTTCGATCGAGATGCATCACTTGACGAAGCAGTTCCCGCGCTTTATGGCTTTCGCCGAGTCCTAGCCAGGCTTGTGCGCACAGGAAAGTTGAAGTTACGATGTTTCGCTTTTGTAGGTCGTCTTCAAATAGCAGCATTGCCGGAAGCGACGTTGCAAAATAATCGATGCTTGCTTTCTGCCGCGATAGTCCCTCGGCATACGCAAGCAAGGAATGCAACAGTTCCTCAGCCTCCTCCTCTCGATTGAGCCGCTTCAAAGCCAACGCATTGTAGTAAGACATTTCTGAAAACGACTTCACGCTCATTTCCTGGAAGTCACCCTTGTGCCTGGCGGCGCGTTCAAACCAATGTTGAGCCGTGGCTTTATCACCTCCGGCTTCGAAAGCAGTGCCCAAAAAGAAATAGACATCGCTTTGGTTTGCCAGGGGATGCGTGGCTTCACCGAGATTCTCGGGGCAGTGGAGCGCTGCCTCGAACAAACGTCGCGCTTCGACCAAGTCACCCTGAGCGAGTGCACGCTGTCCGAGAGTCAAATTCGCGCGCACATACTGGTCGAGCGCCAGGCCTTCTCCACCCTCCCAAGGCTGAAATTTGCGTGATGCAAGCAGCGAGAGGGCCCTCTCGTGTTGTCGTGTCTGGTTATACAGGCTGGCGAGTTCGGCCGACAGATCGTCGCGCAGACGCACGCGTTCGGAACATTTTTCGAGCTCGGCCAAGCGCCGTTCCGGCGACTCCCCAAGGCGTTTCCAAAGTTGATCTCGCTCATAGAGGATGCGCGCATCTCCGGGATCCGCCTGTATCGCCTTGTCGAATGCAGAACGCGCCAACTCCGCATCTCCGAGCACATTGAAATAACCGATTCCAAGGTTGCGCCAGACCGTGGGAAACGATGGATCCCGACGCGCGGCCCGTTCCCACAAAACGATGGCTTCACGGTGCCTCTGGCGGTCGTACAGAAGATCGCCCAAGTAATATGCTGCCCTGGCGTCTTCGGGATTGGCAGAAACCGCTTCTTGAAGGACGATAAATTCTTCTAACCGACTGGGGAAGCAATAGTCGGGCAGTGCAACAGAGGCTTCTGAATACGTGCGCCTCGCTTCGGCTGCATTGCCCAGTTGCAGATAAATGTGCCCCAGGGCATACAACAGAATCGGCACGGACCCGTCTCTGGCGTTTCGGTCGGTGTGTCCCAGGAGCTCGACGGCTTCCGGGTAGAGACCCGCTTGTGCATAGTCCAGGGCCAGATCGAAGAGCATTTGGTTGCCGCTCGGTAACGAACTAGTTGCGAGGTAGCGGGCCCAGGAATCGAGCGGATCAAGCGCTAGTGTGTCTTTCAGTAGCGTGTCTGCTTCTGCCCCTCTGCCAATTTTACGCAAGACGACCACGGACAAATTTCTTGCGTTCAGGTTTTCCGTGTTCATGCGCAAGGACGATTCGAGATGCTCGATGGAAGCATTCCAATCGCCCCTCTTCGCATCCAACTCCCCCAGCGCCAAGTGGGCGGCGGAGCGCCACGCGTGGTTCCAAGCAGCCTTGTAGAAAGCGGCGTAGGCTTCCTCGTCACGACTCAAATAACGAAGCGTGAGCCCCAGGTTGTAAAACGCTTCCCCATCCGCCGGGTTGGAGTTGCGTAGCGTCAGTGCCTGGATCGCCTGGCGGAAAGACTTCTCAGCTTCCGCAAACTCAGCCCGGCGTAGATGCCAGGAACCTATCGCATTGTTACAGCGACTGTCGGCAGGGTCGCGGCGGAGCGCCTCGCGCCAATAGACGTCAGCCCGACGCGTTGCATGACGATACTGATCGAGGTGTAGACCTGTGAGATAGAGCTGGTCGTTGGTCTGGATTTCTTCTGGAAGCCCGGGTTCAGTCGCGATGGTAGGCACCTCCTGTTTTGCGGGAGGAGGAGGCGTGTAGCGAAGCAGTATCTGTCCGTCTCGTGATTCGACGACGGCGCCGAGTTCGCTCATCTTGATTCCAGCAGACAACTCGGCGATTTGCAGAAAAGCACTTCCAGGCTTCAAATCGCACTGCCACTCTACAATGGGTCCGGCCGCTGTCTCCAGGCGAATTTTGGCGGCTGGAAATGCCTGCGTCGCGCAGACGCCAACGTGCGCTTGATGCGTCCGAGTCCGTAGACTGAGGGCCACATCTTGGTTGGCCTTGTGTGCGGGGCCAATCTCCCGAACTGGGTACCAGAACTGACTGAATGTCTTCGTTTCTCCGGGAGCAAGAAATGAAAAATCCGGCTGATTATCTGTATAGACACCAGCCATCAGCTCGATGTAAGGGCCGTCTTCATCGGTGAGATTGCGATCCCAGGCATAACCAAAAGGGTGGTTGCCCCAAGTCCACTGTTTTTTCCCGGGCGCAATGTGATGATTGGCGACAAGAATCAATCCCGCTTTACGCTTGTGATCGTAGCCACCGTGAAAGTCTTCGCTTGAGCCCATCGCCATGTAACTAGTAGGGACGGGGATATTCGCATACCAACTCAAGTCGTTCGGACGGTAGTTACCCGGCGGAATGAACTGCGGCGGTTGCTCCTCGGCAGGCACGCCCTTGCGGCTGCGCTCTCCGTAATTCACGCCATAGTAGGAACCGTCGCAAAGTGGAAACCGACTCATAGCCCGCCGGGCATGATCCGCCACGAAGTGAACATCAGGCGGAAAGAAAGACTGGTAGAGCTCATGGACATGCACGCCGATGTTGGCCCACCAAAGGAATGTCTGGACCAGAGGCGTGCGATTGTAAAGGCGCACCTTTAGCTCAATGTAAGCCTTTTCAGGACGCAGACAGACGCCGTGCATGCCCTTAAGCCGATTCATTGGGTCATGATCGCTGCACCAGATTGTCCGGGAACCGTCGGCACTGTCTTCGATTAGAAAACTCACCGGCATGAACGTCGCTGGCCGATGATGCTGTGGCCAATTGAACTCTACGCCGCCGGAAATCCACGGCCCGGCCAAACCCACGAGTGCGGGTTTGATAACGTTCTGGCGGTAGACAAAGTCATACCCGTTCGCCTTGTCCATGCCGACGTGGATGCGCCCGCCAATCTCCGGCAGGACCATGACACGCAGAAACTCGTTTTCCAAATGAACCGCCTGCCATGAGTGCTCCACAGCTTCCGTCGAAATGCGGTCCGTGAAAGGCAATGGATAGACCCGCCCACTGCTGCCCTGATAGACCCGTTTTTCGAGAAACATCGGGTTCTTGTCTGGGGGCAACGGGCGGTACGTCGGAATCACAACAGACTCGGACCACGCCTTGACAGGGCCCCTCTGATCGACCGGTGCGTCTGGAAGTTCCAACCGTTTCATCTAAGGTTTCCAATTCAACGAATACGCTGAGAAAGAAGTAGGCCGCAGAACGTCAAATTGGACGCGAGTAGGAGCTGCAGACGTGGTGAACGCCAGTTCCAGCTTCGTCTCACTGCCGGGCGCAGTGTCTGGCAAATTCACTTCCTGTCGTTCGACCGGAATATTGCCCTGCCCGAAGAACAAACCGCGCAGCTTGTGGCCTCGGAGCGTGTACATCGGAAGGTCGCTCCGTACTCTGATCGTTACCTGAAATCTGTTTCGTTGATGTTCCACCGTAAGCGATTCAATCGGGCTGGACTCGCGGCGGAGAAGTTCATAGGACGGCTTGCGCGAACCATAAGCGTCCACGACTCCGTGGACCCGCTGCTGCAACGAGCCCACACCGCGATCGCCAACGTGGGTACGGTAGTCGTTGTAGCAAAAGAAAATGGCCCCGGCGACGAAATCTTTCGAGCGGATTACTGCGTCATGCGAGCGCAAAATCTCCATTCTTCGCTCATCGCCCTCCGGCCGTTCAGGTGTGCAGGCGCAATATCCATATTCGGAAACGACAATCGGCTTGCCGGGAAACGCAGCGTGAATCTCATCCAGATAACGGGACGCGTCCGCCGCCGTTCCAGGGGCCCAGGTTCCGTAGTACTCGTTGGCCTCAATAAAATCCATCAGTCCAGCGACGTCGCGCTGCGGGGTGCTGTCGAGGGAATTCGAAGCGTAAGAGCACGGACGGCCCGGATCCAGCCGCTTGGCTTCCTCCAACAGCCGCCGGGCGAACTGATACGCGGGAGGATTCTGTCCTCCAATTTCGTTGCACAGCCCCCAAGCTACAACCGAGGGATGGTTCCGGTCACGGGCAATCATCTCGCGGAGCTGCTCCAAGGCATTTTCCATGATGTCTGCATCGGGCTGGGTACTCATGTCGGCAAATGTGTCGGGTCCCCACGCAGGAACTTCGGTCTGAACCAAGATTCCATGGCGGTCGCAATACTCCCAAACGCGCTTGTCTTGGGGCCAGTGGACGCGCGTAAAAACGCAGTTCAGATACTTCATGTCCGCGTGGTCGTGGACGATCCAATCGGTAGGTTCAGCCATGCCGAATTCTGGATTGCTCCCGGCCATGCGTTCCACGCCCATAAGCCGCACGCGCTCGCCGTTCAGGTGAAAGGCGCCGTCTCGAATCTCAAACTTTCGCACGCCAAAATTGGTGGTGAACCGGTGTTCGGCGCGTCCATCCGAGATGGAAAATTCGAGGCGGTACAGATGGGGATGGTCAAAGTGCCACAACTTGGCCTTGGGCAAAGTCGCTTGGAGGCTGAGCGTCTCGACCGCATCCGTGTTGACGGAGAAAGCTTTAGCCGGCGAGTCACTCAAGACTGTCAGCGGTTCACCTTCCTTCGTGACGAGAAAAGACGCCTTGCCACTCCAGGGCTTCTGGCGGATGTTTCGGATGTGGGCGGTAATCGTCAGTTTCCCGTCCCCGCTGATGAGATCGGGCACCGCGTCCACATCAACGCGTTCCACGAATGTCTTTGGCGTAATCAACAACTGTACTGGGCGGAAAATACCCCCGTCATGCGCCCAGTCGCTCGATCGACCTCGAGGCACCATGTGCTGGTTGAAGGCATTGTCCACGCGGACCGCGATGGTGTTGGTTCGATCCCACTGCAGCAGGTTGGTGATGTCAAGAGCGAAGGCGGTGTACCCCTTGCGAGTGTGTTCTCCAGCGGGCCGGCCATTGACCCAAACCGTGGCGGTGTGGAAGACGGCTTCAAATTCCACGCGCACAGCGCAGTCCTGCCAACTCGCGGGCGTATCCGTTGCGGGTAGCTCAAAGCTCCGCCAATACCAGGCAACTCCGCGGTAATCGGTCAGCGAGGCCTCGACCTGCCAGGTCTGAGGCACATTGACACTTCGCCAACCCTCACCGCGAGGGTTCACGCCATACCACTCGCTATTTATGCCCCGGTCGTCCGGGTCAGGGCGGAATAGCCATTCACCGCACAGGCTTACAATTCTTGTGGCGCAGGGCTGACCGCTCTTCCCGGCTGCCCAGGACGTTGATGTTGCGAGTGCTCCGGCGACTGCGCCGACGGAGCCGGCGATGAATTTCCGGCGTGAAGACATAGGAAGGCTCGGTGTAGATTTCCCGCCACGTAGTAAAACAGCTTGCCGTTTCCGGTGTCAAACGGAAAGGCGCCTTCGACGACATTTAATCCGACAGCTCCGAGTGCGCAAGTGGTGGTCACGGCGGGAGATCAACCCATGCTGCTGGCGCTCCAGTCGTCCAGGACTTTTGGAACTGGAACCGGAACGAAACCGGGGCGCCGGAACGAAGCACCGCCGCCGCAGGCCGCGAGACTGAACGCGAGAAAGCAAACCAGCGGCGTCCCAGCGACCCAGCGCGGGAACTGAACACCTGACATGGAATTCACTAAGCTCACACTTCTTTCGACCACACCCATGTGGTCACGGAATTCTTGTCCAGAGCGATGTCCGCCTGCATCGCTCCCATTTGCACCGTTGCTTTCTGGGCGGGTCCGGGGTTGGTCACCACCAGCACCCGTGTTCCATCCGGATTTTCGAAGGCCGCATGGCTGATCCCGGCCAGCGCGCTCGCGGAATCGAAGCGGCGCGCGCCCCGGCGAATGACTCGGGAAAAGTGCGCGAACGCCCAATACTGTCCGCTGCGCGTGATTTCCCGAGTCTGGGAGTGTATCGTCACCAGGCCTCCACAAGAAAATGGCCCAACGTTCGGCCGGCCAAGCTCGTCCAGCGCCAGATTCCAACCGGTGATCGAACGACACCAGTTGCGTAGAACCGCGGTGAAAGTCTGTCCCCACTTTGCCCAGTCGGTCAAATAGTCAGGGCTGGTGTAATCCGGCCCTCCTTCGGTCCAATACATCTCTGCGTCGGGGTGAGCTTCATGCGTCTTGGTCATCATCTCCGGAGTTCCGACGTACCCATGCCAGGCAATTGCATTGCAGTACTTCCGCAAGCTGGGGTCATCGAGTTCCGCCACCGCGCGGCCCCACAAGTTGTAGTTGTGATCGAGAATCCAGATCTTCGTCGCGAGGCCCTGCTGCGCGAGCAACGGCCCGAGGTGGTCGCGTACAAACTCAATTTCGTACTCCTGCGGCCAAATGCATGCCGGCATCCGTCCATCCTGGTCCGTGTCCACTTCGTTTTGCGGTGTGACGGCCTGAATCGGAACTCCTTCCTCAGCATAGGCCTGAAGAAACTTCAGGAAATAATGTGCATAGGCCGGCATGTACTGGCGCCGCATCGAGCCGCCCAACATCGACCCTCCGGCCTTCATCCAGCTCGGCGGGCTCCACGGCGACGAAAAAAGAAAAAATTCCGGATTCGCCTTTCGAGCCTCGCGCAAGACCGGCAAAATGTACTGGCGGTCTTGTTCAATCGAAAAGCGCTTTAATTCCGGATCGGGTTCTCCTTCGTCGTAGCTGTACACCTTGGTCGAGTAGTCGCTCGATCCAATGCAGGTGCGACAAACGTTGAGCCCCATCTCGGCGGGATGAAACAACTCATGAAATAACCGTTCGCGTGCGGACGGCGAGAGCTGGTCGAACGTGTAGCAAGCCGCGTCAGTAAATGCCGCGCCAAAACCCAGAATCGTCTGGAACTCCTTCTTCGGGTTGAGAACAATCGCTGCCTCGGAAGGCTGGGCTGCTGCGGTCCGCCAGCGAGGCCCGCTCTTGCGGGTAAAGCGACTCTTTTCGCTTGTAACCCAGACGGCGATCTCTTCGCCTGGCACTGTGGTGTCCATGCCGAACGCCGGCAACACGCGCACCGTTGCGGTGGCTGCCAATCCCACCGCCGAGGATCTCAGAAACTCCCGCCTGGTCTTCTCCATCGACATCGCTTTCTCCTGGTTTGTTTGCAATAATGTGCCAGATCACAACTCATGAAAGCCGTAGTGCCGCAGCGCATTTGCCGCAGGGGTTCTTTATGCAATCCGGACAGAAACGGTTTCTTTTGCTCTACGCCCTCATCGCTGGCCTTGCCATAACCTGCGGTTCTCAAACCACTCCGGCTCCCGCAAAAAGCGCCGATTGGACGCTGGTCTGGAGCGACGAATTCGACGGCCCCAATGGTTCCGCCGTTGATCGCTCCAAGTGGGCTCTCGAAACCGGGGGCGAGGGCTGGGGTAACCAGGAGCTTGAGTACTACACCGATCGCAGCGAGAACGCGTCGGTGCGGGACGGCAACCTGGTCATCAAAGCGATCGCCGAAAAATACACGGGCGCCGACGGCGTCACCAGAAACTACACCTCGGCGCGACTCAAGACCCTCGGCAGATTTTCCCAAACCTACGGGCGCTTCGAAGCCAGCATCCGAATTCCCTACGGTCAGGGCATGTGGCCCGCCTTCTGGATGCTCGGCGATGACATCGACAAAGTCGGCTGGCCCGCCTGCGGCGAAATCGACATCATGGAGAATATCGGCAAGGAACCCGCCATCATTCATGGTTCGATTCACGGCCCCGGATATGTCGGCAGCACAGGGATCGAGGCGCCCTACACTCTTCCCGGCAAGCAGCGCTTCGCCGACGATTTCCACGTCTTCGCCGTCGAGTGGGACCCGGGCTCCGTCAGCTTCTTTGTCGATAAGGATCTCTACGTGCGCCGCACGCGTGCCGACCTTCAGCCGGGATGGAAATGGGTGTTTGACAAACCATTCTTTCTGATCCTCAACCTGGCGGTGGGCGGCGACTGGCCTGGGAACCCCGACTCCACCACCGTGTTTCCTCAAACCATGCTGGTCGATTACGTGCGTGTCTACCAGCGGTCCGAACCCGCGAAGAAGGAATCGGCAAAGCCCTGACGTTGTCTGACCATGGTCCACGTCTTACTCCGCCGGCAACCCGCGGGCCGGACCCGTCGACTCGCGCACGACCAACTCCGGCGCCATTGAAATCAGCCGCGGCGCTTTTGCCTTGCCATTGGAAATCCGTAGCAGCAGCTGCTTGGCGGCCATCTCTCCCATCTGCCGCAGCGGTTGCCGCACCGTGGTGAGCCGCGGTGTGAGATACGCCGCCGCCTGGATATCGTCAAAACCCACCACGGAAACATCCTCTGGAATGCGCAACTCCGCATCGCGAAAGGCGCGCATTGCGCCGATCGCCGAAATATCGTTGAAGGCGAACAAGGCGGTAAACCGCTTCCCGGTCGCCAGCAATTCCTGCGCAGTCACATAGCCTTCTTCCGGAACCGAAGGTCCAGGATTTCTCACGTCATGCTGCAATTGAATCGTCAACTCAGGGCGCACTTCAACGCCAAGTTTCGCTGCCGCTCCGAGAACGCCCCGCCAGCGATACTCCGTATCCGCGCTGCCGCGATGCCCTTTAAAGAACGCGATGCGCCGGTGACCAAGCCTAACCAGATGTTCGAGCGCGGCGAAGGTCGCCTTCTTGTTATCGACCGCGATATTGGTCACGCTCGGCGCCCGATGATGCCCTGAAATTGCGACCACCGGCACACGCAGCGCTTCTGCCACCGGAGTATTAAGGAGAATCAAACCTTCGACCGCACGGTCGATCAGCATGCGGGGATATCCCTGGATCAAATCCGGCTGGCCGCGATGGCTCGCCACGAAATAGAAGTAGCCGTCTTTCAGCAACTCGTCTTCGATGCCGCGCATGATCGACGCGGCATAGCCTTCGCTGATCTCCGGCACCAGCACGCCTACCATGAATCCGCGCTTCAGGCTCAACGAGCGGGCAAAAAAGTTCGGGCGATATTCGAGCGTGCGCGCCGCTTGCAGCACTCGATCCTTAGTTGGCTTGGGAATCGCCTTGGCCGCCGGCGAATCGTTGATCACCACCGAAACCGTGGCCGGCGACAGCTTCAGATACTCCGCCAGCGCCCGCAGACTCACCGGCTTCGTGGGCAGCGCCGCTCCCAACCCTTTGCTGGTACGATCTTTTTTCATTGGGCGCTCCAGAACAGCAACTTCCAGTATTACATAGATTCCGCCTCCGGTCAGAATCCTCTTGACACCGGGCAGGGTCTTGGTGCTTAATGTCGGACGTACAATACTAAACCGCTTTTTCGTTGAACTAAAGCGGTTATTTACAAGGGTAATGCGATTTGAATCACAGACGAAATTTAGACGTCTCGCGAACCATCGATCTGCCCCGCGTAGCCGACAGCAATTTACCCAGGAGGGAACCCATGTCGCGTCCATCCCAGAATAGCGTTGCCACCGTTGCTCGCCGCAGCCTCATGATTGCTCTAATCGCTGCCGCCATCGCATGCCTCACCTGCGCGCCCCTGCTGGCGCAAGTCACCTCCGGCACCATCTTCGGCGCCGTGAAAGATCCCACCGGCGCCATGGTCAAAGGTGCGACCGTGACCATCACCGATCCGTCCAACGGGCTTACTCGGACCGTGACTACGTCCGATAGCGGCGAATTTTCGGCGCCCGGACTGTACCCAGGAACCTACACCATTAAGGTCGAGGCGAAGGGCTTCAAGAAGCTGGAGTCTTCGGGATTTGTGCTGAGTGCCGCTGCCAAGCTGGGCGCCGGCGACTTCGTGCTCGCCGTCGGCACAACCTCCGAGGAAGTAACCGTCACCGCCGACGCCGGCCAGATCCAGTTGCAGTCCGATTCGGGCGAGCGCTCCGATGTGATCACTGGAAAGCAGATCAATGAAATTGCACTCAACGGCCGCAACGTGCTCGATTATATGAAGCTCATCCCTGGAATATCGGGGACGCTCGACGCACACCAGTCCGGCACGGGCGGGCTGGATGCCTACAACATCAACGGCACACGCGCCAACGAGCACGAATTCACGATTGACGGCGCGTCGAACGTGGACACAGGCAACAACGGCGGGACCCATGTCACCATCAATTTGGATGCGATCGAGGAAGTAAAGGTCCTGACCTCGAACTACCAGGCGGAGTTCGGCAAGGCCGCCGGCGGACAAATTGCCTTGGTCACCAAGGGCGGCACCAACCAGTGGCATGGTGACGGTCGCTTCTTTCACCGCAATGAGGGTCTGAACGCCAACGAATATTTCAATAAGGAAAGTGAATTGGCGGACAACCAGCCAAACGAGCCCGAAATCTACCGCTACAATTATTTTGGCTACCAATTGGGTGGCCCGATCAAAAAGGACAAGCTCTTCGTTTTCTGGAGCCAGGAATTCTACCGCCAACTGATTCCTCTTGCCCTCGCGCAGTTCTATACTCCGACTGCACTAGAGCGTCAGGGTAATTTCTCGCAGTCCGTTGACGGCAATGGGCAAGCGATTGTCATCGCCGGACCGGGGATCGCCAACAACGTAATCGACTCCTCGCAACTTCCATCGGCGCAGCAAGCAGTGTTTCAGCAGATGGAGACAATGTTGGACCTGTTCCCGCTGCCAAACGTTCCCGGTTTCGGTACAAATGGGTTGAGCTACAACTACTCGCAGTCGTTGAGCGGGGAAGCTCCCCGTCGCGAAGACATCCTTCGCGTTGACTACCAGCTCAACGGCAGGAACCGCCTCTATGGGCGCTGGATTCACAATGCCGAGACCGATACGTCGCCGTTCACGCCCTTCCCCGGACCCTTTGGCATCTTTGCTTGCTCGTCGGGGACCACTTTCAAAGGCGGCTGTACACAGCAACATCCCGGCTGGAACTTTTCCGCGAACCTGGTCAGCATGATCACGCCGGCCGTGCTCAATGAGTTCTCGGTCGGACCCAGCCACACACTCTCTCTGGCGCAGGGCACGAACGGGAACATTTCGCGGGGTGCAAACGGCATCACCGTGCCGCTGCTTTTTCCGGTGAGTCAGAGCCAAGCCATACCGGATATGAGTTTTGGAGGTCTGAACAACGTCAACTTCCAGGGGCCGTACCTGGGTGCCACGCCCTGGAAACAGGCCAATACGACGATCAACGTGAACGACAACCTGTCTTGGGCACGCCACAACCACACCTTCAAGACTGGCATTTTCTACCAGCGCAGCCGCAAGGACCAGATTGCCTGGGGTAACATCAATGGCCAATTCAGTTTTGGCGACGGTCCCACCAGCGGAGGCACTTGCCCCGGGGATCTGACTTGCCAGCTTGGCGATCCACTAGCGAGCGCCCTGTTGGGAGACTTTCAGAGCTTTGACCAGTCTACTGCCCGTCCGACCGGTTTCTTCCGCTACAACCAACTTGAGTTCTATGTACAGGATACGTGGAAAATGACGCACCGCCTTACCCTCGACTATGGCATGAGGTTCACCTGGATTCCGCCGCAGTCCGACGCTCACAACCAAGTTGCGTTGTTCAATCCGGCAGCTTATAACCCGGCCAACGCGGTCACCATCGATCCTTCAAGCGGCGAGATTATTAACGCCGATGGCGGGAATCCCCTGAACGGTATGCAGTACACGAAAAATGGTCAGATCCCGGCTGGCGGCTGGGAAGGCCGCGGGATCATGCCGGAACCGCGCTTGGGCTTTGCCTATGACCTGCTCGATACTCACAAGACGATTTTGCGTGGTGGCGCGGGCATGACGCATGATCGCATACAGGGCAACCTGATCTTCAACACGGTATTCAACAACCCCGCGATTGTGCAGACGCCGTCCGTGGCTGCCAACAACATCGTCAACCTCCCAGGCTTGTCGACGTCTTCGGCCGAAAGTCCGGTGCAGGGTGATGGCAATATTCTGGGAGCGGCCGCGAACGGCAAAGTGCCAACGGTCTACAGCTTCAGCCTGGGCGTCCAGCAGGAAATTGCCCGCGGCACTACGCTGGACATCGCTTACGTTGGCACAATATCCCGTCACCTCGTGTCGTCGCGCAACATCAACGCGGTACCGTATGGCGCGGCATTCCAAAGGGCAAACCAGGATCCAAACTGCTCATTGTGGGGAGGCGGAGGCGTGCCTGACGTCCAGCCCGGCCTGCAGCCACAATATACGGCAGCTGGCTACGACTTCAACGGATGGTGCGCTTATGGATGGGCCGACTACACGAATGCCTATCTGGTGCCTTACAAGGGCTACGGACAGATCCCCTACATGCGCTGGGATGGCACCTCCAATTACAACTCGCTGCAAGCATCTTTGCAACGCCGCTTTGGCAAAGGGCTGACCTTCGGCGCGGTCTACACGTGGTCGAAGTCGATGGTTACGGCGAGCGCGGACCAGGACGAGCAGAATCCAGTGAATTCCTTGGTTGACTATCGTGCGGCGCCGTGGGACCGTACTCACGTCTTCGCCGCCAATTACGTTTATGAACTCCCCGGCGTCGCCAAGCACTATGGGGGGCCGAGTTGGCTATCGTATATCACGGACCACTACCAACTGAGCGGAGTGACTCAAGCCATGAGCGGAACGCCGGTGGACTTAAACAATAATTATTCGTTCCCATCTGGCAGCCTGGATGGGTCCAACATGTGGGGAAACATCCCGTTCTATTACACGGCCGACAGGAATGGGTACCCGGCTCTTCCTGGCGTCGGCTTTCCGGCGCGCGGAACGCGTGACATACTCCGTTACGGCGGAATGCAGAACTGGGACATGTCATTAATGAAGAGCATCCCGCTCGGAAAAAATGAAGCGCGCTATCTTGAACTCCGCTGGGAGGCATTCAACGCGTTCAACCATCCAAACTTCACCAACCAAAACTACGTTGGCGGGTACAGCGTGAACGGACCGTGGGAATATTCGTCTCCAACCACTCCGATCTCCATCGCGAAAAACAGCAACTTTGGAACGAACGCGGGAACGCCCAACACCGGCCCGGGAGGATTCCGCGTGGTGCAACTCGGGGCGAAGTTCTATTTCTAACTTGCTCCTTTCCCTGACGCCCGCAGCTTCGGCCGCGGGCTTTTTCCCAGCGTGAACTACAATTTGTGCCGAGGTCTGTCATGACACGCAAGCTGAAATTTGTCGTCCTTCTTCTTCTCGTTTCTTCCCTTGCCTGGGCCCAGGCGCCTTCCGCATCCACTCCGGCCATCGAAGCCCGCGCGGATGTGCTGCTGAAGCAACTCTCGCTCGAAGAGAAGATCGATCTCATCGGCGGCGTCGACGATTTCTACATTCGCGGGATCCAGCACATCGGCCTACCCGCGTTGAAGATGGCCGACGGCCCGTTTGGCGTGCGCAATTACGGGCCTTCGACGACTTTCGGCGGCATGGGACTGGCCGCCACCTGGGACCGGGAACTCGCTGAGCGCATGGGCGCCGTCATCGGCCAGGACGCGCGGGCCCGCGGCGTGCATTTCATGCTTGGGCCGGGCGTCAACATCTCGCGATCGCCTATGTGCGGACGAAATTTTGAATATTACGGCGAAGATCCTTTCCTCGCTTCGCGCACAGCCGTCGCCTACATCCGGGGCGTGCAGAGCCAGGGCGTGAGCGCCACCATCAAGCACTACATGGGCAACAACCAGGAATTCTTGCGCCACGACGCCGATTCCATCATCGACGAGCGCACGATGCGCGAAATCTATTTGCCCACCTTCGAGGCGGCCGTTAGAGAAGCACACGTCGGCGCCATCATGGATTCCTACAATTTGATCAACGGACAGCACGCAACCCAGAACGGTTTCCTGAATAACGATGTCGCCAAGAAAGAATGGGGTTTCGAGGGCATCATCATGTCCGACTGGGATGCTACCTACGACGGCGTGGCTGCAGCTAATGGCGGGCTCGACCTCGAAATGCCGGCGGGAAATTTCATGAATCGCGCCAACCTCCTCCCGGCCGTGAAAGCGGGCAAGGTCAGCGAGGCCACGATTGACGACAAGGTCCGCCGCATCCTGCTCACCGCCATTCGCTTCGGCTGGCTCGATCGCGACCAGACGGATTTGTCCGTGCCGCTGTACAACGAGAAGGGCGGACAGGTCGCGCTCGAAGCGGCGCGCTCCGGCATGGTGCTACTCAAGAACGACGGCAACCTTCTTCCCCTCGACAAGACAAGAATCAAATCGATCGCCGTCATCGGACCGGATGCCTATCCCGCATCGGTGGTTGGCGGAGGCAGCGCAGGCGTGCGTCCGTTTGGTGCAATGAGCTATCTGGAGGGTCTGGCCGGTTACCTCGGCAGCGGCGCAACGGTTTACTACGATCGCGGAATTCCCTCTCTGGGAGACCTGGCCGATGCCACCGCCTTCTCAACCGACGCAGCCGGCAGGGAGCCGGGCCTCAACCTGGAGGCGTTCAACAATACCAATCTAAGTGGCACCCCCTCAGTCCACCGTATCGATCAACACATCAACGCCGATCGCTCGCTGGGCGATGGCGTCAATCAGAACGAAGTGTCGGCCCGCTGGTCGGGGTACTTCACGCCCGGCAATCCCGGCGAGCACGTCTTCTTCGTGCAAGGCCCCGGCGAAGGCGGCGGCTACAAGCTATACGTCGACGACAAACTCGTCATCGACACCTGGGAGCTTTCCCGCGCGCAGGTGAGCCAGATACGCCTGCCGCTGGCGGCTGGTCCACACAAAATTCGTTTCGAGTACTCCGTACATTGGAGCTGGGGCGGTCCGAGCATCAGACTCGGCATCGTGCGTCCAGACACGGTGGTGAATACCGCCGCGAAAGCGCTGGCGTCCAAAGTTGATGCAGTGGTGCTGGCGGTGGGCTTCGATTCCGACAGCGAGAGCGAAGGCGCAGACCGCACTTTCCAACTTCCCCCGGCGCAGGACAAACTCATCCAACAAATCGCTGCCGCGAATAAGAACACCATCGTCGTCGTGACTTCCGGCGGAGCATTTGACATGAACGCGTGGCTCAGTCACGTTCCTGCGCTCTTCGAATCCTGGTACGCGGGTCAGGAACAAGGCACGGCGCTGGCACAGTTGCTGTTCGGCGAGTACAGTCCGTCGGGCAAGCTGCCTGTCACGTTCGAGCGTCGCTGGGAAGACAACCCCGCGCACGAGGTCTACTACCCGAAGGCTGGGGACAAGGCGACTCCTTACACGGAAGGCGTTTTCATCGGATACCGTCACTTCGACAAGGCCGCCGTCAAACCGCAGTTCCCCTTCGGCTACGGGCTTTCCTATACCACATTTGCCTACAAGAATCTTTCCGTGGTTCCGGCAAATGTTTCGGGAGATCAACCCGTTACCGTGAGCTTCGACGTGACCAACACCGGCCATCGCGCCGGCGCCGAAGTTACAGAAGTGTACGTGGGCGAACCGCACCCCAACGTTCCCCGGCCCGTGAAGGAACTGAAAGGATTCGTGAAGGTGCAACTGAATGCGGGCGAAACCCGGCGCGTTTCGCTCACCCTCGACCGCAGGGCGTTCGCTTACTACAGCGTCAAGGACCATGACTGGACGGTCGACGCTGGAGAGTTCAACGTGTATGTGGGAAGTTCTTCCGCGCAAATTGAGCTGACGGATAAAATAACGCGGCAAACTCCGTGAGGCCGCACGTAGCCAAGGGAGAATTACAATCTAAGATCGGCTGTTAGTGGCCTGTGGTGAAACTCGAATTCAAAATGCAGCGCATGAAGGCGCGTAAATAGCAATGCACTTGCGGCACGCCTGAAGGTGTGCCCTGATACGAACCTCACTTGCACCACGGGCTGTTAGCGGTACCTAAGGAGATCACACTTATGAAAAAGTATCGGTTCTCGCGCCGTGAGTTCTTACAAACAAGCGCAGGAGCGGTAGGGGCTAGTTTCGCCGCCAATGCCATACTTCTGAACTCCGAACCTCTATTTGCGTCACTTCCACCCGTGGCCGCGAGCGACCAGGTTCGTTTTGGAATCGTGGGCGTGGGGATGGAAGGTAGCGGCCTGCTGACGACGGCGATTCAGCTTCCAGGAGTGGAGTGCGCGGCCGCTTGCGATCTCTACGACGGCCGCCACGAGCTGGCCCGGGAACTTGTAGGCAAGCCGATTCCGACGACGCGCCGGTACAAGGAACTGCTCGACAACAAGGAGATTGACGCGATTATCGTAGCGACGCCGGACCACTGGCACAAGCAGGTTGTACTGGACGCGTTGGCGGCCGGCAAGGATGTGTACTGCGAGAAGCCGTTTTCGCATACTCCCGCGGATGGCCTGGCTATGGTCGAATCCGCGAAGAAGTCGGACCGGATCGTCATGGTTGGCGCACAGCGGACGAGTTCGGTCCTGTGCGCCAAAGCGAAAGAACTCTACGACCAGGGCGCGATCGGCGAGTTAAGCCTGGTGGAGGCGACCTTGGGGCGGAATGATCCCACCGGCGCGTGGGAATATCCGCCGCCTCCGGACTTGTCTCCGGAAAATCTGGATTGGGACACGTGGCTTGGAACCGCACCGAAGAAAACTTTCGATCCGCTGGTCTTTGCGCGTTGGCGTTGCTGGAAGGAGTACGGAACCGGGGTTGCTGGTGATTTGCTCGTGCATCTGATTAGCGGAATGCAGTTCGTTCTCGGGATCAATGAGATTCCCAAGCGTGTGTCCGCCTTTGGGGGCATTTATCGCTGGAAGGACGGACGCAATACGCCCGATGTGCATCCGGTGCTGTTCGAGTACGCCAATGTTCCGGTGTACATGCGCTTGAGCCTGGGCACGGAATCCGCCGAAGTTACTCGCTTTATGGGCTCCAAGGGCATCATCGAACTCACGGAGTTTGGGCTCAGCTATTCTCCGCAACCCGGTGTGGATCTCGCACCCAGCTACTATTCCGCCTCGTTTCCTGCTCGTCTGAAGACACCTTATCTCGCCCAGTGGCATCAGGAACACGATCCCCAACCCGGGCGGGAGCCGGCCCCCGAGGGCCTGAGCTTTAAAGGGAACGACTACGACGACTTGCGTCCCCACCTGTGGAATTTCTTCGAAGCCGTCCGGTCGCGCAACCCGGTGTTGCAAGACGCAGCGTTCGGTCACAACGCGGCCCTCGGCTGCCACATGGCCAATGAGTCCTACTACAGGAAAAAACCAGTGTATTGGGATTCAACTTCGCAAAGTATCAAGTCGTAAGCGCTGGCAGATTTCCGAGGGGAATGCCTGGCAGTAAGCCACCACGGCGAAAGGAGCCGTAGCAATATGAATTTTCGGCAAAGAGTATTCGCGCTAACCACGTTGATCCTAATGTTTTCTCTGCAGCTGTATTCCGAGCGGAAAAAGCCGGAAGACACAACCGCGTCGGCTCAGTCGTTTCTGGGACGTTGGGATTTGACCCTGAAAACGCCGCTTCGCGAATATCCCTCGTGGCTGGAGATAACTCAGGAAGATGGGCAACTCAGGGCACGGATGGTGAGCCGTTGGGGACACGCGCGGCCGCTCCCGAAAGTTGAGATCGCGAATGGCCAAATCACGTTCGTTTCTCCCAAGGAAGAAGAAGACAGGAAAGACGACATGGTCTTTGAGGGCAAGCTGTCTGGGAAGACGTTGGTGGGGACCACAACCGGCCAGGATGGAACTCCGTGGCAATGGACAGGCGAGCGGGCGCCGTCCCTGAAGAGAAAGCACGCTCCCAAGTGGGGCAAGCCGATGCAGTTGTTCAATGGCAAAGACTTGGCCGGGTGGAAGCCGAGCGACCCAAGCTCGGCGGCGGTCTGGAAGGTTGAAAACGGCACGCTGGTGAGTCCCGGACATGGCCCCGAACTTATGACCGACGCCAAGTTTGAGGATTTCAGGTTGCATATCGAATTCAATTGCGCGCCAGGATCGAACAGCGGCGTGTACCTGCGCGGCCGGTACGAAGTCCAGATCGAAGACGATCCGGAGCCAGAAGGCCCGACGATGCGCACCGGAGGCGTGTATGGCTTCCTGGCCCCGTCGCCGGAACAGCCGCGCAGGCCGGGAGAATGGCAGAGCTACGAGATCACGCTCATTGGACGAACCGTCACGATTGTGCAGAATGGGCAGACCATTATTGACCAACAGGAAATTCCAGGCATCACTGGCGGAGCCTTGGACAGTCACGAAGCACTCCCCGGACCTTTGTATTTGCAGGGCAGCGAGGCCGGGCACGTCGCTTTTCGGAATATAACGATAACGCCAACAATATAATCCGGCCGGGGAGATGTCCCTCCAGCGTGCCGCTTTGATAGTGCAGTGTTTCGGGTAGCAAATCTATAAGTTGAATACAATCCAGCGTAGGCCGGTCTCTGATCCCTTGATCCGGTCCAGAAGGGTATATAGTGGTGCGGCGGCAATTTGGCAATAAGATGTTGCAAACTACACAGGCCATCCGCACCGTCATAAATCCTTTAGCGAACACTGCGCTGAGTCTGACCGGCGATTTCACCATCTATATCGGACACTCCGCCGCTCAGATATACCTCACGAGTAGAATGGCACGGTCGGCTCCACGACTCCGGTGCCCGCAGGGGCGCCGAACCAAAATGGTGAAAAAATGACAGCACCAAGCCCGCAATCGCAAGGCGTTTCGGGATCTTCCGCGGCCGGGGATTACCGCCGCCCGCTGGCCATCGTAACCACGCTGTTTTTCATGTGGGGCTTTCTGACCTGCTTGAACGACATTCTGGTTCCACACCTGAAGTCCATCTTCGAACTGAACTACGCGAAAGTCATGCTGATTCAGTTCGCCTTTTTCTCGGCCTACTTCATCTTCTCGATCCCGTCGGCGAAGATCGTAGATTGGATTGGCTACCAGCGAACCATGGTCGTGGGCCTGCTCGTAATGGGCGCAGGCGCATTCCTGTTTGTGCCGGCAGCCATAGTTCCTTCGTACCCGCTTTTTCTGACGGCGCTCATCGTCCTAGCCGCCGGAATCACCGCCCTGCAGGTGGCGGCTAATCCCTACGTCATCGTGTTCGGCAAACCCGAAACCGCTTCCAGCCGCCTGAACCTGACGCAGGCATTTAATTCGCTGGGCACGACCATCGCTCCGAAAATCGGCGGCCTGCTGATTCTGAGCGGCGCGCCGCTGGCTATGGAGGAAATCCACAAGCTCGCACCCGATGCCCTCCGGGCCTACCGCATTCAGGAGGCGGCTTCGGTCAAGGTGCCGTACATCATCATCGGCGTGGCCCTCGTGCTTCTGGCCATCGTGATCGGCGTCTCGAAGCTACCGAAAATCGAGTCTGCCCAGCACCACCTCGGAGAAAAAGTCGGCGACTCGATTTGGAAACACCCCAATCTCTATCTGGGCGCCATCGGCATCTTCACTTATGTCGGAGCGGAAGTTTCGATCGGCAGCTTCCTCGTGAACTACTTCAGTCAGCCCGAGATCGCAGGCCTGGCGCCGAAGGTCGCCGCCGGATACGTCTCCTTCTACTGGGGCGGCGCGATGGTGGGCCGGTTCATCGGATCGGCGCTCCTGCAGAGGATCCGCACCGGCCATCTGCTTGGCGTCTGCGCGATCGGCACTGCCAGTTTGGTTACGATCTCCATGCTCACCACTGGCCATGTCGCCATGTGGAGCATCCTCGCGGTCGGGTTCTTCAACTCCATCATGTTCCCCAGCATTTTCACGCTGGGCGTGGCGGAACTAGGCCCGCTGACCGGCGACGGTTCCGGGCTTCTGAACATGGCCATTGTCGGCGGAGCGATTGTCCCCGTGCTGCAAGGCCTGATCGCCGATCGCATCGGCATTCACCACGCGTTTTTCCTGCCCGTGATTTGCTACCTGTACATCCTTTATTACGCGCTGGTCGGCTCTAGGCCCAACAGCGAACGCCCTTCACGGCGCTAGCGGCGGATATCTCGCCGAATGAAATTGGGAAGGCGCTTACCAGCCTTTGAGGTGGATCAGCAACAGGATGGCGGTCGCTACCAGCGGTACGGCAAGACCGGTGCGCAGATTCCCCGTGGTTTTCGAAATCACGCCCACCATCCACGGCAACACCGCCGGTCCCACCGACGCCGATGAAAACATCACCGAACCAATGCTCCAAGCGGCCACTCCGAAGCGATGCGAGAAGCGAGCGACCGTGATAGGACACAAAGTGGCAAAGCTCAATCCAGTGACGAGGGCGCTGGCAATCACACCCGGCAGTGTCGATGACCACAGCATCAGCCCGATCCCCAGCGTAGCCGTCGCCAAGCCCACCTGCAACGCGCGCCGCTCCGGCACGTGTCTCAGCATCAGGCCTGCCGATGCCCGGCCTAATGCCAGGCTTGGGCAACCGGGCCCGACAACCGAACGCGAACTTCGCGCCCCAACTGGGCTTTGCCTGGGATCCGCGGTGGCGTCGGGCTCTTCTATGAGAATGCGCTCACCATTGTGGACCCGTCCGATCCTTAATATCGCGTAAAGACTGGCGATGTATTCGCCCAGGCGCTGCTTGCCTGCAATGGGACCGCTACGCCACAACCAGTTCCCATCCCGGGAGGAGCGCTCCCTTCCAGGCGTGCGCCTTGCGGTAATAAATTGTGCCGGTGTTGCCAAGCATGAATCCGGTCGAATCGATCCTTTCGAGCGGAAGGAAACTCTGTTCGTAGCGGCGCACCATGTGGTCGCTAGAGATGTCCATCGACCGCCAGAGCTTACGACACTTGATATGAGATGTGTCCGATAGCAACTTAACTCTAGGTTACACGCAGGTAAGTCGAATACTGCTCTTCGCCAATGTCGGTAAACGGCATCATCTTGATTGGCGCAGCATCAGTTCTTACTTGCCAGCTTCGCTCATCCATCCTTTTGGCGCACAGCAATTCGGCGCGGGTCACCGACGGTTGGGTGTCTGCGATTGCGAACAGTACGAGCGGCCCGAATACCAACGCGACGGTTTGAGGATGTTGTGGATCGACCGCTTCGAGTCGCATCGTCATGGGCATATCCAGTTCGACGCGGTCGCTACTGCTCCATTGGCGATGAATAGCCGCGAAACTTCCAGGAGTCGCCGGGACCTGCACGCGACGGCCATTTACGGAAATGGATGCGCCGCTCGCCCAGGAAGGAATCCGGAAACTTAAAGTGAAATCCCTTACCTGCGAGGTTTTCACATCGAACTGCACCACGCTGTCAAACGGGTACCGGCCCTCTTGCGTCAGCACGACCTCAGCACCGTCCTGTGTCCATCGCAATGTGGACGGAAGGTACAAGTTCACGTATACACCTCGCAAATCGCGGAAGTAGGTGTTGATGCGATAGTCGGCTGCCACCTGTGGCAGCGTACCCGAACAGCAGGCCCAGTGCTGATTGTCCGAGTAATCTTTACGTCCCTTGAAATTGTAGTCCGAGTAATAGAACGTCCGGCCGTCGGCCTGTAAGGGCTTCGCGCCCAGAACGGTGTTGTACATCATGCGCTCCATACTGTCGCCGTATCGCGAGTCGCGGGTCACGCGCAGCAGGTAGCGCGTCAGCTTGAAGTGCGCGTACGAACCGCAAGGTGTTTCAAAACTGCTATGGCTGTTGGTGAGACTGGCGTAAACGTCTGCGCTATCCGGGGCGCGGAGCGTTTCATCCGGCCCCCAACCTCCAGTGGCAAAACTTTGCTGCGAGAGCATTTCAAAAGCGTTTTGAGCTGCGCGCAGGTGCTTCTCACTGCCTAGAGTCAAATACGCCTGCATTGCCGAGTTCAACGAATTTACATAGCTGTAGGCATGTCTGCCAGCCAGCACATTGCGGCCCTCTGCAAGCGGATCGTAAAACTCATCGTCGAGGTACTGCCGTCCAAGCTCACGATAGCGTTCCCCAGCGCCGCGCTGATATGCCAGAAAGAGATTCTCTGAAATCGTGTAGGACTCGTCCCACGTCCACGTCTCGTCCTTGTGGGGCCGCCATTCTTTCCCATGCTCTACGGCATGCTTCGGAAAATGGGGCAGCGCAGTGTTGGTAGTGTGTTCGAGAATCGAGAGAGCATCGGGATCGCCAACGTATTTGTGCGAATCGATCAGCCCGCAGACCAGCTTGTCGTAGCAGTACGTGGGGAAGCGGTTTTTCTCGTAGGAACCGCCCGAAATCGTCTGGGCATAAAAGCGGTTCAAGCGCAACACTTTGTTTCGCGTTGCTTCGTCCCGTCGGATGGCATACATGCGTGCCAGGGCCGAGACCCATTGACCAAAGGTACAGCTGGGAGCGAAACCAGCCGCGTCGCCCCATTTGTAATCGGGATTGTAATGGTACCAGCCACCCAGATCGTCGCCCGGGGCTGCCTGCCCGCTCATCTGACGCAACGGTTTCAGCAGGCTGTCGTCGTTCAACCCCATCAGGACGGAATGAGTCTCTCCCAGTTGCATTTCGTGAAGATCACTCGCCAGCACCACATCTCCGTATTCGAACTCCTCCAGCGGCTGCGCTGTCCGATCCGTGGCCAGCGTCCCTGGGAGCCAACGGCTAGGAATCACAATCCCCGCAGTCGCCAGTGAAACCGACTGCACGAATCGTCTGCGCGAAACTCTAAGCGAAGAGAACATAGGCGCATAAGAAGTATAATTCCCCTCCCTTAGGCCTTTCGAGGTTTTCTAGAGGCACAAGTCAAAATCCCGACTGCTCCCAGAGAGAGCAGCGAGGTTGAAGTCAACCAGCACAGGGACGCCAAGGATGCTGCCGTGTCCCACGTCAGCGCAAGTGGGACAGTTTGAGACAGGGAATTCAAAAGTGTACATTTCGGTACAGTCCCTAACTGCGGTTCCGGCGGTATCAAGTCGTGTGTTTCAATTTTTGCGCCGAAACACGCGACGAAGATTGTGGAACAAAATACAAAGAATATCGCTGCTTACTTGATGTCGAGTTCTGTCAGCTTGTCGACAGGGCGCCCCAGTACAAACTTGTTCTCTCGCACCACAATCGGACTTTGCAACAGCTCAGGATATTCAGCCATGACCTGGGCAGTTGGTCGTCGCTCAGATTCTTGCCTACCACGTGCTGCCGATACGCGCCTTCGTTCGTCCGCAACGCATCTTGCGGCCTCAGCCCGGTGCACGCAATAACTGCTTGAGTTCATCTGCCGAAAGCCGCTCCTCCATATAGTTGATGCTCTCGAAGTCGACGCCTTTCGCAGTCAAGACCCGCTTGACCTCGCGGCACTTGCTGCACATCGGCTTTTCGTAAACGATGACCTTTGTTGCGTGCTTCATTTTCCTGCGTCCGAAGACCGCTCCTGTGCGCTTACTCAACCGCGCAACGTCGCCGTTCTGGGCTTAGAAGTTTCCCTCCGCCACCTCCTTCAGGACTTACTTCTCCAGAGACAGCTCGGTCACCAGCCGCCGCAAGCGAGCGTTCTCCTTCTCCAGTTGCTTCATCCGGCGTGCCTGTTCCAACTCTGGTTCGAGAGCGAGTTTCCCGGCTGCCACTATTTCTGCAAGTTTCAACGTCCCGATCATAACGTCCTCAAGATACAGGCGAGGTCATGAAGGCGACTCTGAAGCACAAAGGCAACAACGCGCGTGTGCGGCTTGATTCGGCACAAAAGCATCGGACGCAACAACGCGGCAGCCTTAGTGCGGCCTTGCGGCTGTCGCAAAGTCAATAGCTACTCTCCAACTCTTCACGCTGCATTACGTGCAGGATATAGGCTCCCGCGCCGTATCCCACAATGGGAAGGGCTCCCGTGGGATCGCCCACCTTGCCGGGAAATAGTTGGCAGGGCAGGGAGACATACATTTCCGGGAGATTATTGTGGTCCGCCGCAGCTTTGCCTACGATGCGCCTGAGGATCGCAGCCGCCTCGGCATTCCTTCCCTGCCTTCGATAGACCTCTGCCAAGCTGAAATCGACAAACAGGAATTCTTGCCTTTCATACCAATATTCAAAGATGGCCGGATCGTTGTAGTTGCTACGGACGCGCCGGTAGCCGCCAGAATCCACTTTGAGAAGATCCATCCGTTCGATGGTGTCACGCACAATAGCCGGATCCGTGACGACGCCGAAATTGATGATTGTCAGTAGTGCCCCATCGATATCATTTTTCTCCCAGGTTTCCATGGTTCCCCGCAGTTTTCCTTCCCGGATGAAAGCTGCGCTGAACCCCTTATCGAGCAGAGTCACTTGGTTGAGAACCTCCTCTCGGGTAACCTCGTCGCCGGTGCGGCGAGCCACTTCTGCGAAGCTTCTTAGGCCCACAATGGCCATGGCCGTGGAAAACGCGAAGTGCTTCTTATCTCTCTGGTGCTCCTCCCATATGGAAGTATCGGCGGTGACGATCAAGCCCCGATCGTACTTCTCCAGGTTTGCCAGCAGCGGTTTCACAATGTAATCCCGGGCGCTCTCGTAGACCCGTCCACGGTATGTCGGGATCTGTAAGAAGGCAGTATCCTTGAATTGCCGCTGGTACTCGCCCAGCACCCATAGTGCGATTCCCCAATCGTCGTATTCGATATTGAAACTACCCTCTTGGGTAAAGAAGGGCTCTTCCGAGCCGTCACCGAAGTAGCGAACCACCGAAATCTGGTAATCGGCGCCGTGCGTCTCCTCGCGCATCTTTCCCGTGGGCTGAGCGTTGAAATAAGCCAGAAGCGCGGAACGCGCTTCATTACGGTGTCCCATTCGCACAAATGCAACAGTTGCGAAAGCCATGTCGCGGACCCACGGCGTGAACCAAATACCGTCAGGCAAAGCGGCAACGATAAGTCCATTGTTGTTTCGTCCGGGACGATTGGGCTCGCGGCTTTGCGCCATGCGGAGCATAACCTCGCTTTGACGCCACAAATGTCGTTCGTTTTCTTCCGTGAAATGTACCGCAGGTTTGACCCGCCATCTCTCGAGCTCAGCAATCTCTCGCTTCGCCAAATCGCGCGCAGCGAGTCCGGCTCGCCAACGGCTAAATTCGCGAACTGCCTGCTCCAGTTCGTCATCTCTCTCCACAGAAACGAGCGCCCATGCTTGCCCGCCCGCCAGATACCGCTGCGGCTGCATCGGCTCGCTCCATCTCCTGTCCAACGGGATGATCAAGAGGGACTCCTGAATACCCTTGAACTTCAGAATTTGCATTGTGACGCGAAAGATCCGCACTGTCCTCTGAGACTTGACGGGCCGGCTCCACTCCACATGCCAGCCTTCATCACGCGTCATTGCGGAACTGGATTCCCAATTGACGACGAGCGCGGAGTGCTGCAAGCCATAGGGCATGAAGATAGTACCCTCGCCACTACCTCTGCTGGCATGAATGACATGCGAATCCTCCTCGTATTCCGCCGACGCGCCTTGCGCGGCACCGCCGCTCCAGTCAAGCTCTTTGATGAAATTAGCGGTTTCAATTCCCTCGCCGAGAGGGTTGTTAAGGTCGGGTCGAGCATAACAATAGGGGTGCGCGTAGAACTTGCTCACCGTGGCGGTCTCCGGTGACACCACGGCGAATCCAAAGCCGTTACCTGTAACCAGCTTGGATGCGGCAGTAGGTAAAGAGGCCATGAGACTGACACAAACTGCAGAGGCCAGATAACGAGAAAGGTACATAATCATTTCAGGATAATCTGCGCCTATGCATCCTGCAACGCTCATTTCCACTCTTTCTTTCTGCTTTTCCATTCTTGCCCAAAACAAGTTATTGGCTGAAGTGATCGCTGAGTTCATAGGACATTCACCATTCTGCCCAGGAAGGCAGATGGTCTCGACCGAATTGTTCTGGGTGGACTTCTACAACTTCAAGATCTTCGATCCTTACTTTCAGGACGACTACTACATCTTCAAGAATCTGACTCTGAATCTGGGAGTGCGCGTCAGCTTCTTCGGAACGTTCTGGGAGAGGAACCACTTGATCTCGAACTGGAGCCCATCGGCCTACAGTCTGGCCAACGCTCCACAGATTGACATCGACGGCAGCGCGACCGGGCAGGAAGGAGCGCTCATTCCCAACGAGGGGAATCCTTTTGACGGCATGATCACGTGCGGTTTGAATGGCGTTCCCCGTGGCTGCTTGAAAAACCACCTGGTCAACCCTGCGCCGCGTCTGGGATTCTCCTGGGACCCGCTCGGAGACGGGAAGATGGCGATCCGCGGCGGATACGGAATTTTCTTCGAGCACACCAACGGCATGGAAGGGAATGCCGAAAACCTCGAAGGCACGCCGCCGATCGTGGAAACTCCCACCCAGTACAACGTTAACGGTTATGCCAACGTCGGCGGGCAAGGCCTGCTGTTTCCGCTCTCCACCACTTCCATTCCCGACCGCACGCTTTGGCCCTATGTGCAGCAGTGGCACCTCGACGTCCAGCGCGATCTCATCCACGACACCGTAGCTACTCTGGCTTATGTCGGATCCAAGGGCACGCACTTGACCTTGCAGCATGAACTCAACCAGCTGGAGCCAACGCCGCCGGCGCTGAACCCTTATAAACCTGGCCAGTACATCACGAATGTCGATTGCAGCTGGGGTCCAGGCAGCTCGCAGCCCAATGTGATTACTGACAACTACGGTGTTCCGACCAATGCCTACACTTCCTACGGAGTGCCGGTCCCGTACTTTCCGTCGGCGACCGGCGGTATCCCCTCCGGGCCCGCAGTCAATCTGTTCGTTGCCTGCGGAAACGATCCCGACCTGGTGCGCACCAACTATCCCGGTCGGTACGAAAGCGGCGGTTGGCATCGTGGACGACAGCGGGAGTGTACTCTCCAAACGACACGCCCTCACTGGCTGCGATTGCGGCTATCCAGATACTTTGCCGCATATCGAAGCAATGCTCCGCACGGTTGCAAAGGAAGCCGGTATCAATATTACTGGAATCGGCGTTGGATCAACCGGCCCCGTAGATCCTCTTAGCGGAGCCTATGGGGATCTTGACCTTCTGCCGCTTTGGCATGGTGCCAATCTGGTCGAAAATTTGGCACAAGGATTCGGCGTTCCAGTCGCGATTGAGAATGACGCTGATGCCGGTGCTTTGGCCGAGGCCTATTGGGGAGCGGACCAAGGTCGAAAACGGCTTATATACGTGACTCTGGGAACCGGAATTGGAGGAGGCGTCATTATAGACGGCCGTCTGTACCGCGGCGTCGATGGCGCTCACCCTGAGATTTGCCATCAAGTAATCAATGACTCTGGACCTCCCTGCTCGTGCGGGCTGCGCGGTTGCTGGGAACCGCTGGCAAGCAGCCCTGCTATGGCGGCGTGGTTTCTGAGTCAATTTCCGCCCGGAAATACAGAGCATAGAAAGATCTCAGTGAAGGAAATCTGTCAGTTGGCGAGAGTACGGCATGAGATCGCTCTTCGAGCGGTGGAGCGTGAAGCATACTACCTAGGTCTTGGCTTGGCGAATCTTATCAATCTGTTTGTTCCCGATGTTGTCGTCCTTGGAGGCGGCCTGATGAGAAGTTCCGACTTGCTACTCGAGTCGGCAATTGCTCTAATCCATCAAGGATGCGGGTTCGTTCCTCTTGAGAAAATTGAGTTTGTTCCGGCTTCTCTTGGGGATGACGTGAACTTAATTGGAGTGGGCAGAGTCTGGTATAACAGTTTCATGCCATTATCCCCCTCGGAAAGGTCCTGCCGATGAAGAATTGACGGTATCTCCTCGGATTGCTTTTTCTCACTTTTTTCGTTATTTCTCTGCTGGCGAACATTCTTGGACCGTTAGTCCCCGATATTGTCTCCGGTTTTCATGTGAGCTTGGCCGCCGCTGGATTTCTGGTCTTTTCCTTTCTCATTGCCTATGGAGTGGTCTCCATCCCTGCAGGCTTTCTGGTCGAGCGTTTCAGCGAGAAACCTGTGATGATGGCGGCTTGGGTGGCCGCGGCTCTAGGGTCAGCGACATTCGCAATAGTGCCGAGATATCAGGTCGCAATTGCCTCGCTCTTCGCTGTGGGGGCCGGCATGGCAGTTCTGCAAGTTGCAATCAATCCTCTGTTGAGAGTCACCGGAGGAGAAGAAAACTATGCTTTCAATTCTGCCTTGGCACAATTGGTATTTGGCGTCGCTTCCTTCATAAGTCCACGAATTTACACGTATCTCGTATTGAATCTGGATAACGCTTCGGCTCTTCGGGGCCGTTTCTTGTATCTGATTCGGCGCCTTACTCCTGAGTCTTTTCCTTGGGTCTCGATCTACTGGGTTTTTGCCGCTACTACTTTGGTTATGGTCGCGATTCTGGCCGTATCCAGGTTTCCCCAAGTTCAACGAAACGCAGAGGAAAACGCCGGCTCCTTACAGATCTATCGTAAATTAGCGCAAATACCAACCGTGCACCTGTATTTTCTTGCGAGGTTTGCATACGTGGGATCCGAACAGGGAACGGCAAACTGGATTTCAAAGTTCCTTTCCCAATATCACGGGTTTGATCCACACACCCCTGGAGCCACTGCCGTCTCGGAGTTTTGGGGGTTGATGACCGTTGGCTGCTTTGCGGGAATGCTGTTGCTCAAGATATTTGATAGCCGCAGCGTATTGGTTGTGGCGTCGATTGGCGCTCTCTCCAGCTTATCGGTTGCACTAGTCGGCTCTGCTTCGCTTTCCCGGTATGCTTTCCCGGCGATTGGGCTCTTTGCTTCAGTCATGTGGCCAATTATCGTTTCTCTTGCACTCAACTCTGTAGCAGAACACCATGGGGCTTTTTCGGGAATTTTGAGTACCGCCGTAATTGGCAGAGCGGTTGTTCCAGTAATTATTGGCCGCCTCGGCGACGACAGCCATCATGGACTATGATGGACGCGCCTTTGCAACAGCCGCTGGATACCTCGCTCATTCGATATGCGAATCCTTCTGCCGGAATGGCAGCCGTGATAATCGCTGGAGGCGCAGTCTAACGTACATATCGGAGCGGAAAGGGTAGTCCACTATGACCAGACAAGGAAAGGTTTTCCCAGTCTGCTTAACTTTGGCTCTCGTCCTTTCATCAAGTGGGGTCTGTTTAGCAACGACTTCTATTACGATTTCTGAAGGCAACAATCAAGTTCGAATTGTCCTGCTGGCGCCAGATGTAGTTCGAATCAGAGTCGGTCCCAATGGCGTCTTTTCTAAAGATGGAAACCCAGACTTTGCCGTCATCAAGGATGATTCCGCATGGCCGGGCGCGGCCAACCATAGCTCCGATCCCAACATAAATGACACCGGAACGTTACGATTAGTTTTTTCACACGCTCCCCTCGGAATGACTATCTATGACTCGAATAACCGCACGCTGATTGGCAATTATCGCTTCGACTTCTTTCGATTGAGAGCGGCGAGGGATCTGCACAATGACGAGTACATCTATGGGTTTGGGGACAAAAAGAACAACATCGACAAGCGCGGGACGCGGATGGATATCTGGAACGTGGACACTGATAACCAGGATCAGTCCACCGGACTGATGGGTTACAAGAGCATTGCGATGTACTGGAGCAGTCGCGGGTACGGGATATATTTGCATAACTGGTGGCGCTCCAGCTTCGATATCGGTCAGTTTAATAGCGGCCGAATTGAAATTACAGTCGACGGGGGAGAGATGGATTTCTACTTATTCTATGGTCCCTCATTTCGGCGACTCCTCGATCAGTATACCGAGTTGACAGGAAAACCGGCGCTTCTTCCCAAATGGGCATTCGGATTTCACCAAGGGGGAGCGGGAAACGACAAAACAAGCCGATGGGCCACTGAGATTGCTGACAACATGCGGAGATATCACCTTCCCATTGACGCGATCTATTACGACGACGTCGATCCTGCAACATTTACTCCGGACTTTGCACAGAAGATGTGGACGCAATTTCACGTAAGGATTACCGCCGGCTATGGAATGCCATGGGCCTACCAAGGAACGTCGCTATGGAATGAACTGAACCGGCTCACTCCGAAAGGCATGATCGTTGATCGCGAGGGTAAGGCCCTGCTGCACGAGGGAAACGGAATGAAAACGCCATTCAGCGAAATCGACTTTTTCAACCCGGCGGCGAGCGACGCAACATTCCAGGCAAAATGGTCAGGACCGTTGCGGAATGGCGTGTGAAACGGGATGTTGGACTTCGGTGAACTTGATTATGTTCCTGACCCCGAAAATACTTTCTTCCCGTATTTCAATAATCCACGACGTTCGATCAAGGAGATGCACAACATTTATGCCCTGGTCTATTTCGCTCAGATGATGACTCGAGCAGCCAATGATGAGGCCGGGGCCAAAAACAAATCACGAATGATCGGATACTGCCGCCCTGGAACAGCAGGATCACAGCGATATGGCTGGACCTAGACCGGCGATTCATCGCCGACCTTCGCAGGATTACAGACACACACCCGTGGTGTCTTGAATTTATCTATGTCCGGCTATTCGGCGATTGGATATGACATCGGAGGTTGGATGGGTGTTGCGGCCGACGATGTTTACTCCCGATGGTTCGAAGCCGGCATGTTTAATCCATTCGCGTGGGCGCACGGCGAAGGAGATCACACTTGCTACATACGTCCGCGAGAAATAATCGATATTTGCCGTTCGTCCCTCGAAAACCGTTACCGCCTGCTTCCTTATATATACAGCTTGAACTATGAGTCGAATCAGAACGGGACGCCGATGCTCCGACGCTGCCGTTTGAGACAGATAGCGAGGCGAACACGGAAAACATAAATGACGAGTGGTTCCTGGGATCCTATATTCTGGTTGCTCCAATTTTGAATGTCGATGTCTCTCGCAGTGTCTTTCTGCCGTCCGGACAGTGGTTCGACTATTCCGATGGCAAAACCAAATATGAAAGAAGCAACGAGATTGTTTATAAGTCTGAGTTAGACAAAATTCCGGTATTTATTCGGGCGGGAGCGATAATTCCGACTAGTCCTATCATGCAATATTCCCTCGAGATGCCGTTGAGTCCGCTAACCCTTGAGGTGTATCCAGGAAGGGATGCTTCTTCGTTTACTCTATTCGAAGATGATGGAGAATATGGCTACGATTGGGGTGTGTACGCCACAACTCAATACGAGTGCATTGACAAAAATGGCACTGTGACTATCACAATCAATGCTCGTCATTCCCACGGAGGGTATGATTCGGGAAGACGGAAGTACATTGTGAACGTCCATGGCCGCCCAGCATACGAGTATTCTGTTCAGCTGAATCACGCCGCTGTCGGTCAAGCCTGGACGTACACACCAAAAGAACAGATGCTCACCATCAGCATTGAAGATGACGGCGGCGAAAAGATACTAACCATCGAGCCCAGTGTCCCTAATGAAAATCCTGTGCGGCGCATTGGCTGAGATCGTTCCTCAAGAGAACCCCCGAATCTCGCAGGCAGTCCAAGCAGCCTGTGCGGGTCTGTGAACGAAATTCGCAGAGGTCTGCATGAGCAGGGAATGCAGTTCGAACGCAGATTTCCAGGGGATCTTGCAAAAGTAGCGCTTTAGAATGCGGTCGTTTCAGGCGGCCCGTCGTTCGTAACGGTGAAGCAGTCCACCGACTTGGGGCACCGCTACCACTGGCCCGATTTCCGGCGGCTGAATGGGTCGGGGCTCGAGCGAGTCCTTCCCCAAGGAAAGATGCGTTCTGGATCGGTGATAGTAGTCGAAATACGAGGCGAGGGTTCGGCGTAGCGAGCTTTTATGGAACACGATCACGTGATCGAGACACTCACGCCGAATGGGGCCTATCACCCGCTCCACGTACGCTCGCTGCCAAGGCGAGCGCGGCGTGGACAGCACCTCCTCGATGCCCATGTCTCGCACGTGTTCTCGGAAGTCTTTGCCGAAGATCGCGTCGCGGTCCTGCAGCAGGTAGCGCGGGAATTAATCAAAGGGAAATGCTTCTCGCAGTTGCTGGCCAGTCCACTCGGCGGTTGGGTGGGCGGTTACGTTGAAGTGAAGAATGCGGCGCCGGTCATGGGCCAATATCAGAAACACGTAAAGGACGTGGAAGCGGATGGTGGGAACAGTGAAGAAGTCGATGGAAACCAACTGCGGGAGGTGGTTCTCCAAGAAGGTGCGCCAAGTCTGAGACGGCGGTTTCCGGCAACGCACCATGTATTTGCTGACACTCGTCTCGCCGATGTCGATGCCGAATTTGAGCAACTCGCCGTGGATGCAAGGTGCTCCCCAACCAGGATTCTCCCGACACATCTTGCGAATCAGATCGCGGGTCTCGCGGGCAATGAGGGGTCGTCCGGGTTGCCCCTGCCGAACCTTCCAAGTCCAAAACAGGCGAAAACCCTTGCGATGCCAACCCAAGACCGTCTCGGGCCTGACGATGGACAACGTCGAGCGCCAATCACGCCAAAGGCGGGACAGACAGACCCAGAGTAGGCGGTCCGCCGAGGTCAATCTGGGGCGTGTTCCTGCCGACCGCTTAAGCACGCCGATTTGGTGGCGCAGAGCCAAGTTTTCCAGTTCGAGGTCAGCTCGTGAGCGCAAGATCGAACCTAAGGCGACGAGAAGTGGGGTCAGAGAAATGAGCATCGGAGGAGAGAATTAAGAAAGAAGTATAATTCCTGCCTATTCAGACATTTCGAGGTTTTCGAGAGGCACAGTAGGATCGAGGGTAGGTTCGATGTTAGGTTCGAGGAATAATGAATAATGCGTGACCGCTACATACGCATGAAGACCGCCGTCAATCCCGCTCGCAACTCAGCCCCATGCGGATTCCACGAGCCTGTCTTCGTTTTCGTTACCGCGTTCGTTACCGCTCTCATTTTCATCTCCTCCTGCTCACTCGCTTTCTCGCAAACTGCTCCTTCCGGCCCGCCGGTTGCTTACGTCCGTATCGGAGTTCTCGGCCTCTTTCATTCGCGCCAACTCATGCTCAGCGCACCTCAGGGGCACGCGCTCGTTATTCGCACAGGCAACGAACGCATTGTGCTGGAGTACAGCTCCGGCAACCACACCGCAATCATTCGTATCTCCGGAAGCGAAATCATTCTGCAATCGGGAACGCGGACTGTGCGCGCATCGGCTCTCACCGTCGCCGGACGCAAGAACGAACCCGCAGACTTTGTTCTCGTCGTTCCGAAGAAGATCGCGCGCCACTACTGCGGCACACTTGAGATTCGGCGCTCCGCCGGGCATCTGCTCGCCATCGTGACCATGGATCGTGAGACCGCCGTTGCGTCCATCGTGGCCGCCGAAAACACAACCGATACGCCAGTCGAGGCGCTCAAAGCGCAGGCCGTCGCCACTCGCTCGTACTTGGCCGCCAGCCGCGGACGCCACCGCGATTTCGATTTCTGCGACACCACCCATTGCCAGTTCCTGCGCGAGCCGCCGGCGCCGGCTACAACCATCGCGCAAGCCGTCGAAGCCACGCGCGACATGGTTCTCGCCTACGAACCCGAGCCCTTCGCCGCCATGTATACCCGGAGCTGCGCCGGACGCACCCGCACGCCAGCGGAATTGGGTCTCCCCGCGTCCACCTATCCTTATTATTCTGTCGAATGCACGCATTGCCGCGCCCATCCTGTGCACTGGTCGAGTCGAATCTCTGCCGAAGATGCGGCAACGCTCCGCAGTTCCAACGAGCCCGCTCGCCTTCGCGCTGCACGCCACCTTGGATGGAACATGATTCCCAGCAACGACTTCCTCGTGAAAAAGGAAAACGGTCAGATCCTGGTGGAAGGGACCGGACAGGGCCACGGCATCGGCCTTTGCCAATCGGGAGCCAAAGCCATGGCCGCCGAAGGAGCCGATTTCCGTCAAATTCTCAGCCACTACTACCCGAACACATCCATCGTCAACATCCACACAGTCGCCGCTTTTTTCTCGCAGCAACGCGAGACTGTTTGGCCCCCTTGACAGGGCACTCGTGCGTTTCCGATTTGTCATCCCGAACAAAAACTCCATACGCGACGGGAGCAGGCAGTGCGAAGTCGAAGGACCCTGCGATCTCCCTGGCTACAGCGCCACAATCGTCGCCGCCACACCCGCCCCCTGCGGGGGCCGAATCTGCGATTTCAACGCTACGGCGAAGTCGCGTTGGCTAGGGAACCTCTGAATAAGTACTTACTATCGAAACGAGACGCGTCGTCAGTGTGGCCCTCAGCGGCTAAAGCCGCATGATTAGCGGGTTTTAACGGCACGGCTGAAGCCGTGCCCTTTCAAAACCATTGGAAGCTGAACTTAATCAGAGATACCCTAGGGGTGTTCACACTAATACTTAGTCGAGTTAGTACCGATAACGCCCTTGTCGTCACGTTGCTCCCGGATTGTCGGCGATCCAGAAACTGGCTTTAGCTGGGTAAAGTGCAACGAAGCCGTGGCTAACGATGTTCGCGTATTGTTCGCGCAATTGAAATCGCTTTCTCTGGCAACTATTAAGTCTTTTTGAATGTGGCGATGAGAGTGATCGTGTCAGCGGCGCCAGCCTTTTTCTTTGGCCAGGCCCTTCGTGTGGTTGCTTCATCTTGATTTCAAATAAGTTAGTACTTATCTGCGATTGCTTCCGTGAAACTAGCAGGACTATGCTCCCGCCCCAAAGTTATTGAAAACAAATGGTGGCCAGGGACGGAGTTGAACCGCCGACGCCAGCCTTTTCAGACTGGCGGTAATAAGTGTTTACAACGACTTAACAGGTCTTAGGTGGCTGCGTAAGTACTTCAAAGGTCGGGAGAGACATGTTTGTCTTGGGCTGGAATCTTGGGCTGGGGCTCGACCGCTCCAAAGCAAATCGACGAATGAAAAACTGCAACCCGAATCAGTGCCGCTATGCCTGCTTGAAATCGAGAACCCTCGTGTTCCGCCGACTGTCGACGACAGGCGTATTTTGCCGCGATTGGCGGCCGATCAATCCAAGAAGCCGCATTCCTCTCGACACCACGAGATTCAGTTAATGAGCGACTCGGCGTGTTTTCTGAGCACCGGAGTAAACACGCCTAAGACAATGTGACAAACGTGCATCCGGCTCAGTCCGCGTTAACTCTTGCAATATGCCTGTCGATACAAGGAACCACTCGACGAAGGCAAGTCTCGCATCATCCCGTACCGAATTCGCCCGCTCAAAATCAGTGATTGTCTTTGCCCGAAAACGACCTCTAGTTGGCGCCGGCGACGATAATCTCGCAGGCGCGCAGCGCCGCCTTTTCAAAATCTGGTGCGTCCGCAGGAAGGACCTGCCAGCCCGTTATCTTCTTTCCCAGTGCCTGAATTGATCGCATATTCGAAAATTCGCGGCGTAGACTTTCGTGGTGCTCGGGAGTGGTGGTGAGCCACACGCCGTTGCCCGCAGTGTTGTCACGCTTGTCGCGCAGTATAAACACAATCTTGTCGTCAACGTACATCGCGAGACAGCCAAACATGGGCCGGCTTTCGGGCGACAGTTCCGCGATCGTATTCTTCCGAGTGTTTATCGAACGGCCGAGCGTCATACAAGAGCTCGACACAGCGTTTATAGTACTGCCTCCTCGGGGGGCGTTTTGTACCAAGCACAAAATGAATTAAATTTGTGAAATTCCACCGTTTTTTTGGACTAGACTACCAGTGGGACAACAAGCGATGTCCCCTTCTTCCCATGGGCCCAGTTCGCAAACATGATCCCAACCTGATTGAGCCCTGCAATGTTTCCTTCGACGGGCTTCGTGCACTGTCCGACGAGAACGTGGTGGAGCATTTGTGTGCAGGACACGGTGACGCTCTTGGAGTCCTGTTCGATCGATATCACCGATTGGTGCTCCATGTGGCGTTGAAGATCGTGTGCGATGTCGGTGAGGCGGAAGATGTGATGCAGAACGTTTTTATGGAAATCTACAAGGTCGCGGGGCAATTTGACGCAACGCGCGGCACTACTAAGATGTGGATCTTGCGCTACGCCTATCACCGAAGTATGAATCGACGGAAGCAGCTTCAAGTTCGTCATTTTTATGCCCAGTCGGACATTGCCGATGTGGAACAGACGCTCACGACAGGAGCAGCCGATTTTCCTGCCGCACAAGAGACGAGGGAGTTTGTCCAGCGCGGGCTCGAGGGCTTGACTCCCGTCCAGAGAAAGGTCCTGCATTTGGCCTATTTCGAAGGGTTGACAATGAAGGAGATCGCCGAACAGATGGGGGAGTCTTTCGGGAACGTTAGGCACCACTACTATCGTGGATTGGACAAGCTGCGCCAGCTGTTATTGCCAAGGGATTCGAGAGGCGACGTAAGACTTGCACAGGAGGAGATGGGCGATGCAAGGGCATGAGCACTTCGAGGAACTGGCTGCTTTGGCGGCTATCGGGCAGGTGACAGCCGAAGAACACCGGCAACTGGTCGAACACCTCCGTGCCTGTGGCGTGTGCAAGCAGATGCACGACGAGTTCGCCTTTGTCCTCGACCAACTGCCCTTACCTGAGCCTTCAGCGAGTGACAGAGACATCCAGAGTCTTCAAGGCAAGAGCTACCGCCGGAGGTTCCTAGAGAAGGCATCTGCCGAGGGTGTACGTTTCACCCCCGAGGCACTCGGAGAACGGCGCCAGAGATCCGCAGTGTGTTTTTCTACATCATGGCGTTCCTATGGGCTTGGTTTTGCCTCGGCTGTCGCGATGACGATTGTGGGGGCGACGATTGTACTATTCCCGGCAATTTCACGCCTTACGATTAGGCCGATCACTGCCTCAAAGCTCGAAGCTGTCCGGCCGAACGAGGTCGTGCCCTCTAAAATCCCCGCGGTAGATTTGGGAACATCTGCGACGGCCTTGGCCCGGCTTCAGCAGGCCCATGCTGATGCCGCGCGACGTTTGGACAGCGTGCGACAGGAACTGGCGCAGGCACGAGCCGACTACAGCAGATTGGCCGAGGAATCGGCGCGCTGGAAGGATCAGGCCGTACACTTCCAGGGCCAGAATCAAAAGGACGAACTGGAACTCGCTCGCGCGACATCGCAGCTTGACAAGTTGGGCAAGGACAACGACCAGATGGCCGCCAGCCTGGTGGCGCAACAATTCCGTGTTGAGGAACTGTCGGCAGAGATCGAGGAGCAAAAAGGAATTGTCGAGCGTGAGCGCCAACTGACGGCTGCTGCCCGCGACGTCCGCGACCTTATGGGTGCGCGCAATCTCCACATTATTGACGTCGCAGATCTGGACGGTCTTGGAAAATCGAAGAAGTCTTTCGGGCGGGTTTTTTATACCGAAGGCAAGTCCCTGATCTTTTATGCGTTTGACCTCTCACAAAAGGGTTCAGCGGCCAAAGTCTCCTTCCAAGCATGGGGACAGAACCAAGGTTCGAGCAATAGCGTCAAGAATCTTGGCGTTTTCTACATTGACGATCAGGCTCAGAAGCGGTGGGTTCTTCGTGTCGACAAGCCGGAATTACTCCGAACCATTGAATCAGTTTTTGTTACGGTTGAGCCTTCGCCCGGAAGCGACAAGCCCTCGGGACACAAGCTCCTATACGCGTACCTCGGAACCCAAGCCAACCACCCGTAGCCGCGCCTTTCCGCGCCAACTTCAAGGACCACAGACGCCGCGTCGCCGGCATTCTCCTTGGCACAATGTCTGACCCCGGCCGCCTTAAGCGCATGGTGTCCCCGATGTTTCTGCCGCAGTTGGTACAAACCTGTGGTCTGAGGGGCAATACTACGCAGAGTGAGAGGTGAAATTCTGGGTATGGAGCTCTAAATGAACCTGCAGCGAGCCGTCTTGCTTTCGTGCCTCATCATTTCTTGCGTTCTTCTGCTAGCATCTCCGAGTTTTGGCCAAACCGAATCCGCCACACTTTCGGGTTTAATCACCGACCCACAAGGCAGAGTCGCACCCCAAGTTGCTGTGGACGTCACGAACGTGGAAACGAACGTGACTGTACACCAGAGCACCAACGCCGAAGGTCTCTATGTTGTAGCTGGCCTGAAGCCAGGCCGCTACCGTCTAACGATTACGAAGGACGGGTTCCGGAGGGTTGATGTCACCGACTTGGTGCTCAATGTGCAAGATGTTCTAAGCCGCAACTTCCAACTCGAGGTCGGACCGGTGCTGGCATCGATTACTGTGGTTGCGAATGATGAAAAAGTCAACACAACGGACGCCTCGATTAGCACGGTCATCGATCAGAATGCCGTGCAGAACATGCCGCTCAATGGCCGAAGTCTTCAGTCGCTGATCATGCTGGCGCCCGGAATGGTGCTCGCGGCCCCCAATGGCGGCAACGGATTCTACAATACGACAAACCCCGGGCAATTCAGTACGAACGGCGAGCGTTCCTATAGCAACAATTTTACGTTGGACGGAGTGAGCGCGAATACCGGCACCGACGCCAATAGTTCGCCAACGGGTTTCTCCGGAGCCCAACCGGCCCTCACCTCGGCAGGAACGACGCAAAACCTGGTCTCACTCGACAGTCTGCAAGAGTTCAAGATTCAGACTTCCTCGTACGCGCCAGAATTCGGCCGCTCTCCAGGAGCGCAGATCGAGATGCTGACTCGATCGGGAACCAATGCATATCACGGCACCCTCTCCGAGTACCTGCGTAACGACATGTTTGACGATGAGGATTGGTTCGCCAAGGGTTTGGGAGAACGCACCGCGAAGCTACGCCAAAACGACTTTAGCGGAACATTTGCGGGCCCGGTTCGTTTCCCGGGATATGACGGTCGTGACCGTACTTTCTTCTTCTTTTCCTACGAAGGACTCCGCCTGCGCCAACCAAATTTTGCATCATCAGCCGTGCCCGACCTTAACATGCGGGAAACGGCTACCGCAGACATCCAGCCACTCGTAGAAGCGTTCCCTTTGCCCACCGGCGGCGAAATCGAGGACCCCTTCACCGGATTACCTTCAGGTCTGGCTCAGTTCGCATCCGGCTACTCGAATCCCTCCACCAGCGACACGTGGAGCCTGAGAGTCGACCACCATCTCAGCGACCGCTTTATGGTTTTTGGCCGCTATTCGCACTCCACGTCGAACAGCAAGTACGCAAGCATGGCGCAAGAAACCTCCACGAGGTTCGGGAGTCAATCGGCAACGGTTGGTGTCACAGCCCTTCTCAGCCCACATACCATCAATGAGTTTCGCTGGAATTTCAGCCGGTCGTCGGCCTCGCTAAGCTATGCACTGGACAGCCTTGGCGGGGCCGTTCCCCCTGAGGACTCGCTCCTGTTTCCTCCCGCGTATGCCTCTCCCAGCAATTCCGAACTGTTCTTCATGCTGGAAAATGACGCAGGGAGCCCTATGTATTTTGCCGGAACGACCGCGGCGAACCTCCAGCATCAGATCAATGCAGTCGATTCGTTCTCCCTAGTTAAAGGCAAGCACGCCATGAAATTTGGCGTGGACTACCGGCGCATGTTTCCCGTTATCGGACCCGCTCAGTACAACCAAACCCTCATGTTCAATACCGGATCGCTCTTTAATCCGATCGACGATTTGACTGCCGGGACTATTTCCGATTTTGATCTTCAGACCCAACGGTCGGACTTGAAGCCTGTTTTTGTAAACTTGTCGCTATACAGCCAGGATACTTGGCGCGTGAATTCCCGTCTCACCTTTACCTATGGGTTGCGTTGGGAATTCAATCCCGTCCCGCACAACTCGAATGGTCCCGACCCGGATACCCTGACAGGGCTTTCCAGTCCGTCGACGTTTGCTCTCGCTCCGCCGGGAACGCCGATCTATCCCACGCGGTACAACGATTTCGCACCGCGGTTCGGTCTTGCTTACCAACTCCAGCAGTCGCCCGCGTGGCAGACTGTGCTTCGCGCCGGCGCGGGCCTGTTTTACGACCTGGGCAGCTCGGAGGCGACCACTGCGTTTATGGCCTACCCCCTGCAAGCGAGCTCGTTCTTGATGGGTGTTCCCTATCCATTGACCCAGAGCGAACTCGCGCCGCCGACACCCACGCTCAGTGACGCAGACTTCAATGTCTACGATCCGAACTTCAATCTCCCTCGCATCGCGCAATGGAACGCAACGATTGAGCAGGCTTTGGGCAAAGAGCAGGTACTCAGCATGTCTTACGTGGGGAGTACAGGCCGGCGCCTGTTGCAGGTGTATCCCTATGAAGGTCCGAACTCAACGATGTTTGGAGTCGTGAATCTTTACAAGAGCAACTCGACATCGGACTATGATGCCTTGCAGGTCCAATTCCGGCGGCGGCTCGTACACGGTCTACAAGCATTGGCGTCCTATTCCTGGTCTCATGCGCTGGACGATCTTTCGAATGATGGAACGTTCCTGGGTCTGAGTGCCCGGGGAAACTCCGATTTCGATATCCGGCACAATTTCTCGGCTACGGTAAGCTACGATGTGCCCACGGTGTCGAGTAAGCGGCCGGTTCGGGCCTTTTTGGGTGGATGGGGAATCGACACGATCATCCACGTCCAAACGGCGGCTCCTCTCGACGTTATGGCGGCCGACAACTTCCTCAAAAACGGCGAGAGCCGAGCCGTCCGGCCCAACATTGTGCCTGGGGTGCCGATATATCTTCATGGAAACGTTTGCCCGTCGTTAAACATGGAGTATACCGACGGTTACCCCTGTCCGGGAGGCTGGCGCATCAATCCAAATGCTTTTAGTACACCTACGGAGTCAGCGACCCAGTTCGTTCAAGGAGACTTGGGACGCAACGTGCTGCGTGGGTTTGGCCTGAGCCAGATGGATCTTGCTTTCCGGCGACAGTTCAACCTCACGGAACAGATTCACCTGCAGTTCCGCGCCGAGGCATTCAATGCCTTGGACCATGCCAACTTTGGATCGGTGGGCAATCAGCTCAACTCCGAAACGTTCGGCTGGGCGCAAAGCATGTTCGGCGGAGCCTACGGAGGCATGAGTGCGTTGTATCAAATCGGCGGACCGCGGTCGCTGCAATTCTCACTGAAGCTCCAGTTCTAGAACGCGGCTTGTAGTCGAGCTCGCGACGGCCCGACTACAAGCCCAGATTTGTAGCGCCCAGAACAGACTCTAGAGGAATTGATTGGAGATATACGGCATGCTACTTGGTAAATTGGGGAATTCAGAATCGCTTCGCGCGCTGTTCGTTGCCTTGCTGCTTATTTGCGCGCCTGCCATCCCACAGGCTCAGACGGAACCTAGTGCGGGGGCCACGGGAAGCGATCTCGATGCCCTCTCATTGCTGAAGGAAACCAGCAGCCGTTACTCTCACCTGCGTTACTACCATATTGAGATGGTGCAAGAGACGCAAATGGCGCGCGCGAGCAGCCGCGATTTGTACCGCCAAAACTCAATCGCGGCCATAGAACCTGGAAATCGTTACCGCTTCGAGTTAGCGGGCTCGATGGGTAGTTATTCCCAGGTTTCCAATGGCCAGAGCGAATGGCTCTATGTTTCCAACTCTGGGGAGTATGTCGAGCATCCTACGCCGGCCTCCGGCTATGAAAACCCGGCCATGGAAAAGCCTGGCCTTATGCAAATACAAGAGGTCCAAGGGATGGTGAGGGAGCTTTCCAGAATACAAAACCACAATGACGAGCCCGTCCATTTTCTCGCGAACGACACCCTCAAACTGAACGGGAAGGAAGTTGCCTGCCGAACTGTCCTGGTGCTGCCGAAACCGAACGACAAGGAAAGAGCGCACAACTTGGCGATGACGATCTATTGGATAGATGACACCCATGTCATTCGGAAGCTCTGGCAGCGCTACGAGTCTTATGAGAACGGAGGGTTTACTCCAGGCGAAACGGTAACAGACGTTACCCAGGTCTACCCGGTTATGGAACTTGGTGAGTCGTCCACCGCGGATAGTTTGTTTTCATTTACGCCGCCTCCGACTGCAAACCGAGTCACGAAGTTCACCGACTACTTGGAGCAGTTTAAGGAGAATGAGAAGAAGGACGGTAAAAGAGAGGACAACGCCAAGTCATCGTCGGCTCCCCCGGCAACCAACCCGAAGCAGCCCGCCGAATCGCGCTCACCCGCGCTGGAGTTACTGCAACAAACTGCCCAGCGCTATGAGACGGCAACTTATTATCATATCGAGGCCGAGCGCGCCAGAGAGACCGACGGGGAATTCAGCCGAAACTCAAGCCGGGAGCGCACGGTCGCGACCGTTGAACCCGGCAACCGCTATCGGTTCGAGGTATTTGGCGCGGTTCAGCTCTATTTACAGGTTTCCGACGGCAAGAATGAATGGATCTTCCAGCCTTTCCTGGGACAGTACACGCAGCAACCCGTTCCAGCTTCTGGTCCCGGCGCGACAAAGCTGCCCATGGCACCGGAAATGAAGCTACAGGCAGCCAGAGAGGCCGTTGCCGGTCTTGCGAGGGCAAAGGGTATCCGATCGGCCGCTTTTCTGCCCGACGAAATCATCGAGTTGGATGGAAGGAAGTACAGCTGCCAGGTTGTAGCCGGAAGCCCCGCTGGAGATGTCAGCGGGACCTCCGTCTCGGTTTATTGGATTGACAAAGAAGCGCACGTCATCCGCAAGGTGGCGGTGCACACAGATCGCTCTGAAAGCGGACATGGATTTCTACAAACTGGCGTCTCCGACGACACAACAAGTTATCCGGTAGTCGAACTGGGGCCATCCTCCTCGGTTTCAGATAGCGAGTTTGTCTTCACACCGCCGCCCACGGCCAGTCGTGTGGCGGAGTTCGATCAAGGCGGCCTTCAAGGAATGCACACAGCCGAGATCGAAAATAAGCCTGCTCCAGACATCACGCTGACGGGAGCCGATGGCCAAGTGACGTCGTTGAAGGCGTGGAAAGGCAAGCCGTTGCTGTTGGACTTCTGGGCAACCTGGTGTGGCGCCTGCATCGCGTCATTACCCGGAGTCGAAAAGATCTACCACGAATTCGAAGCCAAGGGCTTGGCGGTGATCAGTATCGATGAGGACGACGCTGCCAAGGACGCCATGGATTTCCTGGAAGATCACAAGAGACCTTGGCCGAACTTTCATGACGAAGGGGGGAAGATTCGGGCAGCCTTTCCCAAGAAGGGCATCCCGTATTTTGTTCTGATCGACGGCCACGGACAGATCGCCTACGCCAGCATCGGTTTCTTTGACCCAGAGATGCGCGCAGCTCTGGCCAAGCTTGGCCCCGAGTTCGCCTCGTCCTCTGCCTCTTCGAAAGAATAGATGTTCACAGTCCATCCGGCTTCGTTCATCGGAAAACGCCATGACAGGAATCGCCATGCCTGATATGAAAAGACGCGTGTGTAGGCTCGTGCTGCACGCCTTGATGCTTTTGTGGGTGGGATTCCCCTGCATGGGACAGTCCACGGACGAGAAGGTGCAATGGTCCGTCAAGCTGAGTCCTGAAACAGTCTCGGCTGGCGGTGCGTCGAAAATGGCCATAACCGCGGACATTGCCCAAGGCTGGCACATGTATGCGATCGATCAAAAGCCCGGAGGGCCGAAAGCGACGGTGATCCGCATACCGGACGGACAGGCATTTCAGCAGGCTGGCTCGATCACGGGACCGGCAGCCAAAGCGGCTTATGATCCCAACTTCGAAATGGATACGAGGTTTTATGAGGGATCCGTCACGTTCGAAGTCCCACTGATGGTGGCAGCGACTGCGGCGGCAGGCAAGAGCAGCGCACGGGCCAGCGTGTTGTTCCAAGTGTGTAACGAACAATCTTGTCTGCCTCCGACAAAGATCACGGTGGAGGCAGTGGCGAGCATTGTCAGTCCGGGTTCTCTCCATCCCTCCGGCGCGCAATCTCAGCCTGTGCAGCACGCCGGCACAAAGAGCGCATCCCCGAATACCCGCAGGCCACCCGCTCCGGTAGCGGAGCCGAAGACGACTCCGGCGAACAACGAGCCCGCAGCTTCGCCGTCATTCTCATCTTCGCCGGAACCGGTTCGCGCAGCAGCCACTCCGGCTCGCGATTCCCGTGTGCAACCTCCGGTCTCGCAACGACCGTTCAAATCGTTTCTCTGGCTGGCCGCCGTCATGGGCGCGCTCTCGCTGCTGACGCCATGCGTGTTCCCCATGATCCCGATCACGGTTTCTTATTTCACGAACCACGCCAGCGGCAACCGCAAAAGCGCGATCTTCACGGCGATCATCTTCGCGATTGGAATCATTCTTACGTTCACAGCACTGGGCATGTTGCTGGCTGTGATCTTTGGTGCAGGCGGCGTGAACCAACTGGCGGCGAATCCGTGGATCAATCTCCTTATTACGGCAATTTTTCTAGGATTTGCCTTTTCTCTGTTCGGGGCGTACTTCATCCAGGTCCCGCCACGCTTGATGGACAAACTGAATTCCGTCACGCGCAGTAAAGAGGGGAGCCAGGTTGTCGGAGCGCTGCTCATGGGATTTACGTTCACGCTGACTTCGTTCACGTGCACCGCCCCATTCGTCGGGACGTTGCTGGTGATGACAGCGCAAGGGAACTGGCGGTGGCCGCTCGCCGGGATGTTGGCGTTCTCAACTATCTTCGCGATTCCATTTTTCCTGCTGGCACTCGCCCCGCAAATGATGTCGCAGCTGCCCAAAGCCGGCGGCTGGATGAACTCGGTAAAGGTCGTGATGGGCTTCCTCGAAATTGCCGCGGCGATGAAGTTTCTGTCGAACGCCGATCTGGTGTGGCATTGGGGTATTTTCACGCGGCAAGTGGTGCTAGCGGTGTGGGTGGGAATCGGTGTACTCACGGTTCTGTACGTATTGGGATACTTCCGGATGGAGCACGACTCGCCGCTTGAGTCGATCGGCGCGGCGCGTCTGACCGTTGCCATTGTGTTTCTGGCGGTCACCATCTGGCTGGTTCCCGGCCTGTTTGGTCGCCAACTCGGCGAATTGGAATCGTTCCTCCCCCCTGAACTGGGCCCGGTTAGCCCTTCCACCTCCAGTCCGGCCTCGTCTGCGAACCTGCAACCCGAGGCGAACTGGATTTCGAACGACTACAACGGAGCGATCCAGCAGGCGAAACAAGAGAACAAGCTGGTGTTCGTCGATTTCACCGGCTACACCTGCACCAACTGCCGCTGGATGGAAGCCAACATGTTCCCACGGCCAGAAGTGGCGAAAGAGATGAATAAGTTTGTCTGTGTGCGGTTATACACCGACGGAGCCGGCGAACTCTATGAGCGGCAGCAGAAAATGCAACAAGAGAAGTTTGGCACGGTGGCGTTGCCCTACTACGCGATCCTTCGAGCCGACGGGTCGCCCATCGCCACGTTTCCCGGATTAACGCGGAATACGGCCGAATTCCTCGCATTCCTGCAAAGCGATTCACGGCAGTGAGACCGGATTCGTTCCATGAAAAGAACAACCTCTAATGGAGACCAAATGAGAATCAAAAAGTTTTCTATTTTACTGATTGCAACTGTTCTGTCGATCGGCGCCGCCGGATTTCTCCCAGCCCAGACCAATGCTCAACCCAAGCTGCCTGCAGGCGTTCAGCAGATAACTTCCGTGGAGGGCATCACCGAATACAGTCTTCCGAATGGTCTGCACGTTCTCCTCTTCCCCGACCCATCGAAGCAGACCACGACCGTGAACATTACCTACCTGGTCGGCTCGCGCAACGAAAGTTACGGCGAATCGGGAATGGCCCATCTTCTGGAACACATGTCATTCAAAGGAACACCGTCGCATCGGGAGATCCCAAAGCTCCTGAATGAGCGTGGCGCGCAGTTCAATGCCACCACCAGCTACGACCGGACAAATTATTTCGAGACCCTGCCCGCAAGCGATGAAAACCTGAAATGGATGCTCGACTTCGAGGCTGACCGCATGCTCAACTCCTTCATTGCTAAGAAGGACCTCGACAGCGAAATGACGGTTGTGCGGAACGAATTTGAGAGAGGTGAAAACAGTCCAGAAAGGGTCTTGAATGAGCGGATGATGTCGACTGCCTATCTCGCCCATGCCTATCACCGGAGCGTTATTGGTTTCCGGTCGGACATTGAGGGCGTTCCCATCGAGCGCCTGCAAGCCTTTTACAAGAACTACTACCAGCCGGACAATGCGGTGCTGACGGTTGCCGGGAAGTTCGATGAATCCAAAGCGCTCGATTGGATCGTTCAAACGTTCGGGCAAGCCCCGAAACCGGAGCGGCCGTTGATCAAGCTCTACACGGTCGAACCGGTGCAGGACGGTGAGCGGTCGGTAACCTTGCGCCGTGCGGGAGATACGCAGATCGTCGGGGCCATGTATCACGTGCCCGACGGCGCACATCCGGATTTTGCCGCCATCAACATCCTTGCGAATATCCTCGGCAGTGCGCCCTCGGGACGGCTTTATAAGGCGCTGGTAGAGACCAAGAAGGCCGCCAATGCAGAAGCGGGCGCCATGCAGGCCTATGATCCTGGCGTGCTGATGGCATTTGCCGAGGTGCCTAGTAGCGGTAACCTGGCGGAAGCCCGCGATGCCCTGGTGCAAACGATCGAGGAGTTTTCCAAGACTCCACCCACCAAGGAAGAAGTAGACCGGGCGCGCACAACACTGCTGAAGAACAAGGAGTTGACGCTCAGCGATTCCGGTCGCTTCGGCTTTGTGTTAAGCGAGTGGATTGCCAAAGGCGACTGGCGGCTGTTCTTCCTAGATCGCGATCGTCTTCGTAGTGTGACCCCGGAAGATGTGCAACGTGTGGCTACGAAGTATCTCGTCGCCTCGAATCGAACATTGGGCATGTTCTTCCCGACAGCCAACCCCGTTCGTGCCGAAATTCCCGCCAAGATGGACACGGCTGCGATGTTGAAGAACTACAAAGGCGAAGCCGCCGTCGCGACGGGTGAAGCGTTTGATCTTAGCCCCGGAAACATCGAGGCACGCACGAAGCGCTCTGCGGCGCCAAGCGGGCTCAAGCTTGCGTTGCTGCCAAAAAAGACCAGAGGAAATTTGGTCGTCGGAACACTCGTGCTTCGTTACGGTACTGAAGACACCCTGAAGAATCTGTCGACTGTCAACGAGTTGACGGCTGCAATGCTGAAGCGTGGAACCGCGAAGCATACGCGCCAGCAACTGAGTGATGAGTTAGACCGACTGAGGGCGCAGGTCTCGTTCAGGCCGGGCGTCGGGCAAGTGAGTGTTTCGCTGGAGACGGTGCGCGACAACCTAGCTGCCGTTATCAGTCTGGTTGCGGAAATGCTGAAGGAATCAAACTTCCCGGCTAACGAATTCGAAATCCTGAAGCAGGAGAACTTGACCGAATTGGAAGGCGAGCTCAAGGATCCACAGGCACTCGCGCAGACGGAATTCGGCCGGCGCATGCACCCGTATCCGGTTGGACATCCCCGCTACGAAGCAACGCTGGACGAGCAGATCGCCGAACTCAAGGCCAGTACACTGGATGCGGTCAAGAAATTCCATGCCGATTTCTATGGCGCGCAGTCAGCGCAGTTGTCGGTGGTCGGCGATTTCGACGAGCCAGCGATCACGAAACTGGCGAATGATCTTCTTAGTTCCTGGAAGAGCAAGAGACCTTTCGCCCGAGTGCCGCAGCAGTACTTTGAGGTTGCCGGGGATAGAAAGATGATAGAGGTTCCCGACAAAACAAATGCCACTTACTTGCTCGGAATGAATCTGAACCTGCGAGACGACGACCCCGATTACCCGGCACTTCTTATGGCGAACTATATGCTCGGTGGAGGAAGCCTCAAGTCGAGATTGGCGGATCGTATCCGTCAAAAGGACGGCATGAGCTACAGTGTCGGATCGGGGATCGAGGCGAACGCGCTCGACAAATCCGGCAGCTTCACAGGCTATGCCATTTTCGCCCCTCAGAACCTCGGGCGGCTGGAAACGGATTTCAAGGAAGAACTAGAGAAGGCGCGCAAAGACGGCTTTACCGAAGACGAGTTGAAAGCTGCGAAGTCTGGCTGGCTGCAGGGAAGACAGGTGAGTCGTGGTCGCGACAGCCAAGTCGCACGGACTCTGGCCGATTACCTGTTCTATAACCGGACATTCAAATGGGATGCCGAAATGGAAAAGAAAGTGGAAGCGGTCAGCGCCGATCAGGCGTCAGCGGCCCTGCGGAAGTACGTCGATCCGTCGAAACTGACGGTCGTGACCGCAGGTAGTTTCGCGCCCGCCGCGGTGGCGAAGTAGTCAAAATGGAGCGCCCTTATCAGTCCTCGTATAGATCATGTGCGAGGGCCGCTCCTCGTTCAGAAAGGAAAGAGGTGAGAGGAGTGCTGGCGGAAGTGGAGCAAAAAATCAGCGCTCTAAGCAAGATCGTCGGCAACACACCTCTGCTGGGCATTTACTTCGCGTACCGAGGCCGACAGCATGTAATCTACGCGAAGTCCGAGCAGGTCAATATGACCGGCAGCATCAAGGATCGGATGGCGCTGCATATCCTGAAGCAGGCTTACGCTACCGGACGAATTCGGCCGGGCGAAACGATTGCCGAAGCCACCAGCGGCAACACCGGCATCGCGTTTGCCGCCATTGGTCGCGCGCTTGGGCATCCGGTCAAGATTTTCATGCCCGGCTGGATGAGCCGTGAGCGCCAGGACTTGATTCGCGCTTACGGTGCCGAGATCGTTCTCGTCAGTGCCGAGCAAGGGGGATTTCTGGGAAGTGTCCGCATGGCGGAAGAGTTCGCGGCGAGCTGCTCTGATGTCTTTCTGCCTCGCCAATTCTCGAACAACGCCAACACAGAGGCGCATGAGACGACAACAGGGCCGGAGATCTGGGCGCAGTTGCAATCGGCGGGATTGCGGCCAGCCGCCTTCGTTGCGGGAGTGGGAACGGGTGGAACCGTGATGGGAGTGGGACGGTTCCTCCGCGGCATGGACAAGACAATCAAGGTGCATCCCGTGGAACCGGGAGAATCGCCGACGCTCAGCACTGGCCACAAGGTGGGCAAGCACCGCATCCAGGGGATCTCGGACGAATTCATTCCCCCGATCTTGAACCTTGCCGAACTGGATGAAGTCATCCAGGTATCCGACGGTGACTCGATCCTGATGGCGCAGAAACTAGCCAAGACTCTGGGGCTGGCGGTCGGAATCTCTTCAGGGTGCAATCTTGTTGCCGCATTGATGGTTCGACAGCGGCTGGGGCCCGATGCAATGGTGGTCACAGTTTTCGCCGACGACAACAAGAAGTATTTGAGCACCGACCTTATGAAAGAAGAGCCGATGCGGGAGGAATACGTAACGCCCGAGGTTGAATTGTTAGGGCTCTCCACGATGCAACGCGTCTGTGCGTTTTGTGACGGTGGAAAGTGACCCTTGCGCTTCGCGCGGACGCAGCGTTGTTTCTTTCGATGCGGACGAAAGTGGCCGTGCTACCGCTTCTATGGACTTGATTGGGCAAACGGTGTTGTAAGCATAAGCAAGTGGTATGAAAATGCAGCTCATTCGCCACCAATCACTTGCGACCTACAGAATTCAATAGAATTCAACAATCGCTGGAATCTGGTTCGGGACTCCGTCGCAGCAACGCGCCAGTTGCAGCCGATCCAAAGGAATGGGTTTTCGTACCAGTCCCGGCGCGGGTCGATGTCGCTCTGTTTCGAGCGACACAGGAACAACTGCAGGAGAACCGGAGCCGCGCCCGACTGGGGCGGCGAAGGCCTGGATACTTGCTACTGAGGCTCCCTGGCTACGCATGATGTGGCTACGCCTACTACGGCAAGACCACGCATCAAATGGGCGCTAGCCATCAAATGAAGGACTTTCGCTACTACCGATGCAATGGATCGGATGGATATCGGTTTGGCGGCGAGCGAATCTGCGGCAATGCGCAGGTTCAGGGTGAGTTTCTAGAATCGGCTGTTTGGCACGATGTGTGAGATTCTTGTGCACCCCGAGAGGTTGGAGAATGAATCTTGGGGCGACTGCTAGTCTAGGTTGGCGCTCCGCTGGAAAATGTCGAAACTCTGGAGGTCCAGCGCCTCAAACTACAACACTCGCTGGAGCAACTGATCGACAGTTTTACGGAAGGTTGGATTGAGAAGGATCAGTTCACATCGCGGATGGTTCGAGTCAAGAACCGCATTGCCGAACTTGACACAAAGGTGCAAGGATGACGCTGGCAATGCTGATCGATTGGAACACCTGCGACTCGCGGCGAAACGCCTTCGTGAACTCGCGGCAGCCGTCGGGCCGCACCTCGCAAACTTTGACTGCTCGGGACTGGAGCCCCTAATTGTCACATTGCCGCAGGCGTGAAATCTCCGGCGAAGGCCATTTTTCGGGCGCACGAGCGTGCAAAAGAGTACGAAATGGGCCCCTTAAACCGATTGACCGACCCCATCGCCACCTCTCAACACCCTTCGAGCGCAGCTTGCCAAAGTCTGCGCTCAGTGGAACTCCCCACATGTAATGTGCTGACTTACAAGGAGATTCAGCGAACCCTCTGCGACTGTCAGCCCAAGATAGCAGGGTTTGACGGCTATGTAACGGTTAAGAAAAATTCCTCTAAATCCTTGAAAATGTGGTGGCCAGGGACGGAGTTGAACCGCCGACGCCAGCCTTTTCAGACTGGCGGTAATAAGTGTTTACAACGACTTAACAGGTCTTAGGTGGCTGCGTAAGTACTTCAATGGTCGGGAGAGACATGTTTGTCTTGGGCTGGAATCTTGGGCTGGGGCTCGACCGCTCCAAAGCAAATCGACGAATGAAAAACTGCAACCCGAATCAGTGCCGCTATGCCTGCTTGAAATCGAGAACCCTCGTGTTCCGCCGACTGTCGACGACAGGCTATTTTGCCGCGATTGGCGGCCGATCAATCCAAGAAGCCGCATTCCTCTCGACACCACGAGATTCAGTTAATGAGCGACTCGGCGTATTTTCTGAGCACCGGAACGAACGCGCCTGAGACAATGTTTCTGAACTTCTAGTGTTCCGTCTGTTAGACGTCAAGCTTGCACCAAAGAGCCTGCTGTAATTGCTGCACGATTCTGGGCCACGAAGAGGTGTTGCTGGCAGTTTGTCGCGTCTATCTATGCAATACGAACGTCGATTCCATTGGCTCGGAATGGTTCCAAAGCTTCCTCTGATGCTTGGCGGTCCGTCACCAGTATATCGAGGCCTTTCGCCGGCCAGATCAGCGAACCCTCGATCTTGCCAAGTTTCGTGTGGTCCACCACGACGATTCTCTGCCGTGCCTGACCCAACATGGCGTTGTGAACGGCTGCTTCAGCCGGGTCGTCATCTGTGATCCCACGGTCTGCGTCCAAACCGTCCGCACCGACAAATACCTTGTCCACAAAATGCTCGCCGGCATGTTGAATGGCCTTGGGACCCACCAAGGCAAACCATTCCCCGCTCAGCGAACCCCCGGAAATAACAACCTCCAAATCGGAACGATGGCTCAATTCCATCGCGATATTCACGGAGTTCGTGAAAATCTTGATCCCTTTGCGATGGCGAATACTGCGCGCGATCTGCGTCGTTGTTGTTCCTGCGCAGATGGAAATAGTTTCCCCATCGTCGATGAGTTCGGCAGCGACCAACCCGATCCGGCGCTTTTCTTCCTGCATGAATTGCTCTTGCAAATGAAAGGAAGAGACGTGCCGGAAAGGTTCATAGAAGAGATTTTCCACGATCATCGCGCCGCCGTGCGTTCGACGCAGGAGGCCCCGACCTTCCAGGCCTTGCAGATCTCGCCGGACGGTGGACGGGGAGACTCCAATGCGTTGAGAAAGTCCGTCGACGCTGACCTTCCCCGCAAAGCGCAGTTCTCGCAGGATTCTTTCGGTGCGTTGTTGGGTAACTGTTAGCGATTCCATGAACCCCTCACTTTGCTCATTATGGAGGCAAAACGGCAACTTTGGCCATGTCTATCACTTTTATCTTGACAGAAAAGCTCATATTGATGTTAAATGCGCAATGATACGACTTATTATCGATCAATATGAGCAATCATACTTTATTTGGGGGAATTTTCAACTGCGACCCTCAGTTTTCTGCCGCAGCAGAACAATTGTCAGATTGCTATTGCCGTTCTGACCCGCGTGGACGTTCAAGACATTCAAATTGCCAAATGGAACTCCTGTCGATGAGTGAAGGATCTCGTTAGGACTGATGAGTAGTGTCGAATCTCTTTTGATTGATGCAGTGGAAAGTACGGTAAGCGCAGTGAGTCTATTAAATGCAGTTCTCCGGAAAGGAGCAATGCAAATGTCCGCCTCGAAGTTCTTCTTGTGTTTCCGCCTAGCCTCTATGCTTCTCATTCTCTGCATCGCCTGGAGTACGATTTCCGCACCGGCCCATGCACAAACCACGATTGCCTCAGGCGGGATTGTCGGCGCCGTGACCGATCCGTCTGGCGCTGCGGTTGCGGGCGCAACGGTCACGATTAGCAACAAAAATACGGGCCAGGCCGTGGATTTGGTGACGAACTCGTCGGGCGCATATAGTGCAGGCACAGTAACGCCAGGAGAATATACGGTCAGGATCACGGCCACCGGTTTTCGCCCGGTGGTGTTGTCGCTTACAGTCCAGGTGGGCGTGCTCGCGACCGGAAATGCGAAACTGGCGCTGGGAGCGGTGAGCGATGTGGTGACGGTACAAGCGTCGGCGGTTACCGTCGATATGGGGCAATCGACGGTGGAAGGTGTGCTGACGGCCGAGCAGATTGATACGCTCCCGATCAACGGGAGGAACTTTCTGGATCTGGCGCAGTTGGAGCCAGGGGTGCAGATCCAGGATGGCACTAACTTCGACCCGACCAAGAACGGCTACTCGTCCATTTCTTTTGGAGGCCGGTTCGGGCGAAATGCGCGCATTGAAGTGGACGGTTTGGACATCAGCGACGAAACCGTAGGAACGACGACGCAGAACATTCCACCAGGCGCGATCGAGGAATTTCAAATTGCGCAGTCCACTTTGGATCTTTCGACGGAACTCACGTCTTCGGGTTCCGTGAACGTCGTGACCAGGTCCGGAACGAACAAGTATCACGGCGAAGGATTCTATCTGTTCCGCGACCACCGGTTCGCTGCGCCCCAGCCCGGTGGGCAGGATACGCCATTTCAGCGGAACCAGTTTGGGGGCCGGCTTGGCGGGGCTGTCATTAAGGACAAGTTGTTCTTTTTTCTGGATGCGGAGCGCATCAAGCAGGACGTATTTTCCTTGGTGCTTCCCGCGGGTGCGTTCTCTTCACTACAAGGGGGCTATTCGTCACCTTTCCGCGAGACGGAGACGCTGGGAAGAATTGATTGGCAGGTGAAGCCCAACAATTTCCACGTCTTTTACCGGTTTACGTTTGAACAGAACTCGAGCCTGGCGGGCGTGCTGCCGACGTTTCAGCCCTTCAAGAACGCGGATCGCACGCCATCGCACGTCGGCGGACTTGATTTCACGTCCGGCCATTTCACGCACAGCATTCGTGCGGAATACCTGAAGTTCCACAATAACATTTCCAATGGTGTTGCCGGCACGGGCATCTACAATCCCGCGCCACAGCTCGAGCTTTCCATCGGCAGCGATCCGACTTGCCAAATACCGGGCATGGATGTGTTTTGTTCGGGACCGAGTTATCTTTCACCGCAGGCGACGCTTCAAACCAACAAGCAAATCAAGTATGACGGAAGCGACGTGCTTGGAAATCATATTCTCCGCTATGGATTTGCCTACAACCGGATCAACGGCGGCGGGTTTGCGTCGTTTCTGGCCAGCGGGCCGGAAGTGAATGCGCCGACGGACTCTGGCACGTCCAGCAACCCGCTAGCCTATCTGGCGACAAACGTGGTGCTTGGCAATGGCCAGGGATTTGTCTCGGAATTTCCGGCATTTGGCTTCGCAGGAGGAGGACTGGGGCCGGATAACCGCATCAGTAGCTATGTTGGCGACAGCTGGAAAATCAAGCCGAATCTAACCGTCATTTATGGACTTCACTACGACCGGGATACCTGGAGGACCGACAGCGACATCGCTCCGATTCCTTGCTCGGAGTTGAACACCACACTGGCGACTAACCTTGCCACTGCCGGAACGCCTTGCACGGGCAACATCCTTGATCTATTTGGCCAAGGTCTCGGAAACCGCGTGAAGCAGCCTAACCTTAATTTTGCGCCGCAAGTTGGTTTTTCGTGGGATCCGTGGAAAAACGGCAAGACGTCGATTCGAGGCGGAGCGAGCATCGAGTACGAGAACAACATTTGGAACAACCTTTTCTTCGACCGGCCGGTTCGGCTGCCGAAAGGATTGTTTCTGAACTTCCAGCAGGCGTGCGTGGGAGGCACGCCCGTAACCTACACGCTGCCGGGTACGAGTACCAGCGTCACGCCCACTTTCTGCGGGCAGCCGATTGGCAGCGTGGAGGATCAAGTCGTGCAGTTGCAGCAGCAGTATCAGACAGCGACGGCGACGGCGGGCGCGGCGTCGAACGCCGGGTTTATCGGCAACTCGCTGACCGCTACCATAGGCGGTACCGGTACGGCTCTCTTCGATCCGGACTTCAAGTCGGCGCGCGCAGTGCAGATGAATATCGGAGTGCAGCGCGAGATCCGAAAAGGTTTGGTGCTGAACGTCGATTACCTTCGCAACGTAGGCACGCACAATCTGGTCGGCGTCGATGTGAACCACGTCGGAGACGCTGGCTACTTCAACTTGGCCAACGCCCAACTGGCCGTCCAGACTACGCTCAACAATTGTGGTGTGAGCACGGTTCAGCAGGCAATTATTCTGTGTCCCTTGAATCCAGTGCCGCAAAATACAGCGCCTTATACACCTCGTCCAGCGACGATTTCGGACTTTGCGCAGAACGGGCTCGATTCGGGGAATTTCCTGTGCGGCGGGGCGCCTTGTCCCAATGCGGCCTTTCCTGGCAAGAACCTCAACTTGGGTGCGAACCAGATGCTGATGCCGGGCGGCAGATCCGTGTATAACGGGCTGCAGATGAAACTGCACGAAGTCGTCTCGAATCCCTTTCCCGAGGTGAAGAAGCTGAACCTCCAGTTTGCCTACTCGCTGTCGCGCTACGTGGCGATGACACGGGATGCAGACATTGCGAACTCGGCAACGGACAATGACAATCCGACGAGATACATTGGTCCGAATGCGCTCGATCGCACCCACCAAATCTCTTTCGGAGGGACCGCCGAACTTCCCTACAACTTCCAGCTCAGCATCGTTTCGCACTTCTATAGTCCGCTGCCGTCCAGTTTGTATCTTCCTGTGACGGGAAGTGCGGGCGGGATTTTCGTAAGCGATGTGACCGGAGACGGATCTGGCGACGGAAGCGTGCTCTACCCGACGGGCGATCTTCTGCCGGGTACGAATGTCGGAGCGTACGACCGCACCGTGAACGCGGGTTCACTGAACAAATTGATCGGCATTTATAACACCAACGATGCGGGGCAGCCGACGCCGGCTGGGAAGGTACTCATCCAAAACGGACTCTTCAACCTGGGACAACTCCAGGCGCTGGGAGGAGTGCAACCAACCCTTCAGTCTGCTCCGGCCGGCCAAGCCAACCTGGGTTGGCTGCATGCGTTCGACCTGAAGATGGGTTGGACACTCAAGGTGAAAGAGCGACTCTCGCTCGAGCCTAACGTGGCGTTCTATAACCTGTTTAACTTCGCCAACTTCGATGCAGCAGGTAATCTGATGAGCGGGACGCTGGACGGAACCGTAGGATCGCTGAACGGTACGACCACTGGTCTCGCGCAGCGCGCCGCCAACCGAATTGGACTCGGCACAGGCACATTCGCTTTGGGGTCGCCGAGAGCGATCGAGTTCGGGCTGCGGCTTAGTTTCTAGGAGATGTGTCTTTCCCCGGGAATCGGAAGGTTCTCCGGGGAAAGACGGTAATCCCTCAGCGCTCAATTTGTGGGAAATAGAGGAGTCTGTTCATGAGACGAAGCCGAATTGCCCTGGTTGCTATAGTTCTTAGCGCTTCCGCATTGCGCGGGTACGCCCAGATCGAAGCTCAACTCCAACAAGAAGCGAAGCAAGTCGCGGCAGCTGTACTGGCGGGCCCATCCGTGGAGAAACTCGATGAGCTCTGTGACCGTTTTGGCGCGCGGCTAACCGGAACAACGGCGCACGAGCAAGCGGCCGAATGGGCGGCGGCGCAGTTTCGTTCCGCGGGCATTCAAGACGTCAAGTTCGAACGGATTACGCTTCCCAATGGCTGGCAGCGCGGATGGGCGGAGAGCTATATGTATGCTCCGGTGCAACGCAAGCTGCACCTCGAGACTGTGAGCTGGACTCCTTCCACACCTCCCGGTGGAGTCAAGGGCGAAGTTGTAGTTATTTCCGACATCTCCGAACCTGCTCTGCGGGCCCAGGCCTCCGCCATCAAGGATCGTATCGTTCTTTTCGACACCGACCGTGTTTTCGCCGATGGTTTCAACCAGGCCTACGCCAAACTGATTGCCTCCTATTCGATCTTCAAAACCTTGGGAGCACAAGCGCTCGTGCTTCCCGACGCCGTGCCCAATAACGTGTTGGGCGACTGGCTCGACATCGACAACGGCACAGGCGAGATCCAGCCTCTGCCGATTGCCGAACTGGGCATGGAAGATGCGTTGCTCGTCCGGCGCCTTTTGTTGAAAGGCCCCGTGACTATAGGATTTTCCTACGAAAATCGGATTTCGGGCCCGGTTTCTTCCAACAGCGTGATCGCGGAGATCCGCGGACGCGAGAAACCCGATGAGTGGATCGTCGTCGGCGGCCATCTCGACTCCTGGGACCTGGCAACGGGCGCGCAAGACGACGGCACCGGAGCCATCATGATTCTTGAGGCCGCTCGCGCTATTGCTTCGCTGCCGCATCCTCCGCGGCGCAGCATTCGTTTCGCTCTCTGGACCGGAGAGGAACCTGGTTTGCTCGGGTCGCGCGCCTATGTGAAAGCTCACGCCGGCGAACTTGATCGCTGTGTGGCCGTGGTGAATACCGATAACGGAGCAGGGCGGCCGAAAGGTTGGATCGTCGAGGGCCGCGAGGATTTGAAAACTGCTTTGGCGGAACTGGTCCCAGTCTATCTTAAGGGATACAGCGCAGACAAGGTCTCGCTGGAAACCACCTTCGATACCGACCAGGGCCCGTTCATGCTCCACGGTATTCCGTCCTTCGATCTTTGGGTTGACGATGTGCCTTACAACCTGGTTCATCATAAGTCCAGCGATACGGTGGATAAGGTTGACCCGGCATATTTCAAAACCGACGGCGCCATCGTGGCCGTGCTGGCCTATGTGATTGCGCAGAGGGAGCAAGTAATTGCGCCCCACTTGAATCATTCTGCCGTAGGCGAAATCCTCAAGAAAGCGGAACTCGATGGGTATCTTATTGCCCACGGAGACTGGCAACCGTAAGGAAAAGAGTATCTGAGATACCTGGCCTGGATTGCAACATTGGCACAAAGCGAGTGTAGGATTCGACTGTTCATCGGAAGCACTGGTATGCGCAACCTGAGCGATGCGGACAAATTCCACTAATAGCGAGGCTCCGGCGAAGCGGCAGATAGCGTCTGGCGGCCATCTGAAAGCGAACGCGCTTTCCCTGAGCGATGCCATCGTTCTGGGACTGGCCAGTTCGGCTCCCGCCCAGACGATGGCGGTGGCGTTGCCGGCGTTGGTGGCGGCGGTTGGCTATGCCGGCTTGCTGCCCATCGTGTGCGCTTTTGTTCCCATGCTGGGGATTGCTCTTGCCTATCAGCGCCTGAATCGCTGGGAGCAGAGTTCGGGCGCTACTTACACGTGGGTTTCCAAAGCACTGCATCCTTACTTGGGCTTTGTCTCTGGTTGGATGATCCTGCTGTATTACACGCTCGGCACCACGAGCATGACGGTGCCCGCCGGCACATACACACTTCAACTGATCGCTCCTGGCATGGCGAACAACAAGCTGGCAGCCGTGGTTGTGGGCAGTCTGTGGAATTTGATCGTAACGTTCCTGCTTCTGACAGGCATTGAACTCGCGGCCCGTCTTCAACGAATTTTGGCGATCTTTGAGTATCTGGTGCTTTTCTTCTTTGTCGTACTCGGCATAAGGGCGCTGATATCGGGCCACGCCGCGGCGCGGGTTACACCCGCATGGTTCAGCGTCTCGGGCGCCGGCGGAATGAAAGGGTTTTCGGCCGGAATTCTCATTGCCGTGTTTATGTACTCTGGCTGGGACGCCGCGATTTATGTCAACGAGGAGACCAAGGACAAGGCAGCGAATCCCGGCCGCGCCGCCCTGTCCAGCGTGGTGATTCTGCTGTTTGTCTACGGTTTGATCACCTTCGCCTATCAGGGCGTCCTGAATCCATCGGCGTTGCAGAGCTCGGCGGGGAATGCGCTGGCAGTCATTGCACAACGGTTGATGCCGGGGCCGAGTTCGCTGCTGCTGAGTTTGGTTGTCTTGTTGGGGACGGTTGCATGCCTGCAGGTCGCGATTGTGTCGTCGTCAAGGCTGGGGTTCGCCATGGCCGAGGACCGTGTAATGCCGGCGTTCTTCAGGATCGTTAACCCCAGAACAGGGAGCCCTTGGGCGGTCACGCTGTTCATGGGCGGCATGAACTTGGTTTTCCTCATGTTGACGGCATTTGAAGCCGGAGGCACACGCGAAGTGCTGTCCAACATCGCCAGCGCTCTCGGCATTATTTCCTCGTTGTTCTACGCCCTCACAGCCATCGCTGCTGTTTGGCAGTATCGAGCTGTGCTCTTCAAGAACGCCGGCAATTTTGTTCTCGGGGGTTTGTGGCCGGCGATTGGGGCAATCTCTCTTCTTACGATAGTCGTTGAAGCGGTTTTGACGCGGGCGGTTTCGACTTCGGTGCTATGGGCAGGTCTCGGAGCCACCGCCGTAGCGCTGCCCATTGCGCTGGGCATTCACTACATTGGCAAAGTGCCTTTCCTGAGCGGCGCACACCAGCAGCAGATTCAACTCCAGACCAAGCAAGTGGATTGCGCGGAGAATTTCGATCACAAGGATCTAACATGAAAGTGGAGAACAATGTAGTGGATATGAAAGCAACAGTAGAGTCAGCGCGTCTTTTCGCGCAAGCACAAGATGTGATCGCAAGCGGGGTGAACAGCACCGCGCGCGCTCCATCCTCAGGTTGGACGCCCTATCCTCTCTTTGTCGATCGCGGCAAAGGGTCCCGGATCTTTGACGTCGATGGCAATCAATTCATCGACTACTTACTGGGGCTGGGCCCCATGCTTCTTGGTCACCGGCCTGAACAGGTAACCAAGGCCGTGGTCGATTTCATCACTCAAAGAGGGACCGTATTCGCCCTACCCGTGGCCGACGAGATCGAACTGGCGCGGAAGATCATTGACGCGGTGCCCAGCGTCGAGCAAGTACACCTCGCAAACACGGGAACGGAAGCAGTTCTTTATGCCGTTCGTCTCGCCCGCGCTTACACGCGCCGGTCGAAAATCATCCGCTTCGAAGGTATGTATCACGGTTTTTCCGACGCCGTTTACTGGAGCAAGCACCCTCCGATCGAGAAGGCCGGCCCCGAGTCGCAGCCGGTCCCCATTCCGCAGGGACCGGGCCTGCCGAAAGGGCTGGAAGACTCTCTCATCGTCCTGCAATGGAACGACGGCGAAGCGCTGGAGCACGCGATCCGCGAGCACGGTGAAGAGATCGCCGCCGTGATTACCGAGCCCATCATGTGCAACACCGGCTGCATTCTGCCGGTGCCCGGCTATCTGGAACTGATGCGGCAGTTGACTCAGCAATCTGGTATCGTGTTGATCTTCGACGAAGTCATTACCGGATTCCGGGTTGCGCTGGGAGGCGCGCAGCAGTATTACGGAGTGGTGCCGGACCTTACTGTCATGGCTAAAGGTTTTGGAGGCGGTTTTCCCATCGCCGCTCTTGGTGGCAAGAAGGAGATCATGCAACTGGTGGCGGATGGGACCGTGTCCATGGCTGGGACTTACAGCGGCAACGGCATCGCCGTCAGTGCGGCAAATGCTACGCTCGATTTTTTGATGACGCCAGGCATCTATCGACAGCTCTACGATAAAAGTGAGCGGCTGATGCGGGGCATTGGGGAACTCTTGGAATCTGCCGGATTCGAGATCGACATGGTCGGGGTCGGCCCGCTGTTCCAGGTATGGTTCACGAGCGCTCCCATCCGCAATTACCGTGACGCCATCCGTCACGCGCGACGGGACCGGTTTCGCGTCTGGTGGGAAGAGATGATCAAGCAAGGAGTGCTTTTTCACCCCGACGCGCTCGAGAATCTATTTGTCTCTTTTGCCCATACCGACATCGATGTGGAGTGCACACTGCAGGCGGTCAAGAACGCCTTACCCGAGGTGTGCCGGAGATTGCAATGAATGGAACTAGAGTTCCGGCTATTTTGTTGTGTTAGATCGTAGTAGAAATATGTCACAAAGAAGTGAGGGCAACTAAGTGCAGCCTGCCTCGTGCGTGCTGGGTATCGATCTCGGGACCTCCGCGATCAAAATCATCGCCGTTTCCCGGGACGGCCGTGTGGTCGCAAGCGCACGCGAGTCCTACGGTACGAGCTTCACCGCTGCCGGGCAGGCGGAACAAGATTGCCAGCACTGGCTGAAAGCTTTGACCGTCGCGGCCAAGAAGATCGGCCCGCAGTTGACTCACAAGGTCCAGGTAACGGGCATCGCGCTCACTGGCCAAATGCCCACACTGGTAGTCATGAGTAAACAGAAGCCGGTCGCTCCCGCAATTACCTGGCAAGACAGCCGAGCGGATAAATGGGTAAGTGAACGGGTCGATAACGATCTTCGCCTTCGCATTTACCAGAGTACGGGCGTGCTAATCGACGGCCGCTATCTCGGGCCGATGTTCCAGTATCATCATGGTCCGAAACGGAATGGGCTGGAACACAAAACGCGCATTATCCTATCCGCGAAAGACTTCCTGTTTCACGCTCTCACCGGGTTGGCGGCCACCGATCCATCCACCGCTTCCGGATACGGCTTGTATAACCTGCGTTTGAAGGCTTGGGACCTGGAACTCTGCAAGCTCTGGGGCATCACAGAGGAGAATCTGCCCTCGATTGCGAGATCCTCTTTTCGCGCGCCTCTCAACGAATGGGGAAGTCAGTTGCTCGACTGCGTGTTAGGGACCCCTGTGACGCTGGGGTGCGCCGATTCAGTAGCTGGCATCTATGCGCTGAGTGGCGCCAATGGTCTCGCGAACACGGCCTCCGTTCTGACGGGTACCAGCACAGTGATCATGAAGTGCGATTCACAGCCGCGCTGGGACCGGCGGAGTAGGTATCTTCTTACTCCGTTCGCGGTGGATGGCTGGTATGGCTGCGAAGCCGACTTACTCGCCACCGGCTCTGCGCGCGAGTGGGTTGCCAGCGTATTCCTAGGCCACGACAGCAGGAAGACGCAACGCTCTTTGTGGCAATCGGCATACAAGATCGCACCCGGCGCGGACGGACTGCTCTTCGCGCCTTATCTTGCGGGCGGCGAACAAGGAGTCCTGTGGAATCCCCATCTGCGTGGCACTCTGACCGGACTGACCTTGGCCCACAACGGGGCGACAATTGCGCGTGCGTTGATTGAAGGCTTGGGTTTCGAGATTCGGCGCTGCCTGGAAGTCTTCGAGGAAGAAGTGCCGTTGTCATTGGTACGCGTGACCGGGTGGATCGCCGATATTCCGCAAGAGTTGCAGTTACTAGCCGATATCATCGGCCGGCCCGTTCATGCATTCCGCTTGGACTCCGCGGCAGCGATTGGAGTAACTCTACTTACTGGATTGATAGACAGTAATAAATACTTCGCGCGCACCAGACCCGTAGTTATCAAGCCAGGTCAGCGAAGCAAGGACTACAGCGAGATCTTCGCGAGATACGTCGCACAGTTTCCAATCGGCGCAATAGCTAGGTCGGCAGATGACACCATCAACCATCGGGCGCAGAAGCGGAGGCGCTGCGGGTGCTAAGCGCACTTGGGCCGACCATAGGTCATCTCGCCGGATTATTCTGGGGCATCACTAAGGAAAGACTCCCTTCGATTGAGAGGGTTTTCATTCCCCGCGCCGGTGGAAACCCTTATTGGGGGGACGGTCGATCGACACCTCCCTGCAAGCTAGGGTGTGTTAACACTACGCAAGGCTCCGACGATCAAAGCGAAGTTGAGGAATCCCAGGAAGAGGACATCGAGTTTGTCGAAGCGAGAGAAGATGCGACGAAAGCCCTTGAGCCGGCGAAAGAGCCGCTCCACTTCATTGCGCTTGCGGTAAAGCGCCTTGTCGTACTGCCAGGGTTCCAAGCGATTACTCTTGGGAGGAACCACGGGGATAAAACCGAAATCGAGCGCCAGGGGCCGGGTTTCGGTGATGGCCTCTTTCATCGTCAGCACTCGGACGATGTGACCGCCGACGCGCAGATGGTCCCGCTCGGCTTCGATATTGGAGTTCACGACCTGATAGTCGAGGAACTGCGTGGACTGCGGCTTGCCCGCAACGCGCCAGTCGTCGAAATTAAGCAACCGGCGGAAAAACGTGAACTGCCCCTGCCGATCCAAGACCTCGATTTGCATGAAGTCCGCGAGCTGGCGGGCGAATGCCTGCACGCGCTGGTCAAGGCAGGCAACATCACGCTCGATCTGGCTGCGCAGCAGAGTTTTCATGTTGTCGTTCGTGAACTGCGCTTTCAGTTCGCCGATGGCCCCGGCTGGATCGCGAAAGAGCTGGCTGAGCGCCGCACCCACGCCAGTCTTCGACCTCGCGCCTTCGAGAAGAATGCAGTAAAAGATTTCCACCCGATAAAGATGGTCGCGTTTCGCTTCAAAGAACTTCCGTCGTTGCTCAATCGCCGCTTCCACAATCGGGTCGTCATATCTGGCGAACGGTATGTCGGGGCGGTTCGACTTGAAGAGATATTGGTAAACGTGAAAGCCGGGGCCAAACGTTTTGAGCGCCGATTCCAGCCGCTTCACCGTATACTCCTGCTCCGAGCGGTCCAGGCTTTCGTAGTCCACGCCGGGAACGCTGAGGATCATGCCGACATCGCCGGACTTTGTAAGGAAGGCGGTCTCATTCCAGAAGCCGTAGAGGTTGATGTGATCGTTGAGACACGCGCTGTCCTTCCAGGGCTTGATGACTTTATCGACTCGTAGCATCACAGCACCTCCACGCGGGGGATAAGCTGTTTGGCTGCGTCGTAGCGCAGCTTGTAGCGTTCGGATCTCGCAAGGATGCGGAGGAATGCCGGATCGCTGTTCGTCACCCAATGCCCAAAGGCAAAACCGCCGATGAACACGGCGATCCCCGCCAGGATGGAATTGAAGAGATTGAAGGCCCCCACCGCGCCCACGCAGATGAAGTAAAATAGCGTGCGCTCCACGCCCAGGTAGGTGAGAGGCTTATGCAGGCTCTTGAACATCCGATTTGTTCGATGTTTTTGTGTTTTGTCTGCCATAAGCCCCTCGCCTAACAAGGCGTGTTGGTGAAATGGGTCGTAGGTAGCTGGGAAGGGCGCTAAACGCCCCAGAGCCAACTCAGAACATTCACGGCGAGAACGGCAATGCCCGTTCCGGCGGCAACGCCGGCGAGGGCCTTCTTGGCGCCGGGTTCGCCGTGGGCGAAACCGTAGCCGCCGATCACGATGGCAACCAAACTGGCAACCTTCGCAATGGTGCCGGTGAACAGGCTTTGGATGGCGGTAAAGCCGGTGTCGAACGGCGAAGCGCCCTGTGCCAGCGCGGCCACGGGCATGAGAAAAAGCAGGGTGAGAAGAGCGAGGGTTGGACGCGCCCACTTCGACCGAAGAAGGGATTGGAGTGGGCGAATGAGATGAACTTGGAACCAACGTGATAGCATCTGCGCCTCCGGGAGCAGCTAAAATCTGCTGCGTGTGGCGCAAAACTAACCCCATTCAATTTCGCTGTCCAATGAAAGTTCGGGAATCTGTTATTCCCTTGGGGACTAATAGCGTTTTGTGTTTATGGTTTAGCGGACAAGCTCATAGTCGATCTTGAAAGAAGAAATTTCCATCTGTTTGGTAACGGGATACATAGGCAATGTAGTTTCGTTAGTTCTTCGCTCGTCCACAACCCCTCTAAACGCTTCGCTGAAGTCGCTCTGACTGGTATCGGAATCTGCGGAACAAGGCCGAGAAAAGATGGGCTGCCGCTGCTGCATCAAGACCTTTTGGCATTTAGGTTGAATTGTTGTCGTTTCCGCAAGTCTTGCTATTTCAACAAACTAAACTTCCACGAATCCCTCCGTCCAGAAAAAGTCGAAGAAAGTTGTCAGTTGCGGAAAGTTATAAGTCACGGGAGGAATAACACGTTCCCCAAAATTCATTAGACACGGCGGCAGAACTGAAGCAAATTTGGTCAATATCGCCGCTCCCGCGTTTACGCAAGGAGGGTGGGAGGTCCATATGGAAAATAAGAGCCACACAACGTCGAATTCAGATGGGAGTGTCCCTTCTCAACCATCATTCCCCCAGGCCCTTAGCCAAAGTGAACTGACGCAAACCGAGGCTAGTTCACCGCGGATAGTAGCCTACGAGTTTATCGACAGCGGAGAGCTTGCGCGGCGCTGGGGTGTGCCCGTCTCCTGGATTCGCGACCAAGTGCGTAGGCGCGCTGAAGATCCCTTGCCTCATGTGAATTTCGGCAAATATGTGCGTTTTCTTTGGGGCAGCGACGGGCTTGAACTGTGGATTCGGCGGCGTATAGTGATGGGGAACAACAGGCGCCTGGGACGGACTCGATGAAAGGAGTAGAGATGAAAAGAGCCCGTCAGCAACAGGCAGGTCACATATTTCTAAGATGTGGATTTTGGTATGTCCGGTATCGCGAAGAGGTGTTGCTTGAGGATGGAAGTTTCAAGCGCCTTCAAATGTGCCGCCGCCTCGCGCAAGCTATCGGACCCTATCGTACGAAACGCTCCGTCGCACAATTGGCCGAGAAAACACTGCGGCCATTCAACGATGGCGTGGTGGTCGCGGAGAGCACGATGAGCCTGAACCGATTTATCGAATCCGTGTATTTTCCTTACGCGGAGCAACAGAAACGTCGGTCGACGTATCGCGGTTACCGCAACCTCTGGAAGCGTTACATTGAACCGAATGGAGAGAGAGCGTTGCGCGAGTATAGAACCTTCGACTGCGAGCAAATGTTGCTATCCATTGCCCGTCAGGAAGATCTGTGCCGCACTTCGCTTGGCCACATCAAACACTTTCTTGGCGGCGTGTTCCGGTATGCACGACGACAGGGAGTGCTCGACACGGCCAACCCCATGCACGAGGTCGAACTCCCCAGGGCTCGTCCCGGCGGTGAGACCCATGCATACTCGCTTGAAGAGGAAGTGCAAATGCTCGGCATCCTTCCTGAACCAGCCGCTACCGCAGTTGCAGTAGCGGCATTCACGGGCACTCGCAAGGGAGAAATCCGCGGTCTTCTCTGGGAAGACTACGATGGCTTTTCCATCAGGGTGAAGCAGGCAGTATGGCGAAGCCATGTGGATGAACCGAAGCGAGAGAAGAGCAAGGGGGCCATTCCGGTCATTGCGCAGTTAAGGCTTTTTCTCGAAAGACACCGAGCGCGTTCAGGCAATCCGCGTCAGGGGTACATCCTGCAGAGCCCGCAAGGGAAACCCCTGAACTTGGATGCTCTGGCGACGGACGTGATCCGGCCCGCATTCGAAGCCGCAAAGCTACCGTGGTATGGGTGGCATGCTTTTCGACGCGGGTTGGCCACGAACCTCAACCGGCTGGGAGTCCCCGACAAGGTCATCCAGCAAATCCTGCGACACGCGAATGTGACGACCACGATGTACATTTACGTGAAGATGGTTTCCGAGGACGCCACGGTGGCAATGAAAACGCTCGAAGCTAACTGTGCAGCAACTGTGCAGCAAAAAAGGCTCGTTGGGGCAGCAGAAGTAAGCGAAAACCCAATGAACCGTGAGCAGGAAACCTCTGTGTCAGAGCGATATACGGGAATTCTGGCGGAGAGGGAGGGATTCGAACCCCCGATACCCTTTCGGGTATGCCGGTTTTCAAGACCGGAGCCATCAACCACTCGGCCACCTCTCCGCAGCACTACAGTTTTACTACAGTCTCAATATTACGGCAGAAGCGGCGCAAGATTGGAATATCTCCGTGGTTGGGTTCGACGATATAGCATGGGCCGCATTCCACGCGCCCAGCCTGACCACGGCAGGCCAGCCCCCGTGAAGGATGGGACAGATGGCTGCCGAAACTCCGGTCCAGATGATCGGACCCGCGGGGGAGCACTCTTCATTCTCGCCGAACCCGCGATGCGATGCGCTGCCGGCGTGCGATACTAAAATTTATGGCGCTGCCCGATTTTTCGCCCCGAGTGGGGAACGACCCCAAGTCGGTAGTGATTCATTTGACCACTGGCACGGGGATGGAGATTGAATGGAAAGATGGACACCGGTCCGTCTATACGTTTGTGTTCTTGCGGGACGCTTGTCCGTGCGCGCTGTGCGAGGATGAGCGCACCAAGTCGGGACGCAAAGCGGGCGAGGCGGCAAAGCTCGCGCCGGGGAAGCTGCCCATGTTTAAGCCCGCGGTAAAAGCGTTGTCGGCCGAGGCCGTGGGCAAGTACGCGCTGAAGTTTTCCTGGAACGACCGGCACGATTTGGGAATTTATTCGTGGCCCTATCTGCGGGAAGTTTGCCCGTGCGCGGAGTGCGTGGCGGCGCGGTCGCGGCCCTAGAGAAGCTCCGATTAAGTACCTGCGAAAAGCTTAAACCACAGGGTACCTTTCGACTTCGCTCAGGGCAGGCTCCGGGGTGCACGGGGGAAAGCTGGGGTTGAATCGGAGATTTCCTAGAGATCTCGAACCGCCTTTTCCAAAGCCCGCGCGATTTCTTCGGGCGCGGTTGCTGGCGCGAACTGCACGGGCTTGCCGATGCGCACTTGAATTTTCCCAGGCGCGGCAAACTTCTTTCCGGCTTTTTTAATCTCGAACAAACCGTCGATCCGCATGGGCAGGATGGGGATGCGTAGATTGTTGGCGAGCAGGCCGACGCCGGTGCGGAACGGGCAAAGCTGGCCGTCTTCGGTGTGTTTACCTTCGGGAAAGACGAGCACGCTGTAGCCGCGATCCACGGCCTCTCCGGCGTAGGCGAAGCTTTTGCGGAAGCCGGACTGGCGCGGCAGCGGGAACAGGTTTAGCAGGGCCACGCCGAGCGTCCACTGCGCGCGGTCGTAGATTCGTCCGATTCGTCTGAACCGGGCGCGGTCCGCAGCGGGCGAACGCAGCATTTCCAGCGCCTCGCCGCCGGTTGCGGTCGCCAGTTTGTGGCGTATGCGCGCGGGAAGCGCGGTCTGGATGAAGCCGACATCGACATAGGCAATATGGTTTGAGACGACCAGCAGCGGCCCGCGAACGCCGCGCAGGTTCTCACGCCCGGCCACGCGCGGCCATCCCAGAAGAAACACGGCCGGGCGCGCCAGCAGATAATGCGCCGCCAGCCGCAACCACGTTGCCGGCCAACGCAAGGCCCAGCGCGGATAGTGAAACGCCGGAGAGGCTGTGAGTCGTTGGTCGTTCGTCGCTGGTCGTTCGGAAGGTTTGCCAGCGACTAACGACTGACGACTAACGAATAACTTGTCTTGCAAGAGTTTTTCCAGATCGCCGACGGTGGCCGCATTCGCAAATTTTGTTTCGAACTCTGTTTCGCTTAGGTCGATCCGATAACGGTCTTCGAGCGCGCTCAACAATTCAACGCGTTCGAGAGAGCTGAGCCCGAGGCTGCTTTCGAGGTTTGCATCCGACGTCGGATTTTGCGAGTTTTGAACGCTGCGGCCCACGATTCGCGTCAGCAATTCGGAGAGCGGACTGGCGGCGTTCGATGACAATGGTGATTGTCCGCGGAGACCCGCTGCAACCGCGTCGCGAATCGCGTTGCGGCGCGGCTTCCCGGTCGAAGTGCGGGGGAAATCTTCGTCGCGCCAGACGAACCACGCGCGCATGCGCTGATACTCGGCCAGGGTTTCGTTGGCGCGAGAGACGGGGCAAGCCCCGTCTCTACACGCATCGCGCAGAATCAGCACCGCACACGGCTCGGCATTGCCGCCGCGCTCCAATCCGACGACCACGCAATCCCGGACCTCTGCCTGACCTCGCAGCGCCGCTTCCAGGTCTTCGGGATAAATGTTCATTCCGGCGGGCGTGACGATCGTTTCTTTTTTGCGGCCCTTGAAAAAAAGATTGCCTTCCTCGTCAAGCGCGCCCAAGTCGCCGGTGCCATACCAACCATCGTTGCTTGCCAGCGGTTGCAGTTCGCGGCCGCTCCAGTAGCCGCTGGCGACGCCGCTGCCGCGCACCAGAATTTCTCCGTCTTCGCCCAGCTTGAGTTCGCGTCCCGGCAAAACTTTTCCGATGGAGCCGCGGCTGGTATGGAAGGGATGGTTCAGGCTGATCAGCGAAGTGGTTTCGGTCAAGCCGTATCCCTGGACCACGGCGTATCCCAGACGATGCCAAAATTCTTCGGTCTCGCGATCAAGGGCCGCGCCGCCGCTGACGATGGCCCAGAATTTCCATCCGAACTGGCGGCGCAAGTCGCGGAAGGTCCACCAGCGCCGCAGGAAGTGCTGATTTTTGGCGGCGGCGTAGCGCGCGGCAAAATTCGTGTGGCTAGAACTCATGTGGTGACGGGGCTTTGCCCCGTCTTGGCGGGGTGAAACCCCGCCGCCACACGATTCGTCTGTATCGCGTTCGATTTTTTGCTTGAGCGATTCGATCATGCGCGGGACGGCTACCAGCACGGAAACGCGTTCGCGGCGGATCGTCGCCATCACTTCGGTGGGGTTGAATGTGTTATCGAAGACGACGGTCGCGCCCAGCAGTGGAGGAAGAAATATTCCCAGGAATTGCCCGAAAACGTGGCTCAACGGCAGCAGGTTGAGGAAGCGAAGCGGATGCACCAGCCGCTCGTACTTCAGATATTTTTTTATTTCGCTTTCGATTGGGGCGAGGTTGGCGGCCACGTTGGCATGGGTGAGCACAACTCCCTTGGGCTCGGCCGTGGTACCGGAGGTGAATACGATTTCGAGTGGATCGGAAGGCTGAATCTCGGCGGGGCGAAAGCGTCCGGCTGGATGCTGCGCGACTGCGGCCTCGAGATCGGTGGGATCGATGGTTGGGATCTTTTCCGCGGGCCCGGCGAAAATCCCCGCGAAAACCGAAGCCCGTTCGCGCGGACAGAGCACCAGCCGGGTGCGGACCTGCTCGCCGATGCGGCGCGCAAAGTCGGGGCTGGCGGCATCGTCGACGGGAACGACAACCACTCCGCATAGCGCGCATCCGAGAAACGCCGCGACCCACTCGGCACAGTTCGGACTCCACAACAGCACCGCGTCTCCCTTGGCGATGTTGCGCGCGGCAAGCTCGCGAGCGAACCGGTACGCCAACGCGGCCACGCGCCCGTAGCTCCAACGCTCGCGCCGGTAACCGCGCGGAAACACGCAGGCGCAGTTTTTATTATTGTTTTTGCCCCAGCGCGCGAAATCGTCCAGCGAATCTAATACCGTAGCTCGCACACTTGCCCGCACACCTTGTTTAGTAACATAATTCTCACAACTTTACAGGAATGATTGCGCTCTACGGCGTAATCTGGGGCTGGATGACAAGATTTTCTACATTTAGCGGCGTTACAGTTTGCATCGCGGTCGCGGTGGGAATCTTCGGCCTGATCTCGTGCCAGCCGCCCGTGGCCACGAGTGGCTCGAGTTCGGCGTCATCGTCATCTTCTTCCATTGCCGCGAATCATGGCCCCACGCGCGACCTCAGCGAGGACGAGGCCGTGGGCGGGCACATTCTGCGCAAGCATGTGGGACAGACCGACCAGCAACTGCGCGAGCGCCTGGAGCGGGAACCCGGCATTACCGGCGCCTCGACCTACACCGACCGCGCCGCCGCTGAACATGCCGTGGGCGCGGCGATTGCGGAGTCGCGCGACCGAATCCAAGCGTGGCTTCGCCGCCCGGGTGGACATCCGAACTTGGTGCTGGATTACGACGCGGGCAGTCCGATTGGGCGTACCATGAATCGTGGCGAGAGCGAGGCGCGCCCGTGCGCCCACGCTTTGGTTGTGCTAAAGTACGCCGGGCCCAACGATTATTATATTTTGACTTCGTATCCGGAGTGCCGCCCATGAACTCGAAACCGGAAATTACCGCCGCCAACTTTCCCGCGCTGCATGCGTTCCTACGGGGCTACTTTCACGAGGATGTCGCCGACGAGTACGGAACGCCTCCGGAAGCGGCCGATCAGTTTTGCGAAGACGCCGAAACCGGCGAGCGCATTCCCGTGGCGCAGGAGTGGCAGCAGCTCCTGGAACGGACGCACTCGCAGCCCGCCGCGCTGAATGCGGCATTGAAAAAACTGGGCAGCGCGATCCGCTTGAGTGAAGAAGAGATTCCGCAGGTGTCGGCGATCTTCGCGCGCTGCCTGGCCGTGAAGCCGCGCCGCCACGTGGCCAACGAGTGACGGCGGCCTGACCGGTTGCGTCTTCCGCACTCTGACTATTTCGTTCCGTTCGGATACACCAATATCTTGCTGGCCTCGCCCGTCTTGAGCCGCGCCATCGCCTGGGAAAAATCTTTCATCGGGATGCGGTCGGTGATCACGGGATGAAGATCGAGGCGTCCGCTCTTGAGCAGGGCGGTCATCTGGTACCAGGTTTGGTACATGCGGCGGCCATTGATGCCTTGAATGGTGAGCCCTTTGAAAATAATGTCTTCGGAAAAATTGAGCGGGATGGGTTTCGAGGTGAGGCCGAGCAAGGAAATGCGTCCGCCTCGCCGCACGATATCGAACGCGGTGCGAATCGCGTCGGGATGTCCGGCCATTTCGAGGACCACATCCACGCCGAGGCCGCCGGTTTTTTCGGCGACGATGGCGCGCACATCGTCTTTCGACGGATCGAGCGCATAGTCGGCGTTCATCTTGGTTGCCAGCTTGCGCCGGTGTTCGTTGACTTCAATCGCGAAAATCGTGCTGGCGCCGACCGCCCGCGCCACGGCGATCGCGAACAGCCCGATGGGGCCGCAGCCGGTGATGGCAACGGTTTTCGCGGCGATTTCTCCGGCCATGACCGTGTGTACGGCGTTGCCCAGCGGATCGAGAATGGAAGCGTACTCCTGCGGGATCGCCGGATCGAGCTTCCAGATATTCGACTCGGGGATGACGACGTACTCGGCGAAAGCTCCGTCGCTGTCGACGCCGATAATTTTCACGTGCTGGCAGATGTGGGCTTCGCCGGTGCGGCATTGCAGGCACTTGCCGCAAGCGACGTGCATTTCGGCGGAAACGAAATCGCCTTCCTTCACGCTGGTGACTTCATCGCCGAAGGCGGCCACCTCGCCGCAGAATTCGTGCCCGGGGATCAGCGGCGGATGAATGCGACCCTGGGCCCAGCGGTCCCATTCGTAAATGTGAAGATCGGTGCCGCAGATGGAGGCGACTTTGACTTTGACAAGAACGTCGGTGCGGCCGTAACTGGGAATTTTGACTTCGCGAATTTCCGCGCCCGGCGCGGCTTCTGGCTTGACTACTGCGAACATGGTGTTGGGCATTAAGGCTTCCTTATAAGTACGGAGCTGAAAGAGCAAACTGGTTATTCTACACCGTGGGCATTACATTCCGTGATTTCAGTGGATTTGGGTGCCAGGGTTCCTTATATCTTTTGCGTCTTCCACTTCCCGCGCTTGAACAGGGCCGCGCTGGCGGCGGCTATGCTGCATTCCGCGATGACGATGGCGATGAAAACGCCGTTGGAATGCAAGCGCATCGGAATCGCCAGCCAGTACGCCAGTGGAATCTCCAGCAACCAGAAACCAAAGAAATTCACGATAGTGGGCGTGACCGTGTCGCCAGCGCCGTTGAACGCCTGCATCATGACCATGCCGTAGGCGTAGCCGATGTTGCCGTAGCTGACGATGCGCAGACACGCCGCCGCTAGCGGAACGACCGCCGGGTCCTGCGTGAACAGGCGCACGACAGGTCCAGCCATGAGTACGAAGAATACTCCCAGCGAGCCGAGAAAAATCATGTTATAAAATCCGGTGCGCCAGACGGCTTGCTCGGCGCGCTCAGGCTTCTTGGCTCCGAGGTTCTGGCCCACGAGCGTGGCGGCGGCATTGCTGAGTCCCCACGACGGCAGAATGAGAAAAACGACGATGCGAATGGCAATGGTGTAACCGGCGAGCGCGGCGGCTCCGAAGACGCTCACAATGCGCACCAGACCAATCCAACTCGTGTGGGCAATGGCGAACTGCAAAATTCCCGTCAAAGACACGCGCACCAGCCGCAGCAACACACTGAAATTCACGCGAATCTGGCGCGTCAGGATGCGGATACGCTCGGTCCCGTGCAACAGGCGGTAGAACTGGTAGACCACTCCGATGCTGCGTCCGGTGAAAGTGGCGAGAGCGGCGCCGGTCACGCCAAGGCGCGGAAACGGTCCCAGCCCGAAAATCAGGCAGGGATCGAGAATCAGATTGATGATGTTCGAAACCCACAGCAGACGCATGGCGATGGCGGCGTCACCGGCTCCGCGAAAGATCGCGTTGTTGAGGAACAGCATGAGAATGGCGCCGCTTCCGCCGAGCGCAATTCGGGCATAGCCGCTGCCCATCTCGATCACATCGTTCGAAGCTCCCATCAGCCGCAGCAACTGGGGCGAGTAGATGTAGCACGGAATTCCGACGGCAAGCGACGTGGCCAGGCCCAGGACGATCGCCTGCACTCCGGCCACGGCCGCGCCTTCCGGATCTTTTTCGCCAATACGCCGAGCTACCATCGCCGTGGTCGACAAGCTCAATCCGATGCCCACGGCGAAAATCAGGCTCAACAGCGATTCGGTGAGTCCAACCGTGGCGACAGCGTTCGCGCCCAGCCTTCCCACCCAGAAAACGTCCACCACCGCGAACAGCGATTCGAGCACCATCTCCAACACCATGGGAACGGCGAGCAGCAGAATTGCCCGGTTCAGGCTTCCGGTGGTGTAGTCCTGATGAGAGCCGCGGATCGCTTCCCACAGGGAACTCCATAGACTGCGTTCGGGTGAAGGCGGCGGAGTGTTGATTGTCGTGACAGCTCCCATAAATACCCGACAGACTTTCTACGCGTCGCGTCCGTGCTTCCTTCCAATGGAAGTGGCACGACGGCGTGGCTAGAGCAAAGGGGAAAACGGGACATCCGCAAGAGCGGATCGCTAATGCAGATCGCTAGTGCGAACAGAAGAGCGGCGAATTAAAGTCGGTCGTGCATCGTGGAATCCTTAGCGGGCCGGCAGGCCTCGCAATGCGTAATTGCGGGCAACCGGGTGGAAGAAATTATATCTATCAATCGAGCAACCTGACAAGCGGGGGGCCCGCAGAGCGGCGTTCCTTCCTTGACACTCGGTTTTCAGGCCATTATTCTTAAGTATTGCTCCCTAAGAGACTTTCGTCTCTGTGCGCACTTCCGCGGGCCTTTGCGGTGATTGGAGTGGGGGCGGCGGAGGTTCCAAGTTACAATGTTCATCGAACTTGAGGAGTTGGAGATTCACCCGGTCGATTTCCGGGAGGAGTACAGCCCGGGTGCGATCGATTTGGGCGTGGAGATTCGGCAACTGTCGCCGCTGCGCAGCGAGGGCCGGGCGGACCTGGTCGAAGAGCACCATGGCAAGCATAAAGTGGTGCTGGACATCCGGCTGAAGGGCAAGCTGGAAACCAGCCTGGAAGTGGCGTGCGCGCGCTGTCTCGATCCGGTCGTGCACCAGGTGGAGCGCAGCTTCGATCTGCTGTATCGCCCGCTGGGCGCCGATTCCGGACACGAAGAACTTTCGGTCACCGACGCCGAGGCCGAGATCGGGTATTACGAGGGCGAGGGCTTGTTGCTCGAAGACACGCTGCGCGAACAGGTTTTGCTAGCGCTGCCCTTGAAGACGGTTTGCCGCGAAGATTGCAAAGGTTTGTGTCCGCACTGCGGCAAGAACTTGAATGAAATGCAGTGCTCCTGCGTGGACGAGGTCGAAGATCCGCGGTGGGCGGCGCTGAAGGAGTTGCGCGATAAGTTGGAACAATAAAGGAGAGTTCTCAGTTCCCAGTTCCCAGTTCTCAGTTAAAGCCTCTTTTTCTGAGAACTGGGAACTGGGAACTGGGAACTAAAAACATCATGCCGAATCCAAAACGCAGACATTCACAGAAGCGCACGGCCACCCGGCGGGCGCACGACTCACTCTCGAAGCATTCGCTGTCGGAGTGCCCAAACTGCCATGAGCGCAAGATGCCGCATCGTGCTTGCCCGAAGTGCGGTTCCTACAAGGGCCGCGAAGTGGTCGAGGTCAAAGAGAAGTCCTAAACTCCTTTCATGCCTAGCGTAATCGCGCTCGATGCGATGGGTTCCGACAAGGCGCCGAAGCCGGAAATAGAAGGCGCATTGCAGGCGGCGCGCCATCATGGCGTGCACGTGCTGCTGGTCGGACCGGAGCCACAGTTGCGGGCCGAGCTGGCACATTATCGGGGCGCGCGGCATTTGCCGGTGGACGTAGTGCACGCCAGCGAAGTCATCGCCATGGACGACAAAGTGGAAGCGATCCGCGCCAAGCGCGATTCGTCGATCCGAGTCGGACTGCGGCTGGTGCGCGATGGCCGCGCCGACGGTTTTGTGACGGCGGGCAACACGGGAGCGGCCATGGCCACGGCCAAAGTGGTGCTGGGCGCGCTGCCGGGCGTGGACCGTCCGGCGCTGGCGGCGGCGTTTCCCACCGTCCTCAACACCGCGGCCATTCTGCTCGATGTGGGCGCGAACGTCGATTGCACGCCCAATCATCTGGAGCAATTCGCGGTCATGGGCGAGATTTATTGCCGCTCGATTTTCGGCATGGAGCGTCCGCGGGTCGGCCTGCTTTCGATCGGAGAAGAAGAGAGCAAAGGCAACGAGCTGACGCGCGCGGCGTTTCCACTGCTCAAGCGGCTGCCCATCGATTTTATTGGCAATGTGGAAGGCCGCGATTTATATAATGGCGATGTCGATGTGATCGTGGCCGACGGATTTGTCGGCAATGTTGCGCTGAAGACTTCGGAAGGCGTGGCGCGACTGGTGCGCACTGTGCTGAAAGATACCTTGAAGGCGACGATCACGCGGCAGGTGGGCGCGCTGCTGTCGCGCAATGCGTTTTCCGATTTCAAGAAACGGCTCGATCACACCGAGTATGGCGGCGCGCCGCTTTTGGGCGTGAAGGGCGTGTGCATCGTCACGCACGGATCGTCGAACGCGAACGCCATCAAGAACGCGGTGCGCGTGGCGGCGGAATTCGCCGAGGGTAAAGTGAACGAAACGATCGAGCGCGAGCTGGCGGAACTTAGCGTGGCGATCCCAACATGAGTATGTTCTTGGGGAGAAAAATCCCGTGAGCGTAATTGTAATGACAAAACCACCGTCTCCCATTGCGCTGCTTTTTCCCGGCCAAGGTTCGCAAGCCGTAGGCATGGGCAAAGAGCTGGCCGGCAATTATCAGGTCGCGCGCCGGACCTTCGAGGAAGCCGACGAGGCGCTCGGCTACAAGCTCTCCGAGCTTTGCTTTGCAGGGCCGGAAGAAAAACTGAAGCTGACCGAGATCACGCAGCCGGCGATTCTGACCGCGTCGGTGGCGGCGTGGCGCGTGTTGCAAGAGAGAGGTCTGAAGGCGGACGTTGTTCCCGGCGTTGTTTCCTACTATGTCGCCGGGCACAGCCTGGGCGAGTATTCGGCGCATGTGGCCGCGGGCACTTTGAGCTTTGCCGATGTCGTGCGCACCGTCCGCAATCGCGGCAAGTACATGCAGGAAGCGGTGCCGGTGGGCGTGGGAGCGATGGCGGCCATCCTCGGAATGCCGTACGACCAGGTCGCCGAAATTGCGGCCGAAGTTGCGAACGAAGTTGCGAGCGACACGGCGCAGGGAGAAGTTTGCCAGGCGGCCAATATCAATTCGCCCGAGCAAATCGTGATTTCGGGACACGCCGGCGCCGTGGGGCGCGCCATCAAGCTGGCCGCCGAACGCGGAGCCAAGAGGGCGATCAGTCTGCCGGTCAGCGCCCCTTTCCATTGTTCGCTGATGCAGCCGGCGCAGGACCGTCTGGCGGCGGACCTGAGCGCGCTAAATTTTCACAACCCCTCGTGCCCGGTCGTCTGCAATGTCGATGCCGCGGAGGTCGCTTCCGCCGAGGCTGCGCGCGAAGCCCTGATTCGCCAAGTCACAGGCACGGTGAGGTGGGAGCCGTCGATGCGCCTGCTGATCGAAAAAGGGGTCGGACTGTTTATCGAGATCGGTCCGGGAAAAGTTCTGAGCGGCTTGATGCGCCAGATCGACCGCTCCCAGACCTGCGTGACGGTAGGGGATGAGGTATCGCTTGAGAAGACCTTGGCGCAGGTTGAGGCGTTGGCGGCGTAGGCGGGCCGTGAACGCAGCGGGCCTGCTTAGAACGGTTCGCGTGATGGTGTAGAGTGCGCGCCCCCAGCGGCTAAAGCCGCTATCAGTTATAGCTCTATGTGGCACGAGTAAACTCGTGCCCTTCCCGATTCCGGCTATGGCTTACAGCAATTCTGAAATGCTCTAGAATGGATACACGGTCAGCGTCTTGTCCGGCTTCTGCACGAACATGCGGGCGTGCTCGGCGCGCTCGTTGACCACGACCTCAACCACGACGCCTCCGCCGGCAAATCCTTTGGTGTTTGCCGATCCGTAAATTCTGTGCGACTTGACTAAGCCCCACTCGCCGCCCGGTCCCCAGTCGCGATAAAAATCCGAGTAGGGGTACTGCGCATACTTCTGCCGATGCTGCAGCCAGCCGGGATCGTTGAAGTAAATGCCGTAGGCGGTCTCGTAATTCTGTTGTTGCAGCGCGGTGAAGAATTTGTCGACGGCGCGTTCTTCCGGCCAGTTGCGGTTCATCCAAGCGAGTGCGGCCAGCGCGATCACGGCCGCCAGGGTGACGGCAATCTTGATCTTCAGCCACCGCGCTTTCGCGGGATCGTATTTCGGAGCGTCGAGTAGGGTCATAAATCTCCACTAAGCATAACGGATTCCCGGGAGATCAAGGTAGTGGAGAAACAGGGCTTCGCCCGCCAACGCCCCAAAGCTCCGTCCCCAGTTTGCGCGCTCGCCGGTTACCAAAGTCCCTTTCCCCTTCGAGCTGGCGGTTCGGCCCTCAGGCCCTGAATCCTTGCCCTGCCCAAAACCATTGATGCGACCAGTTCGACCGAGAACTGGCAACTGAGAACTGCGGCCGGTTGACCACTGCTCCGCGCTTCCCTAAGGAAACTCTGAACAAGTCTCCGAAAGGGAGGCGAAGCGATTTGAAAGTACGGCCCTTAGCGGCTAAAGCCGCATGTAGCGCGGGTTTTGGGGGCACGGCTGAAGCCGTGCCCTTTCAAAACTCTTCGGGAGCGAACTTAATCAGAGGTTCCCTAAAGCGCCCGGTCGAACTGCCGATGTACATCAAGTCAGCCCGAAAATGGCGGCGCGCGATTTCGTGGATCGATCGTGTGAACCGCGGAGTGGTAAAAACCATGGGAAAGATCAAAGCGCTCATTGTGGACGACTCCTCGGTGATGCGCAAAATCGTTGAGCGCTCGCTGCGCCAGGCGGGCATCGAACTGGAAAAGGTCCTGGAAGCCTCGAACGGGGCCGAAGGGCTGGTCGTGTTGCAGGACAACGTGGTCGACCTCATCCTCTGCGATATCAACATGCCGATCATGGACGGGATGGAGTTTGTCCGCCAAGTCGCCACCATGGAGAAAGCCAAAGGCACTCCCATCGTGATGATTACCACTGAAGGCAGCGAAGCGCATGTGGTGGAGGCGCTTTCGGCCGGCGCTCGCGGATACATCCGCAAGCCCTTCACTTCCGAGCAAGTGAAAGAGCACGTCATACCCGTACTGGGGAATAAATCATGAGCACAGAAACTGCATTCGCCACGCGGTCTGAACAAGAGGATTGGTTTCCCATCCTCGTACTTGCGATCCAGGAAGTTTTCGAGATCATGCTGGGCTGCCAGGTGAAGCCGGAAGCTCTGTCCAAACTCAAGCTCCCACATGGGGAATATACCGCCATGGTCGGCTTGGCCGGGGCGCTCTGTGGCGTTTTGACCGTCTGTTGCAACACGAAGACCGCCGGCGGGATTGCTAAAAGCATGTTGGGCGACACGCCCGAATCCGAAGAACAAGTGGCCGATGCCCTGGGCGAAATCTGCAATATGATCGCCGGCAACTTCAAGAACAAACTCGCCGGCACCGATGAACGATGCATGTTGAGCGTGCCCAGCGTCATCACCGGCGGTGAATACGTCTTCCGTTCCCTCGCCGATGGGACTTGCCTGGAAACCGTCCTGCTCTTTGAGGAAGCGCCGGTCCTCGTTCGTCTGCAACTGCATAGCTGATGGAAAAGCAGGTGTCAGGTCTCAGGATAATCGTGCCCACGTTTTCCTGACACCTGAGACCTGACACCTGCCTCCCCAGACCTGCTCTTTTTGCCGGGTCGCGCCCGGCAGAGTTTTCCCTTTTCGCAGTCTCTAAGCCGCTTCAAATATTTCTTTCCCCGCTGTTCCTCCTAAGCGTCTTAGAACACAGTTATTTGTGGGAACTTTGATTTCTCCGTTATGGCGATTGGCTTGCTCCTTGTCTTTCCACAAGGAGCCAATGTGGATAGCGGATTCTATGCATCGTGCGCAGGACTGCGGGCGCAGAGTCAGGCGCTCGAAGTGTTGGGCCACAATCTTGCCAACCTCAACACCGCCGGCTTTCGCGGTCAGGAAACCACCTTCCAGTCGCTCCTGGCGATGTCGCGCCCCACCAGCGCGAATGTGCTCAGCAACGTTCTGAACACGGCGACAAACAATTTTGGGGTACTCGAAGGGACGCGTCTCGATACCACCGCCGGCAATCTCGCTGCCACCGGGAACCCCCTCGATGTCGCCATCGAGGGCAGCGGATTTTTCGCCATTCAGACCGCTCGCGGCACTCGCTACACCCGCAACGGAAGCTTCCAGATGTCGAGCAGCGGGCAACTGGTGACACAAGCCGGCGATCCCGTACTCGGCAACCCTGCGTCCGGGACCAACGCGACGATCACCATTCCCGCCGGGGAGGTCTCCATCGCTCCGGATGGCACCATCTCGGTGAATGGCGCGGTCGCGGGCAGGCTCCAGTTGGTCGATTTCGCTCCCGGGACCGCGCTCACCTCCGAAGGCGGGACCTTGATCGCCGCTCCCGAAGGCAGCGCCCAACCGGCGCAGCAGTCGTCGCTCAAGCAGGGCGCGCTCGAATCTTCCAACGTGAATTCCATCGCTTCGGTCGTCGAGTTGATCGGAGTGCAACGCCAAGCGGAAATGCTACAGCGCGCCATGTCGCTGTTTGACACCGAATTTAACCAGATTGCCAGCAGTCAATTGGCAAAAGTTTAGGCGAAGGCGCCGTTCGCTGTTCGCTAAAAGCGAAAAGCTAATAGCAAACAGCGAAGACTGAAAAGCGATTCGGAGGAAACCATGTTTCGTGCACTCTACACCGCCGCCACCGGAATGCAGGCGCAGCAAACGAACCTCGATACCATCGCCAACAACCTGTCGAACTCGAGCACGGCGGGCTTCCAGAGCCGCCGCATGCAGTTCCAGGACCTCATCTACCAGAACATGGTGATGCCGGGCTCGGCCTCCTCGCAGCAGACGACCGTGGCCAACGGCCTACAGGTAGGGCTGGGCACGCGCTCGTCCGCGTCGGAGATCATACAGTTGCAGGGCGACCTGAGTCAGACGAGCAATCCGCTCGATCTCGCCATCGAAGGGCAGGGATTGTTTCAGGTGCTGTTGCCAACGGGCCAGATCGCCTACACGCGCAGCGGGCAATTCCAAGAAGACGCGCAAGGCAACATCGTTACCGCCGCCGGCAATCCGCTACAACCGGCGGTGGCGATACCGACGGGGGCAACCTCGATCACGATCGCTTCCGACGGCACCGTGTCGGTCACGCTGGCCGGGCAAACCGCGGCACAGCAAGTGGGATCGATCCAACTGGCGCTGTTCCCAAATCCGGGCGGATTGAACAGTATCGGCCAAAATCAGTATCTTGCTACCACCGCTTCGGGCGATCCCGTCATCGGAACGCCGGGCGGCAGCAACGGTCTGGGACAGATCGAACAAGGCTATATCGAACAGTCGAACGTCAGCGTGGTCGATGAATTCATCAACATGATCGTGGCCCAGCGTTCCTACGAAGCCACTTCCCGCGTGGTGCAGGCCGCCGATGAAATGTTCCAACTCGTCAACCAACTGGGAAAGTAACTTGAGAGATAAGCCGGAGAAAGTGACCAAGGAAAGTCGAGGTGCCCGAGTGACCCGAGTGATTGTCCGATTCATTGTCCGATGCATGGTCGCGCGCTTTCTGCTCGCCGCCGCCATAGCAGCGGGCGCGCTGCTGGCGCTCGAACTCTCGCCCCAGCTTTCAGCCCAGATCTCGGACCCCGTCTCGAAGGATGAATCCCGCGCGCTGCCGGAGGCGCGGCCCACTCCGGTGACGCGGCAGGAAGTGTGGCAAGCGGTTACGGACGAGCTCCGCAAACGCGGACTTTCCGAAGAGCAGTTGCCGCCGCTCGCGGACCTCGATCTTCCCGTGGCCCTTCCGGCGCTGGCAGGACACAGCCTGCGGGTCGCGACGGCATGCTGGGATGAGGGCCTGCGGCGCGCCCAATTTCGCCTGGAATGCGGGCGTCCCGGCCAGTGCCTGCCGTTCGTCGTCTATTTGGATCGTGTCCATTTGCATCACGCCGACTTGTATGATCTTCGGCAAAACGACATCCGCGATTCCATACCGGTGGATGCTTGTGCGGGGCCCGGATCTCGCCCGAAGGCTACGGGGACGCGCCCACCGCCGCTGGCCGCGCCGAAAGTGGCGCAGACACCGGCGCCGAAACCGGTGGTGCGTCCCGGAGAAGCCGCGACTGCCGTGCTCCTCGGCGACGGGCTTCGCATGACCGCAAGCGTGACTTGTCTCGATCATGGCCGCCCGGGCGAAGTCATTCGCGTGCGCGGCCTGGATGGCCGCATTTTCCGGGCGCGAGTTTCCGGCCCCGGCTTGCTTGACGCTTTGCCGCAGTAATTTGTGTGGAGGCGGGGCTTTGCCCCGCCCGGACGAGATCAAGCCCCGTCCCCGCACGGGAGAGAGAAAACTAAAATGAAAATGAAAACGGCGCTGGGTTGTTTACTTCTGCTGACGACGGCGTCCCTGAACGCCTCGAAGAGGGATTCCGAGGCCAGCAGTCTGGCCAAGTACCTGGCCCGCGTCCAGATGGGCCAACCGGCCCCGCCCACGCTCTCCCTGGGAAGCGTCTGGGTGGATTCCGGGCGCATGGCCTCGCTCAGCGCCGATTACAAGGCCATGGCTGTCGGAGACACGGTCGAAATCGTGGTCGCGCAAGGGTTGACTTCGACGAACGCCAACACCGTAAGCACGGCGCGCACGCTCACCTCCAGTGGAGGCGTGGATTCGGTGCCCGTGCTGGGCACGGGAGGGGCCCAGAACCTGCTCGGGCTGCACTCCTCCGAGGCCCTGAGCGGTAAGGGCGCGGCATCCACGGCCACGAACGTGACCACCAACTTGGCGGGCCGCGTGGTCGCGGTCCTGGCGAGCGGCAACCTGGTCGTCGAGGCCAGGCGCATCATCAACATGAACAACGAGAAGCAGACCATCGTGTTGCACGGGGTGGTGCGCCGCGGCGATATCGGGCCGGGCAACACGGTCGCTTCCGACGCCATTGGCGATCTCGAACTGGAGATCAAGGGCAAAGGCGCGATGTCGGACAGCGTGCGGCAGCCGCGGCGGCTGCTGCGCATCCTCATGCATCTTTTCGATTTTTAGGAGCTTTATGAAAATCGCTAGGGCCGCAGTTTTCCCGCGATTGACGCTTTCCGGAGCGGTCGTTCTTATTACGCTGCTTACGAGCGCGCTCTTTGCCAGCGAACCGGTCACGGTCAAAATCCGCGACCTGACGAGCGTCGAAGGAGTGCGGGAAAATCCCCTGATCGGCTACGGCATGGTGGTCGGGCTGACGCAGACCGGCGACAGCCAGCAGACCGTATTCACCACCCAAACCCTGGCCAACATCATGCAGCGCATGGGCGCGCAGATACCGCCGGCGACGGCAATCGTCAAGAATGTCGCGGCCGTGTTTGTGACCGCCAGCCTGCCGGCATTCGCGCGCCCCGGCACGGCGCTCGACGTGACCGTTTCCTCCATCGGCGACGCCAAGAGCCTGGAAGGAGGACAACTCCTGCTCACTCCGCTATATGGCGCCGATGGGCAGGTCTATGGCGCCGCCCAGGGCCCTCTCACGGTCGGCGGTTTTGCCGCTGGCGGCGCGGGCGCGAGCAAACAAATGAACCATCCCACCACGGGAAGAGTTCCGGGTGGAGGGCGCGTGGAACGCAGCCTGGCCTTCGACTTCAACCGCCTGACACCGGTTTCGCTGCTCTTGCGCGAGCCCGATTTTTCCACGGCCGGCGAAATTTCCGACGCCATCAACCGCGAATTCGGGCACGCCGTTTCCAGCGCCCGCGACGGCGGACGCGTCGAAGTCGATCCCGCCTCGACCGGCGTGGCGAATATGACAGCGATCCTCGCCCGCATCGAAAATCTCGCCGTCACCGTGCACCGCCGCGCCCGCGTGGTGGTCAACGAACGCACCGGGACCGTTGTCATGGGGAAAGACGTGCGCCTCGGGGCCGTGTCCATTCTGCACGGCGGGTTCTCCGTGCAGATTTCCACCGAGTACTCCGTCTCCCAGCCCGCGCCGCAATCGCAGGGCAACACCGAAGTCATAGGCCAGACCCAGATGCAGGTCAAGGACAGTCCGGCACGGCGTCTCGAGATATCCGAAGGTGCCAATATCGACCAGTTGGTCGGCGGATTGCAAAGTATGGGAGCGACCGCCCGCGATGTGATCTCGATTTTGCAGGCGATCAAGGCCGCCGGTGCGCTCGATGCCGACCTCGATGTGATCTGAGGCTAGTTGTTAGTCGATGGTCGTTCGCGGTTCGTTTTGGCTATTGGCAGAGCTACTCGCAATATGAGTGAACTGCGAACGGCCAACGACGAACGACCAACGACCACAAGAGACAATCTCATGAACATCACACTCGCTTCGACTTCCGTTCCGCTGCCGGCAGCCGACCCGGCGGCCTTGAAAGCGTCCTTGAAAAACGAAAAGGCCGCGCGCGATTTTGAAGCCATGCTGCTTACTCCCGTGCTCGACGCCCTGCAAAAGACCTTTGCTGGCAACGAGGACGCGAAAACCCCGGGAGCAAGCGATTATCGCGCTATGGGGAGCCAGGCGCTGGCGCAAGCCATCGCCGCCCGGGGAGGCATAGGCCTGGCAAAGCTTGTTTTGCACCATTTGCAGCCACCAAAGGTATTGGGTGGGGAATGAACGGGTGCCGGGTGGGGAATGAACGGGAGTTTGGTTTTTGGGGCTAAAGTATTTCGAAACTCTGCCGATAGTTGAATTGAGCTGCCGTGCGTCTTCGGACGGGCCGCCCCCACATTAAGATTTTCTAAGAATCTGCCGATAGAAGAGGCAGGTAGGGGATTGGAGAAATTTTATGAGAGTGGATTTGACAACGTCTGGATCGGAGCCAGCGGAACAAAACAAGGCCGGACGCGCTGGGCAGGCGGCTGCTGCGGAATCTGCGGCCAGCAGCGCCTCAAGCGCTACCTCGGGCGCCGACCAGGCCCGTTTTTCGTTCGATCAGGCGCGGGTGCAGTCGCTCCAAGCCCAGGTCTTGGCGCAGCCCGAGGTTCGCGCAGCCAAGGTGCAATCGCTGCGGCAGGCGATCGACAGTGGCCAATATTCCGTTCCCGCCAGCCAGGTTGCCGATGCCATGACCGCCGCGCTCAGTGCGGCACAGGGCTAGCCCGGCGACCGGCGAACTGGGCCATGATGGTGCGAACGACGGAGCAAACCACGGAGCAAACGACAGAGTGCGTTGCGGAGCGAACGATGGAGCGAACGATGGAGTGAATCATGGATCCGTTGATCACAAACGGGGTCGATCCGGCGCTGCTGCGCGTGCTGGACAAGCACGGCCAGGAGCGCGACCCGGTGGCCCGCCGCAAGCGTCCTCCCGCACCTGAAGAACCGCCCGCGAACGACGAAGAGAATGAACAGGAGCCGGGTCCCGACACTCCGAAACACAAACTGGACGACCTGGCGTGATCGCGATCGTAATCAAGACGCGGCCTGAACATCCGGCCTGGCTGTCCCGCCTGACGGCGATTTGATCTGGCAGTTCGATCTGGCGATTCGATCTGACGAAAAGCTGTTCCCCTATGGATGATATCGGCACATCGCTACCCGAACTCAGCAAGCTGGTCGAGCAGCGGCTGGCGCTGTTGCGCAGCCTGGCCGAGAGTCTGGAGTCGAGCACCGTGGCGCTGACGAAAAACGACGCGGAAGCGATCGCGCGCGGTGCGGCGCACCAGGCAGAGCTCTGTCGGCAATGGGGTCATCTCGAAGACGCGCTTCGTCGAGCGGCAGCGCGGCGTTCGGCGCGGCCACAGGTAGACGCGTCCGGCAATTCCGCGGAAGCCGGACACTCCGCCAAGCTGCAAGCCGAGTGGGAGGCGCTCGGGGCCCGCATCCGCTATCTCACGCGCGTGCACTGGTCGCTGCTGCGGCACCTCGAACGCAGCCTCGCCGTCCTGAGCCGCGTGGTCAACAGTTGCGCGCCCACCTATGCGCCCGATCCCGCCTTGCTCAGACCGGAAGTCCGGCTTCGTGCCACGGAATAACGATAAACGATAACGGAGAATCGCTATGTCGGGTTTGAACGCCAGTCTTGCCATTGCCCTGAGCGGGCTCGCGGTCAGCCAGCAAGAAATGGCGACCACTTCCAACAACGTGGCCAACGCCAATACTCCCGGCTACACGCGGGAAGTTCCCGACATTAGTGCGGGCGACCCGATAGAAATCGGAGCGTTGAGCATTGGCACGGGAGTGGTCCTCGACAAAATCGAGAGTCTGCGCGACCCCATGCTGCAAATCCAAATCAATCAGGCCACGCAGCAGAACAGTTCGCTCAACGCCTCGTTGACGCAACTGCAACAGATCCAGACCCAGTTTGCGAGTGCGACTAGCGGCATCGGCGCCGATATCGGCAATTTCTTCAACAGCCTGCAACAGCTCTCGACCGCCCCTTCGAACCTGACGTTGCGGCAGAGCGTGCTGACCGCGGCCAGCACCATGGCCACCGCTTTCAACACCACCGCCAACAATCTTCAAACGCAGCGCAGCAATATCGACCAGAACGTCGCCGACACGGTCACCCAGGTCAATAGCCTGACGTCGCAGATCGCCAGTGTCGACCAGCAGATCGCCAATCTCCAGAGCGCCAACCAGAACCCCGGCTCCCTGGTGGACAAGCAGAACAATCTCATCCAGCAGCTTTCCGGGCTGATCGGAGTGCAGGTCATCCCGACCGATCAGGGCATTACGGTGGCGACCGCGAACGGGACGACGCTGGTCTCGGGAACGCAAAGTTTCGCGCTAACGACCCAGTCCGAGGGCGGCGTACAGCACATCATGGACGGGACCGATGACATTACCAATTCGCTGACGGGCGGAAGTCTGGCCGGACTGGTCCAAGTGCGCGACCAGGAGATTCCCAGCATCGAGAGCGGTCTCGATCAAATCGCGGCGGGGCTGGCCAATGGCATCAACGCCGCCAATGCGCAGGGCACCGATCTGAATGACGACGTTGGCGGCAACATGTTCGCAACCCCGCCCTTGGGCGGAGTGGGCGCGGCGGCGACGATGGCCGTAACCATGACCGACCCATCGAAGATTGCCGCCAGTTCCGACGGCTCAACCGGCAGCAATGGAAATCTAGTCAATAACAACAGCGACCTGACCACGGCCGGGACTGCTTTCGTAAATGCCAACCAGGTAATCACCAGTGGCGGAAACTTTTCGGACGATACCAATCTGGCCCCCGGCGGTGTCTTGACCGTGGCCCGGGGCAGCGCCATCGCGACTTACACGGCAGGCAGCGGCGGAGCGACCATGGCCCAACTGTTGGCCGCCATCAACACCGGCACCACACAGGGCACGCCAATCACCGGGAACGATGTTGGCATTACCGTAACCGAAGCCGGTCTCCAAACCATCGCCGACACCGCCAATCTAACGGCTACTCTGGTAAGCGGAAACCTGCAAATTACCGATAGCACCAACGCCGGCGACATGACCGCCGGCGAGACTTCAGGCAATAATCCCAACATGGTGCAAGGCAGCGGCAGCTTCGCCAGCCTCAGTGCCACGCTGGGCGCGGGCGATGTCTTTACCGCGACCAGGAGCAATGGCAAAACAACCACCTACACGGTGGGCGCCAACGGTGCAACCGTGGCTGAATTGATCGACGCCATCGACACCGGCGCCTCGGTCGGCGCTAACCAAGCCGATTATGACATTACCGTCAGCGGCACCGACGTTCCCAGCGGGTACACGGCCGCACTGGCAGGGACAGGGGGCACGAGCGGAGACCTGCAAGTCACCGATACCACCAATGCCGGGGACGTGAGCTTTGTCGAGTCTGGCACGCCCAATCTGAACGTGGTCACAACCACAGGTCTCAACCTGGCGGCCAATGGCAGCGACATATTAGCCACCGGCGAACAATTTATCCTGACCAGGAACGGTCAAACCGCAATTTATACGGCCGCAGCGGGCGCGACCGTAGCCGACCTGGAGACCGCCATCCAGACCGCGACCAGCGCCGGCACCTACGGGACGAACGGGGACATTACCGTCGCCGGTATCGACGGTAGCGTTGCCGCCATGGGCGGCTACACGGCCACGGTGAACGGTGGTCAATTCCAAGTCACCGATTTGGCTGGCGCGGCACTGACCGCCAGCGACACCGGCACCGGCCCCCTCTTGGGCGGCGCCGCTCTGTCCCACACCATCCAGGCTCCGACAGGGGGCATATTTGCCACGACGACCAACCAGCAGTTGGTTCTCGCCGACAACACGGCTCCGATCGGAACCGGCCTCTGCGCGGTCGCCGATACGCCGCTAGCCAGTGGACAGACGCCGATCGACGCCTATTCCACCCTGGTGGGCCAAGTCGGAAACGCCACGTCCAACGCTTCGGCCGACGCCGATTCCTCCAGCTTGATCCTGCAACAACTGAACGACCAGAACGGGAGCGTCTCGGGCGTGTCGCTCAACGAAGAAGCGTCCAACCTCATCCTGTATCAGACCGCTTATCAGGCTGCGGCCCGCGTCGTTTCTACCGTCAACCTTCTGCTGCTCGATGCCATCAACATCGGCATGGACGCGGCGGAAGAATAACGAGTAAACCTCTTGAGGTAATCATCCATGCGCGTCAATCCGAATTCCATGCCCGACTTGATGGCAGCGCTCAACCAGTCGGAGTTGGAAGAACAACAGGCTTCGCTGGAGATTTCGTCCGGCCTAAGCGTCAACGAGCCTTCCGACAACCCGACCGCCGCCGCCCTGCTAGTCGAGAACAACGACCAGGCCACCTTTAACGCCGGCTATCTCCAGAGTCTCAGTACGGTGCAGGGCCAACTCTCGACCGCCAGTTCGACGCTGAACAACGTTGAAAGCTCGCTGCAACAAGCCCTCACCCTCGGCGTAGAGGGCGCCAATGGCACGCTCTCCAGCAGCGACCGCAGCGCCATCGTCGACCAATTGCAAGGCATACAGACCCAGCTCGTGTCGCTGGCCAACACTACCTACGAGGGCAACTACTTGTTCTCCGGCACCAATACGAGCGTGGCACCGTACGTCGTCGACAACGCCTCGCCTTCGGGCGTCGACTATGTTGGCAACGGCGATGTCAATAAAGTTTCGATCGGCAATGGATACAAGATCGCCGTCAACCTGCCTGGATCGCGACTGTTTTCCGCTACCGGCAACAACGTTTTTCTCGCCGTCAACCAACTGATCCAAGCCTTGCAGTCCAATACCGGCATTCCAGCCGCCGTCAACACCTTGAGCACAGCCAACAGCTATCTTTCGGCGCAGAGCGCGTTCTACGGCAACGCCATGGAGCAGGCGCAGTCCGAGTCCACGTATCTCAATGCCGCCAAGTTGCAACTCGCCCAACAGCAGACCGCGCTGGGCGGCGCCGACATGGCGGCCGAGGCCACCGATCTCTCCCAAGCCCAGACCGACAGCCAGGCCGCCCTGGCCGCCATCGCCAAGATGTCGCAGGATAATCTCTTCAACTACTTGACGTAGGGTGGAGGGCCGTCAGCTCTCAGGCTTCAGCTTTCAGTTAAGTCGGCGTGAGGGAATCAAAGCGTCTTTTTTCTGGCTTGGGCCCAGGCGGCTGCGGCCTCAACGTGGGAGCGTGCGGTTTCCAGCCGCGACTTCTCGGCCAGCAGGCGCACGTGCAGGCTGGGGAGAAAACGTTTCAGCTTTTCCAGGTTGCCGCGGTATTCGAGCGATTCTTTTTCGAGCGCGGCGCAGGCTACGGAAAGTGGCGGCAGGCGCCGCAGGCATTCCGCCGCCCGCATAACCTGGCCGAGCAGGTCGGAAAAATCCTTAGGCCTGATGTTGGAGCAGAGCTTCTGCTCCGGACGAAGACTGATGAGCGCCGAGCGCAGGTTATCGTTCACCTGGCGCAAGGTTTCGAGCGCGTCTGGCGGCATTGTCTCTATCCCTGCCAGTCCATGCGCGCTTGATCGGACTCGGAATCGCGGCCCGTGGCGCCGGAAGGAAACACGCGGATCGCGCTTGGATCGGCCGCCGCCGGAATCGAGGGGACCTCGGTCTGCCCCACCTGGATCCAGGCTTCGCGCACCGCCAGCAAGTCCGTAATGAGCTGGGCGACCCCACGTTTGGAAACATGAACTTGCACCCACAACAGGCTGTCGCGCAGAGTGTTATAGAAAGTTTCGAGGTCCCGGGCGACCTTGCCTCCCCGGTCGAGGTCGAGCGACGACTGTAGGTACCCAACGACCAGAATCGCGTGTCGGATGCGCTGGGTGCGCAGCAGAATGTCGTTTTTTTCGATGGCTTGCGACACTTGCCGCAGATCGTCGATCAACTGCTCGTAAAGCCGCACTACCAGTTCCACCGGGCTCGCGCCCTGCACCGCCGCTTCCCGATACGACTTTTGAATATTCATGAAGTAGGCCTTTCGATTAGCTGCTGCTGCTTGTGCTGCTCACGTCGTTTCCGGAGGTCGGGGTCGTGTTCGTGCTCGTGCTCGTGGTTGTGCCCGAGGTCGACCCGGTGGACGACATCGACTCCAGTATCTCGGTGATTTCATCCAACGTGATGGGATACTGTTCGAGCGAGGTATTGACCGCTTCGAACTGCTGATCGAGCTGTACTTTTTGCGCCGCCAACTGGGTCTGAAAGTTGGTGATATCGGTGTTAATCGTGGTCTGCTGGCTCTGGTTCGAGGTCAGGTCCGCATTCAGAAAGCCGGTTGTCGGGTCGGTCAGATTGGTGAGGTCGGCGCTGAAGGTGTCGGCGAACCCGGTCGAGTTGGTATTGGTGAAGAAATTCTGCACCCCGCTGGGGTCGGCGGCCAGCACATCGGAGAACCCGGGGGAATATTGGGTCGAGGTGTCGATCGGTTGTTCGTTCACCGTCAAAGTTCCGTCGTTGTTCATGGAGATGCCGAGCGCAGCCAGGTTGGTCAAGCCATTGCTCACGGAAGTCGCATCGGTGGCCGTATAGTTAACGTCCGCCATAAGGCTGGTTTGCAGGTCCCGCAAGTAGGTGTCCGCGCCGAGCGGGCCTTCTAAGTTCGTGGCGGCATTGGCGGTGAACTGGGTGTTGATGTCGCCAATGACGGTGTTGTAGTCCGTGACAAAGTTGTTGATGGCGTTGTTGATGGTGGTTGAGTCCGCTCCCACGGTCAGCGTTACCGGCGTGTCTGCATCTTGGCTCACCAGGGTCAGGGTCACGTCCGGAATTGCCCCGGTCACCGTGTTCGACGTGCTCGCGTACGGGATCCCATTGATCGTTACCGTGGCGTTCGTGCCGCCCACCGGATCGTCAAACGTCAGATTGGTGGTGTTGCTGCCGTCTCCTGCGGCGAGGGCCAGATTCCCCGGCTCACCGGTCGCCTGGCTGTAGATGGCCAGCCGGTAGCCGCTGGCGTCGCTCACCACCTGGGCGGTGATGCCCCAGTTGTTGCTGGCGCTCTGCGTATTGATGTAGGAGGCGAGCGTGGTCAGCGTGTCGTTTGTGCCCGCCGTAATGGCAATGTCCGCCGCCGTGCCGCCGGTGCCGTCCGTGCCGCCGATTACCAGGTTGAGTTCCCCACCAGTTGCGTCGGTAGGCAGAATCGACGTGGTCGCGCTCGACACCTCGTCCGTATACAGCGTCCCGGCGGAGGCCAGCGTATCGACCACCACGGTGTAGTTGCCCGCCGTCGCCCCGGTTTGCGCCGTGGCGGTCAAGATCGCCGATTCCGACGAGGTGGCCGTCACCGCCGACAGCGCTCCGTTTGCGCCCGCAAGGTTTTGCACCGCGCTCTGCAAATTCGACAGATCGCTTTCGATGCTGCTTATGGCGGTGGCCTGGGTTTGCAGCGTGGTCAGGTCCGATTTCCAGGTCGTCAATTCCCCGCTCTGCGCGGCCTGGATCTGCGACACGACGGAATTCACGTCGATGCCGTTGCCACTTAACAAACTCGAAGCGTTAAAGCTAATCCCCATGAGTTTCTTCTCCTGTGCTTCCGCGCCCGATGATTATCCGGTTCTTAGCCTCAGGATTCTGGTGCATTTCGACTGCATCCTGCGGCAATTTGAAGGTTGAGGAGACATTTTTCGCGACGGATTTTTCTTGTTTTGGCAGAGCTCCCGAAACGGGCTGCATGAGATTCCACCAGACTTTGTCATCCATAAACAGGATGACAATTCATACAAAAAGGAGGCGGTTGCCCGCCTCCACTTATTCACCGAAACCGCTTATGTCAAGAGTTTCAGTACAAGTTGCTGCTGCTGGTTGGCCTGGGCCAGAGCCGAGATGCCGGTCTGTTCCAGAATCGAGTACTTGGTCAGGTCGGCCACGGCCGACGGAATGTCGGCAGCGGTGATGGTGTTTTCCGCCGAAGTCAGGTTCTGCACCTGACTGTTGATGACGTTGCTGGCCGCGGTCAGCCGGTTCACGCTCGCACCTAAGGTGCCTCGTGTGCTGGCCACGTTTTCTATGGCCTGATTGATCTGAGTCAGCGCGGTTTGCGCGTCGGTCTGAAAACTCAGGTCCGTCGTGGCCAAGTCGATGCTGTTGTTGCCGCTGCCGTTGACGATCCCAGTAGTTGTCAACCCGCCAATGGTCACCGCGATTTGGCTGGATCCGATGGCCGTCGAATCACTGAGGAAGATGTTTGTGGCTTCGGAAGTGGTCGTGAGCGGATTGCTGTAAGCGCCCAGTGCGGTTTCGTTCGATGTGGAACCGACCGCCAGGTCGTCGCCATTGTCAGTGTCCGTCACCACCATTTTGCCAGCCGAGTTGAGGTAGGCGGACAAGCCGGCCGTATCGGTGGTTGGCGAGTTGATGGCGTTGAGGAGGTTGGAAACCGTCGAAGTCGGCCCTGCCGTGAAAGAGAAGGACTTGCCGCCGGCCGTGAAGTTGGTGACGTCGCCGTTGGTTAACCCGGTCGTCTGGGTCACAACGGCGCTGCCCACCAGTTGGTTGAGGTTGGTCGCCGTTGAAGTGGTCGTGGGGTTGACGAGAGCAGTAGGCGCTCCCTCAACCGGCGCTCCCAGCACGGTGTCGGTCGTGGTAGCCGTAAGGTTGTTGCGATCCAGCGGATCGATGATTTCCAGCAGGCCGGCTGTGGTAAGGGACGCGTGCGCGCCAATCGTATCGCCTGCTCCGTTGATCGCATTGATCAGGTTTTGCACCGTGGGGGCCGTGGTTGTGTTGGTGGTAAAGGTGCCCAACGTCGGGGCCGCGTTGGCGGCAAGAGTCAACTGCTGGCCCTGGTCGGCTGCCGCGCCAACGTCGTTGGTATTGACTCCCAAGGTGGCAACCGCATGGGCTGCAACGGCGGTGGTCCCTCCTGCTGCGGCCATGAAATCGGCGCCGACTGTCTGAGCAAAGGTCACGGCGCCGCTATTGTTGTTGACGATCTGCAATTGGCTCTGCGCTCCGGCGGTCCCCACCAACCCCGTGTTCGTGGCATCGGTCGCATAGCTGGCCGTGTAACCGCCAGTAGCCGTGTCAGTGGTTTTAGTGACGGTGACCAAGCCCGTGGTGACGCCGGCGTTAATGGCTGACAGTAGGACGGCCACGGTCGTTGCCCCGGTCGTCAGGTAGGTCGTAATGCCGGTGCCCCGCGTCAAGGTAAACGTGTCGCCACTTGCCAAGGTCGCTGCGCCGGCGTTGGCGCCAGCTGCCGCCACGGTGGTCACCTGCGAGTTCGCAATGGTCGCGCCAGATTCCGTGAAGGCCAAGTTCCCGTTATTGTTCAGGTCTTGGACTTGCAGGTGTGCGCCTACGAGTGCGGCCGCCAATCCGGTGCCCGGGGAGCCACCGTCGACGGTAATGCCGTACGTAGCTGGCGTGGTCCCGGTCGAAACGCCGGTGCTGATGGCGGCGATCAATTGGGACATGATCGCGCCTCCAGTACCCACCGTGTAGGTGGTCGTCTGGCCGCCACGGGCTGCGGTAAAGACATCGCCCGCGGTCAGAGCCGTAGCGTTGCTGAGGCCCGCGTTGATGCTTTGCACCAGGTTGGGATTGGTGCCGTTGGTCTGAACCGCGGTAAAGGCGGTGTCGGTGGTGTTGCCATCGGCAACTTGCAGGTTTCCGTTCACCAGGGTAGCCGTTAGATTGGCGGTGTCGGCGGCGGTCCCGAGACCGGCTTCGACCACAGTAACGCCCTGGTTTGTCCCGGTACTCTGGGTCGTACCGGTAGTGATGGCGGCCAACATTTGCGCCATGGTCGCGCCGAGGGAGCCCACCGTGTAGGTTGCGCTGAGGCTGGTGGGAGTGCTGGTGGTCCGGTTGATCGTCAAGACGCTGCTCGCAACCAGATTGGTGCCGGTCGTATAGTTTTGCCCAGTAGTGGCTACCTGGTTGGCAATGGCCCCGCCAACCTCGGTCACGGCCAGATCGTTATTATTGTTGAGATCGGTGATTTGCAGACTGCCACTCACCAGATTGGACGTGTAGCCGGTATGGGCCAAGTCGGTGCCACCGACTGTGATATGGCCAGTGCCACCGGTCGTAGAGGCGCCAGTGTTAATGGCAGCCATTAGGTCGGCCACCGTTGTCGCGGCGCCTGCCGTGTAGGTCGTAGTGCCGGTGGCGCGGGTCGCGGTCACGACAGTGCCGCTTGCCAGGGGGCTGGCGGTCGTAAGGCCCGTGCCTCCGCCGGTCACCGTGTTCGGACTTGTGCCGGCCTGGTAGGCGGCGGTGTAACTAAAAGTCAAACCATTCGAACTGACCGAGGTCGTACTTCCCACCGTAAGCGGGGTGTACAGCGAGAGCGGGGCGTTGGCGGCGCTATTCGTGCTGTCTACGGCATTGAGGTTGGTCGTTACGCCGCCCTGAAACACCGCTTGCGAGTTATAAGTTGTGGCGGTGCCGATGCGGTTGATTTCTGCCAGGATCGACGAATATTGCGACTGGATGGCAACGCGTTGCGAGTTGGACACGGTGCCGGTGGCCGATTCCGTGGCCAGCGTGACTGCCGTATTCAACAGGTTCGAGACCTGGGCCAGCGCGCCATCGGCGAGCTGTAGCTGCCCAACGCCATCGTTCGCGTTGGACACAGATTGTGTCAGCGCGCTGATGTTGGCTTCCAATCCGTTCGCGATCGAGAGGCCTGCCGGGTCGTCGGCGCCGGTGTTGATGCGCGACCCTGTAGACAACTGCTGTAGGGTGTTATTGAGGTTGGCGCTGGTGACATTTAGCTGGTTTTCCGCAGCTAAAGCAGCAATGTTATTGAGAATGGTTAGTGCCATTGTATTGCTCCTTTTTGGTTCCGATTCTGGATGCGTCCCCGAAACCTTCCCGGAGCTCGTTCCGTTTGTCCTGCGGAACCCATTTGCCTTTCAATCACTCTCATCGGCACACCATCCCAATGCTTTATTTCCACAAGTATCGGACGGCATAGTCCCGTGGTAACTTGGCCCTTTGCTTGCCTTTTCTCCCCGCTTCCCGCGCTTCTGCCGATCTTTATTAATGAAACCCTGTGAACTTGCGAGGCCTTCTTTCCGCCGATGTGATTCACCGAGGAGCCATACATGATCCAACTTACCCGCCTCAACAATAGCCCGCTCGTCGTCAATAGCGACCTCATCAAATTCGTCGAGCAGGCCCCCGATACCGTTATTACGCTCCTGAGCGGCGAAAAAATTGTCGTTCGCGAAAGCGCGCAGGAAGTTCGCGATCGCGTTATCCAATTCCGCCGCGCCGTCCTGCTAAGCGTCGCGCCAGGCTGGGACAACTGTTCCACGATCCCTACCGTCGTTGAGAACACAGTTGAGAACGATGTTGCAGACATCGCCGGAAACGCTGTTGATGAAAACCATGCCCATCCGGCGGGCGGCGAAGACGAATAGGAGCGCTCGTGGATAAGGCAACCCTCGGCGGTCTGTTCCTGGCGATCGGCGGCATCCTCTTGGGCTTGCTGCTGGAGGGTGGAAATCTGGGCCAGGTGCTGCAGCCGACCGCAGCCATGATTGTTTTTGGCGGCACCTTGGGCGCTATCCTTATTCAATATCCCTTGCCCATGGTGCTGCGCGCGTTCCGCCGGTTGGAGCAGGTGTTTGTCGAACCCAAGCAGGATGCGCAAGCGACCATTACGGTCCTGGTCAACTACGCTAGGACGGCGCGCCGCGAAGGCATCATCTCGCTCGACAAGGAACTCCCCAACATCCAAGATCCCTTCCTGCGCCGCGCCCTCATGCTCGCCGTGGATGGCACCGATCCCGAGGAACTCCGCAAGATCATGGAGCTCGAACTCGACAATACCGAAGAACAGGAAGAAAAAATTCCCCAGCTTTTCGAATCCGCCGGTGGTTTTTCTCCCACCATCGGCATCATCGGCGCCGTGCTCGGCTTGATCCAGGTCATGCAGCACCTCGACAAAATCGACGAAGTCGGAAAAGGCATCGCCGTCGCTTTTGTCGCGACCCTCTACGGCGTCGGCGCCGCCAACCTAATCTTGCTGCCTTGCGCCGGGAAATTGAAAATCCGCATCCGCGACGAGCAGATCATCCGCGAAATGACTCTCGAGGGCGTCGTTTCCATCCTCGGCGGCATGAACCCTCGCATGTTGCAGGCCAAGCTGCTCGGGTTCCTCGCCAAGGCCAACGAACACACCGCCGTCTCCGAGGAGTCCAACCCATGAGACGCCGCAAACGCCGCCCCAGTCACTTCAATCACGAACGCTGGATGGTTTCCTACGCCGACTTCATCACCTTAATGTTTGCCTTCTTTGTCGTACTCTATGCCTCCTCCCAAGTCGACAAAAGAAAAGTTGGCATGCTGTCTTTGGCCATTCAGGTCGCTTTCCAGCAGATGGGCGTATTTCAGGCTTCCACCACCCAGGTCCCTATCGATGCCACAAAACCCATGCCCTTCAGCATCGCGCAAGCCATCGAAAACACCGAGCGCACCGCCAGTCTGGGCCGCATCTCCTCTAAGCCCACGGATGCGCTCGGCGCCGGCGCGGAAAACGGCGATCTGGCGAAGTTGCGGACCGAACTCGAAACCGCGCTTGCTGTGCAAATCCAGCGCAAGGAAATCGCCATGCACAGCGAGCCCGACGGCCTCGTCATCAGCCTGCGCGAGATCGGCTTTTTCGAGAGTGGATCGGCCCAGATGAAGTCTTCTTCGCAGGCCACCTTCGACCGCATCGCCGCCATGCTCCGCCAGCGCGACTATCGCTTGCGCATCGAGGGCCACACCGATAACTCTCCCATTCACAACCTCCGCTTTCCTTCCAACTGGGAACTCTCCACTTCCCGCGCCACCGAAATCGTCCGCCTCCTCATCGTTCGTAACGGTTTCGCTCCCGATCGCCTGAGCGCTGGCGGTTTCGCCGAGTTTCACCCCGTCGCCACCAATCTCACCACCGAAGGCCGTGGCATGAATCGCCGCGTCGATATCATCATCCTCGGCCACGCTCTAACCGAGGCTCCGCTCGCCCAGGCCAACGCCCCAGCTCAGGCTGCGACGCTCAAGCCCACGGCCGCGAGTCCATGACCAATTGGTTAGCAGAGAAGAAGATGGGGGTGCGCCACTTCTCGCGCTTTTCGAGAAGTGGCCCGCCGCACAGCCGGTGTCAAAGGCGGTTCGGTTTTATGGTGGGTGCCCAACACTACAGCCGTAGTTCCATCCAGAGCGCGCCCTCGATTGGAATAGCGGAGTAGGGCGCAATTTCCCGGAACCCCATCCGGCGGTAGAGTGCGATCGCGTCCTTCATTGCCGATTCAACCGTATCCAGACGCATGCGCTCATAGCCGATGGCGCGCGCCTCGGCGGTCAAGCGTTCCACCAACATCCGGCCTAGCCCCAAGCCTCGATCGCCAGGCCGCACGTAAAGCCGCTTCATCTCGCAGATACCATCTTCAAGTTTGCGCAACGCGATGCATCCGGCCGCGTGGTCTTGGTATTGCGCAAGCAGCAATCTTCCGCTCGGCGGGCCGTACGCTCCCGGAAGGTTCATCAACTCCTCGTCGAAACTCTGGAAACACAGGCTGAAGCCGAGCGAACGGCCATATTCGAGGAAAAGACCGCGCACTTGTTCGATGTGTTCGGGAAGTGTAGCCTCAATCAAATCGACTTGGCTTTTGGCGTCAGCAGAGGTCGTCACGGAGGCCTTTCTGTTGCACTCGGAAGTTTCCCCAATTTTATACGCGCCCAGTCGTTTGCGCCCACCGCACCCGCGCAATTAAGATTCCTTCACTCCCATGTCTGAAGTAATTTCAACCTCTCCCGCCTCTCCCGCAACTTCCGTCGAGGTCTTCGCCGTCTACGGCGTCGAGCCCGAGATCCAGGCCTACGCCATGGCCAAGTATTCGCGCTCGGCACTCTCCATGAAAGACTCGCTCAAAGAGATCACCTCGCAGAAAGCCGAAAAATTTCTCAACACCTTCTACTTCCAATACGGCCACCGCTCCATCGCCGACCTCGCCCACATCGCCATCGCCATCGAACGCCTCTCCATCCTCGCCGCCATCGCCGTCGCCGACGAGCAGCGCTGGGACGGCCAGGAGCGCTCCACCCGCTATCAGGATTTCCGCAAGAGCGGCTATCACACGCCCAATTTTGAGAATGGCGCATCTGCCGCGGACGCCGCCTCCGCGCAGACCCTCTATCGCGAGACCATCGAGTCCCTGTTCGCAACTTACGAAAAAGTTTCCCAGCGCGCCTTCGACTATCTCGCCAGCATCGCGCCCCGCCCCGCCGAAATGCAGCCCGACGTTTACGAGCGCACCCTCCGCGCCCGCGCCTTCGACGTTGCCCGCTATCTGCTGCCGCTCGCGACCAACACTTCCATCGGCGAAATCGTCAACGCCCGCACGCTGGAAAATCAGGTCGCCCACCTGCTCTCGCAGCCGCACAAAGAAGTCCGCGATCTAGGCGTGCTGCTCAGGCAAGCCGCCGTTTCTCCCGCCTACAACGCCAATGAAGAATCGCTGCGCGCCCTGGTGGCCGAGATTCGCGCCGTCTCGCCCGAACTCGCCGACCGCGCCCAGCGCGAACTCCTGCGCGAAGTCCGCGTCGCCCCCACTCTGGTCAAATACGCCGATCCTAATGCGTACGAAATCGAGACCCGCCGCGAACTCCAGCAAGCCGTCGCTGCATTGATACAAAGCGCGGCCATCGAACCCGCGCCGCTGGTCGATTTGTTAGATAGTGATCGATCAGGTAACAATCTGCGCGAAGACGACGCCTTCGAAATCGAACTCGCCACGACTCTCGTTTATGGCCACTGCCATTATTCTTACCGCCAGCTTCGTCAATCGATCAAAGACGCCGGTGAAGCCCACCGCCGCGAAATCATCGACCTCGGCCTCCGCCATCGCGGCCCTCACGACGAACTGCTGCGTCCCTTCTCCGCCGGCCAGCAATTCCGCTTCGACATTCTCATGGATATCGGCGGCTTCCGCGACATGCACCGCCATCGCCGATGCGTCCAAATCATGCAGGATTTCACCACCGTTCACGGCTTCGACACGCCGCCCGAAATCGAAGCCGCCGGAGTCCGCTCCGATTACGAAGCCGCCATGCAGCGCGCCGAATCCGCCGTGCGCCAGCTCTCCGCCTCCGGAGGAAAGAATACCGAGAAGAATCGTGGCACGAATAACGCTGGCAGTAACAATGATGTCAATCCTAGCGACGAAGCCGCGCAAAACGCGCAGTACGTCATCCCCTTCGCCTTCCGCAAGCGAGCGCTCTTTAAGATGGATTTCGCCGAGGCCGTCTACATCTCCGAGCTGCGCACCACCCCCGCCGGACACGCCTCCTACCGCAACGTCGCCTACGCCATGTACCAAGCCGTCGCTAAAAAATATCCCGCCCTCGCAAAATATTTCCGGGTGCACGACGTCCGCGAGCCGGTGGACTTGTTGAAACGCTGAGCAGCTGAGGCGCAGACGCGAAATTGACGCCGACGAATCCCGGCCTCTAAAATCACATCATCCATGCCCAACTACGAATACCTGTGCCAGAAGTGCGGACATCGCTTTGAACAGATCCGAAAGTTCTCCGACAAGCAGCTACGCAAGTGCCCGGAATGCGGCGGCGTGATCGAGCAAGTGATCTCGGCTCCAGCCGTCCAGTTCAAAGGCTCGGGCTGGTACGTGACCGACTACCCGAAGAAAGGGAGCGCTTCCGCGTCGTCCTCTTCGTCTTCGTCTTGCGAAGGCGATGGCCTCATCAAAGACACTAAAAAAACCGACAAACCCAAGCCCGAATCCTCGCACAAGAGACACAAGAAAGATTAAGGCTAGAACTGGTTTCGTCGGTGAGGCCAACTCGAGTCCCACTCGTTTTTCATCCCGCGCTCGTTATTCCGCAATCGTTATCCAGCAATCATCGGCACCGCCACCAGCGCCGCAATCATGCCGAGGGTTCGGGCGCGGCTGAAGTGCTCGCCCAGAAAAATGCGAGCCAGCATCACGGTGACCGCGGGGTAAAGCGAGCTAAGCACGACCGCTGCATCCAGCCGTCCGATTTGCGCCGCGCGAATGAAGACGGTGCTGGCGCTGACGTCGAGAACACCGGCAACCACGGCAATCCCCAACACCGGCGCGGGCACCGCGCGCAGTTGTCTTCCGAAAAAAACGAAAGCTGCCGTCACCAGCAACGAAGCCGATCGCGAGCAGCCCGCGACCCACAACGCGGAGGCGTTTCCCGCCTGGTGTATGCAGAGATAAAAACCCGCGAACCCGATTCCGGCCAGCACCGCCAACCCTAAGCCTTCGGGACGGCCCGCGCCCGCTTCGCTGCGTGAGATCAGCCAGACGCCGATTCCCGCGAGCACAAAACCGGACATGTGCCGATAGCCCGGAAAGCCCTCCGCGAAGGCCGTCACGACGGTCGGAATCGCCGCGCCCAGCACCGCAGCCACCGGCGCCACCAGTCCCATATTTCCGCCGGCCAACGCGCGAAAAAACAACGCCAGCGCGATGCCTCCAACCGATCCCGCGAGCAGCGACCAAATCACGCTTGAACTTTCCGGAAATGGCGCGTGCATCGTCAGCGCAACCGCGCCGACCGCAGCCATGCCGCAGAGGTTCACGATGGAAGTAAACAGAAACGCGTTCGCCCGCCGCGCACCCACTCCACCCAGAAAATCGCTGACGCCCCACGCCCCCATCGCGGTCAGGCTATAAGCAGCGGGAATGTATTGGGCTGCAACGGACATCGGCTTCGAGAGTAGCACGCAACAGGCAAGTACCACGCAGGGACAGCGACGCATTGCTGCAACGCTTCTGTAGAGACGGGGCTTGTCCCCTCTCAGGTTGCGGAGACGCGATAAACCATGTCTCTCAAGAAAATGTTAAAAGGTTACCGCCTCCGTCTAAGCTTTCGCCGCCAGCAATTGCCGCAACACGTACTGGAGAATGCCTCCGTTGGCGTAATACAGAGCTTCCTGCGGAGTGTCGATGCGCACGATAGCGTCGAACTCAAGAGTACGGTATATTGCATTCTTCGGAAAATGTGGAACTGTGGGCCCCATCGACAAAACCGGCGTCCCTTGAACGACGGCACGCACCTTTACCGTGCGGCCCGAGGTGAAGTGCTCGACCATTTCGCGAATCCCCGCAATCTCGAAGACCTCCTCGCCCGTCAACTTCAGCGTTTCGGCATTTTCTCCCGGCAGAAATTGCAACGGCAAAATGCCCATGCCTACCAGGTTTGAGCGATGAATACGCTCATAGCTCTCCGCGATTACGGCGCGCACGCCGAGGAGACGCGGCCCTTTGGCTGCCCAGTCGCGCGAACTTCCCGAGCCATATTCCTTGCCCGCTAGAATCACCAGCGGCACTTTTTCGGCACGATACTTTTCCGACGCATCGAAGATTGGCATTTCCGCGCCATCGGGCAAGTGGCAAGTGAACCCGCCTTCGGTGCTCACCATCTTATTGCGCAGGCGAACGTTGGCGAACGTGCCGCGCACCATCACTTCATGATTGCCGCGCCGCGATCCGTAGGAATTGAAATCCGCCGGATGCACGCCGTGAGCAATCAGATATTTTCCGGCGGGTCCGTCTTTCTTGATCGAGCCTGCGGGCGAGATGTGATCGGTGGTAACGCTGTCGCCCAGCACGGCCAGCGCGCGCGCGCCCTTGATGTCCTCGACGGTCGGCGGCTTGAGCGCCATGCCATCGAAGTACGGCGCTTGCCGAATGTAGGTCGAATCGTTTTCCCAGGCGTAGGTCTCGCCCTTGGGAACCGGCAACCCGCGCCAGCGCTCGTCGCCCGAGTACACTTCGGCGTAGCTCTTGCGGAACATCTCCGATGTTATTGCGCTAGCCATCGCCTCCTCGACCTCCTGACGCGAAGGCCAGATGTCGGCGAGATAAACAGCTTTGCCGTCTTTGCCCTTGCCGACGGCATCTTTGCGCAGGTCGAATTTACGCAGATCGTATTTTCGCAGATCGATGTCGATGCGCCCCGCGAGCGCGAACGCCACCACCAGCGGCGGCGACATCAGATAATTCGCGCGCACTTCGGAATTGATCCGGCCTTCAAAGTTGCGATTGCCGGAGAGCACCGAGGCGACGACGAGATTTTTTTCTTCGATTTCTTTCGAAACTTCCGCGGGCAGCGGCCCGGAATTTCCGATGCATGTGGTGCAACCATAGCCGACAATGTGGAACTTCAGCTTCTCTAAATACAGCATCAGGCCTGCCTTTTCGAGATAGTCGCGGACAACTTTCGATCCCGGAGCGAGCGAAGTTTTGACTGTCGCGGGAACTTCGAGGCCGTGCTCCACAGCTTTCTTCGCCAGCAATCCAGCGGCCAGCATTACGGAAGGATTCGATGTATTCGTGCAACTGGTAATTGCCGCAATCACCACGCTGCCATGATGCAACTGCCCGTTGGCGGAATTTTTCGCCTCGCCTGGCGTGGCCTTCACCTTCATTAAGCCCGGCAACGCCTTCTCAAACGACTCGCCCGCCCTCGACAGCAGCACGCGATCCTGCGGGCGCTTCGGCCCCGCCAAACTCGATTCGACGGTGTCAAGATCGAGACTCAGCAGCTCGGAATATTCGGCTTGCGGCGTTTTGGCATCGTGAAAAAGCCCTTGCTCGCGCGCGTAGGCTTCGACCAGCGCGATCTGCTCGTCGCTGCGCCCGGTGAGTTTCAGGTAACGCAGGCTTTCTTTGTCGATGGGGAAGATGCCGCAAGTGGCGCCGTATTCGGGAGCCATGTTGGCAATTGTCGCGCGATCGGCAAGTGGCAGGTCTTGCAGTCCCGGGCCAAAGTACTCGACGAACTTTCCGACCACGCCGTGCTGGCGCTGCATCTCGGTGATGGTCAGAACCAAGTCGGTTGCCGTCGCGCCTTCGCGCAGGCGTCCGGTGAGTTTCACGCCGACGACCAGCGGAATCAGCATGGATACAGGCTGCCCCAGCATCGCGGCCTCGGCCTCAATGCCGCCCACGCCCCAGCCCAGCACGCCGAGTCCGTTGACCATGGTGGTGTGCGAGTCGGTGCCGACAAGCGTGTCGGGATAGGCCGTGAGTTTTCTGCCCTCGTTATGAACAAAAACCACGCGCGCCAGATATTCGAGATTTACCTGATGGACGATCCCTGTGTCTGGCGGAACGATCGCCAGATTGCGGAAACCGGTCTGTCCCCAGCGCAGAAACGCGTAGCGTTCTTTGTTGCGCTGGAATTCGAGCAGCGCGTTCACATCGAACGCATTGGACGACCCGAATTCATCGACCTGCACCGAGTGGTCGATGACCAGCTCGGCGGGTTGCAGCGGATTAATGAGCTTTGCATCGCCGCCCAGCCGCTTCATGGCGTCGCGCATGGCGGCAAGATCGACGACCACCGGCACGCCGGTAAAATCCTGCAGCAGAACGCGGCTGGGCGTGAAGGCAATTTCTTTTTCCGGCTTCGAATGCTTGTTCCACGCCGCCAGCGCGCGAATTTCATCTCCGGTCACGTTGCGCCCGTCTTCCGTGCGCAGCAGGTTCTCCAGCAGAATGCGCAGCGAGAACGGCAAGTGCCGCGTCGAGATGCCCTGCCGGTCGAGCGCGTCGATCCGGTAGAGATCGTATTCTTTTGCGCCGACGGTGAAAGTTGCGCGTGCGCCGAAACTATTCGATGACATATGGCCTTCCTAAATTTGGGAGTGGTAAAAACAACTACCTAGCAGAGAGTGACGACAAGGACAATGTTTATTATTTTCAAGTTTATTCGTTTCCGGCAGTCTTGTGTGGAAAGCGAAAGATTTGCTGGCAACAAAACTCTTGACACGCCTTTGGGATGATAGATAATCGAAATAACTTTTTAGAGGTGAATATCTTGGCTTCCGTGACAAGGCCCGTGGTATCAGAATTGTCCTTTGAAGAAGCACTCGAGGTCCTGTCACGCGAAGAGCGTTTCATGGGCACCGTGTCTGCGATGAATAGCCTTTTAGTTAAGAAGGGAATCTACTCAACCGCGGAATTCGAACGAATTTTTATCGATTGGGCGGCCGCCCAGATGGAAAAACCTTCCTGCGCTCGCCCTGGCAAACGGTAGTATCACGATTCTTCCCTGTTCCAGTCCCTCGGCCACTTGCACTTGCATTCTGCGTCGCGACACAAGTGATGCAGGCCGATGTCGCATACTTTGCACTGGAAATGGCATGTCGGAGCAGGCCGGACGAGGCCTTCTTTGGCTTTAGCCGGTTGTTTTTTCGCGCCTCTCTCGCTCTTTCTTCTCATTTTCGCTCCTGTGCAATCAGGGCCAGTCAGCGTGACTGAAGACATCTACAAGCGGCGATGCTCTTTCAATAGGAAGACAATTATGGATATAAATCAAGATAAAGGGCATTTCGCCACGAGGATCATTCAATATTTCTGCGGGAAAGTCATTGGATATTGTTGTCCCTGCTTGGATGTCGACCCGGCTCAGGACTGAGTTAGAGTACTACCGCACGCTCGTCCAAATCTGATACACCACGACGCCGACCATGAACACTAAATAAATCCGCAGCGCCCAAAAAAGCGCCATCTCCGTCCGCGTCAACTGCCGTCGCGGGCAATGATGGCGCTCCTTGGCGGAAATAAGCTGGTCGGGCTCGAGCGCCGTCATCACCGTGGTAAATTCTTCTCGGCTCAGTTCCGCGCCAGTTGCGGAATCGAATTCTTTTTCCATCTATCTGCCTCCCACCAGCGCCAGCGCATTGGGCGCAATCACACTGAGTCCAAACAAAAGGCCGGCGCCGATCAGCACGGTCACGACCCCCAAAGCCAGCACATTCGCCCACAACGGACTAATCAGTTCGCCCATGATTTCGCGGTCGTTCACCAGCATATAAAGAAAGAGCAGCGCCGGAGGCATGGCCAGCACGGCGATCACGTTCACCAGCAGCACGATGTACACCAGCGGAATTCCCGGGACCAACACCAGGCCCGCCGCCGCCGCCGCTTCTAACAGAAGCACGAGATAGAACGACTTTCCTTGTTTGAAGGGAAGATTCAAACTGTGCGGACGGCGCGCTACTTCTCCAAACGCGTAAGCCGACGATGTCGAAATCGTAATCGCCGCGACCATCCCCGCCTCGAACATTCCCAGCGCGAAAAGCGCCGCGCCCCAGTGTCCAACAAACGGCTGCAGCGCCTGCGCGAATTCAGCCGCCTCGAAGTTCGCCGCCGTCATGTGGTGCAAAAATAGCGGGGCCGTCGCCACCATGGTCGCCAACGCAGCGATAGAAGCCAAAGCCGCGCCCAGCACCGTATCCACGCGCCCAAAGCGAATGTCGCGCGTGGTCAGCCCCTTATCGGCAATCGCGCTTTGTTGAAAAAACAGCATCCATGGAGTGACCGTCGCTCCGATATTCGCGAGCAAAATCATGACCATTTCCTGCGTGAGTCCGCCCGGCAGCGGTCTCCCGGTCGCCAGTGCGCGGCCGATTTCTCCCCAGTGCGGATGCGCCAGCAGCGCCACTGGCACAAACGCCAGGTTGAACATGGCAGCGCCCAAAATGATTCGCTCCCACGTCCAGTACCGGTGCGTCATGAGCGCGAAGTTAAGCACCAGCAGCGCGCCCAAAACCGCAACCCAGGGCCGCACTCCGAAGAATCCCAGCCCGGCGCGGATGGCAATGAACTCGGTCACCAGCGTTAAAAAATTGCCCACCATCAGGTCGATCATCGAGAACCAGCCCCAGAACGGCCCAAAGCGCTCGAAGATCAACTCCGCGTGTCCGCGATGCGTGGCCGCGCCCAAACGCACGGTCATTTCCTGCACCACGCACGCCATCAAGAATGTAAGCGCCACGAACGGCAGGAAGAAACCAACGCCAAACCGCGCCCCAGTCGCCGCATACGACAACATGCTGGGCCCATCGTTTTCCCCAAGCATGACCAGAATGCCAGGGCCAATCAGCAACCAGAACAACCGCAACCGCGGCCGGAACCCGCGCCGCGCCCGCGTTTCCGAAACCCGTTCGCGGTCGTGAGCCCGGTCGATGTCCTCATGTGTGATGACGACATCGCCGCCCGGCATTCGCCGGCCGCTTCCAGCGTTAGTCCGGGCCATGGCGGCCCCTCGCGGCTCCAATGCTGTCTTTGGTTCTTTCATCCCAATGGTTCTTTCATTCCAACGATGCCGCACGAAAGGGAAAACGGAGTATGCCACCCACCTGTGAATTAGCGTAAGTATACATCAGGACATAAACTACAGTTAATTACTTTTGCGATGGCCGGGCTGCGGAAAGGTGCAGGCTTCGTATACGGGCAATGGCTTAGCGATACCGCAACGGGACCTGCCGATTTACGTAATTTGCAGTGGAACTTCGAGCGCGTGGGATGTTGTTTCGCCTTTGATTTTTGCGGAGTTGCGGCGGCGTTCCTGGTTTACGCTCCCACTGCGGCGTACGATCCTTCGGCCAGCAACGAGAACGCTACCAATGCACGACGATAGCCGACTCTACGCATCGTCCGTAGGGGATTGTGACCTCAAAATGTCTTCGGCCCTACCGAACTTTCCACCGATGAGCCATGACTGGGTGCAGCTCTTTTCATCGCAACAAACAGTGCCAACAAGACCAAAGATAACGTCATATCCAGGGCAAGAGGTCTCCTTGCGGGCACTCTGACTGTCGGATCGACGAGCCGATTGGCATCCCTGGCGAAGTCCGCCCTAGTTTGGTCCGCCGTCATACCGAGCAGTTCGTACACCGGCTGCAAATCCTGCCACGTATACACCTGGTCGTAGCGCACTACCTTGCCCGAGCCAAAGGAGACGAAATCCGCAAAGCCGAGCGCCATAGCCATCTGTCTCGCCGCATCGGGGTCGTTGATCTGCAGCCACCAGCCACGGTTATCACGCCGTGTAAGCGCCCATCGTTTGCGGTAAATCGCCGCTTCGCCGTCTCGCTGAGTCAGCAAGTACCACAAGCGAAAGCCTCCATATTCGTTATCATGCGACCAGTAAACGGGATGACCGGCAAGATTCGATTTTGTGATCGCGTCCGCTCGGGCGGCGTAGTCGTAGGGGGGATTCCACAGGCCAGGACCAAATCGCTCGTAGAGCCGGCGCGAAAGACGCGTGGCGCTGAATGTCGCCCACCCCTCCTCTTCCGCTCCTTCCGGCTCTCCCATCACCCAAGGCAGATAAGACACACTCCCGTAAAGATGACTGTATTCGTGCAGGATCGCATTCACGGGATCGGGAAAGTGGATGGATGCATTTGGATCGTTGAGAAATTTGCTGTCCAAAGATAAGTCGACTTCGCGTGGCGAGATAAGGTTGCCGTGAATACTATGCGGAAACTCCGCTTGGAATCCTCCTCGTTCAAACCCCCGGATGATCAGCTCATCGGCTTGCGGCGAGATGCCATACGCTTCCTGGCTGACCTGGTTGGCGGCGGCCAAGACATGCGCCAGCCGTATTGCCACATCACGCACCCTAACATCGTCATAACGAACCATCACGCCTTCGACTTGTACGGCGTGAGACGGCGGCGGTTCCTGCTGGAGGATGGCAGCCCTCTCTGCGGGCGGAAGAAACCTTGGGAACGCCAGACTGAGGAGCAAACCAACGGCGGTTACGCTGGCCAAGGCCATCCACCGCGGCCACCAACGGCGGCTGCGGATGGTAAGTGCGCCGGCCAGGAAAGCAATCGGCAGCAACAAAGGAGGAAACTCAGAATTTGTTGGCCCCATTACGATGAGCAGGCAGCTAATGCCACCGACGATGGCGGCCGCGAGCGTGGCGACCAGCGGCGACTGGCAGTACCGGCGCCGGAAGGCCAGAACGGTCCATGTCAGTGTCAGCCCCACGCTGAGCAGAACAAGGAACGGATCTCGAATGCCGGGGTAGGCATCCTGCAGCAGGCCGAGGCTTAGTGCCAGAATCGGCACGATCGCCAGCCTTTGCCAACGGCTCTTCACCGATAGCTCGTCCAGCAACATGTTCCAGGCGAGATAACTGGCTATGAATTGCAGCCAGCGAAGAAAAGTAGCCAGCGTAACATTCGGCAAGATCTGCCATGGAGCTTCGTAGGCAAACAGCGACAATCCAGCTACCAGTGGGAATAACAAGAAAGATATGGCGTCCCAAACGGCGAGTCTTCCCGATGGGATTGCTTTTCCCTCGAAACGGCGCCCCGGCCAAAGACAATAAATGACAATCGCCGGCACAACCAAATCAAGCAGCGCCGGTAGGGTCTGAAAACCACCGCCAACAAAGCTGCGAGGAACATCGACATAAGTGGGCTCAACCTTTAGGAAGAAGAACGACACAACACGAGAGACGGCCACCAAGACTACAAGAAGCCAAAAATTTGCATTCTTCACACGATCCTCCGGCGACGGGCTGCACGGAACTTACGGCCATCGCTGGCAAGTATTCATCCCTAATCGGGATGGGCGCTGGACCACCGCAATCGTTGTGTCTGGGCTACTTTTATTCCTACAAGCTCAACAAGGCGTATGGCGGCGTATGCAGGAAATGGGGGACATTGCCCTGACCAGCGCGAAGCATTTCCCAGACAGAGGAATATACGAACAGAATAGCTGCAAAGTTCGACGATACTTACGGCTCGAATCTGCAGTGCAAATGGAAGGCCTGCAACCACCGAATATGCCGGTAGCCCGGAAACTGGCCTGCTACCGCTAATCGCGCTTGGGTTTGGGTGCGCGGGATTTTGGCGCGCGTGGCAACGGTACGCTTGGCGGCAGCGAAATTTTCGGTCCCGACGCCACCGTTTTCAGTTTCGCGACTTCCAGCAGAGTAAGGTTGCGCCAATCTCCCGGCGGCACGTCGAGTGTGAGCGGACCGTACTGCACGCGCCGGATTTTTTCCACATGGTGCCCCACTTCCTCAAACATTTTCCGCACCTGGCGGTTGCGGCCTTCAATGATCGTCACTTCCAGCCACGGGTTGTCGCCTTCGCGGATCAGCCGAATATTCGCCGGAGCCGTGCGCACTCGCCGTCCGCCTTTTTCGGCGATCGAAACTCCGCGGCGCAGCTTATCGAGCTTCGCCTCGTCGGGCTGGCCGGCGACTTTCACGACGTAAGTTTTCGCCACGTTCGACGACGCTTTCATCAGAGCATTGGCGAGCGCGCCGTCGTTGGTCATCAGCAGCAAGCCTTCGCTCGCCCAGTCCAACCGCCCCACGGGATACACGCGCCCTTTCACTTTTTTCCCTTTCACATTTTGAAGCAGGTCCATCACGGTGGGGCGCTTCTTCTCGTCGCTGACCGTAGTCACGTATCCCTTGGGCTTGTTGAGCGCGACGTAGGTGTATCGTTCGGGCCCTTGCAACAGCTTGCGATCCAAGCGGATGTGGTCCTCGTCGGGATCGGCTTTACTGCCGAGCTCGGTAACCACTTGACCGTTGACCTGCACGCGGCCGGAGACGATCATTTCTTCGGCCTTGCGTCGGGATGCGATTCCGGCGGCAGCGATAATTTTTTGCAAACGTTCAGCGGGCATTAATACTCCGGTCTGGTGTCGCTTGGCGCTTCGGTTTCTTCGCGCGCGTTCTCGCACTCGGCCGCCTCGGCAACCTCAGCGGCACCATCTGTGTCGGGAGCTGTTTCGGTGGAATCATTCTCCACCGAAGAATCATCCGCCGTAGTTAACGGCAAAGGTAACGACTCTTCGGCGGGCGCGGCTTCGCCCGGAACCATGTCGCTCTGGTACGACTCCGCCAGCAATTTTTCGAATTCCTCCATGCTGGGCAGTTCGTTGACGTCCTTCAGTCCGAAGCGTAGCAGAAATTCCTTGCTGGTTTTGTAGAGAATGGGGCGGCCGATCACGGCTTTTCTGCCGGCGGTTGTGATGAGCTTGCGGTCGAGCAACGTGGCAATGACTCCGCCGGAATCGACGCCGCGAATTTCGCTGATCTCGGGCACCGTGACCGGCTGCTTGTAGGCGACGACGGCCAGCGTTTCCAGCGCCGGAAGCGACAGCCGGAAAGGCGGCTTCAGGCTCTTGGCGAAGGCGCGCACCACGTCGTGCTGATCGGGCTTGGTGGACATGCGGTATCCGCCGGCGACCTGGCGGATTTCGATTCCGTGGCCGGCGCCCGCGTAATCCGCAATCAATTCTTCGAGCGTGGCGCGGATGCGCGATTTGATCTCGGCGGCGTCGATTTCCGGAGCTTCCGCCAGCACCGACTCCTTCACCAGCGAAAAAATCTGGTCGAGCGAAATCGGCGTCTCCGCCGCGTAAATGATGGCTTCGAGTTGGGGTCTAAGCATAAGTCAGTTCTCAGTTCTCGGTTCTCAGTTCCCAGTTTTCAGAAAAGTCTATCGGTAGCTGGCTCTTACTGAGAACTGGGAACTGGGAACTGAGAACTTCTTTGTTACTTCCAATCGTCGCGCACCGCGGCTTGTTCCGTCATCACTTCTTCGAAGTGGGAATGCTTTCTCACCAGCACTTCACCGAAAACGTGGTCCTGCCGCACCTGGATCGCCTGCAGCCGGACCAGTTCGAGCAGCGCCAGAAACATGCAGACCAGCGCTGCCCGCGACGGCACATTGCGCAGCATCTGCTTCAATCGAATCGGGCGATCTTCCAGCGTAAGCCGCCGATGCAAATACTGGATCATCTGGCCGACGGTGACGGTTTCTTCGTCCACTTCCAGAATCGGCCGGGTGCGCGCGCGATCCAGAATCTGCTGAAACGTCTTGACCAGGTCGATGACATCGGCGGCAAGCTCAGGTTCCGTGCCCTCGGCGTCCATGAACTCGCGGATCGCCGGATTGCTCAGCACCGCGTCTTCTATCTGCTGTTTCTGCAGCAGCATTTGCGCCGCGGATTTGAACTTCTCGTGCTCCAGCAGGCGGTTGACAAGTTCGTTGCGCGGATCTTCCTGCGAGTCGGCCGCAGCCAGCGGATCGCGCGGCAACAGCATCTTCGACTTGATGTGGATCAGCACCGCCGCCATGTAAATAAACTCAGAGGCGACGTTCACGTCGAGTTCGCGGATGCGCTCGACGTAGGTAAGGTACTGCGCCGTGATCTTGGCGATGGGGATGTCGTAGATGTCAATGTCCTGCTTGCGGATCAAATCGAGCAGCAGGTCGAGCGGCCCTTCGTAAATTTCGCCCAGCGCAATGGCGAACGGATAATCGTTGCCATCGTCCTTACCAGACTTGGACGCGGCGGGCTTGCTCTCCCGTAGAGACGCGGCTTGCCGCGTCTCCGCCGGCGTAGCGGCAGCTTGCCCAGAAGCCTCGCCTGGAGCCTGTTCGGATGTGGGTTGAGACAAATCCGTCACTTCGTGAAATCCTTCACCGGGGCAGAGTTCGAACTAATGCTCGAACTATAATCCAAGCCCATGGCGCTGCGGACCGTGTTCATCGTGGCGCTTGCGACCTCGCGAGCGCGTGCCGAGCCCGCTTCCAGAATATCCCACGCGAGCCGCGGATTGTCCTCGTATTTTTTGCGCCGCTCCTGCATGGGATTGAGGATCTGTACGATGGCATCGGCGGCCCAGCCCTTGCACTCGATGCAACCGATTCCCGCCGAGCGGCAGCCTTCGTTCACTTTCGCAATAATATCTTTGTCTTTGCCGTTGAATATTTTGTGCAGATCGTACACCGGACACACGTCGGGATTGCCGCGATCGGTGCGCCGAATGCGCGCAGGATCGGTGACCATGGTCTTCAGTTTTTGCCGCACTACCGGCTCGGGATCGCTCAATAACAACGCGTTATCGTACGACTTCGACATCTTGCGGCCGTCGGTGCCCGGCAAGCGCGGAGCGGGCGTAAGCAGGGCCTGCGGCTCGGGGAAAAGATATTCGCGCTTCCCGGCGTAGAATCCGTTGAACCGCCGTGCGATCTCGCGCGTCAACTCCACATGCGCGACTTGGTCTTCGCCAACCGGAACGATGTCCGCCTGGTAGATCAAAATATCCGCCGCCTGCAGCACGGGATAACCGAGAAACCCGTACGTGTCCAGGTCTTTTCCCTTGATGTTTTCCTTCTGCTCTTTGTAGGTCGGGACGCGCTCCAGCCAGCCGAGCGGAGTGATCATCGAAAGCAGCAAGTGCAATTCGGCGTGCGCCGGCACGTGCGACTGGATGAACATCACGCACTTCGCCGGATCGAGCCCCGCCGCCAGCCAATCGAGCAGCACATCGACCGAATTCTCTTTCAGGCGCGAAGTGTCGGCGTAGTCGGTGGTTAGCGCGTGCCAGTCGGCGATAAAGAAAAAGCAATCGTACTCGTCCTGCATACGGACCCAGTTTGCGAGCGCGCCCACGTAATTTCCCAGGTGCAGTTTGCCGGTCGAGCGCATTCCGCTCAGCACGCGTTTTTTGGAAGGAGTTGTCATTCAGAATTTCACCAGTATCGAAAGGGTTCTCGGCGTCATTAACGATGAATTCTGATTCTAACAAAACCCGTGAATTGGCGAAGCCAGGCGGCAACTGCGGCGAGTTTGCCGGGCTTTTATTGCAATGGAGCTACAAGGGCTGGATCCCTTGCGGCGCCAATCTTTCTCAGTTCATCGATACTTGTACGCGGATCAAATCAAACATATATTGGAGCAAATGAACGTATTCATTGTGTTCGCACATCCTGAGCCGAAGAGCTTCAACGGGGCGCTCCTCCAAACCACTTGCAAAATTCTGGAGCGGCAAGGACACGCAGTGAAGGTCTCGGATCTGTATGCAATGAACTTCAATCCTGTGAGTTCACGCAAAAATTTCACCACAACTTCGGATCCAAACTATCTTAAGCTTCAGAGAGAAGAGATGTTCGCCGCGGAGGCGGGTGGCTTCGCACCCGACTTGAAGGCGGAGATGGATAAGTTGCTTTGGTGTGACTTACTGTTGTTGCAGTTTCCGCTTTGGTGGTTTGGCTTGCCAGCAATTCTAAAGGGATGGGTCGATCGCGTGTTTGCCATGGGTTTTGCCTACGGTAGCGGAAAGATCTACGAAACAGGAATGTTCCGTGGGAAACGGGCCATGTGCTCCCTCACAACCGGCAGTCCGGGGCGCACGTACGCGCAGGGAGGCCTCAATGGTGAAATCGATCTGGTGCTGTTTCCCATCCAGCACGGAATGTTTTCCTTTTGCGGATTTGAAGTACTTCCGCCATGCATTGCTTACGGCCCCGCTCATCTGGACGATGAGAACCGGCGCCGATATTTTGCGCAGTTTTCCGCGCGCATGGAATCGCTCTCGGACGCTGAGCCGATCCGCTTTGACCGGCTTATGAATCTGCCGCCGTCGAAGTAGCCGAGGAATTCGGTCTTAATAGGCGTGCTTCCGGGTTCGACGATGGGGCCCGATGGGAGTGGTTTTAATATCTGTGATGGAATTTATTGCCCGGCGCGCGCGGGCGAGACGATCAGACGGCCGGCACCCCGTTTCTTGCCGTCGCCCTTGTCGTGTTGGTAGAGCAGCGAGAGCGCGCCTTCGCCGGACGCGGCTGCCCCGGCCAGTTCCGCGGCCAATCCTTGATAGGAGCGGCCGATCTCGTGGTTTCCCTGCTCGGCCACCGGGCTGCCCTTGTCGATCGCCGGTCCGATGACTTGAAAATTGTTGGGCACCTTCCACAGCACTTTGCAGTTCGTGGCCTTCTCCACATCCTCGTCGGTGAAGCCGGGAATCTTTTTATAACGGTTGAGGACGATCCGCAGGCGGTCGCGGCCCGCGCCTTCCTGCAAAAACGCGTGGACCCGGCTGGCGCTCCATAGCGAAACCACATCGGTCTGCGCCACCAGCAGCACGGCGTTCGAGAGGTCGCAGATGGTTTGCATCGTGCCATCCATCCGCCCCGAGCCATCGAGCACCACAAAGTGATACTGGCTTACCAGCAGGTCGAAAAGACGCGCCAATTCCGACGCCGTCGGCACCGCACTGTGCGGTTGCTGCGCCCCGGCCAGCAGATGCAGGCCATTTTTATAAGGCGTCATCAGGCCATCGAGCAGCGAACCATCCATGCGATGCAGATTTTGCAGCGCATCGATCAGCGTGAATTGCGGCCGCAGATTCAGTTGCAGCGCCGCGTGGCCAATGGGCGCGAAATCCACCAGCACCACGCGCCCGTGCGCCTCCTGCAAAGCGACGGCGGTGTTCACTGCGGTGGTGGTGGCGCCGGCCCCGCCCTTGGCGTTCAGAAACGTAAAGACTCGCGCCTTGCTCGAACTTCGCTGCGCCCGGCTCAACGTGGCCGAGAAGCGCGTGAAAGCCTCGATCAGCGCTTCGCGGCTGGCGGCATGGTCCAAAAACTCGCGCGCCCCGGCCCGCATCGCGGAAACAATGTCCGTGGGCCGGCTCATCTCGCCCACCGCAAAAATCGTGATTTCGGGAATGCTGCCGTGGATCAGTTCGATGGTGTGGATGGCCCGCGCCGGATTCTGCGCATCGATGCTCACCAAGGCGACTTCGGCGCGCTGGTCCTGCAATTGCCGCAACACCGCATCGCCCGGCCCCGCCGGGAAACCGACGTGGCTCAACACCGTCCGCGCCAGGTTCGTGCTCTCTACCCGGCTGTGCAGTACGACGGATTGTTCGCGGTCCTCGGTAAGAAGCGCGACGGCGATCCCGGGCATAATCCGATTCTCAGTGCTCATTGTCATGCTACGAACTTCCAGTGTCCAGGCCAAGTGACCATCGTAACCAAGGCCGCCTCAGGCCAAGCGCCAAATCCATCTGCAGGTCTCAAATTCGGGGAGGAACGTCCCGCCAAGCTGCCAGTTTCCTCGATTGTAAGGCAAAGGCCCAGCGATTGGAAAGACGAGCGCAGGCTAGGACACTGCCCGCAATCGGACCTGCGCGCCCCGTTCCTTCTGGCTTGATAGAATCGAAGAGAAATGCTCTTGCCGTTCGTCCGCGAAATTTTCGCGGACGTAGAAAGATTGCCTGCCTTCACGCGCGCCGCCTCCCATCTGCGGGAGAGCGCGGGGCGTATTTGTGTCACTGGACTGTCCCCGGCGGCCAAGGCGCTCATCGTTGTTTTATTGCGCCGCGCGGTCGAGCGTCCCTTCGTCTTCGTTGTCGCCGATAACCGCGCCGCCGAAGAGCTGCTGCCCGTGCTCTGCGCCTTCTGCGAGTTGACCGGGGCCGCCGATCCAGACTCGGTCGTCAGCCTTCCGGCGCGCGATGTGCTCCCTTTTCAAAATTTGTCGCCGCATCCCGAGATTCAGGAGGAACGCGCGACGGCATTATGGAAGATCGCCACCGGCCGCGCCGCCATCGTGATTTCGCCGGTGACTGCGACCACAATTCTTCTTCGTTCTCCCGAGTACTACGCCGATCTGGCGCGGGTCCTGCGCCGCGGCGAAACTTTCGATTTGGAGAAACTGCTCGAACACCTGAACACCGTCGGCTACACCGCGGCCGATGTTGTCGAAATGCCCGGCCAGTACGCGACTCGTGGCGGTATTCTCGATGTCTATTCGCCGGAAGCGGACCGCCCTGTACGCATCGAGTTTTTCGGCGATGAAATCGAATCGATGCGCAAGTTCGACCCGGCCAGCCAGCGGTCGTCGAACCCGGTCGATGAAGCCTTGCTCCTGCCGCTAACGGAAACTCCGGTCACGGAAGAATTGCTCGGCTCCATCAACGCGCGGCTTTCGGGAAAACGCATTGCGGGAGCGCCCGAGGTCGTCGAGCAAGCCGTGCGCGATTCGGGCGCGGGCGTCTTTCCCGGCTGGGAGTTCTACGCTCCGGTAGCCGGCGCCGACCGCAGCATTTTCGGCTTGCTTCCGGATGCGCGCGTCATTCTCGACGAGCCCGAGGCGCTCGCGCAGGAACTCGACAAAGTATGGGCCCGCATTGAAGAAGCGCACGAGCGCAGCGGAGTGGGAAACCTGGTTCGTCCTGCCGATCTTTATCTCACGCCCGAAATCTGGCGCGAAAAAACCGCCGCGCTCGCCGGGGCCGATTTCGAATATCTGGCGTTGGCCCGCGAGGGCGCAACCGAAGCCGCGTTTCTTTCGCAGCCCGCCCCGCGCTTCCATGGCGCAGTCCCAACCATGATCGAGGAGGTCCGCAAAATGGTGACCTCAGGCACGCAGGTCGTCCTCGCCGTCCCCAACACTGGAGAAGTCGAGCGCCTTGCCGACATGTTCACCGAGTACAACGCTTCCTATCGCCTCGGAAGCCGCACCCGCAGCGGTGAAAGCTATGCCGACGAAACTTCGTATTTTGCCGGCGACGTTCTCACCACCACTTTGCTCAAGGCTTACCTCCCCGACGGTTTCGTTTTGCCGGATGCGCATCTCGCGATCTTCGGCGCGCGCGATCTCTTCGACGAATCGGACCTCGTGGCATCGCGCCCGCAACGCCAGAAATCGAAAGTCTCGGCCTTTCTTTCCGACTTCCGCGATCTGCAGGTTGGCGACTACGTTGTTCACGTCGAGCACGGCATCGGCCAGTATCAAGGCCTCAAGGAAATCAACCAAAACGACGGCGGCGCGGAATTCATGGTGCTCGAATATGCCGAAGCTGCCCGGCTCTATGTTCCGCTCACTCGCCTCGATCTGGTCCAGAAATATCGCTCGGCGGAGGGCGCAAAGCCTGCCCTAAATCATCTCGGCTCGCAGGCCTGGGGCAAGACCAAAGCGCGCGTGCGCAAGGCGATGAAGGACATGACCGACGAGCTGGTCAAGCTCTACGCGCAGCGCCAGTCCGCGCAGGGGCATATTTTTCCCGCCGATACTGAGTGGATGAAGGAGTTCGAAGACGCCTTCGAATACAGCGAAACCGACGACCAGGCGCAAGCCATCGCCGACGTGAAGCGCGACATGGAATCGCAACTCCCCATGGATCGCCTGCTCTGCGGCGATGTCGGCTACGGCAAGACCGAAGTCGCGATGCGCGCCGCTTTCAAGGCCCTCAGCGACAACAAGCAAGTCGCCGTGCTCGCGCCCACCACCGTGCTCGCGTTTCAGCATTACGAAACTTTTAAGCAACGCTTCGCGCCGTTTCCGCTGACGGTTGAAATGATCAGCCGCTTCCGCACGGCCAAACAGATCAAGGAAATTTTGCAGCGCGTGGAAGCCGGCAAAGTGGACATCCTGATCGGCACTCATCGCTTGCTTTCGAAGGATGTGAAGTTCGCCGACCTCGGCTTGCTGGTGGTCGATGAGGAGCAGCGCTTCGGCGTCCGCCACAAAGAACGCATCAAGCAGATGCGCACTGAAGTCGATGTGCTCACCATGTCGGCGACGCCGATTCCGCGCACGCTCCACATGTCGCTCGTCGGCCTGCGCGACATGAGCATAATCGAAACACCTCCGAAAGATCGCATGGCCATTCAAACCGTGGTCGCGAACTGGGACGAAAAGCTCATCCAGTCGGCGATTGAACAGGAACTCGATCGCGGCGGCCAGGTTTACTTCGTGCACAACCGTGTCGAGACTATCTGGGAGATTGCCGCCAAGATTCAAACGCTGGCTCCGAAGGCGCGCATCACTGTGGGTCACGGACAAATGGGCGAAGGCGAGCTCGAAAAAGTGATGCTGAAATTCATGCATCACGAAGCCGACATCCTGGTCTCGACCACGATCATCGAGAACGGCCTAGACATCCCGCTCTGTAACACGATCGTCATCAATCGCGCCGACCGGCTCGGTTTGTCGGAGCTTTATCAGCTTCGCGGACGCGTGGGGCGCTCGAACCGGCGCGCCTACGCCTACTTGCTGCTGCCCGCTGAAATCGAGTTGACGCCCGTTGCACGCCGCCGTCTCGCAGCGCTCAAGGAATTTTCCGATCTCGGCGCGGGTTTCAAAATCGCCGCGCTCGATCTCGAACTGCGCGGCGCCGGCAATCTTCTCGGCGGCGAGCAGAGCGGCCACATCGAAGCCGTGGGCTTCGAACTTTATACCCAGATGTTGGAGCGGGCTGTGCGCGAAATGAAGGGCGAGGCGGGCGTTGAGGTCACGGAAATTCAGCTCAATCTCGGGCTGAATATTCGTATTCCGTCCGACTACATTAAAGAAGAAAACCAGCGCCTGCGCATGTACAAGCGCGTCGCCGGAGTCGAGACCGAGTCGCAACTGCACGACGTACGCTCGGAGCTGATCGATCGCTACGGCGAAACGCCCAGCGCCGTCCGCAATCTGCTGGCGTACGCCGCGCTCAAACTGCAAGCGATGCGCGTTGGAGCGAACGCGATTGAGCGCAAACGCGAATTTGTGAACATCAAGTTCAGCCAGACGGCTGCGATCGATCCAGGCAAGCTGGCGCGCTTCGTGGCGTCGCAGCGCGGCGCGCAATTTACTCCCGACGGCACGCTCAAGTTCACCATAAAAATCGACAGCGCCGGAGGAATCCTCCAAACGCTACGCGATCTGCTGGAAGAGTTGGAAGCCCAGGAAGCCCTGGCACAAACCACGTAGAAACAGACGCACCCATTAACGCCACGCCAACAGTTACAATGGTTCCGCAAGGCGAAGCGCGAACGACTAATGACGAACGACGAACGCCCTACACTCAATGACTAACCACGAACGCCGCAGCAATGCCGACCGCCGCAAAAACTGGAAAGTCCGCAAAGCCATTTTCCCCGCCGCTGGATTGGGCACGCGTTTTCTCCCAGCCACCAAGGCCCAGCCGAAAGAAATGCTGCCGCTGGTCGATAAGCCCATCATTCAATATGGCGTGGAAGAGGCCATGGCCGCCGGATGCGACCAGATCATCATCATCACCGGACGCGGCAAGAGCGCCATCGAAGATCATTTTGACGTCAGCTACGAGTTGGAAAGAATGCTCGAGGAGAAAGGCAAGCACGACTTGATCAAGATCGTGCGTCAGATTTCCGACATGATCTACGTGTCCTACGTGCGCCAAAAAGAGGCGCTGGGCCTGGGCCACGCCGTGCTCACCGCGCGCGAACTCGTCGGCAACGAACCGTTCGCCGCCTTGCTCGCCGATGACGTCATCGACGCGAAAGTGCCGGTGCTCAAACAGTTGATGAACGTATTCGAGGAGAAGCAGTGTTCGGTGATTGCCACGCAGGTGGTCGATGGGCCGGCGATTTCTTCTTACGGCGTCATCAAGGCGAAAGAGGTCGCGGGCTCGGGCGGCAAACTCTACGAAGTGCTCGACCTGGTTGAAAAACCGGCGCTCGCGGATGCGCCGTCGAATCTCGCCGTGATCGGGCGTTACATTCTGACGCCAACGATTTTCGAAACGCTCTCGAACATCAAGCCGGGCGCGGGCGGCGAGTTACAGCTCACCGACGGCCTGCGCGGGCTGCTGCAACGCGAAAAGCTCTACGCCTACGTCTACGAAGGCCGCCGCTTCGATACCGGCGACAAACTCGGCTTCCTCAAAGCCACGGTGGAGTTCGCGCTGAAACGCGAAGATTTGGGCGGAGACTTCAGGGAATATCTGAAAAATTTGAAACTGTGAATGTGTGGTGACGGGGTTTCGCTCCGTCTTGCGGGGCAGAGCCCCGCCACCACGCAAACTTCGGGTCAGTCTTTCATCGTCGCTTTCAACTTCTTGGATTTTTCTTCCACACCGCTAGCCAGTTTTTTCTTGTGCGCTTCCAATTTTTTCGCGATGGCCGTGTCGGCCACGGCAATAATTTGCGCCGCGAGGATCCCCGCATTCGTCGCGCCCGGCTTGCCGATGGCGACCGTCGCTACCGGAATGCCCGCGGGCATCTGCACCGTCGCGAGCAGCGCATCCATGCCCTCGAGCGAAGTGGAAGGAATCGGCACTCCGATGACCGGCAAGATTGTGTGCGCCGCTATGACGCCCGCCAGATGCGCCGCTCCGCCCGCGCCCGCGACGATCACTCGAATGCCGCGGCTGGCGGCCTTGCGTGCATAGTCCGCGGTGCGGTCAGGCGAGCGATGGGCTGAAGTTACATCCATCTCGTAGGCGATGCCGAATTCATCAAGCGCCTTCCCGGCTTCGCGCATGATCTCCAGATCGGAGACGCTGCCCATTACGATTGAAACTAGCGGCTTCGTCATAATTGTCGTGCGCCCGTCCTTATCAAAACAAATCAAACCTTCGATTGTCATCCTGAGCGAAGCGAAGGACCTGCTTTGCACTGACGCCGCGAAAAGCAGATCCTTCGCTTCGCTCAGGATGACAATTCAAACTTTGGATGCGAATTCGCGGAACAAAATGCTAACTTTTCTTCAGCGCCCGTGCCGCAATGTCTCTGCGATAGTGCGCGCCTTCGAAGCCAATTTTCGCGCAAGCTTCATAAGCGCGCTGCACGGCCGTTTCCAACTCCGCCGCCCGCGCCGTTACTCCCAGCACGCGTCCGCCGGATGTATAGAAATCTCCATCGCGTTTCGATGTGCCGGCATGGAAAACTTTCACGCCGTCCAACTTCGCCGCATCTTCCAGGCCGGTGATTATCTTGCCCACTTCGTATGCGCCCGGATAACCGCCCGAAGCCATGACCACGCACACGGCCGCATCGTTCGACCATTTGAAATCGCCATCGCTGGTGCGGCCGTCGATCGACGCCTGCATCGCTTCGACTAAATCGCTTTCCAGCCGCATCAAGATCGGCTGCGTTTCCGGATCGCCAAAGCGGCAGTTGAATTCCAGCACCATGGGGCCGCGCACCGTCATCATCAGTCCGCAATAGAGAACGCCTTTATACTCCGCGCCCTCGGTCTTCATTCCAGCGACCACGGGCCGCGCGATGTGTGTGAGCAGCCAGTCGCGCATCTGCTCGTCGACAATTGTCCGTGTCGTGTAAGCGCCCATGCCGCCAGTGTTGGGGCCGGTGTCTCCGTCGCCCACGCGCTTGTGATCTTGCGCTGCCACCAGCGGCGCTACGCGCTCACCGTCGCTCACCACCAGAAACGAAAGTTCGTCGCCTTTGAGAAACTCTTCCAGCACCACCCGCGCTCCCGCCTCGCCCAGCATCTTGCCGCTGAGCATTTCATTGGCGACGGCCGCGGCCTCGTCCTTGCTCTTGGCGATGACCACACCCTTGCCCGCCGCCAGCCCGTCGGCCTTCACCACGATCGGAGTGTGAAAGTGCGGCAGTGCGTCGCGCACTTGCTCCGCCGAATCGCAGATCGCGTAGTGCGCCGTGGGAATGTGGTGGCGTTGCAGAAATTCCTTGGCAAAGCTCTTGCTCGTCTCCAGTTGCGCGGCGGCCCGCGTCGGGCCAAACGTCCGCCAGCCGCGCCGCGTAAATTCGTCCACTACGCCCAGCATCAGCGGCAATTCCGGCCCCACAATGGTGAGGTCGGGCTGAATTCGGTTCGCGAGTGCAATCATGGAGTCGAGGCTCTTCACGTCCACCGCCACGCACTCCGCTTCGTCGGCGATGCCGCCGTTGCCCGGCGCGCAGTAGATTTTCGAGGCCTGCGGCGACTGCCGGAGTTTCCAAACCAGGGCGTGCTCGCGCCCACCGCTGCCAATGACGAGAATTTTCATAAGCGAGAACATTCAAGGTTAGGGGCGAACGAAGACGATGTCAAACTGAACGCGGCCTGTTCATCCTTTACACTTCTGCACGAGTTTACCCCAAGCAACCTAATCCAAACCCGCTGCTGTAACCTGTTCGCGTAGGTGGGACGAACATGCCAACTACGGTCTCATTCGGGTTCGCTCAGAGATGCGGCCAGTTCCAGTCGCGGTGGCTTTTCCCAGGTCGCCGCCATGGCCACCGTCCGGTAAAAAAAATGGGCGAATTTGCCATAGGGGGCGTTGAGGAACAAGGCAAATACCAGCGTCAGATGAATGAAATAGACGGCATACATTGCCAGCTCGACTTGCAGCAGGCGCAGCGCTTCCGACAGAAGGCCGGTCGCGAAGATCATTCCCAGCGTCAGGAGCAACGACCAATCGAAACTGGCGCTTAGGGCCCGCGCCTCCGGCCGCAAACGATTCACGATCAGCATGACGATGCCCACCACGGCGAGCGCCGAGCAGAGGTTGGCGAAAAGTTTGAGTGGATTCAGCATTGCCAGCGGAGTATGCATTGCGCCGATCATGGTGCCAACGCCCACCATCGTGCCCATCAACGCCAAGCCGGCAAAAGCGAGCAGCACGAACATATGTCCCAGATTGCGGCCCCTTTTCGTGTCGCACTTTGCGAAGCGCCGGTGTAGCAGTATTTCGAGCAGTACCGGACCCAGCGCGGGCAAGATGCGGCCGCTCGCGCCGGCTGCCCGCAACGCGCGCACAAAGCGCGTCATGGCTACCAGGTAAGCGATCAGCACCAGGGCGGAGATGGTGAAGAACATCGCTTCCAGGCGCGCTTGTGGGAACAAAGCGGCAAACTCGTAAGGAGGCCGAGGGCTGGCGCGCAAGGGCAGCATGGCGGCCAAAGCCAGCAATGCCGAGGGAATCACGATCAGCATCCGCACCGGCAGCGATTGCGCAAACCACGCGCCCATGAAGGCCGGGAACGCGCAACTCCGGATTACTTGCAGGCGAATGGCGGCCATCGCGCGGGAGGGCCTGGCATCCCTTGGGCACTGCGTGGTGCAGTCGCCGCAGTCGTGGCAGAGCCAGACCGCGGGATCGCCGACTAACTGCTCGCGCAGTCCCCATTGCGCTTTGATCATTTGCTTCCGGGGAAAACTGGCGTGTTCGTCCGACAGCGAACACACGGAGGTGCAGGTCGCGCACTGGTAGCACTTTTTCAGGTCGCCGCCGCCAGCCGCCATCACGCCACGGATGAACTTCGTGTCGGGTTGCACCGTATTGGGCTGAACCAGCACAGCGTCAGACATGGCTTCGGGCATGGCTAAAGCCCCTTGTAGGGGTTCGGTCCGATCTCGCGGATGCGGCCGGCGAACTCGTCGATGATTTGCGGCAGGCGGCGATATTCGTCGATGCCCACCTGTACTAACTGGATGCGCTCCGATTCAAGCTGCAAGCGTTGCAGCGTTTCTTTCACGTTATCGAGACGGCGGTTGGCCAACTCGCTGCCACGAATAAAATGGCATTGGTAGTCGTCGCCGAACTTACAACCCAAGAGCAGCACGCCGTCGATGCCGCGGGAGAGCGCGTCGGCGATCCAAACGATGTTCATCGAGCCCAGGCAGCGCAATGGAATAATGCGCACGCTGGGATCGTAATGACGCCGGGCTTTGTCCGTCACATTGTTAGTAACATCGCCCGCCATGTCGAGCGCCGGGTAAGCGTCGTTTTCGCAGGCGAAAACCAGAATGCGCTGCTTCTCGGAGAACTCGTCCGGCACCTCGATGGCTTTGACCATGCTGGCAATCATATCCACCGAGTAATTCTTGAACGAGACGATGCGTTCCGGGCACGAGCCCATACAGATGCCACAGCGGCGGCAGCGGTAGGGATTGAATTTCGGCGTTCCCTTGGCATCTTCGTCGAGCGCGCCAAATGGGCATTCTTCGGTACAGCGTTTGCACTGAGTGCAGCGCTGTAGAAAAAAGCTGGGGAAGGACAAGTCGCCGGAGCGCGGATGCACCGCCTGCCCTTGGGTCGCCAGTTCGATGCTTTGGATCGCCTTCATGACGGCGCCGGCGGCGTCTTCTTCCGCCAAGACGGAATCCATGGGAGCGCGCAACGCGCCGGCCGCGTAAATACCGGTGCGCATGCTTTCATAAGGGAAACAGATGAACTTAGAGTCCGGAAAGCCATCGGACAGCACCGGCAGGTCCGGCCCCTGGCGATAAGTCAGGTTCAGTATCTCGGTGCTGTCATGATGTTGCAATTGCGCGATGGTCTTCTGGGCTTCATCTAACTGGGTCGCGGACTCGTTGCGCAGCGCTTTGGCGTGGGCATCGCGCAGGGCGCGGATGGCCGGACCGTCGGCGGAATTTGGGACCATGCCCGTGGCCAGCACAACTAAGTCCACCGCGACCTGCATCGGTCCGCCTAGTAACTCACTGTCGAAGGAAACTAGAAGACTGTTGTCAGGTCCCTTATTAACATTAGTAACTTTTCCCTTCATGAAAAAAGTCAAGGGATGGTCCTGGATCTTCTGGTAATAACTCTCATAAGGGCCAGGAGTGACGATATCGCGGTAGACGATGTAGACTTCGGCGTCGTGATCTTGTTCGCGGAGATACTCGGCCTGCTTCAGCGTGCTCATGCAGCAGACGGAGGAACAGTAGGCCAGGTGCTCCTTTTCACGGGAACCCGCGCATTGGATAAACAAAACGCGCTTGACCGGTTTGCGGTCGGAAGGCCGCACGATAATCCCCTTTGCCGCCATCTTCTCCAGTTCCACGTTGGTCACGACGTTCGGCAAGCCATAGCCGAGAGCGGTCAACTTACTCGCGTCGTAAGGTTTCCATCCCGTGGCCATCACGATGCTGCCCACGCGGTGAGTGGTGGTGGTTTCGCCGCCTTCGAGAGTGACATCGCGATTAACTTCGAGAGTTACATCGAACATCCCCGGTTGTCCTTCAGTCTTTGCGATCCGAGTGGAGCGGAAGACCTTGATGCGCGGGTGTGAGTTGAATGCCTGTATTTTCGCCGTTATGCCGCCGGCGGAAGCTTCGGTAAACGGAGCGCGAGCCGGAAATGTTTTTTTCATTCCAGCCATGAAGCCTCCGATCTGGGCCTCTTTCTCGACAAGAACTACGTCGAACCCGGCATTGGCGGCGTCGAGCGCGGCGCCGATGCCAGTAACTCCGCCACCGACGACGAGTATGGTGCGTGAGATGGCGTCGGCTACCGGTTCGAGCGGCTCCATCTTGGCCGCTTTGGCGATGCCCATGCGCAGGCAATCCTCTGCCAACGCCTGCGTGTCCTCATGCTTCGCCTGGTGCGACCAGGCAACTTGCTCGCGTAAGTTGACACGCTCCATTGGTATAAGTGGACCAAAAGTAAATCGATCGGTCTTAGCGCGCGGTGAGCAGGCGGCAATCACCAAGGTATTCACGCCCGCGCCAACATCGCCGCGAATGATACTGAGACCTTCGTCACCGCATAGGAAAGAGTGGGAGCGGCAGACGGCGGGCTTGGACTCGGACTGGGCCACATTGACCAGCGCGTCGACTTCCACCGCTTCTCCGATGGAACAGCCGCAGCAAAGGTATACGCCGAGTTTCTTATCCATGCTGCGTGACCCCCACGGCGACCTGCAATGCCTTCAGCGCCGCGCCGGTGGCGTCGCGTACGGTGGCGGAAACTTCCGCCGGCCGCTTCACGCAACCTGCGCTGAAGATGCCCACGCTGGCATTGGACGCGACGAAGCCGAACTCATCGAGTGAAAGACTGGGCGGCAAGTTGGCCGTTCGCGGCACAATGCCGGCGGCCAGCACCACTAAGTCGAAGTTACGCGTCGTCTTCTTGCCGCTGATAGTGTCTTCGACGGTCACGCGCAGCGCCTTAGTTTGCGGATCTTCCTCGATCTTACCCACCTTGCCCTTGACCAATTCGATAGCATCGTCGGCGCACACCTTGTCGGCGAATTCCTGTAAGTGACCGGCGGTGCGAAGGTCGATATAGAAGATAGTGACATTGGCCTCCGGGCAGGACTTACGGACATAAGTCGTCTGTTTCAACGAAGCGGAACAGCACACGGTGGAGCAGTACGGGAGGTGTTTGCGATCGCGCGAACCGGCGCATTGCACGAAGGCAACCGATTTTGGCGGCTTACCGTCCGATGGCCGCAGTATCTTGCCGCCGGTCGGGCCCTCGGTTGAAGCTAGGCGTTCCATAACAACGTTGGTAACCACGTTGGCGCATTTACCGAAACCCAAATTGTCGAGTTTCGCGGCGTCGTACGGGGCCCAGCCAGTGGCGACAACAACGGAAAATACGCGATAAGTCCGGTGTGTCTCGACTTGATCCAACTTGATGGCGTCGTAAGTGCAAGCGTCCGCGCAGGCATTACAACCGGTGGGGCAAGCAAAGCGATTGACTACGTACGCTGCGGGAAATGCGGCTGGACGGCGCGTGTGGATGGCTTTGGTCCGCGTAAGTCCAAAGTTGAATTCGTCGGCAATCTCGGCCGGGCAGGCATCCTGACAAGCGCCACAGAGCGTGCACGCATCGGTCACGTAACGCGGAGCGATCTTGATTGTGGCCTCGTAGTCGCCGCTAGCGCCGGTCAGCTTCTCTAACTCGGCCAGCGTCAAGACTGTGACGCGAGGATTAGTGCGCAGGCGTTTGAAGTTGATTTCCAGACCGCAGGAGGGTGGACACAGCTTGGGGAAGTACAGGTTCGAGGCAGCCACGCGCCCGCCCAAATAAGCCGATTTCTCGATCAGGATGACATGGCGGCCGGCCTCGGCCAGTTCAATGGCTGCCGTTAGTCCGGCAATGCCACCGCCGATCACCAGGATGGGTGTTTGTCTATTATTGATAACATCTGTATCGGGCATAGTCGTCACTTACCTCTTGTTAGTGGATACTCGGCCCTCCACCGACGCAGATTTCTTAATCTTCATCCGGGGTTGGCGAAACAGGCTGAAGGCGATCCAGTCAATGGCCAACTCCAAAAGCTCTTCATCGTCTGTGCGGAGCGCCTCGACGCGCGTCTCGTCGACCTCGAATAACTCGAGAAAACGGGTTTCGAAGACAAAGCGGCGGAAGCGATCAAGGTCGTACAGGGCCATGTGGCACATGGCGGATTGTTCGGGAGTTAGCGGCCCCTCCATTTCCGCGGACGCCACCAGCAGTTGCCGGAACGACGGCTGGCTGGCGTCATACGGCGCAATGCCCTGGCTGTCCAGAAAATCGCGCACGGCGCAGTCGCCGCCGTGATTGGCGCCGTGGCCGTGGCATAACTCTTCTTTAACGATGAAGTAGAAGCGCCGCGCTTCGGCATCGGCGCCGGGCGCGGCCGGTTCAGCCATACCCAGCGGATACATGCGGCAGGCCCAAGGACGATGGGCATAAACACGGCAGCCTTCATTGCCCACGAATTGGCACTTAAGGGTCTCGGGATCCATCTTAAGGAACACGACCGGGACCCGTTTGTCGGTGGAGGCCATGACCGAGGTGTAGCGCTCTAGAAATTCCGTGGAATCGAGTTGCAACGCCTGCTTCATGCGCAACACATCGTAAGGAGTCAGTAAGATGGAGACATCGTGACAGCAACGCCCGAAGCAGTCCATGCTTGGATCGCAGCGGAACGCCATACGGCCGTCGGGACCCAGGCGGGGCGTATCTTGCATAAGGCCGGTATCTAGAGTTACAGCCTCAGGCATGAGTGGAGCCTCCTTTGTCGTCCGCCATAACTTCATCCGCCACAATCAGATCGCGCAATGCATCTTTCGACCAAACCGGAAGGGGACCGCTGTCGCCGGTAGCGGGATCGAGCCGGAAACGGTAGGAAGCGGTGACTTCGTACTGTTCCAGCATCCACCTCCAGCCACGCACGAAGTAAGGGCACTTATCGTTGAAGCAAACGTATTGGTACTCGCCGCTCCAGCTAGTCATCTCCGGATTGCGCCATTTCACCAGGCGTTCGTTGCAGTGGGGACAGCGCGTTTCCGTACTTACGAACATGAGGCCTCGGACAATTTGAAAAGACGGGGCAGGTCCATAACGAACCCGCCCCGATGACTCACAACCGGCTTACGCCGGTTTGCTCTGCTCCGGTTTGCTCTGCTCGAAGATATGGAGAATGGGACGAGTGAACACTTCCCACTTTCCAGAGTTAGGATCGCACCGGCAGTTAGCGAAGACGTGCCACTTTTCCTCGTCGAGTTTTGGCGTATCGGCGCGTACATAGTAACCGGGCCAACGCGTCTCTTCGCGGAAGAGCACGGTGCGCACATGGGCCTCGGCCTGCCACATGCGGTGGATGTTCTCCCAGCAGCGCATCAGTTCGTGCAGGTTCGCCGCCGCCAGCTTGCTGGAGTCTTCCTTGAGGAAGACCAGCAGTTCCAAGGCCCGCTCCAAACAAGGCTTGTTGGTAGTGAACTGCGCGGTGACGCCGCCCGCATATTCGTCCATGAGTTTCTGCAAACGGAACATGAACATGCGAGGCTTGATGTAATGCGGGTTGAGGTCCGGATCGGTCGTGGCCTTACTATGTTGTTCGTAAGTCTCCAGCGGTTTCAGGATATCGGCGATCTGCGCTTCCACGCTCGCCTGGCCCACTTTGGGCGCCGTGTTATTTTCCACGATGAACTTAATCGCCGACTTGCCGGCGATGCGTCCTTCGGCATGTGAGCCGGATGAGAACTTATGGCTCGATGCGCCCGATGCGTCGCCCGCGCAGAACAGGCCCTTGACCGTGGACATGTTCGTGTAACCCCAGAAATACTGCGACTTAGTTTCCGAGGTCTGTAGGTCTTCGGGGCCGCTGACCCATGCGCCGGAAGCGCCGGAGTGAGAACCGATGAAGTAAGGTTCGGCGGCGGCGATTTCCGAAGACCGCTGTTCCGGCTGCACGTTCGTGGCAGCCCACAGGATCGCTTGCGAAATCGTCATGTCGAGGAAGTCTTCCCACGCCTCCGATTCCAGTTCCTTGACCTTGCGAGCATGGGCCTTGGGATCGTCCTTATATTGCTCGGCGATTTTCTGCATCGCCTCCTCGGTGCGCATGGAAAGCGGTCCTTTGCCGTCCATAACATCGAGCATGCCAAGGTAATTGCGCAGGTTGGCGGGGATGGGTTTCACGCGGCCATAGGGGCCCCATTTTTCCAGTTCGGACTTACGCTCGACCATGTAATCGCCGCCTAGAGAGTTGGTCGCGCGCGACTTGAAGAGCAGGAACCAAGCGCCCACCGGCCCGTACGCGTCCTTGAAGCGCACGGGAATGAAACGCACTTCCTGACAAGTCATTTCCGCGCCCGCTTTCAGGGTGAAGTAGGCCGACGAACCCGAGTTCCACGGCGGATACCAGGCGCGTCCCACGCCTTCGCCCGAACTGCGCGGCTTAAATACGTGTACAGCGCCGCCCAGCGCGGCAATCGTGGCTTTGGATTTGAAAACGTAGATCTTGTTTTCGCGCACCGAGAAGCCGATGGCGCCCGCGCAACGGTCGCCGTCCATCAACGGGCCAACGATGAACACGCGCTCGTAAATCTCGCCCACGCCAGTTTGCAAGAGAGCGTTCTTAGTCGCTTCCGCGACGATGACCTTATAGGACTCGCCGTTAATCATCAGTTGCCAGCGGCCTTCGTGGACATAACTGCCCTTCTCGTCTTTCCAAATGGGAAGGCCCCACTTTTCGAAAAGATGGACGGAAGAATCCACATGGCGCGCGATATTGGCAACCTGGTCCTCACGAGTAACTCCCATAAGGTCGTTGCGCACATAGTCCACGTAGTCTTTCACGCTATTGGCGCCGTCCTTGAGGCCGACGTATTGGTTGATCGCCGACAGGCCCATAGCCACTGCGCCGGAGCGGTCCACGGCCGCTTTATCGACCAACGTGACCTTCAGGCCGTTCTCCTTCGCCCAATAGGCCGCTTCAAGCGCGGCCCCGCACGCCGCCATGCCACCGCCGAGAATCAGTAAGTCGGTTTCTATAATTACAGTTTCGAATTTAGACATTGCTTCCTCCCTTTAACGAGAAAACTTCAGGCAGACCGAGGGCCTCGGGCTCGGTCGAGAGCGCGGAACTCTTCAGGTCCTTATGGGTCTGAAACCCGCCGGCCGGCGCCGCAGTGCCTTCGGGAGTGGTGCGAATGGGGAACTTGAACCGCTTCAGCACCCCGTTCCTGAATTTCACCGTCCATAGGATCGTGTCGGTAGAACGCAGCGGAGTCACGGAAGCGCCGAGGGGAACGAAATCCGCATAGCCGCGGATTTCAACCGCCTGCGTCGGACAAACCTTGACGCAGTTATAGCATTCCCAGCACATCATGGGATCTTGGTTGTAGGCCTTCATGGTCTCTTTATTAAGGAGCATAAGGTCGTTCGGACAAATATACTGGCAAGCGGTCTTATCCAGCGATTTACAGCCATCGCATTTTTCGGGATTTACATAGCTCGGCATCAGCCACCTCCTGGCCATCGTCGATATCGACGGGGCCCGATTGAACCAATCCACAAAACCAATCCTCAGTATGGATATCCTGGCGCGTGGAACCAGGCAGCCATTTCGCCGGGTATGCGCGATACCAGCGCCTTGCTCCGGCAGCGCCAGGGACCTGACATCCAAGAGGGGCGGGGGAATGTGTAGGGTTGCGGTACGGCGGGTCTCTTCCCGATCGCGCAATGTCATCCGGCATTTTCAAATCCGATCCTCATGAGCCCCAGATCGCGTCGAGTGCCAGGCGCCAACGGCGAAGCAAGATGTTCGGCCCTTGCGTCAAGAACCACCGTCCCGCGCCTGCCGGCGTCTCCTCATGAAGAAGTAAAACAGATAATACGCACATAGTCCACTGTACTAATCGACATTGTGAACATTCCATGCTGGGCAATCTTGCGGCCAAAGTCGCAGGTTCCGTGAAGTTTTGCTAAGCCTTGCGTATCCAAATACTTACGCGTCGATTACACAGGCTGCGGAAAAAGTCTAATTTCGCGCCCCAGCCCCTAAAGGGGCATTGATTTCTCAAGACTTACGGTATCGCTAAAGCGATACCCTGATACGAAACCGGAGTTTTTCCGCAGCATGTATAGCCGACCGGCCGGACTGCCGATAACTGCATCCGGTTGCATCCGGAAGGCAGAGATTTTCGATATTTTGCCCTTACGTGGTCGACAGCCGCACCTTCTGGGTTCGGTAATGTCCTAATTTAATTTTTCCACCACGGAGACACGGAGACACAGAGAAACCCAACTGCTTGGCAAAACCTTCCCTTTCTGGTTTCTACGGGTTCAAGGTTTTCTCCGTGACTCCGTGGTTTAGAGCGTTTCCCTGGATGGTGTCGAGCATCCACCCTCAGCGGCTGAAGCCGAAACCCTTTGCAGCACATGCGGAACGACTGAAGTCGTGCCCTTCCCGTTTCCAATTCACTCTATAGCAACTCGTAAAATGCTCTAAAAAGGAAAATTAGGACACTATCGGCCATTCTACGAGATTCATGGTTCCGCTGGCAGTGCCGATGAAAGCTTCTGGGGAAATCGTGGCTGCTCCGCCTCCGAAGATCCGCGCTTGCAGCCTTTTCATCACAACTTGGTGTGAGGCAGTGCACTGCGCTTTCTTTCGTTTCCGCTTAGACTGAGCCGTAGAGAGGAGAGCGACCCTGCCGGGTAAGGTTACCGGAGTGGGTTCAAGTCTCTTGCAAAGTCTTGCAATAGTAAAAAAAGGGTTTAGAATTCAACCGCCTAGCACGAAGGATGCATCCTTTTGGCGGTCTAGGCCATCCAAAGTTGAGTGTAAGTGACTCAAGGAAAAAGCATGAGCGATTTTATTTCTTCCGGGCAACTTTCTTACGAAACGAGCGAGCGGTCATTGCCGATTCTGCCGGTGCGCGACACGGTCCTGTTTCCCCACGCCGTGCTGCCGCTGACGGTGGGGCGGGAAACCTCCGTGCAACTGATCAACTCGCTGGGCGAAGACAAGACCATCGTGGTCGTGGCACAGCGCGAGGCGCGCGTGGACTCGCCGCAACCCACCGACCTCTATTCCATCGGAACGCTGGCCATAGTGCACAAAGTCGTCAAGATGCCGAACCAGAGCCTGTTCGTTTTTGCCGAAGGGCTGGAGCGCGTGCGGCTGGCGGATTTCGCGCAGCTTTCGCCGTTCATGCGGGCGCGGGTGACGACGATTCCGGAGACGATTCCGCCCAAGGATTCCGAGATTGAAGCGTTGCAGCGCAATGTGCTCACGCTGTTCCAGCAGATCGTGGCCGGTTCGCCCACGCTTTCCGACGAGCTTTCGACGGTGGCGATAAACATTGAAGAGCCGGGACGCCTGGTGGACTTCATCGCTTCGTCGCTGCCGTCACTTTCCACAGCAGATAAGCAGGAGACGCTGGAGACCAGCGACGTCCGGGTGCGCCTGGGCAAGATCAATCAGCACCTGGCCAAGGAACTGGAAGTGCAGCAACTGCGCAACAAAATCCAGTCGGAGGTGCAGGACCGCGTGCAACAGACGCAGCGCGAATACTACCTCCGAGAGCAGTTGAAGGCCATCCAAAAAGAACTGGGCGAGCAGGACGAGGGCCAGCGCGACACCGACGAGCTGAAGCAAAAAATCGAATCGGCGGGCATGCCCGACGATGTGAAGAAAGAAGCGCTCAAGGAATTGGGGCGGCTGGCGCGCATGTCACCCATGGCGGCCGATTATTCCGTTACGCGGAACTATATCGAGTGGCTGGCGATCCTGCCCTGGGCGAAGACTTCGGGAGGAGAAATTGAAATTCCCAAGGCGAAGGAGATCCTCGACACCGACCACTACGACTTGCAGAAAGTGAAAGACCGCATCCTCGATTATCTTTCCGTGCGGCGTTTGAAGCCGAACATGAAGGGGCCGATCCTGTGTTTCGTCGGGCCTCCGGGCGTGGGGAAGACTTCGCTGGGCAAATCCATCGCGCGCGCGCTGGGACGCAAGTTCACGCGGCTGTCGCTGGGCGGCGTGCACGACGAAGCGGAGATTCGCGGCCATCGTCGCACTTACATCGGGGCCTTGCCGGGCCAGATCATACAAGGGATCCGGCGGGCGGACACGAAAGATCCGGTCTTCATGCTCGACGAAATCGACAAGGTGGGGCGCGACTTCCGCGGCGATCCGGCGTCGGCGCTGCTGGAAGCGCTCGATCCCGAGCAGAACGCCAATTTTCGCGACAACTATCTCGACGTGACTTTCGACCTTTCCAAAGTTTTATTCATTACCACCGCGAACATGCTCGATCCCATCGCCGAGCCGCTGCGCGACCGCATGGAAATTATCGAACTCCAGGGATACACCGAGGAAGAGAAAATCCACATCGCCTTCCAGTACCTGATTCCGCGGCAGATCGAGGAAAACGGAATCACCAAAGAGCTGATCGAATTTCCGGAAGAAGTGGTCGGCCATGTCATCCGCCATTACACGCGCGAGGCGGGCGTGCGCAACCTGGAACGCACCCTTGGCACCATCTGCCGCAAGCAGGCGCGCCGGATCGCGGAAGGGAAGACCGACAAGCTCGTCGTCACTAAAGAGATCGTGCAGGAATTTCTCGGCGGCATCAAGGTCCGCAGCGAGGGCGAAATTGCCGAGCGCACCAAGCGTCCGGGCGTCGTCGTCGGACTGGCGTGGACGCCCTCGGGCGGCGACGTGTTGTTCGTCGAAGCCAATCAGATGAAAGGCAAAGGCGGCTTGACCATTACCGGCCAGATTCAGGACGTGATGCGCGAATCCATGCAGGCCGGCTTAAGCTGGGTGCGATCGAACGCCAAGCAGTTCGGGATCGACGAAGATTTTTTTACCAGCCACGACATCCACATTCACGTGCCGGCGGGAGCGATCCCGAAGGACGGACCCTCGGCGGGCGTCACCATCGTGACCGCGCTGGTATCGTTGCTGACGGGCAAGCAGGCGCGCCCGCTGACGGCGATGACCGGCGAGATCACGCTGAGCGGGAACGTGCTGCCGGTGGGCGGCATCAAGGAAAAAGTGCTGGCCGCGAAACGCGCCGGTGTGCTGGACGTGATTATGCCCGCGGACAACAAAACCAACCTCGAAGAAGACCTGACCCCCGAGCAGTTGCTGGGACTCACGCCCCACTACGTCAAGACCATCGACGAGGTGCTGGCGTTCGCGCTGCCAGCTTTACCGCGCGAGGCGCTCCAGGATGCCGAGGAGCGCGAGAAAGTGTTGAGCACGTAAAACTAAATTCCCTGTAGAGACGCGGCTTGTCGCGTCTCCCGCCGCAAGGATGTCATCTCAGGTTGTCATCCGATGGCATTCAATATTGTCATCCTGATCGGAGCAGGGACTTCATGAAGTGAAGTCCCTGCGGAGTCGAAGGGCCCCTACATAAGTCCCGTTCAGAAATGGCACTAATATGCTCTACTGTAATAGCTATGCCGGGCGTACAATCGCGTGTTATCGATACTTCGCACACGGACATGGCTATGGAGGAAATCGCGCAGCTTCCGAAAAAGGAAGACCTACCCAAGCAGCTATGGGACGTTGCAACGACCCTTACTCCTGAAGCGCAGAATGCCTCCCTTAAGAAGGCAAAGGAGCTTGGATTCGACCTGGAGCGAGGGCGCATCCCTCTGGAGGAGACCTTAATCAACCTAAACCACGCCCGGGAGGTTCTCCTAGACGCGGTGGAAAAGAGCAAGCTGGTTCAACTGCCGCTGAAGATCCAGTATTCGCTCTTAGTCCAGACATAGCGGGTGAGTCAGGCGCTTACTTCTCTTGTAAATGGAACTGACACGGCCCTAGCCTTGGAAGATTCGGTGGACGACCTTACATCATCGATCTGGCAGTACAACCTCCAGAATTTGTCAGGGGAGGTTCTGGGGTTCACGCAAAAAATGAATCAGCTAAAGGAGCAGGAAACCCTGATCCGGCAGGTTCATCACCAGGCTAAGGCCTTCCTTGAACTTCAAGAACAAGCGCAGGAGATTTCTCGCCGCCTTGAAGAGATGGACGCAAAGGCGGGGGAATCATCGAAGGACATAGCTGAGGCATCGGAACAAACAAGCTCAATCCTCGCAGAAATCAGGAAAGAAGAAGAGGCCGCGAAGTTCAGCCTGACAGAGGTTGAAGGAACTAAGGCATCCGTTTCCGCTGCCCTAAAGTCGTCCACGGAAATGACTGCCACGATGTCTTCGCTGGTGACTGAATCGGAAAAAGCGAGAGAGGGAATCAATGAAACCAAGCAAAACCTTGCAAGCTTGATGGAGAAATCCTCGAAGCAATTCGAGGACATAAATAACCGTACGAATGCCCTATTGCTGAAACTTCAGGTGGACTACGACGAGACTGCCGCTGCAATAAAGGTGGGCGTCGAGCACATATCGAAAGAGTTAACCGACTCAATAACAGGCCTTCGTGAAGTAACGGAAGAAGAGCTAAGGAGGGCAGCGCTCGGACTGGATAATTCAGTCAAGCAGCTGAGCACAGAGGTCTCCGACCTAGTGACGAATACCAACGGCCGGCTCGAAGCGGCGGAGGAGAGTCACGCAAAGACGCTGAAACAAGCCCTCGATTCCTTTGAGAAACAAGCTGACCAGAAACTTGACGAGGTCGGTGCTGACTTCAGCAAGAAAGCCGCAGTAGTTGAGGCGGAGGCCCGGAAAAGTATCTCGGACAATGATACTGAACTGCATCGTCTGACCAGCGAACTGAACGCTCTGGAGTCGCGCATTAGAGACTCGATCGAGCGAGCCACAGGCTACACATTGTTCCATTCATTCCAGAAGCGACAAGAGGATTTGGCTAAGGCGAAGCAGTTTTGGGCGTGGGCACTGGCCGCCGCCGTTGGAGTGTCTCTTGTTGCGTCTGGCACCTTCATTTACTCGCTGCGTTTCGTGCACGTTTATGATGCCGCGTTTTACCTGAAGCTCTCTATCTCGCTCCCGATCATTTATGCGATCGGCTTTTGCAGCATACAATACTCGCGCGAACGGCGACTTGAAGAGGAGTACGCATTCAAGAGCAGCATTTCGATCTCGCTCGACCCGTATCAGCGACTTGTAAGGGGGCTAGTCGACGCAAATAAGGCGGATGAGCTGGCGAAGTATACGGCCTTCGTAATTGATTCGGTCAATCGAGTGTTCACATCTCCGACCGAACACATCTTCGACGAGCATCGTAGCGGCAAGGGATCCTCACCTGAGAAACTGCTAAAAGGGCTGCGCGAACTGCTCGAACCGATCCTCGCTGTCGTGAAGAAGTAGGACTGGGCGCCCCACGTCTCGCGGTTTTCGACACCTGGGATGACGCGAGCACTACCACTTCCGTAATCGACGCCCGACTTTTTCATCACAATCAACCACGATTACAATCACAGACATCCGGGCCGCCGGGCGCGTTCGGTGCGCGAAGGCGACATGACGACGAATGGGAGTGATGCGGGCGGCGCTGCTTTGCGGAAGCTTGTGCGGGAAGAAATTGGAGGCGCGGGTGAGAATCGAACTCACGATAGAGGTTTTGCAGACCTCGGCCTTACCACTTGGCTACCGCGCCGGACAGTTCACTAATACTTACACTCGAGCATTTCGCGTGATGGTGTAGAGTGCGCACCCTCAGCGGCTAAAGCCGGAGTTCGTTACAACCTTGGGCGGCACGGCTGAAGCCGTGCCCTACCCGTTCCTGCCTTCCCAATACAGAAAATCGGGAACTGCTCTGAAACGAAAAGCCCTAGCAGCGGCAGGGCTTCAAGAACTGGAGCGGGAGACGGGATTTGAACCCGCGACTTCGACCTTGGCAAGGTCGCACTCTACCACTGAGTTACTCCCGCCCGACGGTATGAGTATAAACGAGCCTGGCCCAGGGGAGCAAACACGGCCGCTCAGGGAAACTCCGATTAAGTGTCGGCAGAAAGCATAAACCACAGGGTACACGGGGGTGCACGGAGGAACTCATGGACTTAATCAGAATTCCCTGAGGACTGCGTGTGTTCGGCGGGATGATGCGGCGACCACTGCGGATCTTCGTCGGGGGTTACGATCTGGCCGTCGCGCATGTGGACGATGCGGTCGCCATACTCGGCGGCCTCGGGATTGTGCGTAATCATGAGCACGGTCTGGCCCAAATCCTTGTTCGACTGGCGCAGCATGTCGAGGACGACGCTCGAGCTTTTCGAATCCAGGTTGCCGGTGGGCTCGTCGGCGAGCACGATGGCGGGGCGGTTGATGAGAGCGCGGGCGAGCGCCACTCTTTGCTGCTCGCCGCCGGAGAGCTCGTTGGGCCGATGCTGCAAACGCTGGGCGATGCCCAGCATCCCGGTGATCTTACTCAGAAACGCAGGATCGGGCGCGGCCTTGCCGGCGATGTCGGCGGCGATCTCGATATTCGAGCGCGCGCTGAGCGTAGGCAGAAGATTGAATTTCTGGAAGACAAATCCAATCTTGCTTTTGCGCAAGCGGGTGCGCTCGCCGTCGGAAAGCGTGGCGAAATCGACGCCGTCAATGGTGACGCTGCCCGAATCGGCGCGGGTCAGTCCGCCGAGCAGATAAAAGAGCGTGGACTTGCCGCTGCCCGAGGGGCCCACGATGGTGACGAACTCGCCCTTTTGCACGCTGAAGGAGACGCCGCGCAGGGCGGGCACATCCACCTTGCCCACGCGGTAGGTTTTGCGTAATTCCCTGGCTTCGATAAAGGCCGGCATCCAGTGAAAACCATATCACATGGGGAAGCGCGATTGAGTCGTTGAAACATTGAATCAATGAATCATGGAGTCAATGTCTCGCTAGCTCAAGCCACCGCGGGTTCACGCCGCGGTTGCCTCCGCCACGGGATTCGGGCGGAGTTCCGCGTGGCGTTTGGGGCCGCGCTTGCGCACCAGCAGCAGGCGAATGCGTTCCAGCAGTTCCGCGGGCTCATACATGCCCTTGGCCAGAAAAAGATCGGCGAGCGTTTCACGCTCGTAGATCTTGGCTCGGCCCGAGATGAGCACGGCCGGGGTCTGCGGCGAAAGATTTTTGATTTCTTCGATCAACCGCGAACCATCCACACCCGGCATCATCAGGCCGGCGAGCACCAGATCGACGCCGCCGCGGCGGAAGGCTTCCAGGGCCTGTACGCCGCTGTTGAATGCGAGCACGCGGTAACCCCGCGTTTCCAGCATGATTTTGCGAATGGAAAGAGCCTGTTCGTTATCGTCCACACAAAGGATCGTTTTCTTGGGTTTCATGGGCCTGACCGGGAGATTGATGGCGCAAATATTTTTGGTATCTCACATCTAATTTATTTTTGAGAACCGGAGCGAGGTGAATGCTAAATAGAATCCGAGCGCCGGTAAAGTGCCGTGCTCGCCAATAGCACCCTCGTGCAAGGCTGGATTGTGCCATGGCGCTGAAAACCGCTACTGGAACGGCGTTTCGATCCTCCGGTTTGCGATCGCGAGTCCGTTGCGGAAAACTTCCACACAATTTCCACCGGCACGCACAGTGACCACATGGTTATCTTGCTGCGTGATGCGAACAATAAAGTGTTGCACGGGCGGTGCACTTCGAGACCCTGTGGCGCAGCCGATGCCATTCGCGTTATGTTTCGTGCGTGCTGCGGAAGCGCATGAGGTCCGGCGTTTTAGGGCCCAGCCCAACATCGAGGCCATGGACCGGCAAGTGGACGAAAGCCTTTATCGCAAGCGCGAAGTGGCGCGGCGGGAAGAATTCAGATCGCAACTACCCCGTCCGCGTCGGCGGGACCGTGAATCCGATCTGGCTTCGGCGACGCAGTGGTGGGTTCATCAGTCTCTTGATGACCTGGAGGATCTTCTGGATCGTGCCGTCGTGTGCCCCGAGATGCTTATCCAATTCTGCTATCCTGCCGGCGAGTTCTTTGTTTTCGGCAAGCATCTCGCGCAAGCGGACAAAAGCGCGCACCACAAAAACGCTCATTTTCACCGCCTGTTCCGAGTTGAGCACCGTCGCGGCCATGATCGCGCCGTGTTCGGTAAATGCGTAAGGCAGAGAGCGACGTCCACCGCGTCCATTCTTTGTGGTTGCAAATTGCAACCTCAAAGCGGCGAACTCGCGGCGCGTGAGCTGGAACATGAAATCGGAAGGAAACCGCTCCCGGTTGCGGTTCACTTGCTGGTTGAGGCGCTTGACCGGAACTGCGTAGAGTTCGGCCAAAGTGGCATCGAGAATGACTTTTTGATGACGCAGAATCGTGATTCGGGTTTCAATCGGGAACACGGCTGCTCTTCGACGGGGCGCTGCCGGCCGCCGGCTTCGTTCGTGTTTTGACGGATGGACTCGCATACCATCATCATAAAGATTGCAAGCGGCGAAGTATGTGATGAATGGCAACTTCGAATGTGATGAAAACGAAGCTCGGCTGCGCTGCGCCCCGCGGAGAAAAAACGCATAAATAAGGACAAATCTTTGAGGTCGCAAATTGCGACCTCAAACAAAGTTTATGTGATGCTCACTTCCGTATAGGTCCCGAACACCTCGCGCAACGCTTCGCAGATTTCGCCCACGGTGGAGTAGGCGCGGACGGCGTCGACGATGTAGGGCATGGTGTTGGCGCCGGAGATGTTGCCGTTCGTACCCGCAGTGGGAGTCCTAGCGGCGGCTTGCTTCAGGGCATCGAGGCAGCGGCGGACTTCTTCGGTCGAGCGGCGGGCGCGCAAGGCCTTGAGTTTCTTTTTCTGAGCGCGGGCCACCGATTCGCCGATGCAGAGAATGTTCGGCGACTCTTCTTCGATCGCGAAATCGTTCACGCCGACCGTGATCTTTTCGTTCGCTTCCACGGCGCGCTGGTACTGATAACTGGCCTCGGCAATTTCTTTCTGTGGATATCCGCGCTCGATGGCTTTGACCATACCGCCCATCCGGTCGAGCTTCTCGAAGTAATCGAAGGCGCCGTTTTCCATGTCGAGCGTTTGCTTCTCAACGAAATAGCTTCCGCCGAGCGGATCGACAGTTTGGGCAACACCCGACTCGAAGGCGATAATTTGCTGCGTACGTAGTGCGATGCGTGCGGCTTCGGCCGTGGGCAGGGCGAGGGCTTCGTCGTAGGAATCGGTGTGCAGCGACTGCGTGCCGCCGAGCACCGCCGCCAGCGCCTGCAAGGCGACGCGCGCGATGTTGTTCATCGGTTGCTGGGCGGGCAGCGAGACGCCGGCGGTTTGGCTGTGGAAGCGCAGCAGGCGGCTGCGATCGTTTTTTGCGCCGAAACGGTCTTTCATCAGGCGATACCAGATCTTGCGCGCGGCGCGATATTTGGCTATCTCTTCGAAAAAGTCGTTGTGCGCGTTGAAAAAAAAGCTGAGACGCGGTCCGAAGTCGTCGACGCCGAGACCGCGGCGGCACGCCCACTCGACGTATTCGACGCCATCATAGATGGTGAACGCGAGTTCTTGCAGCGCGGTCGATCCGGCTTCGCGAATGTGGTAGCCGCTGATGGAGATGGTGTTGAAGCGCGGCGTGAATTTCGATCCGAATTCGAAGGTGTCGATCACCAGGCGCATCGAGGGCGCGGGCGGATAGATATATTCCTTCTGCGCGATGTACTCCTTGAGGATGTCGTTCTGGATGGTGCCGGAAATTTTCTTCCAGTCGGCGCCTTGTTTTTCAGCGACGACCAGGTACATGGCCCAGAGCACGCTGGCCGGTGAATTGATGGTCATCGAGGTGGTGATTTGTTCGAGGGGGATGCCGTCGAAAAGTATCTCCATATCTTCGAGCGAGTCGATGGCCACGCCGCACTTGCCGACTTCGCCTTCGCTGGCCGGGTGGTCGGAGTCGTAGCCCATAAGCGTGGGGAGATCGAAGGCGACGGAGAGTCCGCCTCCGCCGTGTTCGAGAAGATACTTATAGCGCTGGTTGGTTTCTTCGGGCGATGCGAAACCGGAGAACATGCGCATCGTCCACAACTTGCCGCGGTAGCCGGTCGAGTGAATGCCGCGCGTGTAGGGCGGTTCGCCGGGATAGCCGAGGTACTGCTCGGAGTTCCAGTCGGCGGGGAGATCGGCCTGAGTGTAGAGACGGCGTACCGGGACGTTCGAGATGGTGCTGAAACGCGCGTGGCCGTGCTCGTCGAGATTGGTACCGGTGGGCGCGCCGATCGGCTTTTCGGGAGCTTTAGCGAGCGTGGGCGCTAGAGTTTTTTCGGCCCAATTCTTTTCCGACGCGGCGGGATGACGGCCCTCAAATACGTCGGCAATCGGGCTTTCCGCTATGGTGTGGCGCAGATCGGCTATCGGCTTGTTCTCAGGCATTCAGTCCCCCACGTGCATTCCCACTATGGACTTGATAATAGAGGAGGATCGCGATGCCGCAAAATGGCGCGACCGACCGAGCGGTTGGCGAGAGTCAAAATCAAAGTCTTAACCATAGGATACACGGAGGACCACGGGGGAAATCGCCGGGTGCTTGACGCCGGTTTTCGCGCGCACCTATGCTTGGTTTTCATCCTTTAGTGGAGGGAATTCTGAAAGCGTTCCGGCGGTTATTGCAGCGCACTCCGGTGTACGGCGCGTACAAGGCGCTGGGCCACTATCCCGACTACTGGTATTGGATCCTGCGCGGACGGCCGTCGCGCTCTCCGCATTTGTTGAAGCAGAAAGTTGTGCGCGAATATGGGGAACGATTTGGGCTGAAGACCCTGGTCGAGACTGGCACTTACTACGGCGAGATGGTTGCCGCGATGAAGGGCCGTTTTGATCGCGTCTATTCCATCGAATTTATGCCCGAACTGGCGGAGCGGGCGACGCGCAAATTCGCGGGCGATGCGCATGTTCGAATTTTTTGCGGAGACAGCCGTGTGGTGATGCCCGATGTGCTTGCGTTGCTGACGGGGCCTGCATTGTTCTGGCTCGACGCCGGTTACTACGGCTGGGTGGGGAAGCGGACGGACGACCAGCGGCTCTCGGCGGAGTTGGAGATGATCCTGAGCCATTCCTATACGCATATCGTGCTGCTCGACGATGCACGCTGCCTGACCGGCCAGAACGGCATTCCCACGGTGAGCGAGGTGAAGTCGTCCATCGAGTCGAAATTTCCCCAGAGGTCGGTGGAAGTGGAATTCGACATTATGCGCATCACGCTGAGGTAGGGGACGGCGACGGAGACGCGGCAAGCCGCGTCTCTACAGCGATTATTTCTTGCGCGCGAGTTCCCACGCCTTCGCATATTTCCACGATACGTAGACGGCGTGATACATGTGGAGCAGAAGGCCTTCGCGGCCGTCGAGAAATCCGAGACGGCAAAAATAGTTATAGATGAACGTCGCCAGCGGTCGCAAAACTATGTTGAGCAAGTTGAAGCGGCGGTACCCTTTGCCCACGGCCATCTTCGCGCCTAGCGACGAGTAGCGGTTCATGTGTTCGAGGTAGAGAGTGAGCGTGGGATACGTGTAGTGCACCATCGGGTGGCGAAGTCGTTTGACGGGCCCCTGGCTTTTGAGTTCGTAGCGATCGTGAGGATCGAAGCCGGTGGAATAGCCGGCGCCGCGCCGGAACAAGCGCAGCTTTGGGTCGGGATAGAAACCGCCGTGCCGCATCCATCTTCCGAGAAAGAGGTTTTGGCGCGGGATGGAGTAGCCCTCGATTTTGCCGGGCGCGGAGACCACGCCACGGACCTCATCGGCCAAGCCGGGCGAGACTTCCTCATCGGCATCGAGCGCGAGGATCCAGTCCTGGGTGCAGAATTCCAGCGCAAAATTTTTTTGTGCGACATAGCCGCGCCACGATTCGTGGACGACCTTCGCGCCGAACTCGCGCGCGATGTCGCGGGTGCGGTCGGTCGAGCCGGAGTCCACGACCACGATTTCTTCGGCCCAGCGGACGCTGGCGAGGGTCCGGCCAAGGTTGGCTTCTTCGTTGAATGCAACGATGGCGACGGACAGGCCCATAGGCGGTGTTGGTGCGAGTGGTGGACGACTCGGCACCGCACATTATCGCATGGGGAACGCGAGAGATAGCAGCTTGTGCCGGATGCAGCCATCGAGGAGCGATCGCAATGGCAAATTAGGGCGCAACTAGAGTTGCTGCGATCACTGGCATCTGCCGAGCTGCGCTCGGCTGGACGGGCGAGGTCGCCCGTCCCCACACGAGCGGGTGAAAAATGTGGAAAGTGGGAAAATTTCTAAATTCAGCTATCAATTGCCAGAAAAACCTTGCCGAGCTTTGCTCGGCGGGGCGGACGAGGGCGTCCGCCCCTACGTGGTTCCCGGTGCTTTCGACAGTCAATCGGGATGTTTGCTCGGAGACGCACGGAAAAAGGGTGCGGGGGTAGGCCGCACCCTTTTATTACTCTCTAATTTTATTGTAGCAAGTTGGATGGGGTACACCGACAGATTTGGCGGAATTATTTTTCGTGGCTGTGCAATGAGTTAGGGGGAAAAGCGGGGAAATGGGGGGGGTGACAAGATTTTGGGAGATGCAGATTTCGTAGCTGGGAGCGGTCCCGGTCATTCAATCAACTCAAGGGGAGTCAAAACCCCCACCCTGTCGCAAAAAACGCGACAAGGGTGGGGGCACCCGCGTTTCCTCGAAGAACTTCTTGCTGCGCTTACTGCGCTACGGTTGCGGTTGCGACGGAGGGTTCGCCGGCGTTTGTTGGTCAATGGGCCGCGCCGCCACGTGCGGAATATTCGGCGCGTGCGTGACCTGGCCGCGCTCGGCGTCGGCGATCTCAATATTGGCATGTTCCAGCAGAAGGCCGATGGCCCGATCCAATTCGACTTCCGACTTTTCGTAATAGGCCTTGGCCGAGATGAGCGTCGATTCGGCCTGGGTCAGGTCGGCCTCGTTCTGTAGCACTGCAGTGGAGGTGGATGCGCCGAGCGCGTACTTCTTTTGTTCGGCGTCGAGAGACTGGCGCGCCAGATCGACGGCGGCCTGGGCGAAGGCGACGCTGGCGCGGTTCTGCTGCACGCCGAACTGCGCGTTGCGCACGTCGATGCGCACCTGGTTCTCGATTTGCTGCAGGCGCAACTGGGCTTGCCGGTATTCGAATTCCGAGCGCGCCTGCGTGGCCTGCGCCGCGCGGTTGCGGAGCGGAATATTGATGGTGATGCCCGCGCCCTTGTCGGGAGCGGTGGAATTCACCAATTGATGCAATGTATCGCTGTAAGAAACATTCGGGACCGATGTGGAGACGCCCCCGCACAACGGGTTAGTCGCCGGTGGCGCACAGATGTAATTGGGGTACTCGGCCCCGCCTAATCCGCTGCCACCGTAGTATGCGAACAAATCCACGGTGGGCAATAGGGCGCTGCGGATGGCCTTATTGCTGATTTCAGTGTTAGAAAGGTTAATACGCTGTTCCGCGAGTTCGGGACGGTGGCTGAGGGCATCGTTCACCAGTTCCTCGGTGGGAATGACCGCTTCTTTTGCGGGCAATTCCATGGTTGATGTAGGAATCACTTCGGCGTCGGCCAGTGCCGGGTCGACGAGTGTGCGGCTGATCGCATTCTTCATGAGGAGTTGCTGTAGCTGAAGATTGGTCAGCGCTCCGGTCAAGTCTCGCTGATCTTGTGCGACTGTTTTTTGCGCCCGGACCACTTCGATCGGCGCCAGCGTTCCGATTTCCACCTGCTTCTGGGTATCAGAGAGGGTCCTCTGAGCGAAAGCCATCTGCTCCTGGTAAAGTCTGACGTTCTCGTAGGCGTAGACCAGGTCCCAGTACATATCTTCGATCTGGTTCACGGTGGCAATGATTTGCCAGCGGAAGGCTACATCTGAGATTTCACGGTTGTTCTTTGCGATCCGGATGAAGCGAGTGTTGGGGGCGAATCCGAAGCCCTGTAGTAAGTGTTGCGTCAATTTAAGCTGGAAACTGGAATTCAGGGCCGGACTTAGGAGGTTGTACGCGCTATCGGAAGTTACGCGGTTGTTGTTGAAGCCAATCGCCATATTCGTGCCCCACTGGAATCCCTGGTTGTAAGTGAAATTGGCGGTTGCTGTGTTCTGGTGCTCGCCGCAAAATGGGGTGTTGCAATCGTTCGTGAGGTGATCGAGTTGCAACGTGCTCGTGAGGATGGGATCGAAGCTGTTGATTTGCGGGCCGCTGCCGAAGGTGGATACGACGATGCCGCCAGAACCGGCGCCGGCGCCACCTGAGGCGACGGAAGTTCCGCCCGGACCCGAGCCAACTTGTGAGCCGAGTCCGCCGACGCCGCCGCCGAGCGTGCCCTGGACGATACCGCTGTTGACGCCGAGAGTGCCAGCGCCGGACTTGGCGCGCCAGACGTCGGTATCGGCGATGTTCAGGTTGTAGCGGGCGATGGCGATGTCGAGATTGTTTTCGAGCGCGAGCGCGACTGCGTCGTCCATGGAAATGTAGAGCTTGCCATCGCGCATGAGTTGGTCGATGCGCGGAGTGTTGGCCAGGTTCGGCGGTTCTATGTGACGCGCCATGTAGGGGCCAATCGGGTCGGGAAAGTGCGACCGCGGTTTCGCGTACTCTCTCACATTGAATGGCTGCGAGGATGAGGGCGCGGCCTTTTGCGCCGAGGGCGCGCTGGGTGCGGGCGTGGCATCCTGCGCCCACGCGGCAGGTATCATGATTACTGCAAAAAAGATGGCGGCAAGAGAAAGGGCGGCGGCCCGCTGAAACGCAGTCGACACTGTAGAACGTTGCATTCGCATCATCTCCATTGGTTTCACTGAAGCGATCGCACTTAAGCGGTCACACTCCAGCGATCCGGTTCAAGAGGAACGGACGTGGTAGTACGCACTTCCGACAACACTCTGTTAATACGTAGAACAAGCGGCAAGAGTTCCTTGCAATTCTTTCCAGGCAGTTGCCGCCTGGCAAAGCTTGAGAAAGGCAAATTTTTTCATGGATCGCAAGTAAAAAAGCTCGTAATTGAAATAGTATAGCTGACGCGCCGCCGCGCTTTCCGCAACGGCTGCGGTAACACTATGTAGATGCCAACGGCGGTTCCGGGGCAGCATAGGACGCGAAAAAGAACGTGCGTAATCTCAAACTGATCCTTTCGTATGACGGCGCCGACTTCGCCGGCTGGCAGGTGCAGCCCGGCCGGACGACGGTGCAAGGCGCGCTGGCCTCGGCTATTGGACGCTTGAGCGGGGAAAATGTACTGCCCCAGGGCTCCGGCCGCACCGACGCGGGCGTGCACGCGCTGGCCCAGGTGGCGAGTTTCCGGACGGCGTCGGCGATTCCGGTGGAAAACTGGCTGCGGGCGCTGAACCACATTCTGCCGCCGTCGGTCCGCGTGTTGGAAGTGGCCGAGGCTGCGCCCGATTTTCACGCCCGCAAGTCGGCGCGCGCCAAGACCTATCGCTATCGCATGTACCGCGGCGCGATCTGTCCGCCGTTTCTGGCGCGGTATGTGTGGCATTACCCGTATCCGCTGGAGGAATCGGCGATGATTGTCGCGGCTGAGGTGGTCGTGGGCGAGCGCGATTTCACCTCGTTCGCGGCGGTCGATCCGGAGCGGGTGGAACGGATGGCGGTTGAGGAGGAAGATGTTTTGACGACTAATGTTCGTCCAACCAATGTTAGGACGATCTTCTCTTCGAGTTGGACGCGTGAAGGAGAAGAACTGATCTACACGATTCGCGGCAGCGGATTCCTTCATCACATGGTGCGCAATCTCGTCGGCACATTCCTGCTGATGGGGAAGGGAACGGTGGGCCTCGACGATTTGCGCCGTATTCTCGACGCGCGCGAGCGCACTGCGGCCGGGCCGACCGCGCCCGCCAGCGGGCTCTATCTGGTCGAGGTGGAATACTAATGTAAACACCTTTCGACTATTGTCATCCTGAGAGTTTGTGACTTTTTTGAATGTCGTCAAAAATTGATGCTGAAAACAAAATAGTTACGACGACAAAATGTTCAAAAATTCAAAAAATCACAAACTCTTAGAATGACAATGATGTAAAAGTAGATCAAGATGATAAGAAAGTAGGCCAACCATGACCGACGCCCGCGTATTCCTGCGCCACACTCTCTCGACCATCGCCTATCGCGGAGCGAAAGCCATCCGTAACGCTGGGCCGGATTTTGCCGAATATGGCGCGCCCGAAACTTCGCGCACGCCGGTGAAAATTCTCGCGCACATGGGCGACCTCATGGACTGGGCCCTCTCCATGGCCGATGGCCGCCGCGAGTGGCACGATTCCTCTCCGCTGGCGTGGGAAAAAGAATGCGAACGATTCTTCGCCGTTTTGAAAAAGTTCGACGACTATTTGGCGTCGGACAAGCCGCTCAAAGCCTCCGCCGAAAGATTGTTTCAAGGCCCCATCGCCGATGCGCTCACCCACGTAGGCCAACTCGCAATGCTGCGGCGGATGGCCGGAGTCCCCATGAAAGGCGAAAACTATTTTGTGGCCGAAGTCACCGTAGGCCGCGTCGGCGCGGACCAGGCGGCGCCGCGCAAGGAATTCGACTAACAGACTTCACAATCGGGTACGCTTACACGCGATATCCAGTCGTAGAGTGCAAAATTTTTTGCATTTTCGCCCCCGAAATTCTCTACTGTCGCCGGTATACCTAACCGGATACGTCAGCATGGACTCTGGCCGGCCGATTGCTTTTCTCGCTCGGCTATTCGGTTGGCGTGAGACTCCCGGAGTACTCGGCGTCCAGCAGATCCTGCGAATACCCGTCATAATCGGCGTCGAGAGACCACATGAAGGTTCCACCCAGTCCCCGCTGCCAATCCGAATACCAGGTTCGGTAATAGGTTGAGAAGGCATCATCATAGGTGATAAAACCTGGACGTCCATCCACCCGAAGCATGTAAGGGACTAGGGCAATTGGATCGTAGAAGGTTTCCCAGCCCTTCTGGTTGATGCGCTGCTTAATAAAAGTTCCGTAGTTTTCAGATAGTACGGTATTGTCGCAGTTGCCGTCGGAGGTATACACGGAGTTGGGGCACACCCCCCAGAGTTGATTGACGTTGGTGTAGAAATATCCGTAGAAAGGTGTTCCCATGTTCAGTTTTGCGGGTGGGACGCCGGCGCTTTCGAAGATTCTAATTGCCTGTTGCGCGCTGCCTCCGGGTTCACACTCCCAGGGCTGAGGGTCATTTTTGTCCCAGAAGATCTGTGAGTTGAGCTGGGCATCGTCGGTCCAGGGTCCGGCGCAGTCATACATCATGATATTGAAGTAATCGACCAGCGGTTCGACGTTCTTCAGGTCGTAGCCCCACCCTCCCCAGGGCGCAACATCGGCAGAGAGAGTGTAGTTGGGGCTGGGGAGTGTCGCCCGCAAGGCGCTCATGAGATCAAAAAAACCCTTACGGTCCTTGGCGCTTTCCGGATATTCCCAGTCGATGTCCACGCCGTCGTACCCCTTTTCCGAAATGAAGATCCAGAGGTTGCTCATGGCGACATCCATCGCGCCTGGAGCTTCTAAGGCGGGGAAGTTGCCCCCCAGCAACAACATCACCTTGACCCCTGCCTTATGGGCCCTGCGGAGAAGCGCCGGCTCCAGAAAGCCGTCGGGCACCGACAGGGTCCCATCCCCGTTGAGACTCACTCCGGCGTGGTTGATATGAGTGAGCTTCTTATAGGGAATCTGTGCCGCCCCATAGGGCGGGTCCTGGTACTTGCTCCAATAGCCGTAATCGCCGACAAGACGCTTGCTGAGTGTGCTCGCCGCAGCCGTGTCCTGCGCTGCGCTCTGGGTCTTTGCCGGCGTAGGCAGCAGCAGTCCGGCAAGGATCGCGGCCGCCATCACCAAGCCCCGCTTGACGGTTTTCATGCGTTACCTCCTGTTTGTTTCTGGAGTGCTGCCGCAGATTCATGGCAGCCCACAAGACCGCGAATTCTATCACAAGTAGGTTTGATTGCGACACCATCCTCTGCGATCAGGTAGTAGATGGATCGACTGCATCGGGTTTGTGACCTAATCCACGTCGCAGCCTCAAGACGGTCGGCCCGCCCGCGAGCATTGCGCGCACGTTTCTCGTTTAAGAGAGAAAGGAACAACAATATAGAATTGCTTGAGCTATTTATGCTCCACAAACAGCCAGCCCCAGAGCGAGTAACTCCGGGGCTGGCCGGTTGAGATTCGTCTTATTGATGTTAGTTGCTGGCCAGGGTCGTCTCTCTTGGCGCAGATGCTAGATCTTTAGCCCTAGACCTTCGGCGATGGCGCGACCGTAGGCTGGATCGGCTTTCAGGAAATGTGCAATCTGTCTTTCCTGAATGGCTTTGGGTACCGACTTCATGCTGCCGACGATATTCGCGATCAGGCGTTTCTGCGCATCCGGCTTCAGTAGGCGGAAAAGATTTCCGGCCTGGGTGTAGTCGTCGTTGCCTTTATCCAGGCGATGCTCGTGTCGATCGACGGTTGTTTCCGCGATGGTTCGCGGGCGCTCGCGATACGCGGGATTCTCGGTGGGGCCGTTGAAGCTGTTCGGATCGTAGTTAGGCGCCGCTCCGCCGTTGCCGTCGAAGCGCATGGCGCCGTCGCGGTGATAGTGCATGACCGGACACTGCGGCTTGTTGACCGGCAGCGCGTCGTAATTGACGCCGATGCGGTAACGGTGGGCGTCGGGATAGGAAATCAGGCGTCCCTGGAGCATTTTGTCGGGCGAATATCCCATGCCCGGCACAATGTTCTTGGGATCGAATGCCGCCTGCTCCACTTCGGCAAAATAATTTTCCGGATTGCGATCCAGCACCAACTCACCCACTTCGATGAGCGGATAGTCTTTGTGCGGCCAAACCTTGGTTAAGTCAAAGGGATTGATGGGATAGGTCTCCGCTTCTTTTTCCGGCATTACTTGCAGGCAGACGCGCCACTTGGGGAAGTTTCCCTTGGCGATGGAGTCGAAGAGATCGCGTTGCGCGTAGTCGGGATCTTTGCCGCGCATCGCCTCGGCTTCTTCGGCGGTGAAATTTTTGATCCCTTGTTTCGTCTTGAAGTGCCACTTCACATAGAACAGTTCGTTCTTGGCGTTGATCAGGCTGAAGGTGTGGCTGCTGAAGCCGTCCATGTGGCGATAGCCGTCGGGCGTGCCGCGGTCGGAAAAGAGAATGGTGACCTGGTGCAGCGATTCCGGCGAGAGCGACCAGAAGTCCCACATCATGGTTGGGGATTTCAGGTTGGTTTGCGGATCGCGCTTCTGGGTATGAATGAAGTCGTCGAACTTCATCGGATCGCGAATGAAGAAGACGGGAGTGTTGTTGCCAACCATGTCCCAATTGCCTTCTTCGGTGTAGAACTTGAGCGCAAAGCCGCGCGGATCGCGCTCGGTGTCGGCCGATCCCTTTTCGCCGCCGACGGTGGAGAAGCGGATGAACGTCGGCGTCTGCTTGCCGGCTTTGTTAAAAAGCTTGGCGGTCGTGAATTTCGCCATGTCGGGATTGGTGCAGGTGAAATGGCCGTAAGCGCCGGAGCCCTTCGCGTGTACCACGCGTTCGGGAACGCGTTCGCGGTTGAAGTGCGCCATTTTTTCAAATAGCAGGTAGTCTTCGAAAACGATGGGGCCACGCGGCCCAACGGTGAGCGAGTTTTGGTTGTCCCCCACCGGACGTCCAGCAGCGGTGGTGAGCTGTTTCTTTTCTTCTGGCATGGTTCACACTCCTTGAATGACGGTGATGCTGTGGGGCCCAGGCAATCTTATGCTGTTTTATTTATGGATGAAAGATGCGGGCAAAAGATGCGACAGCGAAGATTTTTTTGCTTCGTCGTCCTTGGTCGGAACGCCGTGGCTGGGTAAAATAGCAAGGGCGCGGCCTTGGCACCGGCGCGCAGGAGATGGAATGGCTTCCGGCGAAACGGCAACGGCTGTCACGAGCGCGCATCCTCAACTTCCCCACCACAAGGTCAAGATCAAGAAGACGGGACAGCGCGCCTGCAACGAGAAAAACGAAAAGGGCAAGTTTTGCGGCGGACATTTGAAGCGCTGGTTCTACACCGCCGACGTGCTGGAACGCGAATGCGGCTGCGTGGAGAAAGCCTGGGGATCGGACGCCGAAGTCTATCGCTGCGAATTTTGCCAGACGCTTTATCTGCCCAGTCCCGACGATCCGCGCGGGGTGAACGTCGCGGGACGCGGACAGCTTTCGGTATTCGGGCTGACCGTTCCTCCGAAGGAGGAAAAAAAAGCGTAGAGACGCAGTGGGCCGCGATGGAAAGAAAAAGCAGCGGAAAAATCGCGAAAGGCATGAGGAAGCTTGACACTCGCTTTAGCGTGCTGTAGCGCCGGCCAGGGATAGTCTTGAGCATTTCTCGTAATGGTGTAGAGTCCGCGCCCTCAGCGGCTAAAGCCGCATTCAGAACAATGCACTTATCGCAGCGCTAAAGCGCTGCGCCACCCAAAGTCAAGAGCAAAATCGACTTTTTCCGCAAGCTGTAAAGCCGGAACCCTTTGCAGCATCTAACGGCACGGCTGAAGCCGTGCCCTACCCGTTCCTAGCTCACTCTACAGCGAATCGAAAAATGCTCTAAAATACTAGGCGCCCATGGAATCCACAGAATCGAAGCCTACGCGAAATACCTCGCCGGCGAAAACCCGCCGCGCACCCGAGCCCTCCAGTAAACAGTCGAAGTCGACAGTCGTCACCATCCGCGACGTCGCCGAACGCAGTGGATTTTCTTCGGCCACCGTTTCCATCGTCCTGAATAACGCGCCGTTGGCCCGCTATATTCCCGACACGACCAAAGGAAAGATCCAGCGCGCCGCCGCGCAACTCGGCTATCGTCCCAATCTTTTTGCGCGCTCGCTGCGGGGACGGCGCAGCCACACCGTCGGCGTGATGGTGTTCGATATGACCGACCCGTACTGCACGCTGGTGCTGCGCGGCATCGAAAACACGCTCTATCAATCGTCGTTTTTACCCATTCTTACGGATGTGCACAACGAGCGCAGCCGCTTCGAACGCTATCTCGAAATGCTGCTCGACCGCCGCATCGAGGGACTGGTCGTGCTCGCGAACTGGCTGTTCGTCGACATCAACGTGCTCGCCGATCTGGAGAAGAACAACATTCCGACTGCGACCGTCGGTCGAGAACTGAAGAACGACAAAATCAGTTCGGTGATCGTCGACAATGCCGCTGGCGCCCGCGCCGCGCTCGAGCATTTGCATTCGCTCGGCCACCGCAAAATAGCGTTCATCCGCGGCCCCCGCCAGTTGTCCGACACCGAACCGCGATGGCGTGGCGTGCGCGCGCTGGCCCGCGAACGCGACCTCGAACTCGATTCGCGGCTGATCGTCGATCTACCGGAATCTGGAGATCCGTTTTCAAGTTTTGAACAAGGATACAAATTAACGGAGGAATTGCTGCACCGCCGCCGCCCGTTTACGGCGCTCATGGCGTTTGACGACATGACGGCCTTTGGCGCCATACGCGCGCTCGGCAAGGCCGGCATTCGCGTCCCCGAGCAGTGCTCGGTGATCGGCTTCGACGACGTTTCGCCCGCGGCCATCTATTCTCCCGCGCTGACCACGGTGCGCCAGCCCATGGAAGTCATGGGAACGGCTGCGGCGACCCTTGTGCTCGACGCTATCAACGCCACTCCGGAAAAGAAGCCCGCCGGCACCATCCACCGCCAAATCGTGCCCGAGCTGATCGTGCGCGAGTCGACCCGCAGCGTAAAGTAGGGCCCTGCGGCTCGATTCAAATTTTACTTGACAACCCCTCAAGTTCGAGGGAGCATTAACACGTTTTAATAAAGGGAATAGTCTGGTTTAACGGGATTGAAAGTTCTGGGCCGAAACATAAAGAGGAAGCCCGCCAGACGCCGGAGCTATTGAATATCGCGTTGCGACTTTGGGTTAGGAGGCTGTTCATGAATAGCGGAAATGCAATGGTCAAGACAGTGCGAAATGTTCTTTCTGTTTGCGTTCTTCTCCTATGCGCGAGTTCTGTCGTGTTTGCCCAGGCCGGCAGGGGCAGCATCAGCGGCCTGGTCTCCGACCCAGCCGGGGCTCTCATTTCCGGAGCCAAGGTGGTCCTGCTGAACCCCGCAACCGGCGTGACGCAGCACACCGTCACCAGCGGCGCGGGACTCTACACCTTCATCTCCCTCAATCCCGGCGTCTACAAAGTCACCGCCAGCCAGACGGGATTCAAGAGCGTCGCCCAGGAAAAAATCACGGTCAACGTCGATCAGGTTACCGAGGTCAATATCACTCTGCAAGTCGGGAGCGTGACCGAGACAATCACCGTCACCGAGGGAGTCGAGTTAGTCGAGGCCAGCAACTCTACCGTCGGCTCGCTGATCCCGGCCGAGGCGATTGACCGCGTGCCTTTGGTGTCCCGCAACGTGTTCGATCTTATCCAGTTGAGTGCGGGCGTGAATGCTGTCAACGGTTCGCCCAACTCCAGCGATTCGATGCAGTCCATTCAGAACATTTCGGTCGGGCGTCCGGGCGTCGACGTTTCCGCCGACACCATCAACGGATCGCTCGTCGGTTCGGTCTACTACATGGTCGACGGCGCACCGATTGGCATCGCAGAAAACAACTCAGCCGCCATTATTCCCGCCTTGGAAATCCCCGAAGATGGCGTGCAGGAAGTTCGCGTCGAAACCCAAAATACGCCTGCCTCATATCAGAGCGGCGGTGCCGGCGTCATCAGCCTGGTCACCAAGTCTGGCACCAATGAAATCCACGGCGATATTTTTGGCATCTTCCGTCCCGACGTGCTGGCGGCAAACGACTATTTCAACAAGGACAGTGAAATAGCGAGCGGCCAAGCCAATACCCCACCCTCTTTCTATCGTTATCAGGAAGGTGGCGCGATCGGTGGAGCAATCAAGAAAGACAAGCTGTTTTTCTTCGGCGATTACGAGGACACGCAGCAGGAACAATTCGAAGGGCTCAAGACTTACAGCGTCCCCACGAGTCTCGAAAGAACGGGCAATTTCTCGCAGATGGGGTTTACCATCTACGATCCTACTCAGCCCGATAATCCCGATGGTACGCGGCAAGCCTTTCACGGCAACATCATCCCGAATCCCAATCCCATCGCCTTGCTCTTCTTGGCGAATATGCCCAAGTGCAACTACCCCAGCCCGTCCACCTGCGATCAGGCGACGACGGACATCAACTCCGTTGGTTATAATTACGCCGCTCCGGGAATGGATCCGTTCAATGCGCGCCGGTTCGACGTCCGGGTGGATTGGGCCCAGAGCGAAAAGCAGCGCATCTTCACCCGCTTTTCCTACGACAAGTTGAAGTTTTCCACCGCCAACGTCTTTCCCAGCCCAGGCTGGGACCCCGATTATGCCCTGAACACCACGAACGGCCGCAGCGCCATGGTGGCTGACGACCTGACCCTGAATGCTTCTACCGTCCTGAACTTGCGCTACTCGTTTACCCGCCGCTACGAACACCAAGGAGGCCCGGCGTCGTACTCGAGCGTCGATCTCACGACGCTGGGCTTTCCCGCCGCGCTGGCTGCTCAGCAGGTCTACAAACAGCTTCCGTTCATGCTTTTTGACGATTTGAACGGCGGTAGCGACGGCGTGGGCGGCACCGCCGATTCCAACAACTTCGTCGATGCCAGCGAGAATAGTGACGCCAACGTCACCTTGACGAAAATTCACGGCAAACACCAAATCTCAACCGGCTTCGAATGGATGAAACGCTATTTCAACGTGGGCCAGCCCTACGCCCCGGCCGGCACCTACAGTTTTGGTTATGGTGGTACCGACCAGCAAACCTCGCCCGCCTCGGGAATTCTAGTCGGCGGCAGCGATTACGCTTCTATGCTCATCGGCATGGGAGATAGCGGCACGTTCACTCGAGACATATTCGGCGCCGAATCCAACCCCTACTACGCGGCGTTTATCGAAGACACTTACCACGCCACGCCGAAGTTGACGATTACCGCCGGTCTGCGCTGGGACATTTTCGGTGGGCGCAACGAGCGCTTCAACCGCCAGGAATACTTCGATCCCAACGCCAGCAATACCTATCTGGGAGTTTCGTACACGGGGGCGGAACTCTACGTGAACAACAGCAACCGCTCTCCTTTCAAAACCAACATGCACGACTTCGGGCCCCGGTTGGCTTTTGCTTTCCAGCCCATCGCCCATTTTGTAGTCCGCGGCGGCGTAGGATTCTACTATGGGCCCAGCACTGAGATGGCGGCCAGCGCCACCATCAATACCGATGGATTCTCTTCCAGCACCGGGCAGAACTCCAACTGCCCGAACCTCGATAGCAATTGGGTCTTTTACGGTTCATCGGCGTGTACCATCACAGGAGGCGCTACACTCCCCGCCGATAATTTTACCGTGCCGTATTCGCTAAGCAATCCCTATCCCAATGGGCTTATCCCCATTTTCACAACCGCACCCGCCGGCTTGGCCAATAACCTGGGAATCACCATCAACACCGTGCAGCATGCTCAGCACACGCCCACCACCTACAACTACAACCTTGGTCTGGAATATGAATTCCCGCACCAGATAGTGATGAGCGTTGGATATGTGGGCAGCCGCGGACTTTTTCTGCCTTTCAGCTCCGTGGATCAGAACATGCTCGATCTCGGCACAATTGCACACTACGGCGATTCGTTGTGCTTCATATTCAACCAGAACTGCGCGGTACCCAATGCATGGGAGGCAATTCAGCCCTCGACGAATGCCTGGTACGGTTCACCGACTGTGCCGAAGTGGATGGCGCTCGAAAAATATCCTCAGTTCGGCAGCGGCGGCTTCGGAACCGGCGTCGGCACCTCCGGGTATCCTGCGGGAGACTCTGAATACAACTCGCTGCAGACGAAAGTGCAGAAGCGCCTGACGGGCCATTTCACCACGCTGGCTACTTTTACCTGGGCTAAGCTGATTACTGACGACGGCAATCCTCCCCTGGGTTTCGTGGGCAGCCACAATGGATCGGTACAAGACTGGAGAAATCTGAGCTATGAACACGCCATCAGCCCGCAAGACATCAAGTATTCATTCACCGGACAGCTATCCTACGACCTGCCCATTGGCAAGGGCCGAGCGATCAATCTTCATGGCGTAGCTAACGCTATTGCGGGCGACTGGACCACAAACGGTATTCTCTATCTCAGCACCGGAGTCCCCATCCACGCTCCCGGCTCGGGAAATCCGCTGACCCCCTTCAATCAGCGGTCCGATATGATCTGCGATCCCTCGCAAGGGGCTCCGCACATGGTTAACGACTGGTTCAACATAAATTGCTTCGTGCAGCCTGGCACCGAAAATGGGGGCAATCCGAATCCTTACATTCCCGGAACCGCTCCCGCCTACCTCGACAATGTGCGCACCCGGGGGGCGCGCAATCTCGACCTCTCCATTTACAAGACGATCGAATTTACGGAAACGAAGGCGCTGCGCTTCGATATCTCGGGCTACAACATGACCAACTACGCGCAGTACGGATACCCGAGTGTGAACAGCGTAGTCGGCGTGGCTAGCGAAGGCGAATCGTTCGGGGTGATCAGCAACAACGTCAATACTCCGCGCCAGTGGCAATTTGGAGCGCGGTTTACCTTCTGATCCATTGGCTACCGGGCAAGCGAGCTTGAAAGGCGCGCTTGCCCATGGAAGTCATGGGAACGGCCGCGGCGACCCTTGTGTTCGACGCGATCAACGCCACTACGGAAAAGAAGCCCGCCAACACCATCCACCGCCAAATCGTGCCCGAGCTGATCGTGCGCGAGTCGACCCGCAGCGTAAAATAGATAATTTATTTTGAACGCATCAATTTTCCCTTGACAGCCATTCCAACCTTAAGCAATATTAATACGTTTTAATAAAGGGAATTGTCTGGTTAGCGGGATTGGACGTTCTGGGCTGAAACATAAAGAGGAAGCCCGCCAGACGCCTTAGCTATTGAATATCGCGTTGCGACTTTGGGTCGGGAGGCTGTTCATGAATTGCGGAAATGCAATGGTCAAGACAGTACGAAATGTTCTTTTTGTTTGCGTTCTTTTCCTCTGCGCGTGTTCTGTCGCGCTTGGTCAGGCCGGCAGGGGCAGTATCAGCGGTACGGTCACCGACCCCCACGGGGCAGTTATTCCGGACGCCAAAGTTGTTCTGCTCAACAAGGCAACCGGAGTGGCGACACACACGACCACCAGTTCCGCAGGATTATACACATTCATCTCCCTCAACCCCGGCGTGTATCAGGTCACGGCCAGCCAGACCGGCTTTGCCAACATCGAGCTAGACAAGATTACGGTCAGCGTCGATGAAGTCACCGAGGTCAACCTGACTCTTAAAGTCGGCGCCGCCACCGAGACCGTCACCGTCACCGAGGGAGTCGAGTTAGTCGAGGCCAGCAATTCCACCGTCGGCTCGCTCATCCCGGCCGAGCAGATCGATCGGGTGCCGTTGCTCTACCGCAACGTATTCGACCTCATCCAGTTGAGCGCGGGCGTGATTCCGGTCAATGGCTCGCCCAACTCGAGCGACTCGATGGCGTCAATTCAGAACATTTCCTGGGGGCGCCCGGGAATCGACGTCTCCGCCGACACCATTAACGGCTCGCTCACCGGTTCCGTTTACTACATGCTCGACGGCAGTCCGCTCGGAGTTGCGGAAAACAACGCCGCAGCCATTATCCCGGCCATGAACATTCCTGAGGACGGTGTTAACGAGGTTCGTGTCGAGACCCAGAACACGCCGGCATCTTTTCAGAGCGGTGGCGCGGGCGTCATCAGCATGGTCAGCAAGTCCGGCACCAATGCGCTTCATGGCGACGTTTTCGGCGTATTCCGGCCTGATGCCCTCTCCGCAAACGAATACTTCAACAAGAATACTCAGTTGTCGATAGGAGAACCCAACAAGCCACCTGGCTTCCACCGTTATCAGGAGGGTGGCGCCATCGGCGGAGCAATCAAGAAGGATAAGATCTTCTTCTTCGGGGATTACGAGGATACGCAACAGCAGGAGTTTGAGGGAATCGATTATTTTACAGTTCCTACCACCGCCGAAAGAACGGGAAACTTCTCGCAGATGGGCTTTACCATCTACGATCCGACTCTACCCGATGTAGGTGGTCTGCGGCAGCCGTTTGGCGGCAGCGCAACTCCTACCAACATAATCCCCAACCCGAACCCCATTGGCTTGCTGTATCTCGCAAACATGCCGAAGTGCAACCTTCCCAACCCGACCACATGCGATACGGCAACGACTGACAACGTGAATAATTACGGTTTGCCGGGCATGGATCCGTACCGCGCACACAGGTTCGATGTCCGCCTGGATTGGAACAAGAGCGAAAGACAACATATCTTCACCCGCTTTTCCTATGACAAATTGGTTTTTGCCACGGCCAACGTCTTCCCGCCCCCAGGGTGGGACCTCAACTATGCCAACAACATCACCAACGCGCGCAACATCATGGTGGCCGACGACCTGATCCTGAATTCATCGACCGTGCTGAATTTGCGCTATTCCTTTACGCGGCGTTTTGAGAATCAGGGAAATTCAGCGTACAGCAACGTCAACATGACCAATCTAGGTACGGTGAATGGCAGTGCGGTTGGCTTTCCGTCAGCGCTAGCTGCCCAGCAGATCTATAAACAACTCCCCGTCATGCTTTTTGGCGACGTGGGCCAGGGAGTGGGCGGCACCTGGGACGGCAACATCTTTCGCGATGCGAGCGAGAACAGCGATGCCAACGTCACCATCACCAAGGTATGGGGAAAACATCAATTATCGACTGGGTTCGAGTGGATGAAGCGGTATTTCAACGTTGGCCAGCCGCCGTCGCCGGCGGGCGAGTATGAGTTTGACGTCAGTGCTACAGATCAATCCATTGCGAGCGGTCTAGGCGGCAGTGATTTTGCCTCTTTCCTGATCGGCATGGCTACGTACGCGAACGGCAATTACCCCGAAGGAGGCAATTTTTCCAACGATATCTTCGCAGCCGAGTCCAACCCCTACTATGCGACGTTTATCGAGGATACCTATCACTTCTCACAAAAGCTGACTCTTACCGCCGGCCTGCGCTGGGATATTTTCGGAGGGGAGAACGAACGACATAACCGGCTGGAGTACTTCGATCCCAACGCCACCAATACTGTCGACGGCGTCTCCTACACCGGAGCGGAAGTCTATGTCAACGGCAGCAACCGCTCTAACTTCACAACCAACCTGCACAACTTTGCGCCTCGTCTGGCTTTTGCCTGGCAGCCGATCCAGCACTTCGTCGTGCGTGGCGGAGTTGGCATTTACTACGGTCCTTCCACGCACGCCGTGCAAAGCGCCGATAACGACAGCGACGGATTTTCTTCCAATTCGACATGGACCGGCACCTGTCTCAATTCGGATGGCAATACCGTCTTCAACGGTACATCGTGTGGCACCAACACGGGCAGTGCCACAGACGTCTTCACTGGCGCTTATTCGTTAAGCAACCCATTCCCCAATGGACTCGTCCCCACATTAACTGCGCCATCGGGCCTGGGCAACAACTTAGGAATAATCTTAAGCAGCGTGCTGCACACCCAGCGCACGCCTTCCACCTACAATTTCAACTTCGGTCTGGAGTATGAGTTGCCGCATCAGGTGGTGGTGAGTGCCGCCTATGTTGGCAGCAGAGGACTTTTCCTACCCATTGGACATGTCGACCTGAACCAGCTCGACTTGGGCACGATCGAGAAATACCAGGGGGCGCTGACGACGACCATGGTTCCCAATCAATGGGAGGCGATTCTGCCGCCGACGAATGTCAATTATGGCCAGGCCACGGTGCCGCTGTTTATGTCGCTTGAAAAATACCCGCAGTTCGGCAACGGCCTATATGGTACCGGGAACGGCTTATGGATCAATGGGTACATCGGCGGCGACTCTGAATACAGCTCCCTGCAAACCAAAGTGCAAAAGCGGCTGACGGGCCACTTTACTACGCTGGCTACCTTTACCTGGGGCAAATTGATGACCGACGACGGCAATCCTCCCGAGGGTTTCGTAGGCACTCACTATGGCTCAGTGCAAGACTGGAGAAACCTCCAGTATGAGCACGCGATCGCTCCGCAGGACGTCAAGTATCAATTCACCGGCCAGGCATCCTACGACTTGCCGGTTGGCAAGGGCCAAGCCGTGAATCTGAATGGGGTTGCGAATACCATGCTAGGCGGCTGGACTGTGAATGGCATCGTCTACTTAAGTACAGGCGTCCCCATCAACTCACCGAGCTCAGGATACAGCCCGTCGTATTTCAATCAACGGGCCGACATGGTCTGCAATCCGGCAAAGGGGGCTCCGCACACGACGACGGTGTGGTTCAACCCCAGTTGTTTTGTTCAGCCCGGGACCGAAAACGGCGGCCCGCCTAATGCGAATGCCTTCATTCCAGGCAATGCCCCGGCCTATCTTGACAACGTTCGCACGCGGGGAGCTCGCAATTTAGACCTCTCCATTTACAAGTCGCTCAAGCTGACCGAAACGAAGGCGTTGCGCTTCGATATCTCCGGCTATAACATGACCAACACGGCGCAGTACGGATACCCAAACGTGCTCAACCTGGTCACTGCGGCGCAGCCGGGCCAGAATTTCGGGCAGATCACGAGCACTCTCAACACTCCGCGCCAGTGGCAATTTGGAGCGCGGTTTACCTTCTGACGCAATCGGAGAAGCTGGAAGCCCGGCCTCGCAAGAGGCCGGGCTTTTTTCTTCGTGCAGTTGGCAATCTGAACCCCAAAATCGTCATGCGGTCGCGGTACGTGGTCTACGCCGATCGTCAGTTCCGCAATTTTGCCAAGTTTGCCGCCAAACGCTCCGGCCCTATTCAGTCAATGGTGTCGTTACTTCCGTCATCTCGTGCGCGGCGGCGGTTCGGGTCATGATAGGTGCGGTAGTTGGAGTCCTGCCCCGGATGAATATTGACGACTTACTGCGCATTGCCATGGAGCGCCGCGCTTCCGACTTGCACCTGAAGGTTGGGAACTATCCGCACCTGCGCATCGATGGCGAACTGGCGCCGCTGACCGAACAGTCGCGCGTCACCGCCGAAGACATGTTGAACATGGCGTTCAGCATGATGTCGGCGCGGCAGAAGCAAAAATTCAAAGAGACCACCGAAATCGACATGGCTTACGGCGTCGCCGGCCTGGGACGCTTCCGTGTGAACGTGTTTCAGCAGCGCGGCAACGTGGGATTGGTGCTGCGCGTCATTCCGACCAAGATTCGCGCACTCGACGAACTGTTTTTGCCGAAAGTGGTGGAGCAGATTTGCGATATGCCGCGCGGCCTGGTGCTGGTGACCGGGGTGACGGGCTCGGGCAAATCGACGACGCTGGCCGCCATGGTCGACCGCATCAACTCGACCCGCGCCGAGCACATCATCACCATCGAAGACCCGATCGAATTCCTGCACCGCGACAAAAAAGGTTACGTGAACCAGCGCGAGGTGGAAGTAGATACGCCAACGTTTTCGGCGGCGCTGCGCGCTTCTCTGCGCCAGGACCCGGACGTGATTCTGGTGGGTGAAATGCGCGACCTGGAAACAATCGCGACGGCGCTGCACGCGGCCGAAACCGGCCACATGGTTTTCTCCACCTTGCACACGCTGGATGCGGTGGAAAGCATCAACCGCATCATCGCGATCTTTCCGCCGCCCGAGCAGAAGCAGATCCGGCTGCAATTGGCGGCGGTGTTGCGCGCCATCATCAGCCAGCGCCTGGTGCGCCGGTCGGACGCCGAGGGCCGCGTGCCTGCGGTCGAAGTCATGATCACGACGGCCTACATCCGCGAGTGCATTCTGGTGCCCGAGAAGACGCGCGCTATCCGCGACGCGATTTCCGCCGGCACCTCGCAGTACGGCATGCAGACCTTCGACCAGTCGCTCTGGGACCTGTTCCAGGCCGGGCTGGTGAATTACGAGACCGCTCTCGATAGCGCCTCGAACGCCGATGAGTTCAAGTTGCGGATGCAGGGGATTGCGTCGACGTCGGACATCTCGCGGCAATCGATGCAGACGGCGGGCTTTGGGCACTGAAGATTGCGGCGGAGATGGAGTTTGTCCCACTGGACGTTGTCGTTTTTGAAGTTTGTTCCTCCTTGGACCTGGGCGCGCTTCGGCGCGCCCGTTTTTTGAGCGGAGAAGTTGAGAAAGAACACAGGCTTCGTATCCGGACGTTGTTTCGGTGATAGCACAAGTTCTTTGCGCGTGTAGAGACGGGGCTTGCCCTGTCTCCTTTGGACGCAGCGAGAGACGCGGCGAGCCGCGTCTCTACGGGAGGCTTGGCTTCACGCGCAGAATTGCACTTCGGCAAATGGTGGCCAGCGAGGCCGAGCCCGCTCGGTTGGACAGCCGCGGGCGGCGGCGCCCGCGCCACACGAGATTAGTTGGGCTTGCGGAACCTGCTGTCGGCAAGATAGCGGAGCATGATGGCGTCGGTGGCGTTCTGAAATTGCTGCTCCACTTCCGGAATCGGCGCTGGGACGTCTTGGCGAAGGGTTTGGCGGAACTTTTCACCCATTTCGGAATCGCTGGTCACCACCTGCATGTAGAACCAGAGGAAATGGCGCATCTGGTCGAGGGCGCTCTTGAGGACCTGAATGGAGTCCATTTCCGGCGGATCGGCGAGGGCTTCCATGAGTTCGGGGTCGGTGGGGGCCTGCATGGCGGCGCAATTGAGTTCGCGCTGGATCACGCGCAGGTCGTCGGTGACGCGCAAAATGCGGAGATGAATCTCTTCCATGCTTTCCCGGTGCTCGTGATCCATAAGGCCCTTTCCGTTCCTACCCAGCGTGCTTGATTAGTGCGTCCTAACCAAGATCGCACTTATGGACGAATGCGAGAAGGTACCCCGTGTGCATGGGCTTCGGTAATTGAAGTTACTTTCGGTCGAAAGCCGCATCGGGCGGCCAATTCAGACGCTCTGTGAGCTGCTGTACGGGACAGCTTCAGTTGGCTCGCGCCGAAGGTATCGCCTTTCACTGGCCTGCCGTGCGACACTCTTGGGGAGCTTTTAGGGAAGATCATTCATGCGCATCATTATCGCGGGCGGAGGGACGGGTGGGCACGTGATTCCGGCGCTGGCCATTGCCCAGCAGCTTAAGAAGCAATTCGCCGCCGAGGTCCTATTCATCGGGACGGCCCGCGGCATTGAGACTCGCCTGGTGCCGCAGGCGGGGTTTCCGCTGGAGTTGATTCAGGTCGGCGCGCTGAAAAATGTCAGCCTGATGACGCGCCTGAAAACGATGTTCGATTTACCGCGCGCGATTGCGGCTTCTTCGCGGATGCTCACGGCCTTCGACCCCGAAGTGGTGATTGGGGTGGGAGGTTACGCCTCGGGACCGGCGATGGTGGCCGCGATTCGCCGCCGCCTTCCGACGCTTGCCTTCGAACCGAACGTTGTGCCTGGATTTGCCAATCGCATGATTGCGCGCTGGGTCTCGGCGGCGGCAGTGCACTTCGAGGAGACTTGCCAGTATTTCCCCAATTGCCGCGTGACGGGCGTTCCGGTGCGGGCGGCGTTTTTTGATGTTCCCGCGAAAACCATTCTTTCGACAAACGGCGGCGCGCCGACGCTGCTCGTGTTTGGAGGCAGTCAGGGCGCGCGCGCCATCAATCAGGCGATCATCGAGTCGCTGGCCGGGCTGCGCGAAAAAGTCCCCGGGATTCACATCGTTCACCAGACGGGCCAGCGCGACTATGACCACGTGCTCGCCGCTTATCGCCAGTCCGGAATCTCCGGCGAAGTCCACAAATTCATCGACGATATGCCCGCCGCGTTCGGACGCGCCGATTTGCTGGTCTGCCGTTCGGGCGCGAGCACGGTCGGTGAAATTACGGCGGCAGGGAAACCGGCGATTTTTGTGCCCTTCCCGGCCGCTGCCGACGATCATCAGAACGTGAATGCGCGGGCGCTGGAGCGAGCGGGTGCGGCGGTGGTGGTTGAGGAAAGCAATCTGGGCGCGGCTTACCTGGTGGATACGATTGCGGCGCTGATCGGTGATGCGGGCCGCCTGCGGAGCATGGCGGCGGCGGCGAAATCGCTGGCCCATCCGAAGGCCGTCGAGGAAATCGCGGAGATGGTAAAACAGCTCGCCAGTGGTGAGTAGTTCCATTTACCGCCGAGACGCCGAGGACGCCGAGAAAACTAAGGCTTGCCTCGTGTTGCCTGTGGTTATGCCTTTCTCCGCGTTCTCTGCGTCTCGACGGTGAAATGTTCTATCATCAGCGTTCAGCGTTCAGCTTTCATCCGGGGATTAAGTTTTCATGTTCGCCAAGATTCAACGCATACATTTCGTGGGCATCGGCGGCATCGGCATGAGTGGGATTGCCGAGGTGCTGTTGAATCTCGGCTACCCTATTTCCGGCTCCGACCTGAAGACTTCGGCGGTCACCGAGCGGCTCGCCGCGTTGGGCGCGCTAACGTTTGAGGGTCACGCTGCCGCCAATATTGCCGGCGCCGATGTGGTTGTCACCAGCTCCGCGATCAAGGCCGGCAATCCCGAAGTCGCCGAAGCGCGCCGGTTGCATGTTCCGGTGATTCAGCGCGCCGAGATGCTGGCCGAACTGATGCGGTTGAAGTACGGCATCGCGATTGCCGGCATGCATGGAAAGACGACTACGACTTCGATGGTCGCAGCCGTGCTGGCCGCTGGCGGGCTCGATCCGACGGTCGTAGTCGGAGGGCGCGTCGATGCGCTGGGCTCGAATGCGCGCCTCGGCAAATCGCAATACCTGGTTGCCGAGGCGGACGAGAGCGACCGCTCGTTTCTGAAGCTGTCGCCGATCCTCTCCGTGGTCACGAACATCGACCGCGAGCACATGGACACTTATCACGACATGCGCGACGTGCGCCGGACGTTTCTCGAATTCATGGAGCGCGTTCCGTTTTATGGCGTGGTCGTCGGCTGCAACGACGACGCGGCGCTGCGGCGTTTGCTGCCGCGCGTGCATCGCCGCGTGACGACGTACGGAACCAGCGCGGGGTCGGATTTTCTGGTCCGGATGGGATCGTCGCAAGATAAGCCGGCGCTGGTCGAGTCGCCGCAGGCGGTTGGCGGGCACAGCCCACGCATCCGTTTTCAGGTGACTTATAAGGAGAAGGATCTCGGCGAGTTCACGCTACACGTGCCGGGCGCGCATAACGTGCTGAACGCGACGGCAGCCATTGCGGTGGGCACTGCGCTCGACATTCCGGTGGAAAAAATCCGTTCCGCGCTCGACGGTTATCGCGGCGTGGATCGCCGTTTCCAGTTCAAGGGCGTGGCTGCGGGCGTCAGCGTGATCGACGACTACGGGCACCATCCCACGGAAATTCGCGCCACTCTCGCCGCCGCTCGCCAGTGCGGATTTCGGCGTGTGCATGTGATTTTTCAGCCGCACCGCTTCACCCGCACGCGCGATCTGATGGATGAATTCGCGACCGCCTTTGCCGATGCCGACACGCTTTGCTTGCTCGATATTTATCCGGCCAGCGAGAAGCCCATCGAAGGCGTCACGGCGGAAGCGCTCGCCAGCCGCATTGCCGGAGCCGGGAAGCGAAGCGTCTCATACGCTCCTTCTTTTTCTGACGCCGTTGCCATGGTCGCAAATTTTGCTCAACCGGGCGATATGGTGTTGACGCTCGGCGCGGGCAGCGTCTCGCAACTGGGGGCGATGGTTTTGGAGAAGCTGGAGACTACGCGCTAGTCCGGATTCACTGGGGTAGAGACGCGGCTTGCTGCGTCTTCTGGCGCAGAGGGAGACGGGGCAAGCCCCGTCTCTACAGGAGGGATTTCTCGCCATCCGCAACTGCCGAGCTTCGCTCGGCTGGACAGACGAGGGCGTCTGTCCCTACATGTGCATTGCCGAACCAACTTGGCACTGTCTCAAATCGCGAAAACCGGTTATAGTAATTTTGCTCAGCGGTTTTCTGTCGACAACTGACTCTAAAGAGTGGCGCGGAAATCAAGTTCCTCTGCCGTTCAGGAAGAGTTGTATCCGCTTCCGCGGGACGCATCCGACCACGAGGCTCACGAGCGCGAGCCTTTCGACGACGCGCGTCTGGTCGATCTGGAAGCGGAGCAGGAATCCCCATTCCTGCGCGGGCAAAAGCGCGTCCCGGTGCGGCGCGGATCGCTGCCGAAAAGAACTGCCATCCGGTTGAAGTGGGTCCTTCTGGCGCTCGTCGTGTTTGCGATTATCGGCGCCGCCGGCGCGGGCCTCTACGATTACGGCAAGCACTCCTGGCGTTTCCGCATCGATTCGAGCGATCAGATTGAAGTCGCGGGCGCCGAGCACGTTGCCCACGCGCAGATCATGGAAGTCATGGGCGGAGACATTGGCCGCAACATTTTTTTCGTTCCGCTGGCCCAACGTAAACAACAGCTAGAGCAAATCTCGTGGGTGGAATCGGCGAGCGTAATGCGTTTTGTGCCGAATCGCGTGCGCATAGAGATCCATGAACGCACGCCGGTTGCCTTCGCCCGCATTGGATCGCACATTTCGCTGATCGACGCCGGGGGCGCGCTGATGGAGTTGGCTCCGGGCGGCAAGCGCAAATATTCGTTCGCTGTGATTACGGGCATGAACGCGGGCGAGCCGCTCTCCACGCGCGCCGCGCGCATGAAAAACTACAACGAGCTGGTGCGCGAACTCGATGCGGGCGGCGCGCACTATTCGCAGGAGTTGAGCGAAGTGGACCTCGGCGATCCCGAAGACGTGAAGGTGCTGGCCGCCGATGCAAACGGCGAAGTGCTGGTGCATCTCGGCGCGGGGAGTTATCTGCAACGATACAAAACGTATGTGACGCATGTGCAGCAGTGGCGGCAGCAGTTCGAGAAGCTGGAATCGGTGGACTTGCGCTACGACGGCCAGATCATCGTGAATCCCGATCTCAACGGAATCGCTCGCCAGCCCGTCTTGACGGCCACTGCAGCCAAAGCGGCGATGGCGGCGGGAGTGAAAACCGCGGCGATCGTGAACTATGAGAAATATGCGACGCATCCCGCCGCGGCGGCTCCAGCGAAGAAGGATGCGAAGCTCAAGGCGAAAGCTGGGACGAAGGCCGCGGTCCATGGCGCGGCGGTCCATCGTCTGCCGATCAAACGAGCGGTAGTTAAAACAGCTTTGGTGAAACCAGTTTCGGTGAAACCAGCGTCCCCGAAACCAGCGTCCCCGAAACCAGCGGTAGTGAAATCGTCTCCGGCGAACCAAATCGTATTGAAGCCGAGTGCAAACGCCGTGCCAGTCGTGGCCGCGAAGAACAGTGCGGCGCCGCATCCGGCTGCGACCGCGCCGCCTGCTGCTACGGGACAAAAGAAACCGAGCGCTGGAATTCCGAAGGAGGCCCCGCAGAACTAGCGGGCATCGTCGTTATTATGTCGAGCTTTATTATGTCGAGCTTTATTTATGCCGAATCATGAGCCCAATTTCATTACCGCCATCGACGTAGGGAGCGCCAAGACTTCCGTGCTGGTGGCCGAACTGAGCGAGAACGGATTGCGTTATCGCGGCCACGGCATTGCCGAATCGCGCGGCCTGCGCAAGGGCGTAATTACCGAGCTCGATAAGGCCGCTGGCAGCATTCAAAAAGCCGTCGAACATGCGGAGGACGTGGCGGGCATTCCGATCGAACATGCGCTGATTGGCATTGCGGGCGCGCACATCCGCGGCATGAACAGCCACGGCGGCATTACGTTTGGTGCGCGGTCGCGCGAAATTGCCCGCGACGAAATTCGCCAGGCCGTGGACAAGGCCCGCACCGTGCCTTTGCCCGCCGATCGCGAAATTCTTCACCTGTTGCCGCAGGAATTCATTCTCGACGGACAGCCCGGCGTGCAGGATCCCACGGGAATGATGTGCACGCGCCTCGAAGTGCGCGTACACATTGTGACTGCCTCTTCGAGCGCAACGCAGAATTTGGTGACCGCGGTGAATCGGGCTGGCGTCCACGTGGACGATACCATCTTTGAGCCGATGGCCTGCGCGGATTCGGTGCTGCGCGCCGACGAACGCGAACTCGGCATCTGCCTCGCCGATCTCGGCGCTGGGTCGTGCGATCTGATCGTTTTTCAGCAGGGCGCGGTCGCGCATACGGCGGTGATCCCCATCGGCGGCGACCACTTTACCAGCGATCTTTCGGTCGGCATGTGTACGGGACTGGCGGACGCGGAGACGCTCAAGAAGAACTTTGGCAACGCGGTGCCGACGCTGATCCCCGAGGGCAACGAAGTCGAAGTGCCGTCGGTCGGAGACCGGCCCTCGCGCATGATGCCGCAGCGCATGGCGGGCGAGATTCTGGAGCCGCGAGCGCGCGAGCTTTTCGAGTTGCTGCGCGACAACCTGCGCCACGCGGGCGTTCTGGAGCACTGCATTGCCGGGTTCGCGCTGAGCGGCGGAGCGTCGCGGTTGCCTGGGATTCTCGACGTGGCGGAATCGGTGCTGCGCAAAGCGGCGCGCCTGGCCTGGCCCACGCCGATGGCGAAGATGCCGTCGTTCATGGCCGAGCCGGAGTTCGCGACCGTGTTGGGCATGGTGTATTACGGCCATCGCGCACGGCTGGCCCGCGGCCTGCAAGAGCCGAGTTTTGGCTCGCGCATGAAAGCGCTGTTCGCGAGGAAGGGCGCGTGAGAAGTTGTGTTTTACATTCGGAAGATCTGCAGCACGCGGCAAGAAGCAGGTCCTTCGCTTCGCTCAGGATGACAATTTGACTTATTGGCTGAGAACTGAGAACCGGCAACTGGCAACCGATTTACGAGGTGAAGTATGGAAAACAACGGACTCCGAATTTGTTTTAACGAAGAAGCGCGCAACGACGCTCGCATCAAGGTGATTGGCGTTGGCGGCGGCGGCAATAACGCCGTCAATCGCATGATCGACTCCGGCATGGAGCACACCGAATTCATTGTGGCCAACACCGACTTGCAGACCTTGCGCATGTCGCGCGCCGCGACCAAGATCCAACTCGGAGTGAAGCTGACGAACGGGCTGGGCGCGGGAGCGAATCCCGAGATCGGGCGCAAAGCCGCGCTGGAAGATTCGGACAAAATCATCGAAGCGCTCGAAGGCGCGGACATGGTCTTTGTTACGGCCGGACTCGGCGGCGGAACTGGGACCGGCGCGGCTCCGATCATCGCCTCGCTGGCCAGCGAAATGGGCGCGCTTACCGTTGCCGTGGTCACCAAGCCGTTTGCGTTTGAGGGCAAACGCCGCATGCAGCAGGCGGAGCGCGGGATTGCCGAACTCATGGAGTCGGTCGATACCACAATCGTGATCCCCAACGAAAAATTGCTGGCCGTCGCCGAGAACGCCGGCTTCTTCGAATCTTTCCGCATCGCCGACGACATTCTTCGGCAAGGCGTGCAAGGCATTTCCGACATCATCACCATTCCGGGCATCATCAACCGCGACTTTGCCGACGTGAAGGCCATCATGGCGGGCATGGGTTACGCGGTGATGGGCACGGCGACCGCGTCGGGCGAGCGTCGCACGGTAGAAGCGGCGCAGCGCGCCATCGCATCGCCGCTGTTGGAAGCGGGCGCGATCGACGGAGCGCGCGGCATTCTCATCAACATCACGGGCTCGAATTCGCTGAAGCTGGCCGAAGTGCAGCAAGCTTGCACGATCATTCAGAACGCGGCCCACGAAGACGCCAACATCATTTTTGGCGCGGTGCAGGACGAAAAAATGAAAGATACGGTCAAGATCACGGTGATTGCGACCGGCTTCAAAGAGGCCGAGATGCGGCGTCCGCGGCACCACGAGAGCTTCGACCCGGTCATTATTTCGCGCGAAATTTCGCGCGCAATATCGAGAGAAACGCCATGCGATGTATCGACGGAAGAGGCGACCGAGTTGCCGCAAGAAGCGTCGCGCCTAGTTTCGCGCGACGATTTCAACGGGCCCGAAACGCAACCCGATCCTGAACCAGTCTTCGTACCCGAAGCGGCCTTCGATCCCAATCTTGCACCGGCGGTTTTCCAGGATTCCGCGCCGCCTTATGCGCCGCACACTGCCGAGGTGATTCCGCTCGATGCCATGCGCTTGTCCGCTCCCAATTATGAAGTGGAAGACCTCGACGTTCCCGCCTTCCTGCGAAAACGCAGTGAAGTGATGTAGGGGGAAAGGCCCGGGCAATTCGTTCCCGTTGAGACGCGGCTTGCCGCGTCTCCGTCCGCAGAGTGAGAGCGAAACCAGCGTTGCTATAACCCACCCGTGTAGGGCGGACACTCTTGTCCGCCCATCCGAGCGAAGCTCGGATGGTGTCGTGGGCCACAGCAACTCTGGTTTCGCTCTAGCAGGCTGCGGAAAAACTCAATATTCGCCGTCCAGCCCCTAAAGGGGCGATTGATTGCGAAGGACTTGCGGTATCGCTAAAGCGATACCCTGATACGAAACCGGACTTTTTCCGCAGCCTGCTAGATGGGCAAGCCCCGTCTCTACCTCTGGCCAAGAGTCGATTCTAGTTTTCAGCAAGGTTTCCAGCAGGTTGAGCGGCAGGCCATCAAGTTTTCGCCCGATTTGGCCGATGTAATCCCCGAAAGCATTATCAGGGAGACCGCATGCATCGGCGAATCTTGGGAGTGGTCATTGCCTGTCTCTTCGCAGGCCAACTCGCGCTACAGGCGCAAGAGTTCAAGCTCTTTGACCGCGACGTGGCTATCCATGGATTCGCCTCGCAGGGGTTTGTCTACACAAACACCAATAATTGGCTGACGATGAATACCAGCCAGGGGAGCGCGGCCTACACCGACTTCGGGGTCAATGTATCGACCAACGTTACCGATAAGCTTCGAGTAGGAGCGCAGCTCTACGACCGCAATCTTGGCAAACTCGGACAGTACCACCCCTCGCTGGACTGGGCGGTCGCGGACTATCGCTTCAAGAGCTGGTTTGGAATTCGCGCCGGGAAAGTGAAAACCACCCTGGGGCTGTACACCGACACGCAAGACCTGGATTTTCTCCGCACTTTTGCGTTGCTGCCGCAAAGTGTTTATCCAACGGACATACGGGACGCGACCATCGCCCACTCGGGCGGCGATATCTACGGCGATATTTCCCTCAAGCATCGTCTCGGTGATCTCTCCTATACGGCCTATGTGGGGCATCGCAGTGACAGCATCCATAGCGGCATCGTGTATGTCGCTACTCAGTACGGACTCTACTACTCGCGCTATGGAGGGCTACAGTATGGCGGCGATCTCCGATGGAAAACCCCACTGAAGGGTTTGTTGGTCGGAGCATCCCGGATGGATGAAGATATCACTGGTCAGGGGACAATCGCAGTTGAAACCTACACGGGTCTCGCGTCCTTTCCTGAGTCCGATCATTCAAAGGCGGACTGGACCAACCAATTCTATGGCGAGTATACGGTGGGGAAACTGCGGATCGATTCGGAGTATCGCCGCTTTCTGCACAATGAAACCTATCAATCCGGAGGGAGTGCCTTCCTCACGACCATAACCGATGTGCGCGGCTGGTACGTGTCGGGAACTTACCGAGTTATGAAGCGGCTGGCGCTCGGTTCCTATTACTCCCGTTACACGGTGACCAGTATACCGGGAGGTCCTGACGCGTCTTATGTTCCCGACCAAACCGACACCAGCCTGCCCGCCAATCACATCTACGACAAAGTCGTCTCCGCGCGGGTTGACCTAAATAAATTTTGGAACGTGAAAGTGGAAGGCCACTTTATGAACGGTTATGGGAGCGGCTTCTACCCAGGAGGGTTCTATCCACAGCAGAATGCCCAGGGCTTTCAGCCCAACACGAACGCTTTGGTGGTCAAGACCGGAGTCAATTTCTAGGCGAAGGGACGCAAAGGAGAATCCGATGAAATACCGAAAAATAATCCTCGCCGCCGCCGGATTGACGATCTTCGCCGCGGTGGATTCCGTCGCGAGCGACGTTAAGGTGATTGCCAATTCGAGCGTGAAGGCGGACACGATCTCGACGGGAGAAATCAAGGAAGTCTTTCTGGAGGAGAAGCTCTCGCTCGCGGACGGCACGCATGTGGAACCGGTACTCGAGAAGGGGGGGGCGGCGCACGCGGCCTTTCTGCAAGAGTACCTTGGCATGAACGAACAGGATTTGCATGTGTACTATCAAACGCTGGTGTTCACGGGCAAAGGATTTATTCCGAAGGCATTTGGATCCGATGCCGAGGTCGTGGCTTATATTGCCCGGACGCGAGGCGCGATTGGATATGTAAGCGGAGCAGCCAACGCGGAGGGGGTGAAAATACTCGCCATCGGAGCGCCCAGCGGCAGCGCCGAAAGAAAGCTGATTACGCGGGTCGAACCAGATTATCCCGACACATTGAAGAAGCTCTATATTGGCGGGACCGTGCGCTTGCGGGTGTCCATTTCGGCGAAGGGAAATGTGGAGAATGTCGAACTGGTGGGAGGCAACCCGATCCTGGGCGAGGCGGCTGCGGCCGCAGTGAAGAAATGGGTCTATGCGGCGGGCAGATCGCGGACCGTCGCCGAGGTGAGCATCTCGTTCGATGGGCGCTGATGAGGATTGAAGAAGCCTGGCAGGCCGGTCCGCATCCAGACGAGCATCGGAGCGACGGGCAGGATTCGGCTGGGTGCGGAGCGCTGATTAGCAGGCTGCGGAAAAAGTACTTACTACACGGCGGTCTGACCGCAGCCGCTAAAGAGGCTGCGGAAAAACTCTTTTACAGCGCAAAAAGCTCACCTCAGGCGTTAAAGCGCGAACGTATTTTCAACGTCTTACGGCACGAGTAAACTCGTGCCCTTCCCAAAAACCTCCGTGAATAGGAGTTTTTCCGCAGCCTGTAAAGCCGGCGCTAAAGCGCGAACGTATTTTCAACGTCTTACGGCACGAGTAAACTCGTGCCCTTCCCAAAAACCTCCGTGAATAGGAGTTTTTCCGCAGCCTGTAAAGCCGGCGCTGGAAACAGGCGAGTTATCGCAGCGATAAATCGCTGCGCCACCCAAAATCAAGAGCAACGTCGAGTTATTCCGCAAGCTGTTAGGGCGGAGCGCGCGAACGATGGTCCTGAGAGTGCGCGGGTCGATTTGGGCCTGTCAGGAAAATTGCCGCGTGAATTACTTCCGAGCGGCGATCCAGGCGTCGATCTTCGCTTCCAGCAGGTCGAGCGGGAGCGGGCCCTGATCGAGCACGGCGTCGTGAAAGGCGCGCAGGTCGAATTTGGTACCCAACTGGCGCTGTGCGCGCTCGCGTAGCTCGAGAATCTTCATCTGTCCCATCT